>Ga0209508_1001411_pt1 | contig 18834 bp, 17 predicted proteins | sample AD_UKC129_MetaG_FD_184427 | JGI IMG/M metagenome (GOLD analysis project Ga0209508, IMG submission 184427) | Active sludge microbial communities of municipal wastewater-treating anaerobic digesters from Canada - AD_UKC129_MetaG (SPAdes) (version 2) | ecosystem: Engineered > Bioreactor > Anaerobic... | reverse complement strand
ATCGAGTTCATCGAAACCCAAAAAGATCGACGGTTTTTTCTCTTCCTGGCCTACAATGGCCCCTATGGCCTGGGCGGGGTACTAGATGAACCCATCCAAAACCGACACCGACGCACCTACCAGAATGCGGAAATGAAGTCTTTTCCGAGGCAGCCTCCTCATCCTTGGAACCACAACTATGCAAACCGCGTGGGAGACCTCTCGGCGATACGTAAATATGCGGCTGAAATCAGCGCCATTGATGACGGCGTGGGCGAGGTTATGGCATCTCTGGAACGGTGCGGATTGAAGCATAACACCCTGGTCATTTTTACGGCTGATCAGGGTTTAGCAGCGGGGCATAGTGGATTCTGGGGCATGGGTGACCACACCCGGCCGTTGACTGCGTTCGATTGGACAATGCATATACCTCTCATCTTCTGGTGTCCGGATCATATTCCAAGTGGAAGACAAGTGGACCTGCTTGTAAGTAACATTGATGTGCTGCCCACTTTGGTTGAGTACCTGCAATTGACCTGGAGAAAAACCGATGCAAGGAAACTCCCGGGCAGGAGCTTCGCAGCCCTACTCCGGGGAGAGGAGATCCCATCCTGGGAAAATGTGGTCTTTTATGAATTTGAGAACGTGAGGGCTATCCGTACCGATCGTTGGAAGTACATCGAACGATTTCGGCAGACGCCAAACGAGCTTTACGACTTGGAACATGATCCTCAAGAGTTGACAAACTTGGTGGACGATTCGCGATGCGAGGCAGTGAAGCGAGAATTGTCGCAGCGGTTGTATCAGTTTTTTGACAAATATGCGGATCCCAAATGGGATCTTTGGAGAGGAGGAACATCAAAGTCTGGACTCCTGATGCACGATTTGTTCGATAATCCCGGCCCGGCACCGTCGCCAAAGGCAAAACGGTGATGAAAGCAAGCACCCGAACACAGCGCTATAAAGCAGGCCACTCACGCTTGTCGCGACAATAATCGACGACCACAGCGGTTGTCATATGGGTTTGGTAGTGCGCGAAAAACGGCTCGTAGGGGCAACCCCCTGTGGTTGCCCGTTTATGCGTACCACCCACGTTCGCGCTTGGGCGGGTACCCGTTGTTTGCATTCGACGGGGCCCCGGGCGCTGTTTATGTTCTGGGGCAGGCACAGGGGCCTGCCCCTACGATTTTGATGACCGACCTGTAGGGGCAACCCCCTGTGGTTGCCCCGTTTGGCACGATCCCGTGGTCGGCCTCATTTGGGGCAATTCGCACTGTTGTCCACGCCGATGCGGCCCTTGACGTTTCCAGACACCACAAGAAATACTCGTATCCCGCTTTGCCAAAACGGTGTCCAAGCCGGCGCGGGTTTGACAGGGCAATAACGGTTGTGCTTAGGGATATCGTTTCACGCATGCATGCTTGGGGGGCCGTCTAACTCACCACGAGGTCGTTCTTGGCGGGGTCGGGCGTCGGGCTACGGTGAGCCAATCCACCGGTGGTTCACTTTCTCGGGCACCGTGGGCCACATACCCAAGGACAGGCGGGACGCAGCGGGCGGAGAGTTCCTGCAAGTTGCTCGTGACGCTGGCATCGAGAGGATCGGGCGGGGCAGGCTCGTTTAGTAAGATTCCCGCCACGTCGATTCCCTCCCGAAATGTCGTTGCGGCGATGAGAGTCAAGAGTGTGTGATTGATCGTACCCAGGACGTTGTTACTGACTACCAACAAAGGATATCCGAACTCGTAGGCCAAATCGGCGGCATAATCCTCATCACTGACAGGGGACATGAGCCCACCTGCACCTTCAATAAGGATGACCTCAGCCCATTCCAGCCAAGGCCGCAGACCTTCCCGAAGGAGCCGCGTGTCCACAGATTTGCCCTCCGCCCGAGCAGCGGCCGGTGGGGCCAGGGGGGCCTCGAAACATTGCGGACAGACATGCCCCAAAGTGAGCGGCTTGCCAGCGGCTTCCCAAAGCGTGACCGCGTCCTCTGAAACAAGTTCTCCTTTTACTCGCTGGCAACCACTTGCCACCGGCTTATAAACCCCAACACGTAAGCCCTTTTGCACCAAATTGCGAGCAATCAGGGCACCCACATAGGTCTTGCCTACGCCCGTATCCGTTCCCGTTATGAAAAGTCCCAGGGGCTTCTTTTTCGACATGCCAGTAGGCCTTTCCGTGTCATCTCGTAAGCTCATGATGATTATGATTCTTTCGAGCCTATCCCAAAAAGTCCCCCTCTCCCTCCGGGAGAGGGTTGGGGTGAGGGCAAGCGAACGTCGGAATCGATTGAGAAAACCGGCAGCGATTCGAACCATCCTCACCTCTGAGCCCTGTCCCGCCGAACACGTGAGGGGAGATTATGGGATAGTCTCTTCGTCTCCGGTAAATGATTTTCTGGGAAAGTTTTAATCGCGGCAAAAACGGTGCAAGCCGGCTTTTCTGGCCACCGCTATTGCCTCAAGGTATTCCTCGCGTGTGCAACGCCGAGCAATTTCGGGGATGTCCCACGCACGGCCCTCTGGTCGATATTGTGCCATAATGTTGACAAATGTATGAGGGGAGATCTGCTCGGCCAGAAAGGACATTACTTCGTGGGTTCCAGCGCAGTTATTGGGCATGACCAGATGCCGCACCAGCAGTCCGCGGACGGCTAACCCCCGATCGTCCAGGACCAAATCGCCCACCTGTCGATGCATTTCCTTCACGGCTGCGCGACACACGTCCCAGTAATCGGGTGCATGCGCCAAGCGTTTTGCGACATCGGGATTGGTAAACTTCATGTCCGGCATGTAGATGTCGATAACCCCATCTAGCAGACGAAGGGCCTCCACCGAATCGTACCCGCTGCTGTTATAGACCAAAGGCACACGGAGACCCTTTTCAATGGCAATCGGTAGGGCCTCCAAAATGTGCGGAATGACATGGCTCGGCGTGACAAAATTGATGTTATGACAGCCTTGCTCTTGCAGGTGAATCATAAGATGGGCAAGGCGACGCGCATCAGCGGGGTAGCCCGTTCGCTGCCAGCTTATGTCGTTATTTTGACAGAAGACACACTTCAAATTGCATCCCGAAAAGAAGATCGTTCCCGATCCGTTCCAGCCGCGAAGGCAGGGTTCTTCGCCGTGGTGGGGAAATGCGCTTGATACCCAGGCGTGCCGACCAATGCCGCAATAAGACCCCACAGGATCGTCCTCTAGGCGATTGGCATGGCATTGTCGTGGGCACAGCGTGCAGTCGGCCAATCGGGCCAACGCCTCCTCGATTCGCCGCTGCAATTCACCGGAACGATGAAGCTCCACATAACCGACTGTAAACGGCTGGGATACCATAAGAAGCGTTTACGGTATAGCATCAGGGGTCACGTATTTGCCTTCCATGCTCACTTCATCTGGCGCAGGAGGCAAAAAACAATTGGAACGCCAGAATAGTTACCCACTCCTTATTTTCCGTAAGCGCCGGTCATCACAAAAGACAGGTGTGCCACTTGATAGGTGTGGCGGCGAGAACTTTTCGACTAGCCTTTCCGCAGGATAAACCATGATGCGCGATTCGACATCGTGTGAAACATTGTGACATGCACTCTCGGCTGAACGGTTCCCGACACGGCGTCTTTGGTGGCAAAAGACGCGGTTTTGTGAACTCTCGGCCAGAACGAACCCCCTTGGGAGCGCGATTTGCTGTGCTCAATTGATTCATCTCGACGGTAAGTGGCATGGCGGGGAAAGAGGTCGCGCTCCCGGAGCGTAGTGCATTAGCAGTTCGGAAAGGTTGAAGGAAATGCGTATCAAACTACCAAGAGCGTTTACCCTGGTAGAACTTCTGGTTGTGATCGCTATTATTGGCTTGCTCATCGCCTTGTTACTTCCGGCAGTACAGGCAGCCCGAGAGGCAGCCCGGCGGGCGCAGTGCCTTAACCACCTTAAGCAGTTGGGGCTAGCGACACACAATTACGCAACTTCCTGGGGATGCTTTCCCCCAAGTGCTATTGTTGATCGGAGCGTCCAGTCAACCGGGAATAATGTTTCCTGGGGTATCCATGGTCGTCTTCTGGCCTACCTTGAACAGGTGCCGTTGGGTTCTCGAATCAACCTGGTGGAACCTTGGGACCAACAGCCTGCGATTGACTCCGTACGGATTGCCGTTTTGGCTTGTCCTAGTGATCCCAAGGCCGGTCAACTCCGCGATCCAGGCGGTGGCAAACCACGACTCTATTCCACCACCTATGGATTCAATTTGGGTGTGTATTTCGTTTATGATCCCGTTTCGGATCGTGGTGGGGACGGCATTTCCTATCCAAACTCTAGCCTTTCCTGGGCGGCGGTTACCGACGGAACGGCGCACACCATCCTTGCGGCTGAGGTCAAGGCTTGGCAGCCTTATCGCCGGAATGGCGGTCCCCCAACCGCAGAGATGCCCGAATCTCCCGAGGATGCGTCGGCAATTGTGCAATCCGCTACCGATGCCAAAACGACTGGCCACACTGAATGGCCCGATGGTCGTGTGCATCACACCGGCTTTACGGCTTGTTTTCCTCCCAACACCAGAATCCCCTGCGAGATCCAGGGCCAGATGCTCGATTGTGATTACAACTCTTGGCAAGAAGGGAGGGACGGTATCAGGGGACTACCCACCTATGCCATCGTGGTTTCCCGCAGTTACCATCCTGGTGGGGTGAATGCGGTTCATGTTGACGGCTCTGCCCGGTTCTATTCCCAAACCATCGAAAAAGCGATGTGGCAGGCTTTAGCGACCCGGGCCGGTGGCGAAATACTTGCCTCGCCATGAAGTCTGCATTAGATGCGCAATTAAGATGCCCCCAACGGTTCAAATGCTGGCTTGTGCCAGTCCCACTTCGAATATCTTAGCTGTGCGTTGTCCACTTATGCCCATTATGCGTGGCACAGGCTGAGGCGACCATCCTTCAACACAAGGACCCGGTGGCAGATTCTCTGCAAGAACCCGCGGTCATGAGACACAATCACCATGGATTGTGGCAACGCGGAAAGGATTTTTTCCACCCGCGCGCAAGCCGATTCGTCTAGACCGGCCGTTGGTTCATCCAGGAGCAGCAGTTGGGGCTCCATGGCGAGAACCGTTGCCAGGGCAACCAATCGCTTTTCGCCGCCGGATAATCGGTAGGTAATCCGCGACTCCCATCCGGCCAGCCCAAGTTTGTCTAACGTTTGACGCACAATCTCCCGAACCTCGCGTGGGCTTTTCCCCTGATTGAAGGGGCCAAAGGCGACATCCTCTGCCACCGTGGGGCAAAACAGTTGGTCATCACTATCCTGGAAAAGCAGTCCCACCTGTCCCGGCAGATCACGAAAATCGCTAGGATGACGACGTACCCGCCCCAGAATCTCGATTGTGCCGGCATATGCCGGGATAAGCCCCATGAGGATGTGCAAGAATGTCGTCTTGCCCGATCCATTGGGCCCGAGTAGCCCCACTTTTTCGCCAGGAGATAATGTGAAATCGAGATGAGAGAACAGCCGCACTTGGCCGTCGAAGCTAAACTCCAAATTACGGACGTTAATGACGGGCGGCGGCAGGCCGTTGGCTTCTCGCTCCGAAAGAGAAGAATCTTCGTGACTAGACAATGAACCAGCTGCGGCAGCCGTCAGACCTATCTGTTGCGGATCGACGGAGCGGGTGAATGCCATCTTGTCCCCTTTGGGTTGGGGTTGTTCTGTTACCACACGACTTCCCATCCAAAATAAAGGCCGGTAGCGATCACGCAGATCAAACCGAACAAAACATCCCAGGAGGTAAAATGAAAGTGGTCTAGGACGTAGAACTTCCCTCGAAAGCCGCGGCACCGCATGGCGGTCAAAATCCGTTCCGAGCGTTCGAGGCTTCTTACCAAGAGCATCCCCACCAGATAACCGTAGGCCCGATAGGTGTGTCGGTTCATGGCCGGGCGAAAGCCCCGCGTTACCATGGCCGTTCGTAACCGATGATACTCATCCTGAAGGACTTGGAGATAACGGACAGCATAGAGAAACACGAACACCAGTTTTGGCGGGATGCGCAGATGAACGAAGGCATGGCCCAGAACAGGGATTTCCAGCGTCCCAACAAGACCGATCGTGGCAAGAATGATAATTAATGCCCGAAGCGTGATCAGCCCTGCCTGCGTTAGTCCCTCCGAACTTGCGTGGGCCCAAAAACCTGTGCCCAGCGGTGTGCCGGGAACGGTCCAGGGAAGGATCATCGCCAGAAGCACACCAAATCCCAGGAGCGGCAAGCATCGCTTGATAGTCACGGCCAGCGGCATTCGCGCAAGGGCCAGAAAGACCAAACCCAGCGCAAGCAGCCCAAGGAGAGTTAGTAGGCGTCCTGCCGCCACCGTCCCCAAGGCGGTTAGGCCCACGGCCAACGTCCGCAGGCGGGGATCGAAGCGATCTATGGGGGCCGCGCTGCTGTGTCGCAGCATAGGGCCTTCATCCCATTGGCGATTCATATCGAGGATTTTTCTCCCATTGCATCAAACGATCTCACGAGTTAATGATTTGTCACTTGTTTCGCCCTCTTTTTGCCAGGAAATAGAAAGTAATACCCGTCAGCCCAAGAATGTAACCCACGCCCCCAAAAATATCGCGAAGGCCGGTGGTAGTCTGCAACTGCTTCAAATCCTCACGCAGTTGGATGACCTGGCTACGCAGGCTGGCCACCTCCTGGCGAACGGACTCATCATTAGTGGCGGTGGATTGAGCGGCACTCGTAGATTGGCTGACCTCAGCCGTGTGGTTGAGCGGTAAAACCCCGGACGCGGGCGTCTGCCCTGCGGTCTGTGATTCAAGGGGCCTCGTTACGGCCGTTGGGGTTTGCTGGCCCGGAAAAGGAGGCAGCGTGTCGGGGAGTTCATCAGCATGGATCAGGGCCTCGGCCTGATGGCCGTCTTCCATCACGGCTCGGAGAAGATAATCGCACCGATAGGGGGCCGAAAAGGAGAATCCTCCTTCGCTATCGGTCGTGACTTGGCCGACAGCTTCCTTGGCCTCGGCATAGACTTTCACAATCACGTCTGGGACTCCCGTCCCACCACGGAGATACACCCGGCCGTTGATTTTCTCCCCGTCCGCAGCGGCAAAAAGATATAGGGAATGGGCAAATGCGGCGGCAGTCGCTAGATTTGCCGCTACGAAACCGACCAAGATAACTGTGATCCGGGATGATCTCATCTTCTTACACCTGCTTATCGATTCCCCTTTGCCTAATAGCGATCGGCGGAGGAATCAGTACGCGTGTCCAGGAACACGTCTGATAATGCTTTCACCCTTGCACTGAATTGTGGCTTACCAAGCTGGAACACGGCCCTCCAAGATGGCAGCACCAAACACCTGGGGATAAACCCGTCGCAAAAAGACAACGGCCGCGGCTGTGACAATCCCTTCACCAACGGCGATCACTCCATCGCCGATCCAAACGATCCAGGAAACGACGACGAATTCGCGGCCGGCAACTGCCACGGAAAGGGCTGTCATCGTCGCTGCCAGCAAAACGGCCACGGCCCCCACAGCAAATCCCCCCAGGGCGACCAATTGTACTCGGGGAGAACAAACCAATCGGCCAAAGGCGTAGCGGGCCAACACGGCCGGTAAGGCCATGTTCACAGTGTTGATGCCCAGTGTGGTTAACCCTCCCATTCCAAAAAACAGCCATTGGAGGAGCAGGGCAATGAGGACGGCTGGAAACGCTGTCCAACCCAAGATCAACCCCAATAAACCGTTGAGCACCAAGTGAACACTGATCGGACCGACGGGAACCTGAATCAGGGAGACCACAAAAAAGAGACTTGTCAGAAGTCCTGTGCGGGGCACCTGATCTGCATCCAAGCGTGATAACCCCAGCGTGGTCCCCAAGCCCGCGCCGACCCAACCCAGGGCCAGGAGGACCGTGCCTGCCGTGGAGGCTGTGAGGACACCATCTTGAATGTGCATTGACGTTAATCTTGCCTTGAGGCAACCAGTGGTCTTAAAGGTGAAATGTGGAACAAAGGTGACAGATCATTTGTGCGTATTCTGGCTGGATTGTGACGGTGTCTCCACCATATCGGCTGCCCGAACCCAAATCACGCCGCCCAATTCTACATCGGCGGGTTCACTACCGGGCGCCGGACGTTTTTCGGCAGCATCCACGAGTGCCGCAAAACCCCACCACCCAGCCCGCGGTATCCCGTAACAAAAAACACCTTGTCCATCGGCCTTGATAACCTGCGTGACAAAGGCGTCGTTGGGCACGGCGACCCTCTTGTCGGTATTCCAGTATTCAACCTCGACCGTGGCAAACGGCACGGGTTGGCCGTTGTGAAGGACGACGCCGCGGAAACAATTGCCTGTCCACAGGCCATAAGGGCGCGTCAGGGGTTGAATTTCGACCGGCAAACCCACGGGTTTTGCCCAATCTCCTTCGTCTCCCATAAAGTTGACCACGACTTTGGTGTAGTGGACAATCCATTTCTTCTCCATCTTTTCCCAATAGGGTGCCGGCTCGATGGCAAACACGTAATCGCCGGGACTGTTCAGTCGATAGCGGGCGACAAAGGCAGGCTGGCCTTGAAGCGACCGGGGCTGCAATAGGGTGATCAGATCGATCTGCTGACCCCCATGGCTTACAAAAAAACGGGAAGGCGTTCCCATGGCCATCACGGGTCCTTGTTCCATGGGATGAGTAAACTGGATGTCAAACACGAGGGTGGCCTGCTCGGGCGTATCCACCACATCCTGGGAGGGGAGCAGGACAAGAAAATGGGCCTGCACCGGTGCGGCGATTGCCAGGAAGATGGCCAGGGTGCTCCGCCTAATGACGGCTTCCCTGCCACACCGGGCAATCCTCGAAAAGATGCCAGTCCGTAATGCCCATCGTTCGGCTTGACGCGTCTTGAGCATAGAAACAAAGGCCCCAACAAACGATGGCGAATTCCTGAAAATGGACACAAGGTCAGTGTTACCAATTCTGTTATTGTAGCACTCAATGAAAAGGGAAGTCCATGACCTGAAAAAGATTGAGAGCAATGAATCGTCTGGCGTAAGACCGGCGACGTTCTTATGGCGACCACGAAGACGGCGGGACGCTTTCGCGCGGCGGCTGTCAACTGGCAAGCGTTCGGACAAAGAGCGAACCGAAACGCATTTTGCCCGTGTCTTGTGGCAAGGGCTGATCAGCCGGCCGTAACAGCGGAGTAGTCAAATTGATGTCACACACATAGGTGGAGCAAGACCCGCCCCCATGGCGAAATGTGTATTGCAATCTTTACGATGAGGCAAGGTTTTTCGTATGATTGTGATAACACAAGGAGGTGTCTGACTTGATCATTGTTCATGAGCTTTGATATACATGACCACGACCAATACGACGAGAACCCTTGACGGGGTTGGATTGACACGGACCTGGGGTGGTGCAGTTGGCCGAGAACGACTGCAGGTCCTTTGTGACACATACAACCGCCTTCTCAATCAACGTCGTCGCCTAAATCGCACCGAGCATCTATGGCTGATCCGCGAGCTGGGCCGCGGAGGACAAGGGGTTGTCTATCTAAGCGAGCGACGGGGCGCGGACGGTTTTACGCTGCCCCTCGCGTTAAAGTTCTTTGCCCCTGATCCCTATCCTAATGATGCCGCGTACGAAGAGGCCATGGCCAGGATCGGTTGGGTTTCTGGCCGTGTTTCGCGTATCGCTCACGATAATCTCCTCGACGTGGACAACTGGTTGGACTGCGACGGTATCCGCGTGATGGTCATGGAATGGGTCGATGGCTATGATTTAGCCCGCCTCTTGACCAAACGGATGTACCAACTTCTGGAACAACGTGTGAAACCGATCCGCTGGCAATATATCAACGAGGTGATCGTTACGGCGGGCCCGGTGCAGCCACGGCTCAAACCCGGCGTGGCCGTCGCCATTGTGAGGGACTGTTTGGCGGGGCTTGCCGCGCTCCATCGAGGGCGAATCGTACATGGTGATATCAAGCCTTCGAACATCATGCTCAAGCGAACCGGGACGGCCAAATTGGTTGATGTGGGTTCGGCTGTGGATTTAGACAATCCGCCACCGATGCGCGGATGCACGCCCTTATATGCGGCCCCTGAGGTCTTGGAGAGTGATGGCGCCGAGATTTCGCCCCGCTCGGATTTGGCGAGTTTGGGTTACGTCTTGATCGAGATGTTGTCGGGCCAGCCGCCGTTTCCTGCCAATTTGCCACGGGCTCAACTTTTGGAGGCGAAGCGTCTTTTACCGCAGAGATTACACACCATTTTACCGCCAGAGTGTGTGGCCAGTGAGGCCCTGATGAACTTCTGCAAGATGTTGATCGCACCGGACCCGGCCCGGCGGTTCTCCAATGCCGAGTCGGCCGATTTGGACAATAATGGCGCAGCGGCCTTCTTACGACAACTTGTGAAGGGTGACCTGGCTTCCGAATACGCCACGGAAATTCGGCATTGGCTTTCTGATTTGCATGGCCTGTAATCTGGTCGCCCCCTTGCCGTGATCTTCGCCTAACAATGATGAAACGCACCTTGGTCCTCGGATTGGGAAACGATATCCTCACGGATGACGCCGTGGGGCTGCGTGTGGCGAGGGAATTGAAATCGATCTTGGCCGGGCGTCCTGAGATTACCGTGGATGAAGATTGCTGGGGCGGCCTGCGATTGATGGAGCGGCTGGCTGGGTTTGATCGGGCGATTATCATCGATGCGATTCAATCAGGCGGGCAGCCGGGGACAGTCCGAATTCTCTCGCCAAAAGACATCCCTACCCAACACAGTGCTTCTGCCCACGACGTAAACTTGCCGACAGCCTTGGCCTTTGGGCGAAAAATGGGGGTACACCTCCCAGAAGATCATGAGATTGTCCTTGTCGCCATTGAAGCACTGGATATACTGACTTTTGGGGAACGGTGCACTCCCGCGGTGGAGGCAGCCATTCCCCAGGCGGTGCGGCTTGTGTTGGATCTCCTCGCCGGGTGGGACAACTCATTGCCTGACCGCAATTCGGGTCTCGGGTTTGGACAGAGCACGCGGGAACTGTGACTGTTGCTTGGCCAGGATCAGCGCCCTAAAGCGACAGGCTGTTGGGATCATGGGTGCGATAGGCCCTGCTAACGGTCACCAAGACTGGGAGGAGTTTGACCATGGTTTCGCCCGAAATGTTGCGTCGTTATTCGTATTTCGCCAAAGTTAGCGAGGAGACGCTCAAGGAAATCGCCATGCTGGCGGAAGAAAAGTCGTATCCTGCGGGGATGCGGCTATTTTACGTCGGTGATCCCGCGGACCATCTCAACATTATTGTTGAGGGAGAAGTGGACATCCAATACGAGCTGGGTAACGGGGAGAAACGAACCGTCGATACGCTCGTGCCTGGAGACATCCTCGTCTGGTCAGCGTTGGTTGAACCGTACCGAACGACCGCGATTGGGACGACAACAAAACCGACGAAGGTCATCGCCATCAAAGCCAAGCCCTTACGGGAGTTGTGCGACAAGGACTCGATGCTCGGTTACCAGTTGATGCGAGAAATCGCGAAACTCTTGGCCAGTCGTCTTGAGTCCGCGCGGGTCCAACTGGCCGCCACCTGAAGCGTGGCTCTTAGTGTAAGAATTCGCAAACCGACATGCATGAAGTCGCGTTGGTTGAGTCCCTCCTGGAGTCTGTGCACGAGCAACTTCGGGAGGCGGGGATTGTCGGGCGAGTCCGACGGTTAGATGTTATTATTGGGCCCCTGTCGGGTGTTGTGCCGGAGGCCTTTCGCTTTGCCTTTAAAGTTCTTTCGCCCGAGAGTCTCGGACCCGGCTGCGAGTTGGTAATCCACACTCGACCGGCTCGATGCCAGTGCCAATCATGTGGGGCGGTCTCGGAGATTGCGGAGCTGACCTACGTTTGCCCGGTCTGCGGCAGTCATGATATACGCTTGGAAGGTGGGCGTGAGCTGATGCTCCAATCCATTGAAGTGGATGAAAATGACCCTTGCGGTGACCCACCGGCTTAGAGCCTATCCCCAAAAAGTCCCCCTCTCCCTCAGGGAGAGGGTTAGGGTGAGGGCAAGCGATCGTCGCAATCGATTGAGCAAACCGGCAGCGATTCGAGCCACCCTCACCCCTGACCCCTCTCCCGCTGAACGGGCGAGGGAAAATTATGGGATGGGTTCTTGATCGCCCTCGCGGGAGCCGGACGACTCATAGGCGCACGCTCGGCTGAACTGTCAACGAATTTGCTGCGTAAAATCAAGAACAGGAGAGAGGGGACTCATGGCGATAAAATTGCTCGCGAGCATCTTTCTCGCATCGTTGCGTTTGTCTTCCTATTGAGCTTTGTTCTATGAAGATCGTTGCAGCGAAGAAGATCCTTAAGGCCAACGACCAATTGGCGGAAGAAAACCGGCATCGCTTCCATGCCGCAGGGGTGTTTGTGATCAATGTTTTGGGCTCGCCTGGGGGTGGAAAAACGACGCTGATCGAGGCCCTCCATGGGCGGCTTCCCATCAAACGTGGCCTGGCGGTGATCGAGGGCGATCTCGCAGGCACTATTGACGCCGACCGGTTGGCAGCGCGGGGCATTGCAGCCGTTCAAATTGCCACCGAAGGGATTTGCCACCTGGATGCCAACATGGTCTCGGCGGCGAGCCGAGAACTGGAATTGGAGAAGTACGATTGGCTTTTCATCGAGAACGTTGGCAATCTCGTTTGTCCGGCCGGATTTGACCTCGGCGAGGACCTGCGGTTGGTCTTGCTGAGCGTTCCGGAAGGAGATGACAAGGTCATCAAGTATCCCACCGTGTTTCAGTCTTCGCAGGCGGTGATCATCACCAAGGCTGACTTGTTGCCCCATTTTGAATTTCAAGTCGAACGCGTTCGGCAGGACTTACGAAAATTGAACCCCAACGCACCTGTGTTTTGCACCTCGGCCAAGACGGGAGAGGGCATCGAGGAAATCGCCACGTGGCTGGCTAACGCAGCGACGGGGCGATAGGCCGCGGTTCTTGCGATCGGACGGGACATTAGGCCACGTGTTGTGGGATGATCTCGCGCGATATCGGAAGAAAATCTGTTCTCCTCCCGCGCTATTGCTGCGCTTGGGAGAAATGGAAAGCGATGTTACAATGCAACGTGGTCCGAGCCGTGGTTCATAAGACCTTTTCCAGGCACGGGATATGATTGATAGCTAAACATGGCCAGGCGTCGAGGAAAAGCGGAAGACGAAGGTCAGCCCAAGCGGCGGACACCGGTTGGCTTGCGGATCATCGGTGGCCGACTTCGCGGAAGGCGTCTTCTCTACGATGGTTCCTGGTCGATTCGCCCAATGCGCGATCGGGTGAGGGAGGCAATTTTCAACATCTTGCGGGATGCCGTGGTCGATGCCCACGTCATCGACATCTTTGCCGGGACCGGGGCCATGGGATTGGAGGCCCTGAGTCGCGGGGCCAAATTCGTGCAGTTTATCGAGCGCGATCCAACGGCGTGCCGCGTGCTGCTGCAGAACATCGAACGGCTTCAGTTACAGGAGCAGACAGAAGTTATTGTCAGCGATGCCTTCATTTGGTGGAAACACTGCGGCCCATTGGAGAATGTGCCTCATGTCGTTTTCTGTTGTCCACCGTACGAGCTATATCAGACTCGTGGGCACGAAATGCTTCAGCTCATAACGGGGCTAGTTCGGTCCCTCCCCAACGATAGCGTTCTCGTTGTGGAATCTGGTGAAGATGTTGATGTTCACCAGTTTCCTTATCCTGACAAATGGGATGTGCGGCTCTATCGCCCTAGCCGGATTGGCTTTTTTTGGAAGACTTCATCGAGCGACGAAGCCGCCTGATCGTCGCGTCGAAGACCGAACGATGTTGCACCGCCCCCGTGCTATTTCCGTGCTAGGTTGCAAAGATTGTCCGGCAGTCCCTGAACAAAATCGCGGATGGCATCGCGAACCTGACGATAGACTTGGAGGATCGCTTCCTCATCTTGCAGATGCCGGGTTAAACGGGGTGGATCAGGAAAGCCCACATGAACCACCTGAGCCTTGCCAGGAAAGACGGGGCAGGCCTCGTGGGCGTCATCGCACACAGTGATCACGTAATCGAAGGGGATGGACATGACCTCGGCAAGGGGCTTACTGGTGTGGCCGGAGATGTCGACCCCGGCTTCCGCCATCACGGCCACTGCCCGTGGATTAAGCCCTTGGGGCTGGATACCCGCCGAATGCGCCTCGATTTGATCACCTTTAAGGTGGCGTGCCCAGCCTTCGGCCATCTGGCTTCGGCACGAGTTTCCGGTGCATAGAAAGAGGATCTTTAACCTATCGGCCATGGCTAGTGCTTTTCTAGCTCGAAGTGACCAATCTCCCCGACGGGCCTTTCTTTTCGCTCGTCGGTGGGGAGCCTTCATCAAGACAATTCTACGACTGAGGGAAGAGTTTGAACGGCTCAGGGGTGAATCCCACGATGATGAAGGCGAGCATCAGCCAGCCCAAGATGATCCGGAGCGCCCCGAGTGGTGCACGATCGTTTGCGGTCGGGGGATGTTCCGGGCCGAGCAGTCCCAACAAGAATATCATGATCAACCAACCCCAATAACCAGCGATAACCACTGCTACGATCGCCCCGAGCAATAAAAACATTCCCACGGTGTTGGCCTTTCGACCAAGTAGGGCGTAAAGGATATGGCCACCATCCAACTGACCAATGGGAATAAGGTTGAGCGCCGTAATAAGCAAGCCGACCCAACCGGCAAAGGCCATCGGCCCAAGCATGACGGTATAACCCTCGGGCAGTGGTCCGTGAATAAGACGAGTTAACCAAGTGAAAAGGAGCGGCTCGCCCAACTCCATGACACCGGGAATCCTGGCAGCCGAGACGACCTGGGACTGTTGGAGACCGACGACGGTGAAGACAATTGTGGGAACCAGGCCAGCTAATGGACCGGTGGCGCCAATGTCAAAAAGGGCTCGGCGGTCGAGACGGCGTGTATCCATGGCGATCACGGCCCCGAACGTTCCCACGGGAGAAAATGGCATCGGGAGGAAAAAGGGTAATGTGGCCGGCGCACGGTAGCGGAGCGCTTGCAAAAAATGACCCATTTCGTGGGATAAGAGGATGGCCATAACGCAAACCGAGTATTTCAGGCCGTCCCACGGGTTTCCTAACCCGCCGGCTGCCACGAACGTGCTAATGATCGTCAGGATCAACAAAACAAGCGGGACAACAAAGCGTGCTCTTGAACGAGGCGGTGGCCCGGCAAGCTCGGCCATCACCACTTCCGGTGGGGCGGTGCTGGGCCGCATCGGCTGATCCCGTTCGGAATCGAATTCATAGCCGACATGCTCTGCCTGGAACGATCCGCCGTCGTAGGGCCATTGAGGTGGTCGTTGGACGGGGTCACGCCCCATCGGATAAAAATCGCTCATACCTATGCCCACCAATCAAGTGTAAGGAATTGAGTTTACAAGACTGTGCAAGTCTCACACACAGGAGCCCATCCCAAAAAGTCCCCCTCTCCCGGAGGGAGAGGGTTGGAGTGAGGGCAAGCGAACGTCGGAATCGATTGAAAAAAACAGCAGCGATTCGAGCCACGCTCACCCCCGACCCCTCTCCCGCCGAATGGGCAAGGGAAGATTACGGGATAGGCTTTAGCTGCCCATCTTATCCTAAGTGTACAGGATTTCTAGGTTTTGAGTATGGCTTCTACGAAGACAGTTACCGCAAGAAAGCCCTGTGGTCGTCTAAAGACGTTTCAAACGCATGTTTGAGAGCGCCTGGAATTATCCGACTGTGGCGACGGACACTTCCCGTTCTGCGACTTTGAGATTGAGCGGTATGATCGGTCGGGCGAACTCGCCGTTGTGGATGAAGGTTCGGTTACCCCCCGCCCGTTTGGCCTCTAGCAGGGCTTCGTCCAATCGCTCGCAAAAGGAGGTAAGGACATCATCTGTTCGAGATTCTGTCACTCCGCAGCTTACGGTGAGGGAGAATGTCTGGCCAGCGTAGCGGAACTTGGTGACCTCCACCGATTGACGCACTTCCTCAATGGTATGGATGAAGCGTTTCGACTGGCAATCGGTTCGGACAACGAGGAACTGATCGCCGCGGTATCGTGCCAAAAAGGCCCCCTGGGGGACAACCTCGGCAAGAAGCTGGGCGACGGCTTTTAGGAGCTCGTCACCGAGTGAGTACCCATGTTCCTGGTTGATTTGCCGAAATTGATCGAGGTCGAGAATCGCAGCCCACAGTGGCTTGCGTTTGTGGGGCTCACCTCCCCAGTGTTTTTCGAAGAAGACTTCAACCCCTGTCCGATTGAACAATCCGGTCAGGGCATCGCGTTGAATCTTTTCATCGACCTCCTTATGCGGCTGAAAGTTGATAAGCCCCTGGGCGAAGGCCGCTTCCAGTTCGTCGCGCGTCCGCTGGAGCCGCGCGATCAACCGCCCGAATTCGGCAAGGGCTTGCTGGAGCGTGGCTTGGAGGTGACCACGATAATCGAGCATGGTCAGCCGTTGTACGGTTTGCTCGGCGGCGAGGGCATGCTCCTCTAGACAGGCTAAAGTTTCCTCGGGGATTGGCCCTCCGTGTTCGGTTGAGACTAGCTTGGGCACGATCTGGCCATACTCATCAAAAAATGATGCCATGATGGGAGGCACCCGGGCCAGGATTGTGTTAAGCTCCTCGCCTTTGGTTGGGGGTTGCGAACGCATCCACTCGAAGATATCGATCAACTCGTGGACCTTCTTGGAGCATAACTCAAGAAGGCGACTCAGGCCTGGGATTTCGCCCTCTTCCGAGGAGGGGGCCTCGACGGCGGCTTCCGCGTCTGTCTCGCTCGGAACGTCGTCTTCCTGCGGGCCGGACTGCGGTGGGCTTTCCTCGGATGCCGGCTCGACAGGGCCCTGATCTTCGGATTCGGGCATCCTAGTTTTGTCGCTGGCTATCTCGGCAGAATTGACGTTTACCGGGGACTCGGAGGAATCGGATTCTTGAGTACTACCCAAACGATCAACCACAAAAGCCTCCGTGGTGCTATTCGCCGCCGCAGACTCCGCATAGGTGGCAGAATCCGACGCTGTTATGTCAGGTGAAATAGAGTCGTTAGGTGGGGCGTCCCGGTCCGCGGCTTCATCGTCGGAATTGGTGGATTGCTGGGACACCGTAGTGCTCGGCGGTGAGGGTATGATGCCTGAGAATAGCTCCAGATTGTTGGAAAGGTCATCACTCTGGTGCCCGGCGATCCCTCGCTTCATCCATACAGCGACCGCGATCCCCAGGATCAGATTGATTGTGGCGACGGTGATAAAGACCACCCACACCAACATGAGGCGCTGCCATTTTCAATATTCAATAATCCTCGGGAATCTCCATTACCAACAAGTCGGAAAAGCCCTTTCTATGGGCCACAAGTCGGAAAAGCCCCCGACAAGGGCTATATGTCGGCAGAAACGTTAATCAAGCATGTTGAGAATTCTCCCTGAGGCGTGAATCCGTTTCGGGGTGTTTTGGGCTAGGTCGCCTCTTGATAATGAGCACGGCCGGCACCTTGTTTGGTGTAACAGCGTTCTGCTCGATCGCCCGTTGCACGTGCTGTACCAGGATCTTGGCCGGTAGGTGAAGATTCGATGTCAGCAAGGGGAGGATTTGGGTCTCCCACAATGGACGCTGGTCCACCCCAACAGCGGATCGGACTCCTGCGGTCGTTGCCACGAGGATGGCGTTCTCGGGGAATTTCCAACGCACAGGTAGATAGGTTGATTCGGGATCAACGCCCAAATTGGCGCCCCCGGGTGGCAGGACGCGATGTTGTTTTTCGGTGATTAACATGGCGTAGGCGGTCCCTGCTGCGGCTAGCCATAACGTACCTGTCTTCGGATCAACGATGCCGCAGACCATGATGGCCGACTGATCACCGGCGGAACTGGTCCAGAGCGTCAAATTGAGTTGTTCCAGGAGTTTCTTGGTTTCCCGCTGATATTGGGCGTGTGCCCGCCAAGCGGCCTTTACCGCTGCCATGGTCAGGGCCGTGGAGACCGAATCTTCTGCAGCCTCGCCAAGGGCAAAATGGATGCGGCCGTCTTTGGGACAACACCAGTCGAAAAAGGCGCCGCCCATTCGCTCGGTATCCATCCACCCGGCCAGCTCCCAGCCGTCCACGAGGGGTGATACACTGGGAAGCTGGCTGCGAATAAGCCGCTGCGCACGTTCGACTTGTCTTTGGAGTTGTGCCGTTTGCAAGGCGGCTTGGAGGGCGGCCTCGCGTTCCAGTTCGGCAGCGACCCGACCTGCTGCGACTTCCAGGAGGTCGATGTCGCGGTCCGAGAACGTCCGCTGCTGATTGCTGAACACCCAAAGTGTGCCAAGGATCGTTGTGGGCGTGGAAATGGGCAAACAGACGGAAGTCGCGAACTCTTCCGGGGGGTTCCAGTGATCAACTGGTTGCGAGCGGTCAACAATGACCGCGTGACCGAGCATGGCCTCCAGGTCTGCCATAGCCGACTTTAAGTTCCGCGGAGGTGCCAGCAGCTTGGTCTTCGGCAAACCCCAGATGGCCCGCAGCTTGAGATGACTGGTCGTTTCATCCAGGATGTAGATGGCCGCGGCCTGAGCATCGACTGCGCGCGTGGCCGAGTGGAGGATTTCGTCCAACCGTTGTGCGAGGTGCTGTTCTTCCTCTTTATGGGGGATGACTGGAATCCCGGCTGCCAGTTCCGCCTCTCGTTGCCAAAGGGCGATTCGGGTTGCCAGCAATTCGCCAAGCACCTCGGCCATACCGCGGGCCATGCGGTAAATGGGGTGATCCGGGTTGAGTCCCTTGGGGGCCCTTGTCGTAGGATCGATCCGCAGATGACCCAACGGCGACCGCACCCCAGCCGGGGCA
>Ga0209508_1001405_pt1 | contig 18922 bp, 12 predicted proteins | sample AD_UKC129_MetaG_FD_184427 | JGI IMG/M metagenome (GOLD analysis project Ga0209508, IMG submission 184427) | Active sludge microbial communities of municipal wastewater-treating anaerobic digesters from Canada - AD_UKC129_MetaG (SPAdes) (version 2) | ecosystem: Engineered > Bioreactor > Anaerobic... | reverse complement strand
AGTTTGGTCGATTGCGGTGGGAGAAGGCTTTGCCGCCGCCGCCATCCGCGATGGGCGAGTCTATCTGATTGATTACGACCGGGAAAAGGAGCAGGACGTGGTGCGGTGCCTCTCCCTGGATGATGGACGCGACATCTGGCAGTTTCGCTACCCTAATACGGTCAAAAGAAACCATGGCATGTCGCGGACAATTCCAACCGTGACGGAAAAGTATGTGGTTTCCATTGGACCAAAGTGCCATGTGACCTGCCTTGACCGAACCACCGGGGAGTCGCGTTGGCTGATCGATATGGTTGACCGATGGGGGACGACGGTGCCGCCGTGGTACACCGGCCAGTGTCCCTTTGTCGATCAGGATTGTGTTATTTTAGCCCCAGGCGGGCCCGAGGCCTTGATCGTGGCGGTGGATTTGGAAACCGGGGAGGAGCGTTGGCGGACCCCCAATCCCCGCAATTGGAAAATGACTCATTCCTCGATCATTCCCATGGAATCCTGTGGGCATCGAATGTATGTCTATTGTGCAAGCGGGGGTGTTGTGGGGGTGGATGCGGCCACAGGGGCAATTCTTTGGGAAACTGCAGAATGGAAAATCAGTTTGGCGACTGTCCCTTCGCCCCTGCCGCTACCTGGCGATCGCATTTTTCTCTGCGGCGGCTATGATGCAGGTGCCCTGATGTTGCAATTGAGGAAAGAAGGGGAGAAGATCACCCCGGAGGTTCTTTACCGGCTACCGCCACAGGAATTTGGGTCAACCCAGCAGACACCTGTTTTCTTCGCAGGGTGCATCTTTGGGGTTCGTGAAAAAGACAAACAAATGGTCTGCCTCGATTTGGATGGAAAGGTCCGTTGGTCGAGTGGGTCGCAATATCGGTTTGGCCTCGGGCCGTATATGATTGCTAATGGGTTGCTGTTGGCTTTGGATGATGACGGCACGTTGACCCTGGCCGAGGCGTCGCCGGAGGCTTTCAAGCCGATAGCCCGCGCCAGAGTCTTGGACGGTCACGATTGTTGGGGGCCGATGGCCATCGTAAAAGGACGTTTAATCATTCGAAGCATGACCGAAATGGTTTGTCTTGATTTAACCTCCCCGTAGCCATCGTAAGGCCTGCGCAAAGGTCAATCCATGAAATATCGGGTTCCAGACGATCGCCACACCGGCTTCAGCAGATACACGTCCCAGATGGACCGTGGATCATTACCATCCGGGATCCAACGGTGGGAACTGCTTCTAATGGTTGTTGTCGTTGTCGCGGCCGCCGCTGTGGGCGCGGTTGCGGTGTGGCAGTATCGTAACCACTTGCGAAACCCTTCCCGTGACTTGAAAGCAGAGCGATTTTCCTATTCACTCGATCTTTACCAGGAGATTCCACCTGAGCGAATCGGCTTCGAACCGGCGTGGCAGCTTGCCATTCCCGGAGACCAGATCCGGCGGGTGACCGTCTTCCAAAACACGGCATGGGTGTGTGCCGATCAATCGTTGATTCCCGTGGCCCTTACTTCGGAAGGTGGCGCTGTGGGATCCCCCATGAGCGTGCCGGTGACACCATACTGCCTCGCCGTAGCTGAATGGCCGGACCAAGATAACCGCGCGGAGCGGTACTTTGTCGTAGGAGGTGGGAATCAGGTGCTGGTCATCCGAGAAACAGGGGCCGTCGTTGGTGAATGGAGTTTCTTCGGTCGGAAGGCCAATATCACCGATTTGGCCATTGCTGATGAAGACGTTTTTCTTGCCGACGCAGGTAACCGGGTTGTCCATCGGGTGGACCGTTTTGGCGAGAAGGTTGCCGAGATCGGCCACCGCGACGCAGAACGGGGAATCCTAGGGTTTATCATCCCGAGCCCATATTTTTCGCTTGCCTGGAATGGGGACGGCCTCCTTCGCGTCGTTAACCCCGGCGTTCATCGCATTGAGTTCTATAGCCCCGACGGGGATCTGGAGACTTTCTGGGGTAAAGCGGGACTGGATGAGGCGGGCTTTTGCGGATGCTGTAATCCGGCGAGGATCGCCTTGCTGATGGATGGGCGAATTGTCACAGTTGAAAAGGGAATTCCGCGAATTAAGGTTTATTCGCCCCACGGTGACTTCATCTGCTGGGTCGTATTACCGAGCTATTTTACTGGTTCGGCACAATGGAAGGAGACCCGGGATCAAGAGCGATTACCGGTCCTCGATGTGGGCGTCTTTCAGGTAGTCGAGGATCGAGGGGAAGGCGAAGAATGGATCGTGATTCTTGATCCCGCGAGAAAGGTCCTCGAGGCATTTCGACCCAAGCGGCCGGAAGAGCCAAACGACAAGACGCCGAGTAGCGGAGCGGCGTCCGCTGGAACGCCGGATGAGGCGCATTGAGTTAGGTGAGGTGTGAACGGAACGGTTTAGACCCTCGATGCCCCAAAAACGAAAGAATGGTTACAGCGATGACGAGAGAGGTGGTAACACTGCGAATTTCCCGACGTGAACTAGTCCGTGCGGGACTTCGGGCTTTGGTTCTGGGTGCACTCGCCGGGATGGTGTTTTTCTTAGGGCGACGAACGGGGCGTTGCCCGTCGGGCGATCTGGCACGCTGCGATCGTTGTCCTTGGGGGGAAGGCTGTGACCGTCGGCCCATGAAGCAGGTAGGGGGACAGGCGTTTCTGGTGGGCACGAGAGGTGAGACTTACAGTGGAGGGCGGTCACCCTGACTCACTTCGGTGATTTCTGAGAAAGAAGGAGCCACAACCCGTGAGTAACGCTCAATCGAGGCAGCGCATCCCTCGGCGGGAAATTTTGCGGGAAGGCGTTCAGATGGCCGCTTTCCTGGGTGTGGGTGGCTTGGTCGGTTTTGTGGCGGGTAGGAAGGCCACGTCCGAACCCCTGGTGTGGCAAATTGACCCCTATAAATGCATCGCCTGTGGCAATTGCGCCACACATTGTGTGCTGGATCCGTCGGCGGTGAAGTGCGTGAACAGTTTTCCCATCTGCGGCTACTGCGATTTGTGTACTGGTTACTTTCCCCCTGAGCCGGCGGCACTGAATACGGGTGCCGAAAACCAACTGTGCCCAACGGGCGCTATTATCCGTAAATTGGTGGAGGAACCCTACTATGAGTACACCATCGATGAAGAGCTTTGCATCGCCTGTGGGAAATGTGTGATCGGTTGTGCGGCATTTGGCAATGGGTCACTGTATCTTCAAGTCCGGCATGATCGATGCCTCAATTGCCACGAATGCTCGATTGCGATTGCCTGTCCGTCGCAAGCCTTTGTCCGAGTGCCCGCCTCTGAGCCATATCTTCTGAAACATAAGTACAAGCCCGCCGCTCCTGCCTGATGTGTCGAACTGTGTTCCTTCGGGTAGGCAGGTCAGGCGATATAGGTTAAGGCGAAAGACTGAAATTCATGACGACTGTGAGTGATCAAGAATTGCATAAGCACCTGGAGCCGTGTTGTGCCAAAGCCCCGCGGCCAAGGCGGAGAATGAGTCGCTTTTCGATTGGGCTGTTGGCCATCATACTTGCTCTTGTTTGGACATACGCCAGCCGTGCGGTGGAACGATTTCCGCCCCCTGACTTTACGTCTCATCAGTTGCCGGAGACACCGCAACCGCCACCGCCCGCTCCGTGGTGGGAGACGATTGATGTCGTTCTTCTTGTCACGGCTTTGGTTTTGGCGACTTATTTTGCTTTGGCCAAGCGATCACGGAATGCCACACTCGTTTTGACAGGTTTTTCATTGTTTTGGTTTGGCTTTCATCGGCAGGGATGTGTCTGTCCAATTGGGGCGATCCAAGATGTGGCCCAGGGGTTGTTTGATTCTGCACACGCCATTCCCTGGAGCATCTTAGTATTCTTTAGTTTGCCTCTTGTATTTGCCCTGTTTTTTGGACGGGTATTTTGCGCTGCCGTCTGCCCGCTGGGAGCGATTCAAGAGATTGCCGCGATCCGTCCCCACAAGCTCCCCGATTGGCTAGAGCAGATGTTGGGGTTGTTCCCTTGGGTTTACCTGGGATTGGCCGTGCTCTATGCGGCGACCGGGACGGCCTATGTGATCTGCGAATACGATCCATTTGTGGCCTTCTTTCGCCGCAGTGGTGCCACCTCGATGCTTGTTTTTGGGGGTGCGCTATTGGCGATCGGGATCTTCGTAGGGCGGCCATACTGCCGTTTTCTTTGTCCGTACGGAGTGATCCTTGGCCTTTTCGCCAAATTGGCCCGGTGGCACGTGCGGATTCCTCCGACGGAGTGTATTCGCTGCCGTTTGTGTGAAGATGCATGCCCCTATAACGCCATTGTGGCGCCCGTTCCCCCTTTGACCCGATCGGAACGTGCCCCGGCCCGACGCCGCTTGCTTTTGGCCATGGCGGTCTTGCCCATCTGGTTGGCACTGGGCGGTGGGATCGGATACGCTCTTCATCCGATAATGGCCCAACTTGATCCTCAGGTCCGCTTGGCCCGGTGGGTACGGTCTAAAAACATTGATCCCAACAACAAGTTTGCCGTGGATGCGGTGACGGCCTTTCATAACACGGGCGCAAGTGAAGCATCACTGTATCAAGCCGCTGCGGAGCGACTGCGAAAATTTGGCGTGGGGAGCGCGATTTTTGGGCTCTGGGTTGGCTTGGTGTTTGGTCTGAAATGGGTTCACACCTCTACGCGTCCCAGCCGCCAAGAGTATCTTCCCGACCCGCGCCGCTGCGTTGCCTGCGGCCGGTGTTTTTGGTACTGCCCCGTGGAGCAAGTCAGGCGCGGATGGATCATTGAGGACGAATTGTTACAACTGCCTAAAGAGCGAGCGCCATTGGTTTCATCCGTGGCAAATGACGAATGAGAGGGTGGTGCATCCGTTTTTGTTTGGAAATTCATCACGTGAGGCATTGGATACCGGGTGGTCATGATGAGTCAAAGGCGTGAAGAGTCAAATGTACCAGATAAGGGTGAAGCTCAGTTGGCCCCCGCAAACTTGAGGGTGGAGACTCCAGGAGCGTTGGTGGCTCCTCTGCCGGGTTTTTTGGCAGCACTCCGGACGGCAATTGTGGCAGCCATCTTCGTGTTTGTTGTAGTCGTGCTCCTTGTCTGGAACGCTCTGCATCAGGTCAACAAAGATTCTCTCGATTCACCACAATATGCGGAATTGCAGAAAAAGTTGAGCCTGGACCCCCAAAACGAGGAGCTGAAACAGCAAATCCGAGAGCTCGATTTGCAGCTTCGTCAAGCCTATTTCCGCAGTCGGACGTTCAATCGCTGGGGAACCATGCTTCTCATCGCGGGTCTGATTGTCTTTGCGGTAGCGGCCCGAATAGCTTCTGGATTACGCCGTCCCCTGCCACGTCCCACGGCAACGGAGATATGGGATGAATCCTTCGATCGCGCCACGCGGCTCCGGCGGTTTGCCATTTTGGGGATGGCTGGTCTCCTAGTCGCTGTCGCATGTGTCTTTTGGGCCGTGGGGCGATCGGTGATAAAGGATACGCTGGCAGTGCGGGAAGCCGCAGAGGTTCCCCCACGCGAGGTGGCCGCCGTGGTCACCTCCCCGACCGAGTCAACTGTTGTCCAGAATGGTTCCCGAGGTATGGGGAGCTCGCAACAGGGGAAGGCCATTTTTACCGAAGAGTATCGACGTTACTGGCCACGATTCCGGGGGCCAGATGGGTCAGGCATTTCGCCTCATCCCAATCCACCTGTGAGCTGGAACGGCAAGACCGGCGAGGGTGTCCTCTGGAAAGTGGCAGTGGATCTCCCCGGCAACAATTCCCCAGTGGTTTGGGCCAATCGTGTGTTTTTAACGGGGGCCACGGAGGAGAGACGCTGCGTTTATTGCTTCGATGCCGATTCCGGAAAGCTGCTTTGGCAGCAGGATATTCCGGCAACGCCGGAAAGTGAGAACAAAAAACCCAAGGTCATGAAAGACACGGGCTTCGCCGCCCCCACGGTGGCGACGGATGGTCAACGAGTGTATGCGATTTTTGCCAACGGCGACTTGGCCGCCCTGGATTTTGAGGGCAAGTTGCTGTGGACTAAGGGATTTGGAGTTCCCGATAACGCCTATGGCCATGCCAGTTCTTTGTGCACCTACGGTGACCTGGTCATCGTCCAATTGGATCAAGGGACCCCCGACGATGATCTTTCAATCTTAGCAGCCCTCGAAGGCGCGAGTGGGAACGTGAAGTGGGAGGTGAAACGACCAACTGGGAATGCTTGGACAAGTCCGATCATTGTCTCGAGTGCGGGCAAGGATCAGCTCATCACCGTGGCCGATCCATTTGTTATTTCCTACGACCCGCTTACCGGGAAAGAGTGGTGGCGATTCGAGGGAACAACTGGCGATTGTGGCCCATCACCGGTAGTTCATCGTGATCTTGTGATCGCAGGTGGTGAGTATTCTTATTACATGTTCGCCATTCGGGCGGACGGCACAGGTGATGTTACAGAGACGCATAAGGTGTGGGAAGGCGAAGAGGCCCTGCCCGATGCCTGTAGCCCGCTGGCCTTTGACCATTACGTGTTGTGGATGTCCTCGGGCGCGGTCCTGGCGTGTTATGACATCGAAAAGGGCGAGATGCTTTGGGAGCATGAATTTCCTGAAAACACGTTTTATGCCTCGCCCGCTTTGGCCGACCAAAAGGTCTATCTGTTTTCCAAAGAGGGACCGTGTTTTGTAGGCGTGGTCACGGATGAGGAGTTCAAAATCGAGCACACGAATGAGCTTGGTGAGAAATGTGTCACCAGTCCGGCCTTCCAACCGGGGCGTATCTATGTCCGAGGTGAAGAACATTTGTTTTGCCTGGGGCAGTAAAATAGACAATAGCATATGACAAAAATGGCCTGGCTTGGTCGCACGGATTTCAGTTGGGCCATGTCCTTCCGCAAAGCTGTTTAAACGACCAGAAGAGGAATAGCCATATCGATATCACTGATTCGGGGGATTTCTGATCGCCAATCGTTCCCAGTTGGGGAAATGACCGCGAACGCGGTTGATCGGGGAACGGCCACCGTGGATTTGAACATTGTCGATGAGATTGTCGAGCGTTGTGGTCGGAAGCCGGAGGCAGCAATACCGATTCTCCAGGCGATCCAGGCCCATTTCCGGTATTTGCCGCAGGAGGCCTTGGAACGAGTTTGCCAACTGACGGAAATACGTCCGTCTCAGTTGATCGGGGTGGCCACGTTCTATGGCCAGTTTCGTTTTCGACCGGTGGGGCGTCATATCATCCATGTTTGTCATGGTACGGCCTGCCACGTGAAAGGGGCCGAGCGGATTCAAGAGGCCCTGGAACGGCATTTGGGGCTACGACCGGGTGAGGACACCGATCCGGAGGGGCTCTTCACGGTGGAAAAGGTCGCCTGCCTGGGTTGTTGCACCTTGGCCCCGGTGATTCAGATTGATCGGTCCACCTATGGGCGATTGACCCCGGCGAAGATACCGCGGGTATTGGCGGACTTTCTCCACGCCCAGAGCAACGGATCACACCCTTCTCGTGGGCCATCGGCTGGAGACTTTGAGGAGGGCGAAGTACGGGTCGGCCTTGGCTCCTGTTGCCAGGCCCAAGGAAGCGCGGAGGTTTATCGACGGTTTGAAGAATTGGTGACTCTCGCCGCGGTACCGATTTCTATCAAGCGGGTCGGGTGCGTGGGAATGTGCCACCAAACGCCGCTGGTGGAAGTTGTGCCACGGCGTGGGAAGTCCCAAGTCTATGCCAAAGTTGAGCCAGACGATGTGCCGGCCATCGTTCATCGACACTTCCGCCCGCGTAAACTTTGGTCCAGGCTCCGCTATGGGCTGAACCGCTGGTTGGATCATTTGCTGGGTGATATTGATGAAGACGCACTTGAGCCCCAGTCGTTGGATGTCCGCGATCCTCCTGTGTGTGCCTTTCTGGGGCGGCAATTGCGAATCGCTACGGAGCTAGCCGGTGAGATTGATCCGCTTAGTTTGGATGAGTACCTCGCGCATGGTGGGTTCAAGGCTGCCGAGCGAGCTGTGAAGGAGTGGTCGGCAGAGCAGATCATCGAGGAAGTTAAGCGGAGTGGGCTCCGCGGCCGAGGAGGGGCAGGCTTCCCCACTGCCGAAAAATGGACCGTGGTGAGAAAGGCTACAGGCGAGCCAAAATACGTCACGTGCAACGGGGATGAGGGTGACCCCGGTGCCTTTATGGATCGCATGATCCTGGAGTCGTTTCCCTACCGTGTCATCGAGGGTATGCTTATTGCCGCCAAGGCGGTTGGGGCACACGAGGGAATCTTCTACATCCGCGCCGAGTATCCGTTAGCGGTAGAGCGGGTGCGGGCGGCAATTCACATCTGTGAAGAGCGGGGTATTTTAGGCGATCGGGTGTTGGGTACGGATTTTCGCTTCCACCTCCGGGTCAATGAAGGGGCTGGGGCGTTCGTGTGTGGTGAGGAAACGGCGTTGATCGCCTCGATGGAAGGACGACGAGGGATGCCCCGACTCAGGCCCCCGTATCCTGCCGAGTTCGGTTTTGGCGGCAGACCCACCTTGGTCAATAATGTTGAGACCTTCGCCCTCGTCCCCTGGATTATTCGGCATGGTGCCGAACGATTTGCCCGTTTAGGGACGGCCACAAGCAAGGGGACGAAGGTGTTCGCCTTGGCGGGCAAGATTCGGCGGGGTGGCCTGATCGAAGTTCCGATGGGTATCACGCTGCGGGAAATTATCGAGGAAATCGGTGGCGGAGCGCTCCCCGGGCGAAGGATTAAAGCCGTCCAGGTCGGTGGTCCCTCGGGCGGCTGTGTGTCTGAGGCCCTTTTCGATACTCCGGTGGATTATGAGGCCCTCACGGCGACCGGGGCCATCATGGGGTCAGGTGGACTCATTGTGCTGGATAATACCGACTGCATGGTGGATATCGCCCGGTATTTTCTCCGGTTTACCCAAGATCAGTCGTGTGGAAAGTGTACACTTTGCCGCATTGGAACACGTCGGATGCTCGAGATTCTGGAGCGGATTTGTAACGGCGAAGGACGAGCGGGCGATCTGGAGGTTTTGGAAGACTTAGCGCGAACCGTCAGTGCCGGAAGCCTTTGCGGTTTGGGCAAGACGGCTCCTAACCCCGTCCTGACGACATTGCGCTATTTCCGCGAGGAATACGAGGCCCACCTCCGAGGCGAGTGTCCAGCCGGAAAATGCTCTCCCTTGATCCGGTATGTGATTGCCGACCAATGTATCGGCTGCACGCTTTGTGCCCAGAATTGTCCGGTGGGTGCGATACCCCTTCGGCCCTATCGGCGTCATGCGGTTGATGATGCTAAGTGCACCCGCTGTGACACATGTCGATTGGTATGTCCCATAGGTGCGGTGGTTGTGGAATCCGGCGGGCGCGTCGTGGCCTATGGGCCCATGGCCCAGACGAATTCAACAACGTCGCCGGGCGGACCAACTTCGGCAAGTGGGGGGACGTGCGCAACCCTTCCCCAGTTTGTCCCCTTATCTGAGGGTCGAAGCGGGATTGTCGCTACCGCAACCAGTCAAAACAGTGGGAGAGCACTATGAATGAGGCTCACTGCCGCGTGACCATCGACGGCCGGATTATCGAGGTCCCTCGGGGGACAACAGTGCTCCAGGCTGCCCGACAGTTGGGCCTGGATATCCCCACACTTTGTTATCTCGAGGGGTTGAAACCTCAAACCTCTTGCCTCGTGTGTACAGTCAAAGTCATTGAGAATGGTCGTGCCCGCATGATGCCAGCCTGTGGGACACCAGTCTCCGATGGGATGGTCGTGGAAAGCGAGACGGCAGAGGTTGCCCATGTCCGTCGCAGGGCATTGGAATTGATTCTGAGCGATCACGTTGGCGACTGCTTTGCCCCGTGCCATTATGCCTGCCCGGCGCGGATGGATATCCCGACTGTCTTGCGACATATCCAGGTGGGTCAGCTAAGCGAAGCGATTGCCACCATTAAGCGAGCTGTGGCTATCCCGGCCACATTGAGTTATGTTTGTCCGCGGCCGTGTGAAAAGGGATGCCGGCGACATTATCTGGATGAGCCGGTCATGATTTGCCAGCTCAGCCGATTTGTTGCAGAAAAAGACCTAACAAGCGACGCCCCTTACTCCCCGCCATGTCAACCTAATTCGGGTCGCGCCGTTGCCGTGGTGGGTGCTGGTCCAACAGGCTTGTCGGCCGCCTTTTATCTGAGGCAGGCGGGCCATCAGGTGACAATCTTCGATAGCGCTCCGCAACCCGGTGGGCGACTTCGGCAGATGATTGGTGAAGATGCGGGGCGCGTGCCCATTGACATCCTCGACGCTGAGATCGCCTTGATCCTACGATCGGGCGTGGAATACCGGGGCGAGACGCCGCTTGTCACCAGTGAGCAGTCCGGTCTGACGCTCACTTTGCTCACCCGGCAGTTCGACGCGGTGCTCTTGGCCTTTGGAGAACAATCGCAAGGGTTCTACCGGGCGATAGGGTTGGCCTGCGATAATCGGGGGCTGGTTGTCGATCGGGGTACGTTTCAAACGTCACTTCCGCAAGTGTTTGCGGCGGGAAGTGCCATCCGCGGTCGGGTGTCGGTTGCGAGAAGTTGCGCGGACGGTAAATCGGTGGCTGAGTGTATCGACGCCTTTTTGCGCGAGGGTCATCCTCGTAATGTGACAGAACCATTTGGCGTCCGCATGGGCCGACTGGAAAAAGAGGAATTGGACAGACTAGCTCAAGTGGCGGCGCGATCCGGCAAGGAAACGCCGCCGCAGGAGTGGGATATTGAAACGGCTCGTGAACAAGCTGGCCGGTGCCTGCATTGCGATTGTCGAGCATTGCCGGTGTGCCGTTTGCGGCAGTACGCCGAGCGTTACGGTGTGGACCCCAATCGCTACCGTGCTCAACGGGCGAGGTTCGAAATCGTCTCTCAACCGTCCGGCGTCATTTTTGAACCGGGAAAATGTATCCTTTGCGGGATATGCGTGGAGTTGACCGAATCAGCCCGCGCGCCTTTAGGTTTAACTTTTATTGGAAGGGGCTTCGATGTGCGAATCGGCGTGCCTTTTGATAAGTCGCTCGAGGAGGCCTTGGGCGAGCTGGCGGCCCAGTGTGTGGCGGCTTGTCCCACGGGTGCCCTATCGTTTCGAGAAGGAAAACCACAGTTGACGTTGCCCATCCTCCGCGTACAGAATCTTTCTTCGCAGACCTCGCGGTAAATTGCCAACCGCCCGGAATGGAGCAAATTAAGAGCCTATCCCACAATCTTCCCTGACCCGTTCGGCGGGAAAGGGGTCGGGGGTGAGGGTGGCTCGAATCGCTGCCGGTTTTCTCAATCGATTCCAACGTTTGCTTCCCCTCACCCCAATCCTCTCCCGGCGGGAGAAGGGGACTTTTTGGTATAAGCTTTAAGCCACCTCATCACTGCCAGCCAGCTGCAGGAAGAGCCCCTAAGACGTTTGTGCCCTAAAATAAAAAAGGAGGCCGTGGGCCGTCTGGCAGTGTCCTCCCAAGGTGCCTCTCCAACTAGTCACGCCCGGCAGGGTCATCGCGCGGAGAAAGACGAGCTTTCCGCGCTACCGGACTGACTTTCGTTGCACAACACTGCCAGACACGCTGGACCAGCGCCAAACCCGGGTGTACCTCTTCGTCAGGGGAAGATCGGTGAACCGTTCATCAAAGGTGCTGAGGCGCCGACCGCGCTCGGCCCATCGGCCAATAGCATCTGCAATTGAAGAAATCCTCCCTTAGTTTCTTCTCGCCGTGGTACCTAAATTGTCCCCGGACCAAAGCGAGTCCCGTTGTTTACCACCAGCGACCGTGCCGGTGTTAGCAAGGCCTCCGGTGAAACAACCCGAACTGCGAGGATTTCCTGAGAGATTAACGTTGGGGTGAATCCCTGAATTCGGGTGACGTCCGTTTCGGGATCTGATGATAATGTACACACGAAAATCCAAAATGCAAGACGGTGAATCCATTTTCTTGGTGGGAACCTCCCATACCGGTCATCTCCCAGGAACAGGACCGGTACACATCGCATTCCTTGCCTAAATAGCCCAGAATATATATTCTTGCATTCGCAGGGTGTTCGGGGCCCTCCTTATTTTTTCAAGGAGGGTGACCAAGTGCCGCATGTCCGCGAGAGTTCGCACATGCGCACTCGGATAGAGGGCAGGGCTTGCTCCTGTTGTCTCAAACGGACCCTTTCGCCGGTATCTTGTTGGGTTTACACTCGACAAAAAACCGTACATACACAAGAGGCTGGTTACTGCTGCCTAAAAAGCAGTGCTCGTGAGTGATGACACCTGGAGGGTGATAACAGTTGTGTCCGAAGTCAAGGCTGTATCGATAAAACCTCGAGATAAGGATCTTTCTGGTCCACCATTTGTTAACGTGTGGTGGTACGAATTCAGCCGGGTTTGGGTCAGGCTGGTGGCTCGGGTGTTTTTCAGGATTCGTTATTCAGGTGTCGAGAATATTCCCCGCACTGGACCCGTGCTGCTGGTCTCCAATCATCAGAGTCACCTCGACCCACCGCTGATTGGAGCGGGTGTTCCGCGGACGGTGAGTTATCTTGCCCGTAAGACGCTCTTCACCAACAAGTTCTTTTCGCGGCTGATTACCTCTTACGGTGCCATCCCCCTCGATCTGGAGAATCCCCTGAGCGGCTTGAAAGAGGCCCTGCGGAGGCTTCGGTGTGGGGACGCCGTGTTAATTTTTCCGGAGGGGACGCGTTCTCCCGACGGGGAAATCCATCCCTTTCGGAAAGGATTTCGCGTCCTGGCGGTTCGATCTCAGGCCATAATCGTGCCACTGGCGATTGAGGGGGCCTATCAATCGTGGCCAAGGTCGCGGAAGTTTCCTCGCCCTGGTCGCATACGGGTTCACTTTGGCCGGGCAATTGGTCCCCAAGACTACGAAAACTTAGATGAAGAAGCCTTTATCCGCATGGTTGAAGAAAAAGTTCGGCAATGCCTAGCGACAATTCGAAGTGAATCGGGCAACGTGCGCCGGAACGATGGTGCGAACGTCTCACCTTAAGGCGCAGTTTTCGTGAAACAAATCGCACCTGGTCACAAAATGGCGATTGCCGCAACCTCGTGACAACACGTGTCCGAGCTTTAGCACATTCGAGTATCGCCTTCCTCGGATCACTGGGTAGCTTTTGTTTCGTTTGCCTCGACTGACCATGCGAGGACTCTTTGGGGCGTTGCTACGATGAGGGCCGGCTTCCCTGAGAATCGCGCGACCGCCACGCCCGTGATGAGTTCACCCACGTTAAATTGATCGACCAATTGTCCGTTGATGTCCACAATGTGAAGTGAACCATCGGCACCAACAAAGACCCATTGTTGGGTATCCTGATTTGGCAGGAGGCGTCCATGGGTGATTTGCTCGACGGGGTATTCGGTCATACCTTTGGGGAGTTTGTAACTCCATAATTCTTCCCCTTCCTCGTTAAAGGCGAACGCCTCAACTTGGCCAAAATCCTTTGGATCGAGGCCGCACAATTCAGATCGACCATCGCCGTCCAAATCGGCGCAGACGAGCCAGGCAATGGTTCGCCCCGGGACGATGATTTCCCGCAGACGCTGACCATCGTGGGCAATTTCCACGGCGCTGCCGCGGGTCGTATTGGTGGCTAAGATGTTGCGTTGTTTCGCCGGGTTCGGCTCCATGATTCCTACACGGAACGCCGCCGAGGCTGTCCTATTGGACCAAATCCTCTTTCCATCGAGGGTAAAGGCGTGGACGCCCACCAAGCCGAGAAAACCGGCCACCGCTTCGATCGTCCCGTCGCCCTGAAGATCAACCAAGTGAACATCGGCTACCCCATCGTGCGGGGGACTATCATCGGCCGGGTAGCGGCTGAAGGCAGCGAAATTCTTGTCGAAGAAGTAGACTCGTTGGGATCCCAGTGACCACGCTACAAAAAATCGATTACCCTGGCCATCCACGCCGGTCCTCAGAAAATTGATTTTGTCGGGTGGAATGGGGTTCAAGGGGTGCTGCACCTTGACCTGGCCTTCCCAAGTCAATTCTGTGGCCATTTGGCCGTCTTCCACGACGTAAATCGCGCTCTCTTGATCGGACGTCTCCACAATCATCACGTTTCCCGGCGATTTCACCGCAGTGCATTGGAATAACGGTGTTAACCGCAGATGCTGCGGTTGGGTCGCTTCGGCTGCTTGGGCTGTTCCCGCGGCAGTGATCTCTTCCACGGGAAATGTAAACAATCCGTGCTTCTCAGACTCAGCCACCAGCCGTGCGAGCTCCTCCCTCATCTTCTGGAAGCCGGATTTTTCTTCTTCGGCAAGGTTGACGCCGCTGAGGAGCTTCTCAAGCGTCGCTCCCAAACGATCGACTAAATCTGGGGCTGAACCGAGATGATATGCCTGAATGACACCCTCCGCATTAAGAATCACCAGGCAGGGGATCGTAGCGGCCTCCCGCCGGATGTACACATCGAAACACTTTTCCGCGTCGTTTTGCGGATCGCGGAGCAGAGGGATGGAGACACTCCATGATTGGAGGAGATTTAACAACTCCTGATTGGAGACCGCGCGACTGTCCAAAGTATCGATCGGAGGGTCAATACTGACAGCATAAAATGCTGCGCGCTCTTTGAATTGCTCATAAACCGCCTGAATCATCCTCAAGACAATCTGCGAGTATGGGTGGTTCTTCGACCAAAACTCAAGGATCACTGGTTTGTTGGCCAAGCTCTGCAACGTGACAGGGTTGCCATCGACGTCCACAAACTGGAAATCCTTTGGGCGCGTCCCTAAGAAATCATAGCCGTGGGGGTGCAGTTCCTCAGTGATCCGCGACTGCGGAGGTGCCTGAAATTGAAAGGCCGCCGGGTCGATATCTGCATCAAGGACGGCATTTGGAAACTCCGCATAAATCGCAAGATTCTGCAATTGTCCCCCGTCCAAGGACCGTCGGATGCTTTCGGTGGGAAAATCGACTCTCACTAGGAGCCGGGTGCTCCTGTCGATCCAAAGGATGATATCCCCGTCCAACCGCGCCAGGCGAATCCGATCGCACGTAGAATTGCCAAGGGTGCCAGGCGGGATGACTTCGGGAGGCTTAGCCCGATACAAGAACGTCTTGAGTGGATCGTCGGCTAGCAACAGCACCAGCGGCGGGGGCACTAACGAATACACTTGGCCGGGCCCTTGCATGAGGGCGTTCGCGAGAACGGTATCCGTAAACAGGGTTTTTAGGGTGAACTTATCGGGTGCATTGGTTTTGAGAACCTGACCAGGTAAGAAGTTGACGAATCCCCAAAGGTCTTTCCCATCGCAGATCAATACTCCTTCGCCCGCGATCAACCGAAGTTTGTTGGGCCGTTCAAACGCCGTTAGGTAGTTGGTGCGGTTCTCAAATGGCTGACCGTTATAGACGCCTCGCATCACGATGCGTCCCTGATCTCCGTAGCTCCGGGCCTTGCCGTAGGCCTCCACCATCTTTTGGAGGATTTCCTCGGCCGTCTCTGTACTAAGAGGAGGAGCGGCTTGCGGAGTACCGACACCACCAGTGGATTGAGAGACGGCTTGGTCCCCAGTGGCTTGCTGGACAGGCTGTCCTTTCTCCGTCGTTGGCGAGTCACCCGCCTTAACTGTACCTAAAGGCTCCTTTTGGTCCGCCGCCTGCGAGGGTCCAGCTGACTCTCTACTTTTCGCCGGACATCCGCAGAGAGTCAACAAGAAAGCAATAAAAACGAGATGAAAAACGGACCGCGTGGAGACGCTGCGAAATATCGAGAGCAGCCGAAAGGGATCAGAGGCACAAACTGTGCATAAAAACACAACAAACGAGGGAATTCGTTCATTTTGCCTCATAGATAACTCCGTTTGCCAATCCTTGGTCTCGACGCCACCTTGTACTTGCTCAGGTCGTTTCCCGCCTTGCCCAGGGAAGAACGCGATCAACGATCGCCGTTACCAGGCCGCACTGGAAATAACATCGCGCGACCCGAGCAAGCGCGCCTACGCCCATCTTAGCAAATCCTTCCCGTGTGTGACACCCAACTGGGAATAACAGTGCGGATGAGGGAAAATAGAGAACGTAACGATCGAATCCCGCATATTCTGGACGAACCTATGGATATCCGTATTTCCTACGGCACATACGGGGTGCTTGAAATTAAAAGCACCTCGCTGGTAAACGTGGTCGGCTTTCCGGGATCTGATGTTGCACCCATTGAGGATGTGAACGCGGCCGTCCGGGAAGCCTTGGACCATCCTTTAGAGTTGCCCGCATTGGCACGATGCGTAACACCGGGTGATCGGGTGGTGCTGGCGCTTCGCCGCGGAACACCGCGTGGGGCGGAAATTTTGGCGGCGGTTACTAGATACTTGCTTCCCCATTTGTCAACGGAGGGACAACTCACGGTTTTGCGAACTGAGTCCGACGAAACGGCGGGATGGGGCGACCCCCGGCCGTTTTTGTCAGCGGAGGAAGCACAAGCCTTAGAGGTGCGGACTCATCGTGCCGACCGGCAGGAAGAACTTACCTTGCTTGCCAGATTTCGCAACGGACGGCCACTCCGGCTGAATCGTGCGTTGATTGATGCCGATGTGGTGATCCCGGTTGGTTGTACTCCACCAGGGAAGGCCTGGAGTGCTTACGGCACTTCGGGGGCCGTCTTTCCAGCGTTTTCGGACCGCATGAGCCAGCTTGCCCACTGGCGAGATGTTGTGCAAAAGGCACGACGAGGCAAGGGGCCATTGCCTGAGCATCGGGATCGATCTGGCCGAGAGGCCAATTGGCTTTTGGGAACACAGTTTGCTGTCGAGGTCATCCCTGGACCGTGCGGAAGTGTCTTGAGAATTGTGGCGGGAGCAACGGAGGCAGCAAGACGGACCGCCCGTGAGGAATACAGAAGATGGTGGTGTCCCACAGTTGATGGCAAGGCGGAGTTGGTCATTGCGGGTGTGGATCATAATCCCTCACACACACCCTGGGAAAACCTGGCTCAGGCCGCTTGGACAGCCGCCCGGCTTGTGCGCCGCGGTGGGCAAATTATTCTTGTGACCGATTGGGACCAAGGTACGATTCCGCGGTTGATCGACGAGAACAGCTTGGCCGAGGTCTCTGGCATTTGGAGTTGGAGTGATTTTCTCCAGACCCATGGTGATTTGGCTGTGCCCTTTTGGCTTCTTGCCCGGGTACGACGCTATGCCCGGGTGTGTCTCTGGACAGCCCAATCCCTCGCGGATGAGTCACTTAGCGGGTGGCGGGAGCGATTGTCGCTGGAGACTACCTCGGGCGAGGCTGTGATCAATCGGTTAGTCAATCGAGTTGACTCGTGCACGGTTTTTTCTCATGCGTCGTTGGCATGGCCAAGAGTGTCTCGGGGCGCAACCTTAAGAGGTGCAGGCTGATACGAGAATGGGCAAAGGCACGGAGAACCGCGCGGCATTTTCCGATCTTTACTGCATTAACCGGTTTGTGATTGCGGACTGCGAGATGTCAGAGAGTATCGAAGATATTCTTGAAAGAAATCTTAATGCTGTGCGACATCGGATAGCTGTCGCTGCGACACGGTGTGGCCGTTCTCCGCAAGAGATCACCATGGTGGCGGTCACCAAATACGTCGATCTGTCAATTATCCAGGGCCTGCTGCGTCTCGGCCAACGAATCCTGGGAGAAAGTCGTCCCCAGCAGTTGTGGCAGCGAGCGAGTGAGCTCAGAGAATACGATATTGAATGGCATTTGATCGGGCCGCTTCAAAAGAATAAGGTCCGCAAAACACTCCCCATCGCCGCATGGATCCATTCGATCGATTCGCTGGGATTGTTGGAGGCCGTTGATCGGATCGCAGGGGAATTGGGTGTCCGGCCAAAGCTACTGTTAGAGGTCAACGTCTCGGGCCACCCGACGAAGCACGGATTTCGGCCGGAGGAGATGCCCAGCGTCATCGCACAATGTCCCCAATATCGCCACGTTACGATTTGCGGCCTCATGGCAATGGCCGGCCAAGAGGGGGACTTGGAGGGGGCCAGACGTGACTTTCGGGCGCTGCGGGAACTGCGGGATCAGTTGCAAGAGCTCATGGGTGAGGAAGTGACACTCAAGGAGCTCTCCATGGGAATGAGTGGCGATTTTGAGATTGCCATCGAGGAGGGGGCCACAATTGTTCGCGTGGGATCAGCTCTGTATGAGGGGCTTAGTTTGCCTTTGTGATTCATCTCTCGAGAAGAACCAGTATGCCGGAAAATAAATCGAGATCACCCCAGGGAGAAGGTTCGCAAGGATGGCCGATTTCGGAGCATCCCGAGGGGGTCATCCTTTCCATCAAGGCTCAGCCCGGTGCCAAAAAGAACGGTGTCCACTTGGAAGAAACAAGCCTCGTTAAGGTCTGCGTGACCCAACGGCCCGAAAAAGGCAAGGCCAATCGAGCGGTGCTCGAAGTCTTGGCCGATTTCTTGGGTGTCAAGGCTTCTCAAGTGGCGCTTGTTTCCGGCGAGACATCCCAAAAGAAGCAGATTCTCATTTATGGTCTGTCTGCAAAAGAGGTGGCAGAGATACTGAATGGGCATTTGGCCGGGCGAAACGCTCGCACACGTATGACGTAGTAAAACTGCCATAAGGTTTGGCGGAATATTGTGTTGGACTGTCACAACGCGGTAGCAAATCAAGGAAAGTGAAGAGTTCGAGGATGGACGCGAAAATTCTGGAAACCGTACCCGAAGCTGTTGTCTTCGACATGGATGGCCTAATGTTCAACACGGAGGATATCTATTTTGCGGTGGGAGAGGAACTTCTTCGCCGGCGTGGCAAAACCTTTACCCGTGAATTAAGTGATGCCATGATGGGCCGCCCGCCACAAGCGAGTTTCGAGATCATGATTCAGTGGCACAATCTGTCGGATACCTGGCAGGAGCTGGCGGCGGAGTCAGAGGACCTCTTCATTGAACGCATCCAAGGGCGGATTGCCCCAATGCCGGGACTGCTGGAGCTGTTAACAGCGTTGGAATCGGCTAACATTCCGAAGGCCATT
>Ga0209508_1001400_pt1 | contig 18984 bp, 17 predicted proteins | sample AD_UKC129_MetaG_FD_184427 | JGI IMG/M metagenome (GOLD analysis project Ga0209508, IMG submission 184427) | Active sludge microbial communities of municipal wastewater-treating anaerobic digesters from Canada - AD_UKC129_MetaG (SPAdes) (version 2) | ecosystem: Engineered > Bioreactor > Anaerobic... | reverse complement strand
TGAGATAAGGAAGTTAGCAGAAGAATCGAGGAACGCGACAGAAGAAATAAGTCAGATACTAGCAAACATAACGCAAGGCACAAAGAAAGTGAACGACTCAACGAACAAAGTAGTAGAAACGATAGAAGAAGTGAATGAAAAGATGGTAAATGTCCTTCAAAGTTTTACCAACATAAGAGAAAGAATAGAGAAGATGAATCAAGGAATAGAAAACATGACAGCGAGTGCAGAAGAACAAAGTGCGAGTGCCCAAGAGATGAGTTCAGCGATAGAGCGAGTAGCAAGGGCGGTATCAGAGATAAGTGAACAATTAGAAAACTCAAGAAAGGTAATAGACAGACAACTAAGTCAATCAGTAGAGATAAACGAGAGTGCAAAAGAGTTAAGTGAATTATCATCTGAATTAGAAGCTTTAGTAAAAAGGTTTAAAATATAAAAAGTAAAAGAGCCCGACAAAAAACGTACGGGCTCTTTTTTATAATTTTATAATATTTTTATTTAGTTTTTGATTTAACGAGCTTTTGATGAGGCCTTTTTTGTTCCTTTCTTCTTATTTTTCACCATAGAGATAACTATAGGACTTGCTATAAATATGGATGAATAGGTACCAACTACAACACCCATTGTTAAACCAAACGCAAAAGGAGCGATAGCTCTTCCTCCGATTATTAACATCAAAAACGCAACAATAAAAGTTGTTACAGAAGTGTGTAAGCATCTAACCAAAACTTCGTTTATGCTTGAATTGATAATTTCTTCTATTGGTGTTGATTTGCTTTTTGCTCTATTTTCCCTAATTCTGTCATAAACGACGATTGTGTCGTTGAGAGAATAACCTACCAAAGTTAAAAATGCTGCAACAGCCATCAAATTCATTTCGATTCCAAACAATGAATAAAGACCTAAAGTAATTATTACATCATGAGCTAAAGCTAATATAGCTCCTATTGCATATGAAAATTGGAATCTGATAGTAATATAAATTAGCAATACAACTAACGTAATAATTATCGCATACCAAGCATATGATTTAATTTCTTTCGCTGCGTAACCAGAAACATCATTGAATTGCTCCACCCCTAAGTCAACAGACTGTAAATTAGCTGCTAGTGCAGCAATGAATTCATCTTTTTTCTGGGACGTGGGGAATGAATCTTTAATTGTGATGACATAGAAATTCTTGGTGATATTTTCTCCTGAAGGTTTTGCCGATACTATTTTGGCAGTAGCATATGAAGGATCAATTTGTTGTAAAGCATTCCTTATTTGGTCAATAGAGTATGCTTCTTGACATGAAATTACAATTTCACTCCCTCCAGAAAAATCTACGCCGAAATTAAACCCTTTGACAAAAATTACTATTACACAAAAAATAATCAAAGCTAATGAGAGATAAATGAATACTTTTCTTTTTCCAACTATATTTAAGTTAGGCATTATTCATTACCCCCTTTTCCTACTACAATACCCTTCAGATATTTTTCAGGTTTGATCAAATTGGAGGATCCTTCTAATATGACTCGAGTAACTACTAAGTTGGTAAACATAGCTCCTAAAACTCCTATTATCAATGTAACGGCGAATCCTCTTATAGTTCCAGACGTCAAAAAGTATAACACTATACCAGCTAAAACTGTTGTTATGTTGGCATCGAGGATCGTTGGGAAGACCTTATTAAACCCAAATTTAATAGCAGTCAAAGGAGGTTTACCTACTCTTATCTCTTCTTTAATTCTTTCATAGATTATAATGTTTCCGTCGATGGTAGTTCCAAATGTTAGAATTATACCAGCGATACCAGGCAGAGTAAGAATTGCGCCAGTCCAGCTTAAGATTCCTAACAATAAAAGAGTATTGTACATAAGGGCTATATCAGCGACAAATCCCATCCAACCATAAAATATAATCATGTAAATCATTACAACTACGAGACCAATAATTCCTGCATTTACTATTGTGGTTACAACATCTTTACCTAAGGTTGGACCAATAGTGCTTTCTTGAAATTTAACTAAATCAACAGGTAGATTACCTGATTTAATTAAAACTGCTATATTTTGAGCCTCTTGTACAGTTTCTATACCACTAATTTCGGCTCTACCTTCAGTGATTTTGTCTCTAACAACTGGTGCAATTATTACTTCGTCGTCTAAAATAATAGCAATTTGCCTGCCTATCAAATTAGCAGTAGCAAGTTCAAATTTAGTCTTACCTTGATTATTAAAGCTTAAATTAACTACAAATCCAGCTCCTTGAGGATTTAAAGATGCACGAGCGTCTGTAACATCTAGACCAGTTATTTGAAACGGTGAATCACCGAATTCGAATACATTTTTTACACGATACCATAAATTTGGATTTCTGCTATCCTTAACATAACTGTATAAATCTATCTCTTCTCCGTTAACTTTAACCTTTCTATTTCTAGTTATTTGAGGTGGAGTTGTTGATTCTACCACTTCAAGAACTTCAGCAAAATAAAGTTTTCCTTTGCTTCCTATAAGTTCTTCAGCTCTTCTTGTATCTGATATTCCAGGTATTTCTACTCTTACCCGTCTTTCTCCCCCTACTACAACTTCTGAAACGACCGCTTCGGTGTATCCTGCACTATCTAGTCTTCTTCTTAAAACTGCAATGACGTTATTAACAATTTCTTCGGCACGGGCTCCTTCTGGAATAACCATGCTATACTCTAAAGAACTTCCTCCTTGAATATCAAGCCCTAACTTTATGTTAGGTAAATATTTGAAAACACTTATATTGTTTTTGTTTTCAGAAAGAGGAAGAACTATCCCAAGTAAAGCAAAGATGAATACCGCCACAGTAAGTACTAGTAGTATTCTTCGACTTTTCAACTAATTCACCCCTTTTTGGTAAAAAATAAAAAACAAAAAGAAATAAGAAATATTATTTTTTCTTTTCTACATCTTGTTTTTCATCAGGGTTACCTTCTTCTGCTTCTGTTAATTTATCTTCAGCCGAGGGTTTTGGAGATAAAATACCAGCTACGGCGTTTTTAGTTATATCTATTTCAGTTCTATCTCCTGTAGCAATTCTGATAGTATCGTTTGAAATAGAAACAATTTTACCTATTATACCAGCAGAAGTGACAATTTTATCTCCTTTTTTTAAAGAAGAAATCATTTCCTTATGCTTTTTTTCTTGTCTTCTTTGAGGTAGAAAAAGCATTACCCACATAAGTACAAGAACTACTAATAGAAATATAAGGCCACCAAAACCTCCGCCTGGCGCGGCCTGAGCTTGTTCGGCAGCTCCTTGTGCATCTGAAGCACCAGCTGGACCAAAGTTTATAAAATCAAGAATCTTTTCGTACATAAAACACCTCCAAAATATGCATTAGTTTTATAAAACACACCAAATATCTATGGACTTTTATTTTTAATAAAAATCTTTTCTGTAAGATTGTATCACATTTTTAAGTCAGGGTCAATTCTCTTAAGCTTAGTATCTGTGATTATATTTTTAAATTTAGGCATCTTTTATATAAAATTGTGTTATTATATATGTAGTCTGGATGAAAAATTTTAATTAGTATGTTTAGGAGGGGCTAGGATGGATGATCTAGTATATGCAAAAATAATTGACGGAGAAATTATATTTTATTTTACAAAAGGTCACACTCAAAAAGAGCTCTTCGAGTCTTTTAAAAAAGAACTTATAAAGATGAAAAGTTTTTTTAACATAGGTGACAGTTTTTATGTTTACTTTGAAGATGGCTCTCAATACAATCTTATTAACAACATAATCAAATTTGCGAAGAATTTTGACTTAAATGTTGCAGGTGCTTATTTTGGTAAGTTGCCCGATGGAAAAGTAGGAAACAAAGAACTAACTTTGTCCAGCACAAAAATTCATAGAAAACATTTAAGATCTGGTCAAGTTGTACAAAATCCTGGAGACATCATAATTTTTGGTAATGTGAATCAAGGAGCCGAAGTCAATGCAGGAGGAAGTGTAATAATTTTTGGGAAAGTTTTTGGTACAGTGAGGGCAGGTATAACAAATAAGAAAAATGTCTTCATTATAGCTTACGAGATGGAATCACCTTTGGTTGAGATTGCAGGTATCCCTTTCTATAACTATGAATGGCCTAAAACACCTATATCAATTAGAATAGAAGGAGATAAAGCATTAGTTGAGACTCTTGAACTATAAGTCAATGACTCATAAGGAGGGGAATAATGGACACTAAAGACTTAATTAAAAATCTTTCCAATTCTTTTGGAGTTACCTCTTTTGAAAACTGTACATTTCCATTAATTGAACAGTTTTTGCTAGAAATAAATCAAGATATCAAGTTAGAAAAAATAGGAATAGGTAATTTAGTAGCTACTTATGGCCAAGGTAATCCTAAGATTGCCTTTTTTGCTCATGTTGATGAAATTGGGATAGTTATTTCCAATATTATAGATGACACGTTTGCACGAATCGAAGCAGTTGGTGGAGTAGATCCTAGAACCTTGGTAGGTAAACGGGTGTGTTTTAGAACTGAGAATGGGGAAAAATTAGGGGTAATAGGATTTTTGGCACCTCATTTACAAAAGCCTGAAGATAAAGATAAATCTCCCTCTTTTGATGAGCTTTTTGTAGATTTCTCAGTTTCAGGTGGAACGAAAGATATAAATGTAGGTGATATTGGTGTTATTAATGTTGAGGCAAAAGATTTAGAGAACGACCAGATAGTTGGAAAGGCAATAGATAATAGAGCAGGCGTTGCCGTTCTTATTAAATCGTTTGAATATCTACAAAATCTTAAATTTGATGGACAATTGATGCTTTCTTTTAACAAAGGAGAAGAGGTAGGATTAGTTGGGGCAAAAGGGGCTGCTGAATATCTGCAACCTGACTATGCTGTAGTTGTGGATGTAACTTTTGGAGAGAGACTTCCTGAAAATGTTGAATCTTTTAAAATAGGTGAAGGTCCTGTAATTACTATAGGAGCACCGATTAACAGATGTGTATATGATGATTTAGTAAAAACTGCCAAAGATAATAATATAAAATATCAGATAGAAGCGGTTCCTAGTAGAAGTGGAACTGAAACGGATATTGTACAAATTGTTGGGCAGGGAATAAAAACAGGTTTAGTTTCCGTACCTATTCTAAATATGCATTCACCAAGTGAAGTTGTAAATATAAACGATATTGATAGAGCAGCCAAATTACTTGCTATGTTCGCATTAAATATGAGTCTAAAAACGAAGGGAAGTTTGAACGTATGAGAAAATATCTAAAAGATCTTACCGAATTATCTGGGATATCGTCTCGAGAAGAAAAGGTTAGAGAATATATAAAATCACAAGTAGAAGGTAAAGTCAACAATATAACTATTGACAATTTAGGCAACTTAATTTGCTTTGTTAAAGGAAAGGATTCATCCAAAAAGATGATGGTAGATGCACACATGGATGAAGTAGGATTTATGGTTACGAAAATAAATGATGATGGCACTTTAGGAATTTCTCCAGTTGGTGGGGTTGATCCTCGCGTTATTAAAAGTCAACGATTAAAGATAGAAGGAGTTTTGAATGCGGTAGTTAATTCAACTCCTATCCATTTAGATAAAGATATCAAAAGAGTGGTTAAATACGAAGAAATAAAAGTTTATGCGGGATTTTCTAGCAAAGAGGAAGCAAGTAAAAAAGTTAATTTAGGTGACATGGTTACCTTTGATACAACCTATGTTGAAGAAGGTAATTATGCTTTATCAAAGGCTTTTGATGATCGTGTTGGTTGTTCTATTATGCTAGATATAATTGATTATATCTATGAAAACAAATTACAACCAGCATTTGATACCTATTTCAACTTTGCAACTCAAGAAGAAGTTGGATTAAGAGGAACAGGAGTTGCAGCCGCAAGAATTAAACCTGATTTTGCACTTGTATTAGAAGGAACAACCGCTGGAGACAATCCTGAAAATCCGCCTGAAAAGTGGGCGACTCATATAGGAAATGGTCCAGTTATTACTTTTATGCACAGTGGCTTGGTAATAAAAAAAGAAATGTTCGAAACCATTGTAAATGCTGCAAAGGCTTTAAACATCAAATTTCAATATAAAATGAGAACAGCAGGAGGCACGAATGCTGCGAAACTTGCTAAGACCATGTATGGAATTCCAGCTGGAGTAATATCTGTGCCTTGTAGATATATACATTCGCCACTAGCAATACTGAATATAGATGATTATAATAATACTTATTCATTGGTAAAAGAATTAGTTACTAACAATGAAAGGTGGGTAAATTATGAAAGAGCTCATTAAAAATATAACCGAACTATATGGACCAAGCGGCAGAGAACACAAGGTAAGAGAGTTTATTAAAAAAGAAATAAACGATTACGTAGATGAAATCAAGGTTGACAAACTAGGAAATTTAATAGCGATAAAGAAAGGGAGCTCGGGGAAAACTGTTTTATTTGATGCACATATGGATGAAATTGGAGTAGTGGTTACTCATATAATAGATGGAGGATTTTTAAAGATAGAACAAGTTGGGGGGCAATATCCTTTTAATCTTGTTGGAGCTAGATTAAATTTTAATGGAAGAATAGGTGTTGTAGGTATTGAAGGAGAAACAGAAAGAGAATTAAAAGAAAACTATAGAAATCTTTCTTTAGACAATATATATGTTGATATAGGTGTTTCTTCCAAAGAAGAAGCAGAAAAGCACGCCCCTATAGGCACATTTGGCGTATTTGCTGATGGATTTGTGGATTATGGGGAATACTGTTTATCTAAAGCAATGGATGATAGAATTGGATGTGCCACATTAATAGAAGCTATAAAACAAATGAAAAACAATCATCATACAGTTATTTTTGCTTTCACGGTTCAGGAAGAGGTTGGACTTGTAGGAGCTTTTGTTTCAGCTTATGATTATGATGTAGATAGAGCTATTGCTATAGATGTGACAGATTCATTAGACACACCAAAGGCTCTAAAAAGAATGAGCATGAAACTTGGAGATGGACCATGTATAAAAATAAAAGATCTAGCTTCTGTTAGTGACAGAGAAGTCGTTGATTGGATAAAAGATACTGCAGTTAATAATAACATAAAATATCAACTTGAGGTGCTAACTTTAGGAGGTACAAATGCAGCAGGATATCAAAGAACAAAATCAGGAATTCCTAGTTGTACTATTTCTATTCCTACAAGATATATACATTCACCTCATGAAATGGTTTGCTATAGTGATGTAGAAAATACTGTAGAACTTATTTTAGCTTTAAGCAAAAGCTATTTTTAGAGTTAGTAATAAAGCTTTTAATGGTAAAGGGGGATTAACCATTATGATAAATGTTGCACTTATTGCTCATGACAAGAAAAAATTAGATTTTGTAATGTTTGTTAGAGAATGGAAAAATGTCTTTTCCCAATGTAAACTCTATGCTACCAAAACGACAGGCTCCGTTTTAAAAGATAAAGTAGGACTTGAAATCCAAACCTTTGAGTCAGGACCTCTTGGAGGAGATTTACAAATTGGAGCGCTAGCAGTTTCTGGAGATATCGATTTTGTATTTTTTTTAAGAGATCCATTAACAGCTCAACCACACGAACCAGATGTTTCTGCGGTACTGAGAATATGTGATGTACACAACATCCCACTTGCAACAAATTTAGCAACGGCAGAGGCACTTGTTTTAGAAATAGAAAAAAAATTAATAAATAAATAGATTTCAAAAATATATAAATAAACAAAAAAGCCAGGGTAGTCCTGGCTTTTTATTTTCGAAGAGAGTTAGATATTTTGCTCAGTTTGACAGTTACAAAGGTGTAATAATTATAAAATGGTCATAAACAAATGAAAGAAGCGATTTTCATGTTTTGGTTTTTCAAAAGTGTCACTACATATCCTTCTTCTTCTTTATTAATAGCCGTTTTGGTTTTTTTGCATCAAATCTTCAATTTTTCTTTGAATTCTTCATAGGGCGTTATCACTTTCGGAATAGGTATATTCAATATCTTCAATATCCTTTGCCCTAAATTATTTGTATGAGCCTTTACGACAAAACTCTGTTGACTTTCTTAAATTTCATGTATTCCATCTTTTTCCTTTACGCTTGGTAATATATATTATAATTATATTTTTTTGGAAATTGTGGAAGAATCAATTTATCTGTAGAAAGTTATTATTAATGTTTAAATTATTTATTAAAAGTTTCTATACAAAGATACAATCTTTCGAATTTTTCTAATAAATTAATGTATTCATTGTGTATGGATTCTGAAGGACTAAATGTTTTATTTTCGCAAATCTCTCTAGAAATGCAATCCATTTTAAGTATTTTTAGTAAGGATACATCCACTGTCATTGCCATCAGGGCATCTCCAAAGGAGGCATCGATGTTCTGATGAATTTTATTAGGAATTCCTGTAATATCTGCTACAATTTGCATTAAAAGATCATTATGGGATAATCCACCAATGCTATGTATTTCATTTGAAACAGAATATTTACTTTTAATTTTCTTAATCATTGATGCTAATTCATATCCAAGGGATTCAAATGAAGCTAAGAAAAGTTCTTCTGCAGTTGTTTCGCTCGTCATTCCATAGAAGGTGACACGAGCTTGTGGATTATCATACGGCGTCCTTGCTCCATCTAAATAAGGATGTATTAATAAACCTGTAGGCCTTTTAAAACCCTTTTGTGTGTCAAAAGGAACTGAGATAGATAATAGATTCCCCATCCATTTTAGAAAACGAGCACCGGAAGAGGTAGCTCCTCCCAATACTCGAAATTCTTTAAAAAGTGAAAGACTGTTTCTAAAACCTTCTATTTTTAACATGTGATCAGTTAATAAAATAAAACTAGTAGTAGAACCATATGTTGTTACCATTGTTCCTGGAGAGATAACGCCGCAGGATATAAGTTCTGCATTAATGTCACATGCACCTACAAGGACAACAGTACCCTTTTTTAATCCCGTTTGTTTTGAAGCTTCGTATGAAACTTCACCCAATATTTCTAATGGCCATTTTAATGAAGGAAGCTTATTTTCAACAAAACCACAAGATTTAAAAATGTCTGAAGCGTAATTAATTTCTTGTAAGTTAATCAAGCCTGCTCCTGAAGCTGTTGGAAAATCCCATGCAGTATTTCCTGTTAACCATGAAGAGATAAAATTTGAGCTTTCAAGAAATAAAGAAGTCCTTTCCCACACTTCTGGTTTATTTTCTTTCAGCCATAAAAATTTAGGAAGAAGTGAATGTGTTGTAAAAACTCCTCCTAATAAATCAATAAGATATTTTTTATCATACATTTTATTTAATCTCTCTATCTGTTTTATCGCTCTACTATCAATACCGTATAATATTGCGTTATATAAAGGATTTAATTGTTCATCTACTGGTACGAAGGAACCACAAACTGAGCTAATACATATTGAATGAATATCTTGCAAAGAGATTTCATTACCAATATATTCACAAATTTTTATAAATCCTTCTTTCCAACTTTTATTTGCATTAACTTCAAAAAAACCAGGTTTTGGATTTAATAGTTCACATGGGACAACTTTTTTAACAATTATTCTTCCTTCTTCATTTAAAACAGTTGCTTTCATTGATGAAGTTCCTACATCTACACCAAGATAAAGCATAAGTCTAATCACCATCTTTTATTAATAAATTTAAAACTAATGAACGGTAGAATAATAAACATCCTACCGTTCATTTTCTACTTATTGTGGAAGGCTGTAATAATCTACTAAAGGTGCATCAAGATAAATAATTTTTCTTGGGGCAGCTTGTTCTATTGACATACCTTTCACAACAATGTCTTCTACTAGTGAAATTGCTTTAGAAGCCATTTCTTCAAAAGGTTGAGCTACAGTTGCAGTCATGGATTTTTCATTTATTCTTCTAAAAGTTTCTTGATTTCCATCTGCACTAACAACAATAACATCGTTTAAACCATATTCTTGTAAAACATCACTTACAGCGTAAGCTAGTTGATCAAAAGCGCACCAAACGCCATCTATTTGTTTCCCATACTTCAAACTATATGTTTCCATAGCTGATCTTGTATTTTCTACAAAATTTGCGCCTACTGTTAATGTATATTCTGCAAGTACATTTATTTGAGGGTATTCACTGAGTACAGCATCTAGCACTTTTCCTCTTTTTCTCGTACCATGGTGGGGCTCAAACTTTATGACAATTATATTTCCTTGGCCTCCTAAAGAGTCAACCAAATATGTTGACATCTTAGCACCTATTACAAAATTATCGGCTGTAATATCTGCAACTACTCCATCTACGTAGCCTGAGTCTATAGTTATTATCGGAATACCTGCTTTTATAGCTTTATCAAGTGAGGGTTTGACCTCAAGAGGGTGAGCCATTGCCATAATAATAGCATCAACTTTCATTTGGACAAGGTTTTCTAATTGATTTGCTTGAGTTTCGTAATAACCTTGAGAATTCAAAATTACTGTTTTCCACCCTTTGTCCTTTGCCAATTTATCAAAGGATTCTGCTACCCTTGCTTGCGCTTCTGCAGAAAGATTTGTTGCGATGAATCCGACAGTAATGTTTGATGAAAAACTAAAAATGACAATAAACATAAAAATACTTACAAGAAGCATACCTTTTTTCCAAACCATAATGTCACCTCCTAAATTAATTACTTTCCTAATTTTCTACTTTGAGAAGAAGTTATTGCTACTGCTAGTATTATAATAGAACCTTTGGTTATATCTTGAATATAATATGGTGCTCCTAGCAAAGTCATACCATTATTAAGAAGGCCAATAAGTAAAGCTCCTATGAATGTTCCAAAAGGACTAGCTCTTCCTAGACCTAAAACAGTCATTCCAAGTAAGGAAGTTGCAAAGCCGTCCATTAAAAAACCAGCCCCTCCAGTAGGGGTAGCAGAACCCAATCTTGAAGTTAACAAAATTCCCACAAAAGCTGCTCCAAGAGAGGAAAAAATCATGCCTAAAATTTTATATAGATTTACCGAAATCCCGGCAAGATATGCTGCTGTAGGGTTTTGTCCAGTTGCTTCCATGTATCTTCCTACCTTTGTTCTATTTGTTAATACATGGAAAAAAACAACTACTAATGCCATGATAATAACTAATGAAGGAATAGGTCCTACACTTCCTCTTCCCAGAGTTAAAAATCCTTTAGGCATAGATCCATATACGGAAACTCCCTTTGTATACATAAAAGCCAAACCTTGAGCAATTATTCCAGTAGCTAGAGTAACTATCATGGCTGAAATGCCAACTTTTGTTATCAAAAGACCATTTGCTAATCCAAAAACAAATCCTATTAATAAGGTTAAGAGAACTGCAGACAAAGGATTAGCTTTATTAACCAACATAGTAGCTACAACAACACTACTTAAACTTGCAACATTTGCAAATGATAAATCTAGTTCGCCAACGATTAAGCACATAGTAAATCCTTCAGAAATGATTGTTAGTAAGGCCATTTGTCGCAAAATATTTATTAAATTTTGAGGATTTGAAAAATTTGGAACAAACAAAGAAAATATAATCAATAAAATTAAAACAGACAAGAGGGTTCCGTACTTTATAAAGAAAGACCGAAATTTAAGAGCACCTTTATCCATCTATATTTCCTCCTAACATTGCAGATAATAAAGCCTTACTATCAAATGGTTTAGAGAATTCAGAAACAATCTTGAAATCTTTCATTATATATACTCTATTACAAATAGCCGTTAACTCTCTAAGATCTGAACTTATAAACCAAATTCCACAACCATCTTTTGCCAACTTTTGCATGATTAAATATATTTCTCTTTTGCTTTCAACATCGATACCTCGAGTTGGTTCATCAAATATCCATACTTTTGCGTCCTTGCCAAACCATTTACCTAAAGAAACTTTTTGTTGATTTCCACCACTTAGAGTCCATACTTCTTGTTTAAGAGAGAAAATTTTAATAGACAGAGCCTTTACAATATTATTGACATGTTCTTTTATTGTATCGAAATTTAGAAAACCAAAACTACTCATATTATTAAGATGAGGCAAAGATAAGTTTTCACTTACAGATAATTGGACAAGAGTACCTTCGTTTCTTCTATCTTCAGGCACCATAACTAAGCCCTGACTAATATTGTGTGAAGGTTTTTTTGATTTCAAATTCTGATTATCGAGATAGACAATGCCCTGATCTTTTTTTGTACCTGTAAAAATAGCTTTTGCTAATTCCGTCCTTCCTGAACCTACAAGACCTCCGAAACCAACAATTTCACCAGCTCTTATATGAAAAGAAATGTCGTCTATTCCTTCTTTGATGCAACAATAGTTTTTTACGTTAAGTAAATCTGACCCGATTGTTCTATCTATAATAGGGTATTGATCAGTAAATTCCTTGTCGATCATTAATTCGATTATTTCTTTTTGGGATAATTCCCCCTTTTTAGCAGTACATACCATTTTTCCATTTCTCAAAATGCTTATTCTATCGCATAGATTTTCAATTTCTTCCAATCTGTGAGAAATGTAAAGAATAGTTATTCCTTCTTCTTTCAACTGCCTTATGAGATTAAACAAAATTTCACTTTCTTTCAAACTAAGAGGAGCAGTAGGTTCATCAAAAATCATGATTTTTGGTTCCCTAAAGAGAATCTTAAGAATAGTTATCATCTCTTGTTTTCCACTATTAAGTTGACATACTGGGGTATTTAAGTCTACTTCAAGGTCATATTTTTTTGCAAAATTCAAAGCTTCTTCCATCATTTCTTTAATAGATAAGAAACCTATTCTACTTTTTTCTTGACCTAAAAAAAGGTTTTGAATACCATTAAAATAAGGAATTAATTCTCTTTCTTGATAAACAACACCTATCAAATTTAAAGAGTCTTTTGGAGAATTAAAGCTTATTTTTTCACCTTTTATATATATTTCACCATGGGTGGGTGGGTATACACCAGATAGAACTTTAACAAGTGTTGATTTACCTGCACCATTTTCTCCAACGAGGCCGTGAATTTCTCCCTCTTCTAAATTAAAATTTACTTTGTCAAGTGCCAATACTCCTGGAAACTCTTTCGTTAAATTTCTTGTTGATAAAATTTCCATAAGTTCAACCCCTTATTCTTTTAACTTCCTTTACAAATGAGCATGCTTTCTCAAAGTCGATCGGTTTAAAAGTATCTGCGTCAATTTTTAAACTTGTCCCTACTATTACTCCGTCACCGATACTGAGCATTTTTTCAACATTTTTTATGTTTACACCTGTACCAATGAATACAGGACTTTCTCCAACTTTCTTTTTTGACTTAATAATATCTTCTTCATCCACTGGAGAGCCTGCAGTTGTACCCGCAAGGCAAACTGCATCAGCTAGTCCAAAAAAAATTGCAGCTTTTGCTATATCTCCAATATCTCTTTCTCCCAAAGGTACTGAATGTCCTGATATATTAGCAATTATCTTACTTTTACCATTAATGTGTGCCTTGAATCTTTGAAGTTTTCCTGCTTGAGGTTCGACAATTCCCCAGTCTGTTACAAATACCCAAGAAAGGAATGTTCTTACGAAATTAGCGTTTACAGCTTCAGCAACAGAAAAAGCTGCTTCAGAATCAGCGAGTACAGATACGCCAAAAGGTAGTCCTACTTTGGAAGAAGTTTCGTAAATCAAACGAGAAATTAAGGCTACATCAAACTTTGATACATTACTTAAATATGGTCTATCTCCTTCGTTACTGAAGACTAATCCATCAAATCCCGCTTTAGCTAGGTTTTGTGCATCTTGTAGAGCATATTTTCTAATTTTTTCTATTCCTCCATCAGAGTCGTAAAGTGGAGTACCCGGAAGCGGTAGGAAATGGACCATTCCTAATACAGGTTTTTCAACATCAAAAACATCTTTTGTCCACATAGATATTTCCTCCTTTATTCTGTTAATAGTAAATCCGCTGTTTGTTTATCAGTAATTAAAACGTTAATCAATTGACTATTTAAAGCGCCCCTAATGCTGCGAAATTTAGCAGGCCCTCCACTAACACAAATTTTCAAAGGAATGTTTTTCAATACCTTTAAAGGAATAGATATCAAACGTTTGTTAAGATCAATTTTAATTTCTTCCCCATTTTCATCTATAATATGACCTAAAATATCTCCAACTCCGTTTTCTTCTCTTGCCTTTTTTATTACTTCTTTTTCATTTACCAATTGGACAGGTACTCCAAAATAAGTATCAATACCAGTTGAAAAAATTGCAATATCTACAGACTCCCATAAAGAAGTAATTTCTTTTATATATGGTTCATCTAAAAGAATATTTTTTATTTCTTCGGAACTAACGTAAGCAGGAGCAGGAAGAATAAAATAATCACAAAATAATTTACTACTGATTAAATGAACTAATTTATTAACCTCATTTTCAACGGGACCTCTACTCCATGCGCCCATTAATGGAATAACTCTTATTCCCCCTATAATTTTTTGAGGATTTATTGAATTAATCATTTCTAACATGGTTTCGCCTGGTCCGATGCCTAAAAGTTGACCAGGTTTCAATAGATCAAAAATTTTTTCTCCTGCGGATTTCCCTAGTGATTTTTTTAATTCGATTGGTTTGATATTTTCAAATGTATTAATAACAACCACATCTAAAAGTTGATAACGTTTTTTTAGTTTTTGTTCTAATAATTTGTGTTTTTCCTGAATGTCTAAAATTTCCACTTTTATAATTCCTTCATTTAAAGCTTTAGATAAAATTCTTGATACTGTGGAGGTTGATATTTTTAATTTTTTAGCGATTTCATTTTGTGATAATTTTTCATAATAGTACATCTCAGAAATTTTAGTCATTAATGGAATACTATATATTTTGTTGTCCATTTTTTCCTCCTTCTTGAAAATAATTGCAGAAAATATTTTCACATCAAAATAATAAACAATATATTTATGTTTGTCAAATCCAACACAAATGATTTACTGAGTTTTAAAATAGATTAAAGTCGAATAAAAGAAAAAATCATTAATTTTCTTACAATTACAAAAATATAAAGGAAAGTTAAAAAGAAGAAAAAATAATTTGAAAGAAAGATAGATTTAGAGATTAACAAAAGTATTTTTTGAAATACCTATTGTAAAAATTTCAAAATTATTGTTATTAATCTAAATAGAGAAAAAATTAATAAATAAATAGATTTCAAAAATATATAAATAAACAAAAAAGCCAGGGTAGTCCTGGCTTTTTATTTTCGAAGAGAGTTAGATATTTTTGTTCCAGCAAATTGTATAACTTGAGTCAAGAGCACCAATATAATTACATCATAAATTAAAACATCCATCCTGAATCTTTGGTACCCATAGTTAATTGCCATGGCTCCTAAGCCACCTGCGCCAACTGCTCCTGCTATTGCAGTATAAGTTATCAAGTTAATTATAAGAAGTGTAATATTTGCAACCATTTCTGGAGCGGTTTCAGGTAGCAATACTTTTGAGATAAATTGCCAATTTGTCATACCCATAGATACAGCAGTGTCCCAAAGGCCTTGAGATAAATTGTTAAAAGAGTTCTCTGCCAATCGTGCCATAAAGGGTATTGCAGCTATACTTAATGGTACTATTGCAGCCGTTGATCCAATTATTGTTCCTGTAAGCAGTCGGGTTAATGGAATTATAAGTATTATCAATATAATAAATGGGATAGATCTAAAGATATTTACAACCCAATCGAGAACAGAATAAAGGGTTTTCGATGATTTTTTTTCACTTTTAGAAAGCATATATAAAGCAATTCCTAGAGGAATGCCTAATAATATAGCAAACAGTGCTGATACTAGCGTCATATACAAAGTTTCTAAAGTCGCAAAAATAAGATCTTGGGCCATCTTAGTTCAACACCTCAACTTTATATACATTCTCTGATAACTCTTTCAAAAAATTTTCGACATGAGAGTTCTCAGATCTAATAGCAACGATCATTGTGCCATAAGGGTTTTCTTTTAAATGTTCTATTTTTCCATACAAAATATTTACACTTACATCGTATTTTTTTGCAACGTCGTACAACACCGGTTCATGGGTTTTACTTCCCCAAAACACTATTTTTAATAACTTTTGATTTTTATCTTTTACCATCTGCCAAATCGAGTTCCAATCAATATTTATTTCCTGATAAAATTCATCATTTAGCTCTGTCTCTTTTTCGATGAAAAACTCATGGACAGGTCCCATAAAGTCCACATAACCATTTTTTAAATAAACAACTTTATCGCAGATTTTTTTAATCACGTCCATTTCATGAGTTACGATTAATATAGACTTCTTAGTAGATTGATTAATTTCCAAAATCAAGTCCAATATCTTTTGCGTAGTTTTAGGATCTAAAGAAGAAGTTGGTTCATCGAACAATATAATATCAGGATTACTTATTAATGCCCGAGCTATAGCTGTTCTTTGCTTTTCACCACCAGATAATTGTGAAGGATATGCGTCTTTTCGTGGGATAAGATTCATGCTTTCAAGCATTTTATTAACTTTGTCTTCTATTTCTTTTTTTAATAAACCTTCAATTTCAAGCGGTAAAGCAACATTTTGAAAAACTGTTCTAGAGCTTAATAAATTAAAGTGTTGAAAAACTATGCTAATTTTTTTTCTAATTTTTCTTAATTCTTCTTTCTCTAAAGACGTTAAATCAACGCCGTCTAATAATATTTTACCTGAAGTAGGAACTTGGAGCAGGTTCAACGTTCTCAAAAGAGAAGTTTTTCCTGCTCCAGAAAGTCCAATAATGCCAACGATTTCTCCATCTTCAACTTTAAAGTTAATATCCTTTAGAACATGGTAGTTATCTTCGTATATTAAGTTTAAGTCTTTTATTTCTAACAATTACCTATCTCCTTTTATAATAAAATTGACTAAAAAACTGGGACAACAGCTCCGTTGTATTTTTCGAGTATAAAATCTCTAACTTTATCAGTTGTTAAAACTTCAATTAAGGCCTTAACTAATTCATCGTCAAGCCTTTCCTCTCTAACAGCAATTATATTTGCATATGGAGATTCTGATCCTTCGAAAAAAACGGCATCTTTGAGTGGATTCAAACCTGCTTCCATTGCATAGTTAGTGTTTATTACGGCCCCAACTACGGTCTTATCAGTTTTGTATGTTCTTGGTAAATAAGGTGCTTCAAGCTCTTTAAAGGTTAAGTTGTATGGGTTTTCAACTATGTCTTTTACAGTGGCTATCAAAGGATCTTCTCTTTCTCTAAGTTTTATCAACCCATGTTGTTCCAGAAGTAAAAGAGCTCTTCCTTCGTTTGTGACATCATTTGGAATTATAATTATGTCACCTTTTTTAAGGTCTTTTAAATCTTTTTTTAGGTAAAATCCCATTGGTTCGACGTGAATTTTTGCAGCACAAACCAAACCTTCGATTTTACGTTCTTTTGTGAATGTTAATAAATATGGTTCGTGTTGGAAATAATTCGCATCAATTGAGCCGTCTGCTAGTGCTAAGTTGGGTTGAACATAGTCAGTAAAAATAACGATTTCTAATTTAACCCCGGTTTTCTGTTCGAAATCATCTTTAACGAATTCTAAAATTTCCGCATGTGGAACTGGTGAAGCGCCAACTTTAAAACTTTTACTTTTAACTGCAGAAAATCCAACAACAGAAAATAATGCTACAAGAAGAATCAGTGATACAAAAACCTTTCCTAATGTTTTGCTCTTTTTCATTTAATCTCCCTCCTAGTGATTAATTACGTTCTTATTTTTGTATTATAAGCGAGAATTATGGATAAGTTGTTAGGGCTGCCGCCCTATAACCTGCTAAATATTCCAATATTGTAATTAAAGCGTTTTTATTTTTGTATTATAAGCGGAAATTATAGATAAGTTGTTAGGGCTGCCGCCCTGTAACCCGCTAAATATTCCAATATTGTAATTAAAGCGTTTTTATTTTTGTATTATAAGCGGAAATTATAGATAAGTTGTTAGGGCTGCCGCCCTGTAACCCGCTAAATATTCCAATATTGTAATTAAAGCGTTTTTATTTTTGTATTACAAACGGAATTTTGGATAAATTGTTAGGGCTGCCGCCCTATAACCTGCTAAATATTCCAATATTGTAATTAAAGCGTTTTTATTTTTGTATTATAAGCGGAAATTTTGGATAAATTGTTAGGGCTGCCGCCCTGTAATCTGATAAACACTACATTTTGTAACGTTTATTTTTAAACTGTGGAGTGCGATTCGTATGGATTAAACTGTGATTAAGACGCCCATATAGATCGAATCTACACATAAATTTGATTTCAATATAAATCTATAAAAAATAACGGTTTGAACAAAAAGATTACAGGTATATTCGAAAAAATCAATTGAATAATATGCCAACTTTGTTGCTAAGGTACAAAAAAACCTCTTCCGGTTAAATATTGCTTGGAAGAGGTTAATTATTATCTATTTTCCCTCTCCTTATCTCCCGGAAAACTTCCTGCAGGATTTGGCACCTTTGCATAAATTGTCTTTATGCAGGTTGCCGTGGCTTCACAGGGCCAGTCCCTCCACCACTCTTGATAAGGAATTTTTATTTATTTTCTCAATCATAACATATTTACATAGTAATGTCAAGGCAACTAAAAAAAATAAAAGTAAAAATTAACTTCTGTTTTTTAAGAATTGTTCAATATTTAATAATTGCTATGTTATAATAATCATTAGAAAAGTGGATTAATAACATTAAATCGTTGATTATCTCTATTTGAAAATAGATTCCTGTATTTAATGAATTTTCCAATTACTATTAAAAGTCAATTACCCACCGCCTATAGAGGCGGGGGTTTGTAGAAATGCAAGCTCGGTTGATTAGCCTATGTCATTAGTTTTTGCTAATGATTAGTTATAGCAGAATATATAGTCACCGTGGGATGCTCCACAAGTCCCATGCTCTGAGGGTAATGGTTAAACATCTCTGAGGGGTAGGAGAAGTGCTGTTACCATTAAACCTGCT
>Ga0209508_1001399_pt1 | contig 18986 bp, 18 predicted proteins | sample AD_UKC129_MetaG_FD_184427 | JGI IMG/M metagenome (GOLD analysis project Ga0209508, IMG submission 184427) | Active sludge microbial communities of municipal wastewater-treating anaerobic digesters from Canada - AD_UKC129_MetaG (SPAdes) (version 2) | ecosystem: Engineered > Bioreactor > Anaerobic... | reverse complement strand
CCCGGGTTAGTCCTTAATTTTCCCAACCAGCTTTATCGAGGATGGGGAAAGAAAGAAGAAGTAGATGAAATCCGCTGGGAAGAAAGAAAAGACTCTCCCTTTGTGGTAGAGTAACCTATGAAGCTCCTCATCACTGGCTCTCGGGGTCAGCTGGGAAAAGAGATTCAAAAAGAAGGAGAAAAAAGAGGATATCAGGTTTATCCTTTTTCTCATGAAGAACTTGATATCACTAAAATATCCGCTGTAGAGACAGCTGTCCAGGAGTTAAAACCTGATATCATAGTGAACTGTGCTGCCTATAACCAGGTAGACCAGGCAGAAAAAGAAAGAGAAACAGCCTGGAAAGTAAATGTCGAAGGAGTAGAAAATTTAGCTTTATCCTCCCGGAAGCACGGGAGTTTTTTAGTTCACTATTCCACCGATTATGTATTTTCGGGAAACCAGAGTCATCCCTACCGAGAAGAAGACCTTCCTTCTCCTCTCAATTATTACGGGAAGACGAAATGGGAGGGAGAAAAAGCGCTGGAGAAGGTTCTTTCTCCTTCTCAGTTTCTCCTCCTTCGAGTAAGCTGGGTATTTGGTAATAACCCCAAGGTAAGCTTTCCTTTAAAGCTCCTCCAGTGGTCGAGGGAGAAACAAACTCTCCGGATAGTAGATGACCAGATTTCTTCTCCCACTTATGCTCAAGATGCAGCATATTTTACTTTGGAGCTATTAGAAAAAGATGCCCAGGGGCTTTTTCATCTTGCTAACTCTGAATATTGTAGCCGATACCAGTGGGCTAAATTCATTTTAGAAAAGCTAAACTGGAGAGGGCAACTTTTTCCGGCTAAAAGTAGCGATTTTCCTACCTCTGCTCAGCGGCCTCCTTTTTCTGCGTTAGATTCCAGAAAGGTGGAAACCGTCTTGAAAAGGAAAATACCTTCCTGGGAAGAAGCAACTGACCGATTTCTTTTATCGTTGAAGGAGGGAAAAAATGAATAGAATTTTAATCAGTGGTGGAGCAGGTTTCATTGGAGCCAATCTGGTTAAACTGTTGCTGGAATGGGAGCCAGAATGGAAGATAGTGGTGGCAGATGCTCTCACTTATGCCGGAGATAAAAAGAGGTTAGAAGAAATATCCGATAATCCCCGGTTTTCTTTTTATCAAGTAGATATCACTCAAAAAGAAAAGATGAGAGAAATCTGGGAGAGGGAAAAGCCTCAGGGAGTAATCCACTTAGCCGCTGAATCTCATGTTGACCGGAGTATCAAAGACCCCTCTCCTTTTATTTTAACTAACGTTTTAGGAACTGAAGTACTTCTTGAGTTATCTTTAGAATTTGGGGTGTCTCGTTTTCTCCATGTCTCTACTGATGAGGTGTATGGAGAGTTAAAAGATAAAGAGGGTAAATTTACCGAAGAACATCCTCTTGCTCCTTCTTCTCCTTATTCAGCCAGCAAAGCAGGGGGAGAGCTTTTAGTTAAGGCTTATGAACGGACTTTTAATTTACCTATTGTTATTGTTCGACCCTCTAATAATTACGGTCCCTGGCAGTATCCCGAGAAATTAATCCCGGTAGTTATCTGGCAAGCACTCCATCATCAGCCTGTCCCGGTCTATGGTCGAGGAGAAAATTGGCGAGAGTGGCTCTATGTGGAAGATTGTGCTCAAGGGATTTATGCTGCTTTTCTTAAAGGGAGAGAGGGAGAAATATATAACTTGGGAAGCGGGGAAGAAAGACAAAATCTGGATACGGTAAAAACAATTCTTTCTCTTCTGGGAGAAAAAGAAGACCTTATTCAATTTGTTCCCGACCGACCCGGCCATGATTTCCGCTATTCTTTAGATAGTCAAAAAGCAGAGAGAGAACTAAACTGGCGGGCTAAAACTAAATTTGCAGAGGGGATAAAGAAGACTGTAGACTGGTATATTAAGAATATTAAATGGGTAGAAGAGAAAATAAAGGAGATAAACTCCTTATAGGGATGAAAAATAATCGGGCTGGAAATAAAGTAATTTGCAGTGAGATAATCTAATAAGGGATGAGCAAATTAAAAGTTGGAGAGATAGTAGATTAGATCGGAGAAAGGACAGCTAATAAAAGCAAGACGAGAAAAGATATTGGTCCTTTTTTTTGTCTTGCTTGAATGCCTCTATCATCCCCTTGTCTGTCATTCCTGAATGGTTCTATCAGGAATCCAAATTATTTAAGGGCAAAAACTTTTGGATTCCCGATTGAAGATTTCGGGAATGACGGAAAAGGAGGTCGTCACCCCGGCGACTTTCGAGCCGGGGTCTATATTATTTAAGAACAAGAATATCTGGATTCCCGATAACAGATTTCGGGAATGACGAATGAGAGAGTTCCTCGACTCTTTTTTTCTTTCCCTCGCCCTTGAAGGGAGAGGGTTAGGGTGAGGGTGTCTTTTTTCGGCCATTCCTGAATGTCTCTATCAGGAATCCAGACAATAAGGAGGCAAAAACCCCCTTATAACTCCCAAAAAAACAAAAGAAACAAAAACTTAAAAACCCAAGATTACTGGGGAAAAAACGTCCCTCAGTAGATGCTTTGCCGCTGATTTAGGGGATGATGAGTAAGAAGGAATGGCAGGCGAGAACTATAAAAAGGGAAAGCACTTCTCTTATAGTTTTATGCTTTCTATGCCTTTATGCAGAGGGCTATGGATAAACGTCCCTGACAATAGGTTCTATAGTTGATTTCTATTACAGGATTGAAATTGATATCTTATAACTTGAGAGGATAGAAGTTTACAAAAGTATACTTTCTTGTTTCTTACCACAAGGATTTTCCCCTCCCCCATTGACAAAGAGTCCAGAAATTCCTGCAAGTTAGAAAAAGATGTGATAAAATGGGGATAAAGTTTCTTTAAGGAGTTGAAAGTATGTCTGGACATTCTAAATGGGCACAAATAAAACACAAAAAAGCCAAAACTGATTCGGCTCGAGGCAAAGCTTTTAGCAAGTTGATTCGTCTTATCACTGTAGCTGCTCGTCAGGGGGGAGGCAACCCGGAGAATAATGCTCGCCTGCGGATTGCTATCCAAAAAGCTAAAGAAATAAATATGCCTCAAGAAAACATTGAAAAAGCGATTAAAAAAGGAACTGGAGAATTAGAAGGAGTAAATTACGAAGAAATAACCTATGAGGGGTATGGTCCAGGAGGAGTAGCCGTGATGATAGAGGTTATGACTGACAATCGCAATAGAACTACAGCAGAGTTGAGGCATATACTTTCTCGTCATGGAGGAGCCTTAGGAGAGAGTGGGTCGGTTTCCTGGATTTTCGAGCGCAAGGGTTTTATCAGCTTTGATAAGGAAAAAGTGGACGAAGAAGAGTTGATGACCGTGGCTATTGAAGCCGGAGCAGAAGACTTGAAAGTAGGAGAAAGCACTATAGACGTTATTACTTCCCCTTCTGATTTTGACCAGGTTAGAGAAGCCATAGAGCGTGCTGGTCTATCTTATGATTTAGCTCAGATTACTATGCTTCCTAAAACTATGGTCAATGTGGAGGGGAAAGCCGCTCAACAGGTTCTTGAGCTTATTGATGCCCTGGAAGAGCACGATGATGTGCAGGAAGTTTATTCTAACTTTGAAGTAGCTGATGAGGTTCTGGAATCTCTGAACAGCTAAATGTCCGAGAGTACCTGTATATTAGGGGTAGACCCGGGGACTGCCATCACTGGTTTTGGAATCATAGAGTCTTTTGCTCAGGGTAATTCTCTGAGAGTGGTAGACTGTGGTTTCATTGCTACTGATAAAGGGCTTCCTGCTAGTGCGAGATTAAAGCTCATTTTTGAGGATTTAAAGACCGTAATTGAAAAGTTTGCTCCTCAAGAGATGGCAGTAGAAGAATTGTTTTTTAATAAAAACTCTAAAACTGCTATTTCTGTGGGAGAAGCGCGAGGGATAGTTTTATTATGTGCTGCTCTTTATCAGGTGCCGGTCTATGAGTATACCCCTCTTGAGGTCAAACAATCCGTAGTGGGTTATGGTAGAGCCACTAAGAGCCAGATTATTTATATGGTAAAACAGATTCTAAAAATAGAGAAGGAAATAAATCCGGATGATGTGGCTGATGCTTTAGCAGTGGCTATTTGCCACGCCTTCCGTTCGGGGATGTAGAGGAAATGATAGATTATCTTAGAGGAAAAGTGGTAGAAATGGATGAGGAAGATTGGGTGGTAGAGACTAATAACTTTGGTTTCCGCTTAAAAGTTACCCCTTTTGTTTTGCCCGGGAATATTGGAGAAGAAAGATGTTTTCTTTTGCGCATTTTTATGAAGGAAAATGGAGAATTCATTTTTTATGGTTTTGATAATGAAGAAGAAAGGTCGGTTTTTGACCAGCTCCGGGAAATTAGGGGGGTTAATCATCGTACCGCTTTTAAGATTCTCTCCCGAGTAAAGTGGGAAGAGCTGGTTAAATTGATTCTGAATGAAGAGATTTCAGTTCTGGAGACCAGAACCAGTCTCAGCTCCAAGACTATAAAGAGATTAGTTTTAGAGTTAAAACCCCGCTTTTTGAAAAAAGGTTGGAAGATAGAGGGTGGGGAGCGCTCAGGGGAAGTAGTAGAAGAAGTTAGAGAGGTTTTATCCCGCCTGGGTTATCGCACGGTAGAAATTGAGGGGGTAATTGATGACCTGTGGGGTGAGCTTGGTAGAGAAGGGGCAGATGTAGAAACCTGGATTAAAGAAGCTTTAATCAAGTTAGGTGGTGGAGTTTGAAAAGAGAGTCAGTGGATGATTTTCTTATCCGGCCGCAGAGTTTGGCTGATTTTGTCGGTCAGGAAAAAGTTAAGTCCAATCTCCAGGTTTATATTCAAGCTGCTCGCTCCAGAGGTGAACCTTTAGACCACGTGTTGTTGTTTGGTCCTCCTGGCCTCGGTAAGACTACCTTGGCTAATATCATTGCCCATGAGATGAAGACCAGCCTTCGTTATTTATCCGGTCCCGCCTTTACGAGAGGTGGAGATTTGGCTTCTGTTTTCACCACACTTTCTGCAGGAGAAGTAGTGTTTATTGATGAAATTCACCGTCTTCCTCCTCCTTGTGAGGAAATTCTTTATGGTGCTATGGAGGATTTTGCTCTTCATCTCGTGGTGGGAAAGGGTCCGGGAGCGAGGAGTATACGCATTCAATTGCCTCTTTTTACCCTGGTGGGAGCTACTACCCGGGTGAGCCTTCTTAGCTCTCCTTTGCGTAATCGCTTCGGCATTGTGGAGAAGCTGGATTTTTACCAGGAAGAGGAAATTACTAAAATAGTAGAAAGAGCGGCACAGGTTATAGGGGTGGAAATTCAACCCCGGGGAGCAGAAGAAATTGCTCATCGTTCTCGTGGTACTCCCCGAATCGCCAACCGATTGCTTCGGAGAGTGAGAGATTTCGCTCAATTCTTTGGTGAGGAAATAATAAATGAAGAAATAGCAAAGAGAGCTTTTACCTACTTAGGAGTAGATGAAGTAGGTCTCACTGATTTTGACCGGAGATTTTTAGAAGTGCTGGTTAAGTATTATCAAGGAGGGCCAGTAGGGATTGAAAATATCGCCAGCATTTTAGGAGAAGATCCTGCTACTCTGGAGGAAGTTTATGAGCCTTTTCTTCTCAAATTAGGTTTTATTGCCCGGACTAAAAGAGGAAGAATAATAACTGCTCGAGGTCGTCAATATCTTCAAAAGGTGAAAGAAGTTGGCTGATAAAGTTTTACTGCATACCTGCTGTGCTCCTTGTGCTACCTATGTAAACGAAGCCTTAGAAAAGGAAGGGTGGGAAGTGGTAAATATCTTTTATAATCCCAACATCCATCCTTTTGATGAATATGCTCGTCGTTATGAAACTCTGGTTTTATATTTAGAAAACGAAGGTAAAGTTCTCGAAGCTCCCTTTCCTTACAATCCTCTGGAATATTTTTCTTTGATTACCGAGCCAGAAAACCGCTGCCCTAAATGCTATTTTCTGCGGTTGAGGAAAGTGGCTCAGTGGGGGAAAGAAAGAGGCTTTAAATTTTTTACCACCACTTTGACTATCAGTCCTTATCAAGATTTACCAGCCATCTGGGAAGTGGGGAAACAAATTGAGGAGAAACTGGATATTAAGTTTCTGATTCGAGATTTTCGAGAAGGTTTCCGCCAGAGTGTGGCCCGGTCTTCAGAACTGAAGCTTTATCGCCAGAATTATTGTGGTTGTATTTTCAGTAAATATGAAGGAGCGAAAAGGAGGTTAGAAAAACGTCTTACTGGGCTAAAGTTTTCTTAACTCTGGGTCTCGTGTTCATAGTGGTGGGAGTTCTATTGCTCCTTTTATCCCGGATTCCGGGGGTAAGTAAGCTGGGACATCTCCCTGGTGATATAGTTTATCGGCGGGGTAATTTCGTCTTTTATTTCCCTCTTATGACCTGTCTTATAATCAGCGTGATTTTAACCCTTATTTTTACCCTATTATTCAGGCGTTAGGAGGAAGAGATGCTGAAAAAAATCGTCCTTATTCTCTGCTTAATTCTTTTTGTAAGTCTAAATGAGGGGTGGGGAAAAGAATTAGAAGTGACAGTTAATTTGAACAAGGCAAAAGAAGCAGTATTTAGCTCATCTGGAGGATTGAAGGTAGAAATAGGAAAGCGTTCTTTTTCTGTTCCTCCTTCTTATCCTGTTCATTTCCGGGAAGAGGGGGAGGAGATAAAATGGGAAGAAGAGAACCTCCTTTCTTCTGAGGTTTATATATATCCTAAAGGTAAGGAAGCAGTTTTGTGGGGCAAAAGACCCTATCGGGGGAGTTTTATTATAAAAGCATCAGACGGAGGTATTTTAGTGATAAATAAACTTCCTCTTGAGGATTACATCAAAGGAACTATGAAGCTGGAATTAAGTCCTTCCTGGCCTGTAGAAGCTCTCAAAGCTCAAATCATAGTTTCTCGCACCTATGCTTTGAGAAATTTGCGGCGCCATGAGGAGGAAGGTTTTAATTTCTGCGCTACTGAACATTGCCAGCGTTACGGGGGGATTAACGCTGAAGACCCGGTTACCAATCGCTTGGTGGAAGAAACTAAAGGTTTGGTGCTTACTTATCAGAACGAGTTAGCTTCAGTCGTTTTTCACTCCGAAAGCGGCGGTTTCACTGAAAGTGCCTTTGATGTGTGGGGGAGGGAAGTACCTTACTTGATAGAAGTTTCCTCTCCCTGGGAAGAAAATGCTCCTCATTCATCCTGGGAGGTGGAGTTTAAAAAAGAAGAGGTAGAAAATTGTCTTAATAAAGCAGGCCTCATCCAGGGAGAAATTCTGGATATTAACTTATCTTCTTCTCCGGAGGGAAGAGTGGAGGAAGTTGAGGTTATAACCTCGCAAGGGTTATTTTCCTTTCCTGCTTCTCGATTTCGGGAAGCTTTAGGGTGGGAGAAGCTCCCCAGCACTTTTTTTGTAATGAGAAAAGTGGAAAAAGAACAGAAAGTGAGAAAAGAAACCTTTCCTTCTCCTTCTTCGTCATCGGCCTCTTCTTTTGATTACGAAGAGTGGATGGATAAAGATTGGGATTTAGATGATATAATTAACTTTTTGAAAATGAGAGAAGAAGAAAGAAATAGGAAGAAAGGCATTTCTTCTCCTCCCCGGATAGTGGTGGAGGAAGAAGTTATCCCTCAGGGTACTACCTTTATATTTGAGGGAAAAGGTTATGGTCACGGAGTGGGTCTTTCTCAGTGGGGAGCAAAAGGTATGGCAGAGGAAGGTTTTTCTTGCCAGGAGATACTTAATCATTATTTCCCTGGCTGCAAGATAGAGAGGGCAACTTTTAAGTGAGTGGTCTGGTTTCTGAATTTGATTTTTCTCTTCATCCGGAGCTGATTGCTCAAGAACCTTTTTATCCTCGAGACCACTGTCGGTTGATGGTGGTAGACCGGGAGCAAAAAACCTGGGAACATCGTTTTTTCTATGAAATAGTGGAATATTTAGAGCCTCCAGATGTCCTCGTAATAAACGATACCCGGGTTTTGTCGGCTCGTTTTTGGGTCTATAAAGAAGAAACTGGAGGAAGAGTAGAAATCCTATTTTTGCGCCACCGGGGAGAGGAATGGGAGTGTCTTTTGCGTCCTTCCCGAAAAGTAAAGACTGGTCAAGTTCTCAAATTGGAAAAAGACCCTCGTTTTAGCTGGAGAGTAAGAGAGCGAAATAATGGGATATGGTTAATTGAGCCTCTTTTTTCTTCCTCGGAAGAAGAGAAGTTATTTGACTCTTTTGGGGAAGTACCTACTCCTCCTTATGTTAAAAACCGGGCTATAAATCTCGCTGATTATCAAACAGTTTATGCTCGTATTCCCGGGTCAGTAGCTGCTCCTACTGCCGGCCTACATTTTACACCCCATTTATTAAAGAAATTAGAGGAGAAAGGGGTAAAAATAGTGTCCCTTACTCTTCATATAGGATTGGGGACTTTTCGACCGGTTAAAGAAGAGAGGATAGAAGACCATAATATGCACTCCGAGCATTTTTTGCTAACCGAAAGCGCAGCGCAGACCATCCTTGAAGCTAAAGAAAAAGGAGGGAAAGTAGTAGCAGTGGGAACAACGGTAGTAAGAGTTCTGGAGGCAGTCTGGCAGCAATTTAACACCTTAAAGGGTAGGGAGGGAGAAACTAATCTCTTTATTTATCCTGGCTTTCATTTTCAAGCTATAGATTGGTTGATTACCAATTTTCATCTCCCTCGTTCCACTCTTTTCATGCTGGTTTGTGCTTTAGCCGGGACTGAATTTATGAAAGAAGCGTATGAGGAAGCTATTAAAAAGGGTTATCGCTTTTTTAGCTTTGGAGATGCTATGCTTATAAAATAAGAGGTGAAGATTTGGGAGACTTTGAACTCTTAGTTAGTGATTCTCGCTCGAGAGCTCGCCTGGGATTACTGCATACCGCCCATGGGGTAATAGAAACACCGGTTTTTATGCCGGTGGGGACTCAAGGGACAGTGAAAGCTATTTCTCCTGACCGTTTAGAAGAAATGGGAGTAAAAATTTTTCTCTGTAATACTTATCACCTCCATCTCCGGCCGGGAGAAGATATAGTAAAAGAAGCGGGAGGTTTACATTCTTTTATTTCCTGGCCTCATTCTCTTTTAACTGATAGCGGGGGGTTTCAGGTGTTTAGTTTGACTGATTTGGTGGAAGTGGATGATGACGGAGTATATTTTCGTTCTCATTTAGATGGTTCTCTTCATCGTTTTACTCCGGAGGTGGCTTTGCAGATTCAGATGGATTTGGGAGCAGATATAATAGTAACTCTGGACCAGTGCATTGGTTTTCCAGCTTCTTCTCACCAAGAGCGCCTCGGAGCAAAGAGAACTCTTCAATGGGCGAAAAGGAGCAAAGAGTTTTTTTCTTCTCCTCATCAGCTTCTCTTTGGTATAATTCAGGGAGGGATGGATGAGGATTTACGAATTTGTTGTGCTAAAGAGACGGTAGCAATGAATTTTGCCGGATATGCTCTGGGAGGTTTAAGCGTGGGAGAACCTCCTCCTCTTACTTATAAGATGATTGAAAGAGTGGAACCTTTTTTACCTCCTGATAAGCCTCGTTATTTGATGGGGGTAGGGACGCCGGAGAGTATAATAGAGGGAGTGCGCCGAGGTATAGATATGTTTGATTGTGTTCTTCCCACCCGTAATGCTCGGAATGGTTGCCTTTTAACTCGCAGAGGTAAAATTAACATTGACCGGCAGGAATTTTCCCGGGATTTCCGTCCTGTAGATCCGGAGTGCCATTGCTATACCTGTCTCAATTTTTCTCGAGCTTATCTGCGCCATCTGTTTAAATGTAAGGAAATATTAGCTAGTGAACTGGCTACTATACATAATTTATATTTTATGGTAGAGTTGATGGAAAATATTAGGAAGAGTTTAAGAGAGGGTTATTTTCTCGATTTTGCCGAAGAGTTTTTGGCTGAGTATGAGAGTAATCCTTTCTCTTCTTTTTCTAAAAAATAAGAAAGGAGTGATGAAATGATGAACTGGTTTATTTCTCTGGCTCATGCTGCTAATGAAGTACCTGCCCCCGCTACACCTGCTACACCTGCTGCACCCAGTATTATTGCCCAGCTTTTCCCTCTGATTTTTCTGATCGTTATCTTTTATTTTCTCCTCATTCGCCCTCAACAGCAGAGGCAAAAAAAACAAACCGAGTTGTTGAATAGTATTCAAAAAGGAGATAAGGTAGTAACGATAGGAGGAATTCATGGAACGGTAACCCAGGTGGATGATGAGGCAGTATTGCTGGAAGTAGATAAAAATACGAAGATTCGCCTTTCCAAGAGTGCCATTGCAGGTAAGGAATAGTTTGTGAGCTAAGCTGATTGGGGAGGAAAAGAAGTTGAGAAGAAGTAATTTACCCTGGAGATTGATTATATCTATAGCCTTAGTAGTGGTATCTCTGGTGGTTATTTTTCCAGTAAGGCAAAAAATTCGGTTAGGTCTTGATTTACAGGGAGGTTCTCATATTCTTCTGGAATGTGTGGATACCCCCGAAGCTCCTGTAGATAGTGATGCGGTGAACAGGGTGGTAGAAATCATCCGTAACCGTGTAGACCAGCTGGGTGTAGCAGAGCCGGTTATTGCCCGACAAGGAGAGCGCCGAGTTCTGGTACAATTACCTGGAGTTACTGACCCCCAGAGGGCGGTAGAGGTAATTGGACGCACTGCACTTTTAGAGTTTAAAGATGAAGAAGGCAACACCCTTTTAACTGGAGCTCACCTTAAAAATGCTCAGGTGCAATATGACCGTTTTGGGAGGCCAGTAGTTTCTATAGCTTTTGATGAAGAGGGAGCTAAGCTTTTTGCCCAGGCTACTACTACTAATGTAGGGAAACCTATAGGAATTTATTTAGATGGTAATCTTATTTCTAACCCGGTAGTGCAGGAGCCTATAATGGGAGGAGAAGCACAGATTACGGGAAGATTTTCTTTAGAAGAAGCACAGAATCTGGCCATATTGCTTCGAGCTGGTGCCTTACCGGTTAAAGTAGATGTGATAGAAAACCGCTCCGTAGAACCTTCTTTAGGTCAGGATTCTATCATTTATGGACTCCGAGCAGCGGTAGTTGGTGCTCTCCTGGTCGTGGCATTTATGATATTTTATTATGGATGGCTGGGAGTGCTGGCTGATTTAGCTTTGGCTTCCTTTACTGTCTTTTTTCTGGCTCTTTTTATTAGTTTGCGGGCTACTTTGACTTTACCAGGAATTGCCGGTTTCATAGTTACTGTGGGTATGGCGGTAGATGCCAACGTTCTGATTTTTGAGCGGATTAAAGAGGAATATCGGACAGGGAAAACCTGGCGAGCTTCAATAGAGGCAGGGTTCAATAAAGCCTTTCGCACCATTTTAGATTCTAATATTACCACTTTGATTGCCGCAGCTATGATGTTTTATTTAGGATCCGGTCCGGTGCGAGGTTTGGGAGTAACTCTAACTTTAGGTATCTTATGTAGTATGTTTACCGGTATTTGGGTTACTCGAGCTTTAGTAGATTTTTTTGCTGAACGGATCAGGTTTAAAGCTTGAAGAGCCAGGAGGTAATATAAGTGGAATTAATAAAAAATCCTAACTTTAATTTTGTAGGAAATCGCCGTATAGCCTATGCTATTTCTATTGTTATCATAGCGGTGGGGTTGATTAGCTTACTGGTGCAGGGACTAAACTACGGTGTAGATTTTGTTGGAGGAACTCTTCTCCAGTTTCGGTTTAACCGGGAAGTGGAAGTGGAAGAAGTGCGAGAAGCTTTAGAAGGGTTAAATCTGGCGAAAAGTACGGTGCAGCGTTTTTCTCCTCAAGAGGTAATTATCCGCTCCCCTAAACTCAGTCAAGAGGAACAGGACCAGGTAGAAAAAACCCTGGGAGAGGCATTTGGTGAGGTAACCCTGGTAAGGGTAGAAGATGTGGGGCCAGCGGTAGGGGCAGATTTACGTCGGATGGCAATTGTTGCTGTTTTGGTGGCTCTTTTGGGGATTCTCCTTTATGTATCTATACGTTTTGAATTCCGTCCTGGAGTTACTTCTATTATTGCTTTAGTTCATGACGCTTTGGTCACTTTGGGAATGTTATCTCTTCTCCAGCGAGAATTTAGTGCCCCAGTTCTGGCAGCTATTTTAACTATTTTGGGTTATTCCATCAATGATTCTATTGTAGTAATGGATAGAGTGAGGGAAAATCTACGTTCCCGGAAAAAAGGAGAAGGCTTTGGAGAATTGGTTAACCGGAGCATTAATGAAACTCTTTCCCGTACCATTAATACAGTTTTGACCACTATTTTGCCCGTCCTGGCTCTTTTAATTTTGGGAGGAGAAATGCTTCGGGATTTTTCTCTTACTCTATTGATTGGGCTTATCGCTGGTACTTATTCATCTATTTTTATAGTTAGTTCCCTGTGGGTAGAGTGGGAAGAGAAAAAGCCTTTGCGGAGGTAATTAACTTTGGGCAAGAAATGGCAAATTAGAAAGGTGAATGAAGGTTATTTAAAGAATTTATCTCGTTCCCTTTCTATGCCTCTTTCTATTGCTCGAGTGTTAATGAACCGAGGAGTTTTTACTCTTCAAGAGGCACAGGATTTTTTAGAACCTCGTCTTTCTTTTTTGAGAAAACTCGAGGAGTTACCCTATTTGAAAGAGGCAGTTTTGCTTTTAGACCAGGTAATTAGAAAACAAGAAAAAATTCTTATTTTTGGTGACTACGATGCTGATGGCTTAACTGCTGCAGCTATTCTGGCTCGCTTTTTGCAGCTTTTTTCTCCCGAAGTAGAAATTTATATACCTAACCGTTTTCGAGAAGGCTACGGGCTGGGTAGAGAGGCGGTTAAAGAAGTTTTAAAGCGAGAGCCCCATCTTGTGGTAACAGTGGATTGTGGTATCAGAGATAGAGAGGGTATAGCAACTCTAAAAAGCCAAGGTGTTTTAGTTTTAATTACTGACCACCACCTCCCTGATTTTGACCTCTGGCCTCAGGGGGTGTGCGTAGTGAGCACCTGGGATAGGGATTCCCGAGAGATGATTTCTCCCCTCTCTGGAGTGGGAATAGCTTTAGCTTTAGCTCAGGCTTACGGGGAATACCGGGGGGCAAAAATAAACCCGGTAGAAGAGTATCTTGATTTAGCCTGTATAGGAACGGTGAGTGATGTAGTTCCCCTTTTGGGGGAGAACCGGGTTATTGTTCGTTACGGTTTAGAGAAGTTAAACCGTAATCCCTGTTGCGGTCTTCGGGCTCTTAGTGAAGTTTCTGGTCTGGCTGGAAAAACAATAGGAACGCAGGAAGTGGGTTTTATTTTAGCTCCTCGTATCAATGCTGCGGGTCGAGTAGAAGATTCTCAACCAGCTTTGGATTTGCTTCTGAGCGATAAATATGAAGAGGCTTTAGAATTAGCAAATTATTTGAGTACTTTAAATTATCGCAGGCAAAAAGAAGAAGAAAAAGTTTTAGAAAGTATTTTTCAGGATGAGAAAAATGAAGCCTATCTTCAAGATGAAGTAGTGGTAATCTCAGGATCAGGGTGGAGTCAGGGAGTTTTAGGTATTGTGGCTTCCCGTCTTAGTGAGCAATTAGATAAGCCAGTGATAGTTTTAACCGAAATTGACGGGATGGCAATGGGTTCGGGACGGAGTATTACCGGCTTTAGCCTCTTCTCGGTTTTAGAGCGCAGCTCTTCTTTTCTGGTCCGTTACGGTGGCCATGAGATGGCTGCCGGGCTCCGTCTTTTTGCCGATAAAGTAGAGGGGCTGAGAAATTTTTTAAACGATAGTTTTGCGGAGGAAGTGAAAAAAGCTCGGTCTCTGCGGGGATTAGTAGTAGATGCTCTGGTGGGCTTACAGGAAGTCAACGAAGAAACTCTTTTCTGGTTAGAAAAACTTAAGCCCTTTGGAGAGAAGAATCCTCCTCCTCTTTTTGCTGTTCTGGATGCCTCTTTGATTAAGAGCTGGATATGGGGAAAAAATGAACAGCACCTCCGCTTGCTGGTAAAACAAGGAAGAGAAGCTCAGGAGATGGTGGTAATTAATGGTAAGAAAAAGGCAGGGAACCTGGTTAATTCTTCTCTTGTAGACCTTGCTTTTGAAGTACATCGCGATAACTCAGGAAATTATCCTTATTTAAAAATTCAGGATTGGAGGATCAAGAAGTGAAAGAAGTGGACCTAGACGTAGATCTGGCTCAATACATAAGGAATATTCCCGATTTTCCTCAGCTAGGGGTGCAATTTAAAGATATTACCACCTTATTAAAGGATGGCATGGCTTTTCGAGAGACTATCGAAAGATTGGTAGGAATTTTTGAAGATAAAGGAGTAGAATTGGTAGTGGGTATAGAAGCCCGGGGTTTTATTATAGGTGCACCTCTGGCTTATTCTCTGGGTTGTGGTTTTGTACCGGTGAGAAAAGCAGGAAAGCTACCTGCTCCTACTCTTTCCAAAACCTATGACCTGGAATACGGGTCAGCTACTTTGGAAATTCATCGTGATGCCATAGAGAAAGGGCAGAAAGTGATAATTGTGGATGACCTTCTGGCTACGGGAGGGACTACTAAAGCGGTTTGTGAGATGGTAGAAGAGTTGGGAGGTAAAATCATAGGTATTGGTTTTGTCATCGAACTGGAATCTCTGAAAGGTAGAGAGAAACTATCTTCTTACCCTGTCTATTCTCTTATCCGCTTTAACATTTAACCTTCCGGGAATTTTTGAAAGACAGGTTTCGTTGTAAAAATAAGAAAATTGGGGAGGTTGGTTTCTTTGGCTGGAGTGGGGTAGAGACTATAGAATCTTTATTAGATAAAATCAACCTTTACCATCCTGATTTTAATAGCGATTTAATAAATTCAGCCTTTTCTTTTTCTCTTGAGGCTCATCGGAACCAGACTCGTTTATCTGGGGAGCCCTTTATTATTCATCCTTTAGCAGTGGCTCATATTGTTGCTGATTTAAGAATGGATGAAAATACTATTGCTGCCTCTCTTCTCCATGATGTTTTAGAAGATAGCGAAGTTACCGAAGAAGACCTTAAAAAGAATTTTGGAGAAGAAGTCACTAATCTGGTAAAGGGAGTAACTAAGTTAAACCGGGGATTTAGTTATGTTAGTCGGGAAGAAGCGGAAGTGGAGAACTATCGCCGTCTTTTTATTGCTATGGCTCAAGATGTGCGAGTTATCATAATCAAACTGGCTGACCGCCTGCACAATATGCGTACTCTTAAGTATCAATACCGGGATAAAAAGGAAATTATAGCTCGGGAAACCCTGGAAATTTTTGCTCCTATTGCTCATCGTCTGGGAATTAATAAAATTCAAACGGAATTAGAAGACCTCAGCCTCTTTTTTTTAGACCCCGGAGCTTATTGTAATATTCAGCGAGGTATAGAGAGAGTCAAAGAGGCACAAGAAAAACAGATAGAAGAAGCAAAAAAGGAGTTAGAAGTTCGTTTAGAAAAAGCCGGGATTGAAGCTGAAATACAAAGTAGATTTAAACATATTTATAGCATTTATAATAAGTTAAATCGGCAGAAAATTAGCTTAGAAGACCTACCTGATTTAATTGCTCTTCGAATAATTGCTCGAGAAGTAGAGAACTGTTATGCCGCTCTGGGAATAGTTCATACTTTGTGGAAACCGGTGGAGGGGAGATTTAAAGATTATATTGCTGTTCCTAAATCTAATATGTATCAATCTCTCCACACTACAGTTATAGGTCCTCGAGGTGCGCCTATGGAAGTGCAAATTAGAACCTGGGATATGCATCAGGTGGCAGAGTATGGAGTTGCTGCTCACTGGCGTTATAAAGAAGGTAAAACTGGAGAAAGCGATGACAAATTTGATGAGCGGATGAATTGGCTCCGTCAAATATTAGAGTGGCAGCAAGACCTGAGAAGCACTCAGGAATTCATGGAGAGTCTGAAAATCAGCTTATTTGATGACGAGGTGTATGTTTTTACTCCTAAAGGAGACTTAAAAAAACTTCCTCAGGGATCTACTCCTGTTGATTTTGCCTATCTCATTCACACGGAAGTAGGAAACAAGTGCGTGGGAGCTAAAGTGAATAGGCAGATGGTTCCCTTAAGCTATGAGCTAAAAAGTGGCGATATAGTAGAAATCATTACCTCTCGTTCTTCTTCTGGACCTAGCGCTGATTGGTTGAAAATTGCTAAAACTCCAGGAGCTCGCAACAAAATTCGGGCTTTTTTGCGCAAGAAAAATCAGGACCTCAACCGGGAAAAAGGTAGAGAAGCTTTGGAAAAAGAATTGGATAAGTATTCTCTAACTCCGGAAGAAAAAGCGCTGGTGGCAAGAAACCTCTCTCAGTTTAGAGAAGAGAATCAGCTTCGGGAAGAGGAAGAGCTTTATATTGCCATTGGTGAGGGAAGATACAGCGCTCGTCAAGTGGCGAACAAAGTGGTTCCTTACACTATTCGCCGCCGATTGCAGAAGAAAAAGAAAGAATCCGGTGCTATTACTCGGGAAGAAGAAAGAATTGTCGTTCAAGGAGCTACTGGTCTTGCAGTAAAATTGGCTCGCTGCTGTACCCCTGTTCCGGGAGACCAAATTGTGGCTTTTGTTACCAAGGGCAAAGGAATTACCATTCATCGGGTGGATTGTCCTAATTTGACTAGACTTTCTCAAGACGGAGAACGTTTCTTGGAAGCATCCTGGGGAGAAGAGGAGGGAATTAAATATCATACTGGAGTGGTAATAGAAGCGTTAGACCGTCCTAAACTTCTGGCTGATATTTCTAATGCTATATCTAACTTTCAGGTAGAGATAAAAGCAATACGGGCTAATACTATAGGTAATGAAGCTCGAATATATCTCATTCTAGAAGTTAAAGACCGGCAAGAGCTGGATGGTGTTTTCCGTGAGGTGAAAAAGATAGCCAATGTAAGAGGTGTCCGACGAGGAGGAGCGTTTGCCTTAAGATGAAAGCAGTGGTTCAGAGGGTAAAGAGAGCCCGGGTTAAAGTAGAAGAAAAAATAGTGGGAGAAATTGAAAAGGGTCTTCTGGTTTTTTTAGGAGTTCATAGGGATGATGGGGAAAAAGACGCTCAATTTCTGATAAACAAAGTTCCCTATCTGCGCATTTTTGAAGATGGAGAAGGGAAGATGAACCGGAATTTAAAAGAAGTGGGAGGAGAGATTCTTCTCATTTCTCAATTTACCCTTTACGGTGATTGTCGGCGAGGACTGCGACCCAGTTTTGACCAGGCTGCTCCTCCCGAGGAAGCAGAAAAGTGGTATGAGGAAGTAGGGAAAGGGTGGGAGAAAGAGGGGATAAAGGTAGAGCGAGGAGTATTTGGAGCTTTTATGGAAGTAGAAATTCACAACCAAGGTCCGGTTACTATAATTTTGGATAGCAAAGAAAGGAGAAATAAATGACCTTAAAGCTCGAGCATTTTGTTCTGGGAGATTTATTCACCAACTGTTACCTGGTTCATGATAATTTGGAGGCTTTGCTCATCGACCCTGCTGCTCCTTCCCAGGAAATAAAAGAGGAAATAGAAGCGCGGAATCTCAACTTGCAATATATAATCAACACCCATGGTCATATTGACCACATTGGAGGTAATGTCTTTTTTAAGGAACATTTTCCTCAGGCTCGATTAGTAATAGGGGAAAGAGATTTAGTTTATCTAATCAACCCGGACCTAAATTTATCTCGAGATTTTTCCTCTCCTTTTGTTTCTCCTCTTCCTGACTGGGTGGTAAGAGAAAACAATTTATTTCTGAACACTTCCTGGGAAAGGCTTTCTTTTCTCCTTACTCCTGGTCACACCCCCGGAAGTGTGTGTCTTTTCTTTCCGGTGGAAAACTGGCTTTTTAGCGGTGATACTCTTTTTGCCGGATCGGTAGGAAGGACTGACCTTCCCGGGGGTTCATTTCGCGACCTCATTTCTTCCTTAGAGGAGATTTTTAATCGCTTTCCCGATTCTGCTTTCGTGTTTCCTGGCCATGGTCCTTTTACTAGTTTAGCTCGGGAGAAAAAAGAGAATTTTTATTATCTTCAATATTTAGCTCCAGACTAAATTCCCTTTATGAGGTCTAAGTATTTTTGAACCAGCTTTTTTGCTTTTTCCTGGTCTTTGGATTCAGCAAAAACTCTCACCAATGGCTCTGTTCCTGAAAAACGAATTAACAGCCAGCTTCCATTTTCAAAAACCACTTTATAGCCGTCTATGGTTATAATCTCTTTCTGATTTTTTTCTTCAGTTATTGCTTTCTCTACTTCTTTTAAAATTCTATCTCTTTTTTGAGGATCTATTTCCAGTTTGGTTTTTACCTGGTAATAAGGAGGCAACTCTCTGAGGAGCTCACTTAAAGCTTTCCCTTTTTTGGCCATTAAGTGAAGAATTTGGGCTGCTGCCATAGCTCCATCTCTTCCCCACACAAAATCGGGGAAAATCATCCCTCCATTTTCCTCGCAACCAAATATCCCTCCATGCTCTTGCAAAGCTTTAGCTACCACTAAATCTCCTACTTCAGTTATAATTACTTCTCGATTGGTTTCACGGGCAATTTCTTGCAAAATGTGAGTAGTGGCTACAGTAGTAGCGATGGGGCCAGGAGTTTCCCGGTGAGCTAATTCTCGAGCTACCAAACTTACACTTAGGTCGCCGGGAACAAATTCTCCATTTTCTTTAATCACTATTAATCGGTCTCCATCTCCGTCCTGGGCAAAACCCACAGCAAAAGGAGAATTTTTTATAAGGGCGATTAAATCCTGTAAATTTTCGGGGACAGGCTCAGGATTTCTTCCGGGGAAGTTGCCATCAGGATGAGAATTGAGACTCACCACCTGGCATCCTAATTCACTCAAAAGATAAGGGGTGATGAGGGAGGGAGCTCCGTTAGCACAATCTAATGCCACCCGGAATCGTCTTTCTTTTATGGCTTGAGCATCTACTTTTTGGATTATAGCTTCAATATAATCCCAGCGGATATCTCTTTTTTTGGTTTCTGATTGGATTTTCATTCCGGAGACACGAGTGAATTGTT
>Ga0209508_1001397_pt1 | contig 19009 bp, 22 predicted proteins | sample AD_UKC129_MetaG_FD_184427 | JGI IMG/M metagenome (GOLD analysis project Ga0209508, IMG submission 184427) | Active sludge microbial communities of municipal wastewater-treating anaerobic digesters from Canada - AD_UKC129_MetaG (SPAdes) (version 2) | ecosystem: Engineered > Bioreactor > Anaerobic... | reverse complement strand
AGGCTGAAGAGCCGCACAAGGCGGCGTGAGCAGGCAGAAATCCGTGCCCGCTCACGCATCACTCAACGAAAACTCCCCTTCAAAACGAGTCGTCCGGAAAAAGCGCGGTTTTTCAACAGCCTGTTAGGATCTCCGTCCAGCCCCGCGTCTCGGTGAACCCGCAGGGTGAATGGCGAATCGCTTGAGTTGTCGTCAGACTCATGCCGATGAAGCGCGCTTCATCTGCGGTACGTTTGCTGTATTTCATCTCGAAGGCACTCGGATGCGCATACACGCGTGCCTTTGGCGCAATGCCCAAAATCGCCGGCACACCCCCCGTGTGATCGTAATGACCGTGACTCAACACAATGGCTTCGAGTTGACTAAGATCGAGACCGAGCGCTTTGGCGTTCCTAACAACCAGCTCGGTTTGGCCGGTGTCGAACAGAATGTTGTGTCTGCCGATCTGGACATGAAAGGACAACCCATGCTCGGCCATCAGCCCCGGGCGATGGACGCTGTTCTCGACGAGCACAGTAATGCGGACGCACTCATTCATTTCGCATCATGAATTTGCCGGCAGCGCTGGCTTTGACCTTGCCGCCTTGGGTGAGTTCGGCGCGCAACAGATACAAGCCGTGCGAATTATCCTCCAGCCAGGCACGCACAGCCACCAGTTCGGCTGCAACGACGCTCTCGTGGTAGCGCACCTTCAATTCCACGGTCAGGGCAGCAAAGCCGTGGGCGAAAAGGCAGTTGGTCATCGCGCCGTCAAGCAACGCAGCGATCACCCCGCCATGCAGCACGCCTGAGTAACCTTCCAGCGCGCAGTTTCCAAGAAAAGTTGCCGCCACGCTGCCGTCGGGTTGCGAGGCGTAACGCAACGCCAAACCCATCGGGTTCGAGGCGCTGCACACAAAGCAAAAGGGATGTGCATCTTCCTGCGTGCCCCGGAGACGGGCTTGTGCGGTTTCGGGATCTGTCATTGCCTGGAAGCTTACCTGAGCACCGGCAATGCCAGTGTGTGGCGACGGCTATCCGGTCCTCAGCGAACCGGGCACTTGCTCACCCCTCGCGCAACTCGTCGCGCGGAACGAAAAACGCTGGTTGCGCAACATTTATGGCCTTTCCCAAGGGGATCGCACTGCTCGTGAGGTCGAACCTATGGCCCGGCGAGACGGGTTGGCAGCCCGCTGCGCCCACAGCCAACCGTGGCAAAATGCCATTGCGTACCTGCGCTTGAACGCGGATGATGGGATGGCGGATTCGCCTTCCGCGCGCATGCAAGAAACCGTTCACAACCAATTGCTCGATTCAGTCCCTGACGGCGTCTTTACCGTGGATTCTGAATGGCGCGTCACGTTCTTCAATCGCGCCGCCGAGCAAATCACGGGCATCAATCGCGCCGATGCCGTGGGGCGGCGGTGTTGCGATGTGTTCCGCGCTTCGTATGCGAAAGCTCGTGCGCGTTGAAGCAAACCCTCGCCACTCGCCGGCCCGTAGTGAACAAGGTTGTCTATATCATCAACGCCAAGGGCGAGCGGATTCCCATCAGCATTTCCACAGCGGCGCTCAAGGATGCGCGCGGCAAGACCATTGGGGGCGTAGAAAGCTTCCGCGACTTGCGCCTTGTGAGCGAATTGCGCCAGCAGGCCGAGCAACAGGACTCGTTCTCCGACATCATCGGCCGCAGCGTGGCGATGCGACAATTGTTCGATTTGCTGCCCGCCGTTGCCGAGAGCGACAGCACCGTGCTTGTCGAAGGTCCGAGCGGCACAGGGAAGGAACTGTTCGCCCGCGCCATTCATCAACTGTCCCGTCGGCGCGCGAAAAATTTTGTCGCCCTCAACTGTGGAGCGTTGCCGGATACTCTGCTGGAGAGCGAATTGTTCGGCTACAAGGCCGGGGCGTTCACTGACGCGCGCAAGGACAAGCCGGGCCGGTTTGCGTTGGCCGAAGGCGGAACGATTTTCCTCGATGAAATCGGCGACATCTCGCCTGCCATGCAAACGCGCCTGCTACGTGTGCTTCAGGAACGCGTCTATGAACCACTCGGAGGAATTAAGCCGGTCCGCTGTGACGTGCGCGTCATCGCCGCGTCCAATCGCTCACTCGCCACGCTGGTGAAGGAGGGCAAGTTCCGCGAAGACCTGTATTACCGCGTGCATGTCGTGCGGCTGGAGTTGCCGCCGCTGCGCGAGCGTCGCGAGGACCTGCCGCTGTTGATTGACCATTTCGTCGCGCGCTTCAATCGGCTCAAGGGCCGGGACATTGCCGGCGTGTCCGACGCCGCGCTGGCCCGCCTGATGGAATACGAGTTCCCCGGCAACGTACGCGAACTGGAGAACGTCATCGAACACGCCTTCGTGCTGTGTCGCGGTGGTTTGATCGAGCCGTCGCACCTTCCGCCGCAACTGCGCGCCAGCGATGATGGCGCTCATTCCGGCCTGCCTGCCGGTCTGACGCTGGCCGCGATGGAGAAATTGCTCATCCGCGATGCGTTGCGCCGAAGCCAGGGCAATCGCGCCGCCGCCGCGCGCGAACTGGGCATTGATGTGAGCACTTTGTTTCGGAAGATCAAGGCGTTGGGCATTCGAGAAGGCGTTCGCAATGCCCGCCAAGCCGACAGCGCTCGTCGAGCCAGGAGCGCTCGCGAGTCTTGACGGATTCTTACCAGGACCCACCGATTTCGCGATTCATCTGCTGGTTCAGCAGGCTCGCTATTGGCCATGCGTCATGGTTTCCAATGAACAGCGCTGTTCGGACCGTGCGACACGAATGGCATGAAGTCTTCCGAATCAAGACCGTGGTAAAACGCCATGCTTGCGATCGGCGACCGTAGCAATCAGCTACGCTCCCAAACCGTCTCGGCAACGAAAGTGTGAACGGACGAGAATCGCGTAACGCAATTTCGCTCGTAAATCTTCAATAACTGACCGCAGAAACTCGATTGACTCAGCTCCTCTCCTCGTCGGCGTTGCGCGGATTTGTCTGCTGGCACGCTCAGTGCCTTTAGGCATGTCGTGACGATTGCCATTCCAGTTTATCATGAACGCGTTTCTCCAGTGCTGGATACGGCGTCACGCCTGCTTCTCGTGAACCGGCAGCGCGGCAAAGAAACAGAGCGACGAGAAATCGTGTTGAGTCCGCAACCCACGGATGTGCTCGCGTGGAGCTTGGCGGAGTTGCATGTGGACGTATTGCTCTGCGCCGCACTTTCCGAATCGTTGTGGCGGGCTCTGGAACATCTCGGCGTTCGAGTCCGCCCCCATTTGTGCGGCGAAGTCGAAGCGATTCTTCACGCGTTCGACAGCGGCAATTTGCGTAGCGATGAATTCCGTATGCCCGGCTGCTGGGGATGGCACGCGCATCATCGGTGTTGCCGACGGCGCTCTGGCGCCCACGCCAGCAAATCCGGCACAACGGAGAAAGCGAAAAAGCCGCTGCCTTAAGAGCGACCCCAGCACGATGAAAGAGAAACGCGTTTCCATGTTGGACAGGCTGCTGGCTGGCGTTTGCCGGAACTGTCCGGTTTGTCGGCGCGCACGTCGCCGAAAAACCGGCCTTGCGTTCCGATTGGTGAAACAAGTCGAACGGGCCGTCTGCCCGTTCTGCCGGGCTTTACGAGAGAGTTTACGGGCGCAAAGCGTATGAATGAGAAGCCAGACATTTTGAATAGCGACCATGCGTTGCGCTCAACCGGTCGCGGGATTGGAAATACCCGGCGCAGACAAATCGCCAGCGGCCAGCGCCACTGGTTTCGCATCACCGGCTTGCCCGGTTGGAAGCGGGCACAACTAGGAATGCCCGCTTTCGGCAACTCGCACTGCATTCCGCTAAAAATGCCAGGATCTTACAAAACTCTGCGGACGTTCCTGCGCCGCTTTTTTGTTGGAAAACGGCCGGATCATCCATTCAAACAAGAACCGACAAAGGTAATCCGAGCAACTCATGAAAATCGCCATCCCTATTGAAAACGGACGACTGCACGGTCACTTCGGCGGCTGCCGTGAATTTGCGCTGGTCGAAGTGGATGCAGAGCAGAAGCTGGCGCTTCGCACTGAGACTGTCTCCGCACCCGAACACCAGCCCGGGCTGTTCCCGCGCTGGCTGCGCGAACTTGGTGTGCAGGTCGTCATCGCGGGCGGCATCGGTCGTCGCGCCCTGGCCAATTTCGCTCATCACGGGATCGTCGTGCGCGCCGGGACAGCGAACACCGCGATCGAACCGCTCGTAGCCGCCTACCTCAGCGGCCAGTTGACCGTGACGCCCGAAGGCTGCGACCACCACGGGCACCACCATGATCACGAGCACCATCACCATCATCACAACCACGTCGAGCCAGGTGAGGATTCCCATTGATATGAAAACTCCAAACGCAATGGCCGCTGCGGAAGCCGTCCACACTGACACACACCGTGCGACGCACGCGTTCCGGTGGCGGGCGTTGATCTCCGTAGTCGTGGCACTTGCGTTCCTGCTGATGGTGGTCAGCGGCATCGGTCTGTGGGTCTCGCCTCCGGGGCGCATCGCCAACTGGACCGACTGGACGATTTTCGGCCTGGGGAAACACGAGTGGGCCGATCTGCATATCTGCTTTGCGATCGTGTTCGTGATCGCTTCAGGGTTTCACCTCGCACTGAACTGGCGGCCGTTGCTGGGTTACTTCAAGAGCAAACTGACCCGGCACCTCGGCTTCCGCCGTGAATGGATTGCCGCCTTGATCGTGTGCGGTGTCGTGTTCGCCGGGACACGGAGGGAGATTCCACCATTCTCGACTTTCCTGGAATTCACAAAGCGTGTTCAGGGAAGCTGGGAACAGAAAAGCGCCCGCCCTCCCATTCCCCATGCCGAACTGCTGACCTTGAGCGAACTGGCCCAGCAGGCGGATGTCAGCCTTACCAATGCGCTCGCGCTGTTGGCCGAGAGCGGAATCAAGGACGCAACGCCGGAAATGCGCGTGGCCGAACTGGCCAGGCACAACCAGATTTCCGCTCAACGAGTTTACGAAGCCATAACGGCCGAAGGAAAAGGCGAACAGCGCATTGGCCCGGGCGGCGGATTCGGGCGCTTGACGTTGGCGGCGTTTTGTCAGGAAGAGGGCATTGATCTCCAAACCGCGCAAAGCCGGTTAAAGGCGAACGGCATCGAGGCGTCCGCCAGCCTGACCATTCGCGAAATTGCCGCGAAGAAAGGTTACCAAAGACCCCGCGAGGTTTTGGAGGTCATCCGAGGTGACTAGCCGGAGTTTATGAAACCAATGGAGACCAATTCCAAACCACGATGCCACGTTTTCGGCCCGGTGCCTTCGCGTCGGCTGGGGCGTTCGCTAGGTGTGGACCTGGTGCCGTTCAAGACTTGCACCTACGATTGCATCTATTGCCAACTCGGTCACACAACAAACCAGACCGTCGAGCGCAAGGAGTGGGTGCCAATGGACGCCGTGCTTGACGAGTTGAAGCGGAAGCTCGCCTGTCGTCCCGACTATATCACGCTCAGCGGTTCCGGCGAGCCGACCTTGCATTCGCGTCTGGGCGAAATTATCGAGCACATCCAGGCAATGACGAAGATTCCCGTCGCAGTGCTTACCAATGGCTCATTGCTTTGGCAAAAAGAAGTGCGCGAGCAAGTAGCGCTGGCCGACGTCGTATTGCCGTCGCTCGATGCCGGCGATTCTTTCAAATTTGGTTTCATCAACCGGCCCCATGCGGACCTCGCGTTTGAACAAGTGGTGGAAGGATTGATCGAGTTTCGCAGCGAGTTCACCGGACAGTATTGGCTCGAAGTGTTCCTGTTGGGCGGCCACACGGCGATTGAAGCCGACGTGAGAAAGCTCGCGGCGTGGGTCAGGCGCATCCGGCCTGATCGCGTGCAACTCAACACCGTCGCCCGTCCGCCCGCCGAAGACTTCGCAGCGGGCGTGTCTCCGGAAGCGCTGGAGAAGTTCGCGCGGCATTTCAATCCACCCGCCGAAGTGGTGGCGGAGCGGACCTCACGACTGTCTCACAAACCGGTGAAGCTGGACTCCGACGCCGTGCTCGACTTGTTGCGCCGCCGCCCTTGCACAGCGCAGCAGGTGGCGCGCGGCCTGGGATTGAATCAACTGGAAATCCTCAAGTGGCTGGAGGCGCTCGCCGCGCGTGGCGACATCGAAACGTCCCGGCACGAAGGCGACATTTATTATCGCGCCAGTGCGATTCCGTCCGGTCATCCGCCGGAAACTTCATCCCGCTTTCCGAACAAACGAACCCTTAACGCAAGAACATCATGAACAAAGACACATTGATCCAAGGATTGAACCAGGACCTTGCCGCCGAACTCGGCACCGTCATTCGCTACACCTACCAGGCCGCCAGATGCTATGGCCTGCTGGCGTCGGAACTGCGCGAACTTCTGGTGAAGGAAGCGCACGACGAACTCGACCACGCGGCGTTTCTGATGGACGTGATCCAGGATTTGGGCGGCGAACCCACCACTACGCCGAAGCCGTTCGAGAAGCCCACGGACCTCAAAGGAATGTTGGAACTGGACGTAAAAATGGAGGGGGAGGACGTGGTCAATTACCTCGCCCACTCAAAACTGGCGGAACAACTCGAACTTCCCGAACTCAAGATGAAGCTGGAGGAAATGGCGGCAGACGAAGCGGGGCATGGACGCGAGTTGCGTCGCCTCCTGAAAGGACTCTGATGGACATGAGTACTGAAAACAAAACCAGCGCGAATCTCAAGCCTCTCCACGGCCAACGCATCGGCCTGTTTGGTCGCGGCGGCAGTGGAAAGAGCACGACGACGGTTTTTCTGGCGCGGGCGCTGGCGGAAGCCGGCTATCCCGTGTGCGTGCTGGATGCCGACTCGACCAACGAAGGTTTGGCGAAAGCCCTGGGAGCCGATCACGCACCCGACTCGTTGCTTGAATGGTTGGGCGGCACAGTGTTCAGTGGCGGGCCGGTCACCTGTCCGGTGGATGATCCCGTTCCGCTGGCCGGCGCGCGTGTGAACCTGCGTGAACTTCCCGGCCGATTCTTCAGCCACACGCCGGATGGCTCGTTGGTCTTTGAGGCTGGGAAAATTGGTCCGCTGGGTCCAGGTGCGGGTTGCGATGGGCCAATGACGAAAATTGCCCGCGACTTCGCTCTCGAAACTGAAGGACCGAGGCCGGTCACGCTCCTGGACTTCAAAGCGGGCATCGAAGACGCCTCGCGCGGTGTGATCACGTCGCTGGACTGGGTGGTGGGAGTGATTGATCCCAGCTACACCGGCGTGCAAGCCGCCGCAACCATGCGGACGCTGTTGGAACAAATGCACGCGGGCCGCATGCCCGCGACCCGGCATCTTCAATCCCCGGAATTGGTCAAGCTCACCGAAGACGCCTATCGCGCCGCCCGAACCAAAGGCGCGGTTTACGTCCTCAACAAAGTGCCCGACGCGGAAACCGAACATCAATTGTGGCAGTTGCTCATCCAGACGGGCATTCAGCCTGTGGCTTCGATCCCCGACGATTCCGAACTGCGCCGGGCATGGTTGGAGGGCCTTCCACTGGCAAGCGCGTCCGCCCGCGCCGAGGCGGTAAAAATCGTCCGCGCACTGGAGGAAGGTCGCGGTCGTTTCGTGGATGCGAACCAGGGCGAACCGGTCGCAACCGTAAAGCAATGAACGATTAGATCCGAGAATCTGTTTCCCATGAAATTCAAAAATCAAAAGAGAAAGGCAAACACAATGAAGACGATAGCAAAGTTGCTTGGCGTATCAGTAATCGTTGGCGCTTTGGCCGTGGCTCAAGCGCAAGCTCAAGGCGGACCGCGCGGACGTGGCGGCGCGGGCTGGGGCGCAGGCGGACAATACGGCAGAATGTATGACACGAACACCGTCGCAACTCTGAAAGGAGAAGTGGTCAGCGTGGAGAAGTTTACGCCCACCAACGCCATGAGTTCGGGAGTGCATCTGCAATTGAAAACCGACGCGGAAACCATCTCTGTGCATCTCGGACCGAACTGGTATCTCGACAATCAGGATGTGCAAATCGAGGCAAAGGACAAAATCGAAGTGACCGGGTCGAAAATTACTTTCCAGGGCAAGCCAGCCATTATCGCCGCTCAGGTGAAAAGGGGCAATGAGGTGCTCGCACTTCGGGATGAAAACGGATTCCCACGATGGGCGGGCTGGAGAAGGCGCTAAATGCAACACGCAAAGCTCATGATAGTGATTTCGAGACATTCACTTGTTGGACTGTTGCTGGTTCTCAGTGCGGTTGCGGTCTTGGCGCACGATGAAAATACGAAGGACAATACAAACGCCGTCCTGATCCAGTCTCAACCCGGCGCGAATGCCTGGAATGCTGGACAACCGCCGGCGGATTGGTGGGCGGAGATCAAACGGCAGCATGGGCACGTCGGACCGTGGAACGTGCTCGGCTGGCGCATCGGACAGGCTGCGTTGCGAGAGTTGAAAACTGAATGGGGACGGCATGAACTCGAAGTGGTTTGCTACGTCCCGCTGCAAACTCCGTTCACCTGCATGGCGGATGGATTAGCGGTCGGCACGGGCAACAGCATCGGACGAATGGACCTGAGAATGGCGGAAGTGCTGGATTACCGCGAATCCTTCGTAGCCGTCCGGCGCAAGGACAAGACCGGCGGTGTTATCGAGTTTCGACCCGATCCCGACTACTTGAAAGCCATTACAAACCAACCCGTGGAGGAGTTGGAGAAGCTCTCCGGCGTATGCAGCCGGATGCCGGAAGAGAAGCTCTTCAACATTCGCCGATTCTGATATGAATTCGAGGGTTGCCTTTGACAAAGCAAAGCGCGCGCCGACCGGCGGTTTGACGCCGCGCTTGGATTGTGTCGCTTGCCTCGCCAGACAGGCGCACGAAGCCATTGTAGCGGCGACGCCGGACTCGGAACTGCGCGAGAGGGCCTTGCGACAGGTGTTGCAGATGCTGGCGCGCGCGGACTGGCATCTTTCAGCGCCCGCTTTGGCGCAACGCATCCATCGGCTCATTCGCGACCTGACGCACAATCCCGATCCCTACGCGGCGGTGAAGGAACGACTCAATCGTCGGGCGGAAGAACTCTATCCTGTCTGGCGACAGCGGTTTCGTGAACGGTTCAGTCGGCTCGAAGCTGCCGTGCGTCTGGCCATCGCGGGCAACCTGCTGGATGTTGCCGCAAAAGCTCAGTTGGGCGACGATACAGTGCAGGCCGCGTTTGGGACCGCACTGAGCGCGCCATTGCTGGGTTCAATCGCGGAGTTCTCCGGGGCAATTCGGAACGCCCGGCACATCCTGTATCTGGCCGACAACGCGGGCGAGATCGTGTTCGACCGTGATCTGCTCACCCAATTGCCGCTGGGCAACTTCACTGTTGTTGTGCGGGGCGCTCCGGTGCTCAACGATGCCACGCTGGCGGACGCCGAGCGCGCCGGTCTGGCGGAGTTTTGCGAATTGACCACCAACGGCTCGGACGCGCCGGGCACGCTCCTGGAAGATTGTTCCCCGGATTTTCGGGCGCGATTCGAAGCGGCGGACCTGATCATTGCCAAAGGTCAGGGCAATTACGAATCGCTGGTTGGCACGGATAAACACATTTTCTTTCTGCTCAAAGTCAAATGCCCGGTTCTGGCGGAGTCTCTGCAATGCCCGTGCGGCAGCCTCGTTCTGCATCATCAACAGGCGGCTGGACGCACGAGCGAATCGCCGTCCGCAACCACCAGCCTCGCCACTTCCGGCATTTCATCGGCGTCGTCGCCGCGTAAATCGGAGCGCGTCACAACCTTCCACGCTCAATGAAATCCACGTCTTCCACTTTTGGGCCGGAGAAGGAACTCGAAGCTCCCGCCCTGCAGCGGCAACCGCCCACGTTGAGTCTGGTCTTTTACCCGAACCCAATCCTGCGCGCCATTTGCCGGCCCGTGGACAACCACGACAGCGCCTTGCGCGATCTCATCCAGGAAATGTTTTCGCTGATGCACATGCATGCAGGCATTGGCTTGGCTGGACCACAGGTCGCCGTTGAGCAGCGCGTGCTGGTGTGCGCGATTCGAGGACAACAACTCTGCCTCACCAACCCGGAGATTCGAGAGGCCGGCCAGCCGGGAGAATTTGTCGAAGGTTGCCTGAGCCTGCCGGACGTCCAAATCAGTGTCACGCGACCCGAGCGCATCCAGGTGATTGGTTACGACGAGCGCGGGCGCAAAACTCGTTTCGGTGCGACCGGCCTGTGGGCGCGCGTCATCCAGCACGAACTCGATCATCTCAACGGCGTGTTGATTTGCGATCGCGGACGCCCTCCGGCCCAACCTTGCGGCCCTTGTTCGCTGGCATTGCCCACCGTGCTGATTGAAGAAAGGAAACGCCAGTCGCAAGCCTCGCGTTCAAAGAAATGAAATCAGTATCACACTATATCCGTGAATTGACTTTGAGTACCTTCGAATCCGAAGCGCGCGACGGAGATCGTCCTCTCGTGTTGCTGTTCTCTGCGGCGCAATGCCCGGCGTCGCGGACGTTGGAGCGGATGGTGAACGAACTCGCTCCGGCTTATGAGAAGCACCTGCATTTCGCCCGCGTGAACGCCGTCGAGGCGGCGGACCTCTTGCGGCGCTATCGCATCCATTCAGTTCCCGGTCTGGTTGTTTTGCACCGCGAGACAGTTTTGTACGAGGCCATGGGTGTGCTTCCCCGGCGAGAACTGGAAACGATCTTTGACGCAGCCGCGCGCCGTTCCGATAGCGTGGTCGAAGCGCCCGTCAGCCAGTCGGAGAATTGAGGAGTCCCATGAGCGCGCAACGACTCAACCACACCGGGAAGGCCGCTCGCGCCGGAAGGCATTTGCGCTGGCGTTCGCTCCTGGTTGCGTTGCTCGTCGTGCTCGGCGCGGTGTTGACGAAGTGGGCGGGCCTGTTCGCAGTCGTCGCTGCGGGCGCGGGTGCGTGGCTGGTGTTTGCCGCGTTCACGTTCCTGTTTTTTCGCGACCCCACGCCACGCGTTCCATCGGACCCGGACGCGGTGGTCGCGCCAGCACACGGGCGCGTGGATTTCATCGGGCCGTGGGCCGAGCCGGAGTTCATGGGCGGCGACTGTCAGCGGATTTCGATCTTTCTCTCCGTGTTCGATGTGCATGTGCAGACCGCGCCCATGACAGGTTTGATTCAGTTCCTGCGCTACCAAACGGGCCGATTTCACGGCGCTTTCTCTCTGGCTCGCACGCAGCAAAACGAAAACCTGTTCATCGGCCTGCAATCCACGGAGCACCAAGACGAGAGAATCGGCGTCCGGTTGATCGCTGGTTTTATTGCGCGCCGCGTTCTTGGCTGGGTCAAGGAGGGAGAATTCGTGGAGCACGGCGAGCGTCTGGGCATGATTCAATTCGGCTCGCGCTGCGATCTGTATTTGCCGCCGCACTTTCAGGTCGTTGTTCAGACCGGCGACCGGGTGAAAGGCGGCGAGACGATTGTAGCACGTCGGGATCGCGCCGCTGCCGAATCCATCAAGACCTGAAGCCATGAGCAAGATGCAAATCAAGAGCCGCGAGAACCATCGTTCCATGAAGGCGCGCGAAGCGTTGTTCCGTCGCTTCGGTTACAATTCCGCGGCGAGCCTCAAGTTCGTTCTGACGAAAGTGCTGCCATTGCCCGGACATGTGCTGGAAATCGGCACGGGCAAAGGCCGTTTCCTGGCTGCGATGGCGAAGCACGCGGATCGCATCACCACGCTTGACGTGGACTCGAAACAGCAGCGCGCGGCGAGACTCCACATCCACCAACCGCGGGCGGGCCGCCGGATTCGGTTTGTCCTCCACGATGCCGGACATCTGCCCTGGCCCGAGGCCAGTTTCGAGACCGTGGTCAGCGTAAATACTTTTCACCATCTGGCGCGCCGGATGCAGGTGTTCAGGGAAATGCTGCGGGTATTGAAGCCGGGCGGAAAACTCGTCCTATGCGACCTCTCGCGGCGAGGTTTTCAAATTTTCGACCGCATTCACCGGTTTGAAGGCGGCACGCATCCCCGGCTCAAGAACGGTCTGACTGATTTCACCCATCTGCTGCGCGAACGTGGTTGGACGACCAAACGATTCAAAGGCTGTAACCAGGAAATCCTCGTCGCGATTTCATCGCGCGACCAAGCAAAGGAGAACACGGCATGAACTTTGAAGTCACACCCATTGGAATGATTCACTCTCCACATCTTCAGGCAGAAGGCACTCCGATTCAGCCGCGCTGGGCGCAAGGTGTGGAGGGCGCAGTTGAAGTCTTTCCGGAGTTCGTCGAGGGACTCTCCGATCTGGACGGATTCGACCGTATATGGCTGCTCTGCTGGTTTGACCGAGTGCGGCGGAAGGCCGAGCTCGAAGTCATCCCTTACCTCGATACAGAGCCTCGCGGCGTGTTCGCCACTCGCGCGCCGAGTCGCCCGAATCCCATTGGCTTGTCCTGTGTGCGCCTGCTGGCCATCGAAGGAACGCGCTTGCGCGTGGCGGACCTGGACATTTTGGACGGAACGCCGCTGCTGGACATCAAGCCCTACATTCCCGACTGCGACGTGTTCGAGGTCAAGCGCGTGGGTTGGTTCGCCAACGCAACCGGGCGCAAGACTGCCGACGACCGCTTCACATGAGAGTCACGTCCCATGCCGAACATTTGGACGACCACGCGCACGAAGGTCTGTGCAGTTGTGGCGAGCATCATTCGCACGCTCGTGTTCAGCTCAACCAGACGGCGATTGGTCTAGTGCTTATCTTCAATTCGTTCATCTACGAATGGTGCTTCGAACGCGACAGCCCAGTCGCCGGGTTCAGCGCCATGTTCGGCGCATTCATTCTTGGATTCCCGACTGTCTGGGTCGCCTTCAAAGACCTGCGCAGCGGTTCGTTGAGCACCAATGCTCTCGTAGCGTTGGCCGTGCTCGCATTGTTCGCTTCGGGTCATTACCAAGAGGCCGGGATCGTTTCATTCTTCATGCTGTTGGGACAGATCATCGAGACGCGCACAGCGGAAGGCGCGTTGGCATCCATTCACTCGCTTATCAAGCTCACGCCCACGAAGGCGCGGCGCGTTGCGTCCGGCGCAGAACAGGAAGTGGCCGTCCATGAACTGACCGTGAATGACATCATCCGGGTTCGACCCGGGGACAACGTTGCTGCTGACGGCGTCATCCTGAGCGGACAAGGATCGTTCAATCAGGCGACCATCACCGGCGAATCTTTGCCCGTGGACAAGAAGCCCGGCGATGAAGTGTTCGCCGGTACAATCAACCTGACCGGCGTGCTCGACATCCGCGTCACGCGTGCCGGGCAGGACACCACGCTGGGCCGCGTGCGCGATCTGATTTTGGCCGCAGAGAAGACCAAGCTCCCCATCGTCCGCATCATGGATCAATACATGGGCTTCTACACGCCGCTGGTCCTGTGCATCGGCGGGCTTGTTTGGATGTTCACCCACGACTTGAGCCGGGTCGTGTCGGTGTTCATCGTTTCGTGTCCGTGCGCCTTCGTGCTGGCCTCGCCCACAGCGATGGTTGCTGCGCTCTCGGCCGCCGCGCGGCTCGGAATTCTCATCAAGAACGTGGCTGATCTCGAATTTGCAGGAAGAATCAACGCGTTCGTCTTTGACAAAACTGGAACGCTCACAACAGGCCGGCTGGCCGTCAGTCGTCTCGCGCCCTTGGGCAAAACGACACCGGCGGAATTGCTGCGCGTGGCCGCTTCGGCGGAACAGTTCAGCAACCACCCCACGGCAAAAACATTGGCGCAGCTCGCGGAAGAAGCGGGCGTTCCGCTTATCAAACCCACGCAGTTCTCAGAAACTGCCGGACGCGGAGTCAGAGCGCTTCTCGATGGGGACAGCGTAGTTATTGGACGCGCCCAATGGCTGCGCGACAACGGCGTTGCTGACGGTTTTGCATCCGAAGTGGATTTGAAGGAGGCCGAGGGCTGGAGTCTCATTTTCGTCGCGCGCAATCAGCAGTGCATCGGCTGGATCGGGTTGCAGGACCAAACGCGAAGCGAAGCCAGGGACTCCCTTGCCGCCCTGAAACACATCGGCGCACGGCGAATCGCGATGGTAAGTGGTGACCGGCAACCCGTGGCGATCCGCGTGGGACGCGAAATCGGCTGCGACGTTGTTGTGGGCGATTGCCTTCCGCAGCACAAAGTGGAATTCGTCCGCGAGATGCGCGCCAAAGGATACCGCGTTGCGGTGATCGGAGATGGCGTCAATGACGCGCCCGCATTGGCTGCGGGCGACCTCGGCATAGCGATGGGAGCGGCCGGCAGCGAAGTCGCCATCCACAGCGCCACGATTGCGCTGATGAACAACGACCTGCGTCGGATTCCGTTTCTGGTGGAGCTTTCGCGCGAAACCCGCCGCGTCATCAATCAGAACTTTCTGCTCGGGCTTGCCTTCGTCGCAGGTGGGATGGTCTTGAGCGCGATGAAGTTCATCAGTCCCATCATCGCGGCTCTTTTTCATGTGGCTGGTTCACTGCTCGTCGTCTTTAACAGCTTCCGCCTGATGCGACTTGGTGAAGATCTCGAACCGCACGAACGCGTTACGGTTCAGACTGTCCCGGCACGAAACCCTTCGGTACAGCAGTGCTCCGGGCATGTGCCGACCGCAAACCCACAACCTGCGTTGTCCGCATGAGCATCTTTTCAACGTCGCCGACTGTCACGCTGGTGTGCTACTGCGCGTTCGCCCTGCTCGCGGCGTTGGCGGGTGGCGCGTTACCGGCTTTGTTCAAGCTGACCCACACACGACTACAAATGGCAGTGAGTTTTGTCGCAGGCTTGATGCTCGGCCTGTCGTTATTGGGCCTGTTGCCGCACGCGAGTCATGAACTCAACTCCATTCAACAAAGCACGGCCTGGTTGCTCACCGGTTTCCTCGTGATGTTTTTCCTGCAACGCTTTCTGCCGTTCCATCACCACGATGTCGCCGAAGGAAGTCCTCTGGAGCCTTGCGGCCACGCCCACGCGCTGGCAGAACAGTCTGCACGCAAGTTGAGTTGGATCGGCGTTGCGTTGGGTCTGTCGCTCCATTCGGTCTTTGACGGTTTGGCGATGGCGGCGGCGGTCGCTTCGGCTGAACGCGGGCATGGCGAGGCCCTGGGCCTGGGCACAGCTCTGGCGGTGATTCTGCACAAACCATTCGGCGCGCTGGCTATCTCGACATTGATGACCGTAAGCGGCGCAACGCGCTTCCGAAATCTGGTGAATCTCGCGTTCGCGCTGATCACGCCCCTGGGCGCGCTACTGTTCTATTCGGGCGCAGGCTCGTGGGCGCACACGCATCCAATGTGGCTTGGAGGCGCGCTGGGTTTTTGTGCCGGCATGTTCCTTTGCATTGCCGGTTCAGACCTGCTGCCGGAACTGCAATTCCATCGGCATGACCGGCTGAAGCTTTCCGTGGCACTCTTAGTGGGCCTGGGTCTCGCCGTCGCGATCGCGCGTTTCGGACACGCGAACCACAAACACGAGCCCGGATCGCCTGCCGCCAATGCCGCGCCCGCCATCGAAGCGGTGGGCTTATCCGGTGATTGTTATTGCGGGCAAGGTTGAACCAGGACAAGCGGAAATTGTGATCACTATGGACGTGTTGACCTTATCTCGATTGCAGTTCGCGGCGACGATCTCGTTTCACTACATCTACCCACCGTTGAGCATCGGCCTGGGCATGATGCTCGTCATCATGGAGGCGCTGTGGCTCAAGACGAAGAACCCGCTTTATCATCAAATGGCACGCTTCTGGACACGCGTGTTCGCACTCACGTTCGCCATCGGCGTCGCCACAGGCATCGTAATGGAATTCGAGTTCGGCACGAACTGGGCCAGTTACTCGCGCTACGTCGGTGACGTGTTCGGCAGCGCACTCGCGGCAGAGGGCATCTTCGCATTTTTCCTGGAGTCTGGTTTTCTGGCGGTGTTGCTGTTTGGCTGGGACAAGGTTGGACGGAAAATGCATTTCTTTTCGACGTGCATGGTCTGCCTCGGCGCGCACTTCAGCGCCATCTGGATCGTGGTCGCCAATTCCTGGATGCAAACACCTGCCGGCTATCATATTGTCGACACGGGTAAAGGACCGCGCGCAGAGATCACCGATTTTTGCGCAATGGTGTTCAATCCGTCTTCGATGGATCGCCTATTTCACACTCTGTGCGGTGCGTGGCAGGCAGGGGCTTTTCTCGTGGTGAGTGTGAGCGCCTGGTATTTGCTGAAACGAAAACACGAGGCGTTTGCCAAGGCGTCGATGCGCGTGGGGCTCGCGGTCGGATTGCTGGCATCGCTGCTGCAACTGGTCAGTGGGCACACCAGCGCCCTGGGTGTGGCCGAAAACCAGCCGGTCAAGCTCGCCGCCTTCGAGGGGCTTTATCATACGACCACCAATGCGCCGTTGACCATGTTCGGTTGGGTGAACGAAAAGAACGAAAAAGTCATCGGGCCGGCGATTCCGGGAATGTTGAGCCTCCTCGCGCACAACGACACGGCGAAACCCGTCACCGGTCTGCACGAAGCCGCGCCTGATCCGAAAGACCGACCGCCGGTGAATTTTACGTTTCAAATGTTTCATCTCATGGTGGGGATTGGATTTGGAATGATCGCCGCAGCCACGTTCGGCACGTTTTTCTGCTGGCGCGGACTTCTGTTCCGAAAACGCTGGATGCTCTGGCTGCTCGTGCTGTCGGTGCTCGGTCCGCAGATCGCCAATCAAGCGGGTTGGTTCGCCGCCGAGGTCGGACGTCAACCGTGGATCGTGCAGGGCTTGATGCGCACCTCGGAAGGATTGTCCGCCGTGGTGAAGGCGAACACCGTGCTCGCCTCATTGGTTCTGTTCACGTTCATCTACCTCCTGCTGTTCGCCGTGTTCGTTTATTTGCTCAACGACAAGATTCGCCACGGCCCGGATGATGCCGACCTGACACCCTCCGGCAAGCTGGCCTTGCCTGAAAGGAGGAATTCATGAACTTCGGCTCGCTCGATCTCACTACGACGTGGTTCATCCTCATCGGCGTGCTTTTTACCGGCTACGCAATGCTTGACGGCTTTGATCTCGGCGTGGGGGCGTTGCACCTGTTCACGAGCAAGGATGAAGAGCGGCGCATCATGCTCAACGCAATCGGCCCGGTCTGGGACGGCAACGAAGTCTGGCTCGTGACGGGTGCCGGTGCGCTGTTCGCGGCATTTCCGAATGTCTATGCGACGGTATTCTCCGGGTTTTACTTTGCCTTCGTGCTCCTGCTTGTCGCGCTGATTTTCCGTGCGGTCGCCATCGAGTTTCGCAGCAAACAGCCAATGCGCTGGTGGCGGCAGATGTGGGATGTGGGGTTCGCATGCGGCAGTCTGCTCTCCAGCTTTCTGATCGGCGTGGCGATGGGCAACATCGCCTGGGGCGTGCCGATTGACGAGCGCGGCGAATACGCGGGCACTTTTTGGACGCTGCTGCGGCCTTATCCAATCCTGCTCGGCGTCACGACCGTTTCCCTCTTCATGATGCACGGCGCGATTTACGCCGTGATGAAAACGGAAGGCGAGTTGCACGACAAGCTGCGCGGCTGGATCAATAACACGATTATATGTTTCATCATCTGCTACGCGGTAACGACCATGGCGACGCTCCTGTATGTGCCGCACATGGCGGCGCGGTTGCGTGCGAACCCGTGGTTGTTCAGCATCGCGGTGGTGAACATGCTCGCCATCGCCAACATCCCGCGCGAGATTTCCCTGCGGCGCGATGGCCGGGCTTTCATTTCCTCCTGCGTGGCGATGGCCGCGTTGATGGGATTGTTCGGTTTGGAGATGTATCCGAACCTGGTGTTCAGCAATCCCGACCCCGCGCAGAGTCTCAACATCCATAACGCGTCGTCCTCGACGAAAACGCTTGGCATCATGCTGACGATTGCGCTCATCGGCGTGCCCATCGTGCTCGCTTACACCGTTAGCATCTATTGGATCTTCCGGGGCAAAGTGAAACTCGATAGAATGAGCTACTGACACCGGGAGGGTTGAGCAGCGTGAAGCGCGTGTCGCCCCGCTGAAAAACTGCCTCCGACGTTTCGGAGGCAAACCGGCTCAATAAAAATACCCGAGACTGCGAAGACTGGTGTGGTTTGGGTTTCCAACGACGATGTGGTCGAGAACTTCGATTTTCAAAAGCTGACCTGCTCGGATTAGATCACGGGTAATTTTAATGTCCGCCTCGGATGGGGTCGGATCGCCGCTCGGATGATTATGTGCAATGATGATTGCAGCGGCGCTTGCCATAACTCCCAATCTGAAAATCTCCCTGGGATGACAGAGGATCGTATCCATGGTGCCAATGGACACCAAGTAGTGACCTTTGATGCGCCGACGTGTATTGAGGATGAACACCACCAGACATTCACATTCAGAATTGAAGTACGGATGACTCGCGATGTGCGTCTTCCAATAGGCGGCTGCCTGATCCGGAGTTTCGCACTGTTGCATGGTGTCGGGGGTGGGACATTCCCTCAATGAAACGATTTTCCATTCCTGCGGTTGAGCCGGGAATTTGATCGGCTTGACGACGCTGTTCGAGGGTTGCGGAGCGATTGCGGGGCATCCAGTGGAGATGAGGTTTTCCGTTGTGTTCATGTTTTGCGTTTCGTTCTGAAGGAGCGGGACTGCTCTCTTCACCTCCACCCCGAGAGAGCAGCCCCGCTCCGAAACGAAACGCCCCCGCCTGTGGGCGCGCCGCCGGGCAGCGGAGCATCAGCAACTGAGTGACAGCGGTCGAAAAGATGTTTCGCCCGCTGGCGCGAGGTTGCGCGGAGCAACCAGAGGCGCGAACACGGGCGGGATGAACACGACGGAAATCTTCATCGGCGAATGCCGGGAATGCGCTGCTTCCTTTTTCCCAAATCTGAAGCTCAGAGCACGGTGGGAATAAAACGAAGTGTCAAAACTCTTTAGAAATGTCCCCGTTTCGACTCAGGAGAAAATGTCCCCTTCATGTTTGCAGTTGTGCCTTTGCGTTGGTCTTTGAGAAGGGGGATGCAGGGAGGCCGGAGCGAAGCGCAGGCC
>Ga0209508_1001393_pt1 | contig 19040 bp, 16 predicted proteins | sample AD_UKC129_MetaG_FD_184427 | JGI IMG/M metagenome (GOLD analysis project Ga0209508, IMG submission 184427) | Active sludge microbial communities of municipal wastewater-treating anaerobic digesters from Canada - AD_UKC129_MetaG (SPAdes) (version 2) | ecosystem: Engineered > Bioreactor > Anaerobic... | reverse complement strand
CCTATGCAACCTACAGGCGCTCCATTAGCACTTGCAATACTCTCAGTTCTCATGACAATAGCCGGCCTAACACTACCCAAAATAAAATAAAATTCCATTATTTTTTTTTTTAGATGAGTATTATGATTATGAGTATTAGGAGGGATATGAAGAAGACTACAGTACCCCTGAGTAATATGAACATTTTCTCTTTTTCTCCGATGGGTGTTATACCATATGAGAGGATGAATGAGAAGAATATTTTCAGTATCCCGAGGATCCTCTCATCTAACCTAATAAAGGTTTCTATAAGGTGTGTGAGTCCAATCGAGATTCCAACTACTAATAAAACGAGGAAGAATAGGTTTTGAAATAATATCCTAGATTGCTTGAATATGCTGGTTTTAGGTTCTTTCCTGGATAATAAACTCCTCTTTGCATTGTTAAAAGCGGATTCTTTAGGCGTGTAGGATTCTATTTCATCATGAAATTCCTCTTCTGGTGCTTGCAACCTCTTTGAAAACTTTTCTGCTAATGATATTATCCCGGCCCTGTCTATAAGTTTAATATTTTTCTTGGCAGCATAATTTAGGGCCTGTTTCGTATAATCTGATGTGGTTACAATAACTATTTTAGAAGCTTTAAGATTCTTTGCAACCATCTCCATTTCTTTTAGAACATCTAATCCCACTTTCCATTTTTTATCATAATTTTTGCAAGCCACAACCACGCTCATATCTCCGATAGCGGTGGGGATGATACCATAAATGTCCACAACATATTTTGAGGTTTTGAAATTCTTATAAACCTTGAAACCAGACTCCTCCATGATTTTAGCCATGAAATTTACTAGCTTCTCCCTCTTCAAATCTCCCACCTGAATTGATCCCATTATCTTATAATCATCATAATAAGTGAACTACCCCTTACCGGGGGTTTCCTGCTTAATGATGAGAACTTGCTGGTATACCATGTAGGCGTTTTCATCTTCGCGGGCTCAGGGGGACCGTTCCCAGTCCCGTGTTGAGTAATCTTATTCTTTGTTTTTTTCACAATTCTTTGAACCTTTCCTTGAAAGATTCTCTTGTAGTATAGCCGAGCATGTCCTTGCTCCTCAACATATTAATACATTGAGGGTCACTTGACCAGTATGGAAGAGCATAAACCCCGAATGAGCTCCTCTATTAAGTTTATATTTTATAAGTACATCTATTTTTATACAACTATGTATAGTTTTCGGCTATCCCCACTCCCAAAGGAATGGGGATTTCCCCGCCGATAAAGTTAAAATGTTGCCATGGGGGGTTGACAGATTCATTGGATAAAAGATTGTGGTTTGAGGATTTGAAATGAAAATCTTGATAACAAATGATGACGGAGTGAATTCCTCGGGTATAATAGCTGCAAAGGATGCTGTGGAGAGCCTTGGAGAATGTATAATAGTGGCCCCTGCCACTCAGCAGAGTGGGATAGGACACGCTTTAACATTATTTGAGCCTATTAGAGTTAATGATGTCACATTAAGGGATGGTACCATGGCTTATTCTGTTTCCGGGACGCCAACTGACGCCGTTATCCTTGGCATCTTTGAATTGGCGGAGGAGAAGCCTGACCTCGTGATTTCCGGGATAAATATGGGTGAAAACCTTGGAAAATCAGAGTTGACAACATCTGGGACTATTGGAGCTGCCATGGAAGCTGCTGTACATGGAGTGCCGGCTCTTGCGGTTTCGTTGCAAGTGAAAAGGGGTGATATCAAATTCCATGATGGACATGTTGACATTGATTTTTCCACTGCAAAGAAAATAACATATAAAATAGCTAAAAACATCCTCGCGAAGGGATTGCCTGAAGGTGTTGACTTCCTAAACCTCAACATACCCCTGCATATGAAAAAAGAAGAAATCAAGCTCACAAGATTAGGTGACAGAATGTATAATGTACATGTGCAAAAGAGGCTCGACCCCCGTGGCAGACCATATTATTGGATTGATGGAGAACCAGCAGGCCATGACCTTCCCGGGACGGATGTTTATACGCTTAAAAAGGAGAATGTAGCGACCCTCACACCGTTATCCCTTGACTGCACATCTAACCTTAAATCGATGAAAGGATGGCTTCAACCTTAAAAGTTTAGCGTTTCCCGAATCATTTATAAAAATTTACCCAGATAACATACATGAGGGGTATTATATGGCTGATAAGATTAACAGACAATTTTTGAAATTCAAGGACAGGAGGGTGCTTGTCACCCTAAAAAATAATAATGAACATGAAGGTAGGCTTATATCCATTGACAATTATCTTAACACAGTACTTGAAACAGAGAATGGGATTCAGTTTATAAGGGGTACTAAGATAGCCTTCATCTCACTGTTAGGGTAGGCTTTCCACTTCAATTCCAAGGATTTCTTTTTTTCCATTGTAGATGTCCCTGGCTATCTGGGCGCTGCCTAATGATCCTGAAATCGCTGGTAATCGACGAACTTCCACTGGACAATCTAATTGCCTTTTGAGGATATCATAAAAGTTTATGGGCTCTTCCATGGCCCCGACTGATCCCGTGAGGACTATACCATCTACCTTGTCGGCTATGCCTATAAGTCCCCAGATCTCCATTGTTATGGTCATCGCCATTGTATCAAGGGCTAGTCTTGCTTTATGGTCGCCTTCAAGATATCTTTTTAGGAGTTCATCCTTCGCCCTTGAGACCTTCGTATCTATACCCGCTATCTTCACAGCCCCTGCATGTGAGAAGCATTCGTTGGCGGTTTTGTAACCGTCATCGATTGCCCTGATCATTTCAAGGTCTAAGGGTCCATGTATGACCCCCATAGCACCTATACACGCGTCCATAGCACCCTTTATAATACTGTCTTGGATTAGGATAGTTACTGTGTTGGAGCTTATATCAGAGACTATCATGTTCTCCCAGCCAGTCTCAAGGTGGGCATTATAGGATATGCTGACCTTTTCTGCGCTTCCATGATGAGAATATGCTGCTTTGAAACGTTCATCTAGACAAGGAAGGTTCCGGTGCAGGCCGGGGATCAATACTGTTGGGATTCCTGATCTTTCTATCTCTGAATATACTGCCGTTCCACCCCCAGTGACCTTACCAGCACCTCCAATGGAAATTATACCCCTATTCTCAACTTTTTCTAAGGGTTTGATAGTTGTTATAGCGTCTCCCATGGCATAGGTTATTGCCATCAGTTCGATTTCTGCGAGGTCTATTCTTTTTGATAGCTCTTCTATTGCAGAGACTTTACCCTTTGAGAGTTCTTCGCGTCCTAATTTGAAGTGTTCAATTTCCTTTGATAAAATAGTGAAGGATATGCCTGTGGTTCCGTGGTCCATTCCAACGAATGCCAATGTTTTTCCACCTTACCTTTGTAGACCGCAGAGTTTTCGCAATTTGGATCCTACTTTTTCTATTTCTAATTCCGCTTCAAGTTCTCGCATTCTTTTTAGCATTGGCCCGCCAGCCTTGTTCTCTAGTGTCCATTCTTTTGCGAATTCGCCTCTTTGGATCTCTTCTAATATTTTTTCCATTTCCTTTTTCGTGTTTTGGGTGATTATCCTTGAACGTCTTGTGAGGCCTCCGAATTCTGCGGTGTTGCTGACGTTTTTCCACATTCCAGTGAATCCTTTTTCGTAGATGAGGTCTACTATTAGTTTTAGTTCATGGCAAGTTTCAAAGTATGCGAGTTCTGGTTGGTAGCCTGCCTCCACCAGAGTTTCGAAGGCTGTTTTTATGAGTTCTGTGACACCACCACAGAGGACTGTCTGTTCACCGAAAAGGTCTGTTTCGGTCTCCTCCTTGAATGTTGTTTCTAATATTCCTGCTCTAGCGAATCCACATGCTTTACCCATTGCAAGGGCTATTTCAAGCGCGTCTCCTGTTGCGTCGACTTCGACCGCTACCAGTCCTGGTATTCCAAACCCTTCTAAATATGTTCTTCTGACCATGGCCCCAGGACCCTTTGGTGCTATCATTGTAACGTTAACTCCTTCTGGGGCTTTTATGTACCCATAGTGGATGTTGTATCCATGTGAAAATGATATGGTGTTGCCTTCTGTCAGGTATGGTTCTATTGACTGTTCATAGACTGTTGCTTGTATTTCGTCAGGTATGAGGATATGTACGATGTCGGCTTCCCTTGAAGCATCCTCTATTGTCATGACATTCATACCATCCTCTTTAGCCCGGTTCCATGAACTTCCACCGCTTCTAACACCCACTATCACGTTTAATCCGCTGTCGGCCATGTTCCTGGCCTGGGCTCTTCCTTGGCTACCATATCCTATGACTGCTATTTTTTTATCAGCTATCACATCCATTTCTATGTCATCTTCATAATAGATTTTCATGTCACATCCTCCTCCAATTTTATTATATTGTCTTGGAGCCCCGGGACATTGCTGTTGGGCCTGTTCTCGCCAATTCTTTTATGCCAAATCCTGTCATGAGTTCTATGAATGCATCTATTTTGTCGGTGTCCCCTGTAATCTCCACGGTTAAAGTTTCTGTGCTCACGTCAACTATTCTTCCACGGAAGATGTTTGCATATTGTATTATCTCTGATCTTGCTCTTTCTTCGAGGGCGTGGACTTTTATCAGGCAGAGTTCTCTTTGGACTATGTTTGTGGGTTCAAGGTCTCTTACTTTAATGACATCTATTAGTTTATTTAATTGTTTTGTTAGTTGTTCTAGGAGCTTATCATCACCTTTTGCTATGATTGTCATGCGGGCGAGCCCTGGAGTTTCGGATTCTCCCACTGTTATGCTTTCAATGTTGAAACCTCTCCTTGTGAATAACCCTGACACCCGCTGTAATACTCCTGGTTTGTGTTCGACGACGGTGCTGATTATATGGGTTTTAAGTTCCATTATTCCCCCTCCACTTTCCCTTTTTTGATGGGTTCTGATTCTACTTTATATTCACCCACTATCTCGGTAAGCCCGCATCCAGGGGGTACCATTGGGAGTATTTCCATGGGGTCTATTACTATATCAATAATAGTGGGACCCCCAGACTTTATAGCCCTTTTCAGGGCTTCTTTAACTTCTCCAGGTTTTTCCACCTTTTCAGCGTCTATTTTGTATGCTTCTGCTAGTTTGACAAAGTCTGGTACTTCACCAAGGTATGTGTGTGACATTCTCTCATCATAAAATAATCTTTGCCATTGGGCCACCATCCCTAGGTGTCGGTTGTCCATGATACAAATTGTGATGGGTATATCATATTCTCTAAGGGTTGCGAGGTCTTGTGACACCATGAGGAAGCCGCCGTCACCACATACTGCCACCACGTCTTCTTCTGGTAGGGCCATTTTCGCCCCCATTGCAGCTGGGAATCCGAAGCCCATTGTCCCAAGGCCGCCTGATGATATGAATCTCCTAGGCTTCTTTGAGGTGTAGAAGTGGGCCATCCACATCTGGTTCTGGCCAACATCTGTTGTTACAATGGTATCATCGTTTATGGTTTCCATTATCTCCTTTATGACCTGTTGAGGTTTTAGTGGGATTTCTTTGTCGAATGATAGTCTTGGCATGCATTTGTTGCGGAATTTTATGGTTTTTTCGATCCATTCTCTCTTCTGCGAGTTTATATCCTCTTTTTCTAGTATTTTTAGGATGTCCTGGAGGACTTTTTTGGCGTCGCCAACGATTGGTATATCCACTTCTACGTTTTTTCCTATTTCTGCGGGGTCTATGTCAATGTGTATTATTTTGGCGTTTGGTGCGAATTCTGCTATGTTTCCTGTTGTACGGTCTGAGAATCTGCATCCTATCGCTATTAGGCAGTCGCATTCGTTCACTGTTAAGTTTGCGACTTTTCGGCCGTGCATGCCTAGCATTCCAAGTGAGTATGGGTGGTCTTCTGGGAATGAGCCTTTCCCTAAAAGTGTTGTTGTCACCGGGGCTTTTATGGTCTTTGCTAATCTTTTAAGTTCTTTTGACGCGCCCGATATTATGACACCGCCGCCGGCTAATATAACAGGCTTTTTGGCGTTTATGATAGCATCTGCGGCCCTTTTTATCTGTAATGGGTGGCCTTTTAATGTGGGTTTATATCCTGGTAATTTGAAGGGTTTGTCTATGTATTCGTCTAATTCAGCTTCTTGTATATCCTTTGGAAGGTCTATCACGACAGGTCCTGGTCTTCCCGTTTTTGCTATTTTGAAACTTGATTTTATTATCCGTGGTATGTCATTTGGGTTGTTTGGTCTGAAGCTGTGCTTTGTGATGGGCATTGTTATGCCGAGCATGTCTACTTCTTGGAATGCGTCATTACCGATAAGTTGTGTTGCGACTTGTCCAGCTATTGCTATTATCGGTGATGAGTCCATGTAGGCTGTTGCAATCCCTGTTACGAGGTTTGTTGCCCCGGGGCCTGATGTGGCCATGCATACACCCACTTTCCCTGAGGCCCTGGCGTATCCATCTGCTGCGTGGGCTGCGCATTGTTCGTGTCTTACCAGGATGTGTTTGAGTTCTGAATCATATAGTACATCATATAATGGGAGCACTGCCCCGCCCGGGTATCCGAATACTGTTTCTACTCCTTCATCTAGAAGTGCCTGGACTATTGCTTGTCCTCCATTCATAGGAACACCTTTGCGTACACCATCTTTTATCATTATTATTAATGATATATGCTTATAATCTTGCAACTTTATATAAATAACTAAAAAATAAATTAATTGTCTAAAGGGGAGGATCAAGCCATGAAGATCTTGGTAGTGGGTACAGGAGCCCGAGAACATGCCATATGCAAATCACTAGAAGGCGAAGCCGAAATATATTCCTTCATGAGTAACAAGAATCCTGGGATAACACGTATCGTGAAAGATTTCAAATTAGGGGATGAAACAGACACTGAAAAGGTTAAAGATTTTGCAATCGAAAAAAATATTGATATAGCATTCATCGGACCAGAAGCCCCACTAGAAAAGGGCATAGTAGATAAGCTACTTGCCACTGGCATTGAAACAATAGGCCCCACGGCTGACGCCGCCAGGATAGAAACCGACAAAGCCTTCATGCGAATACTCTTCGAAAAATACAAGATCCCGGGTTCACTCCAATATAGAATATTTGACGATTACCAAGAAGTCAGCCAATTCCTGGACGATTTTGAAGGCGAAGCAGTGGTAAAACCCGTAGGACTCACAGGGGGGAAAGGGGTTAAAATCGTAGGAGAACACCTAAAAGACAATGAAGAAGCGAAAAAATACGCCAAACAGGTGATAGAAGAAAAAATCGGCGGTCAGGCGAGGGTAGTTATCGAAGAGAGAGTTACAGGAGAAGAATTCACCCTCCAAGCATTCTCTGATGGTAAAAAATTAGTCCCAATGCCAGCAGTCCAAGACCATCCACACGCATTCGAAGGCGACCACGGGCCAATAACAGGGGGAATGGGATCCTACTCAGACAAAAACGGACTACTACCATTCCTAGAAAAGAAAGAATATGACAAGGCAGTTAAAATAATGGAAAAAACCATAGACGCACTAGATAAAGAGACAGGCCCATATAAGGGGATACTATATGGACAGTTCATGTTAACCCGTGACGGACCACGCATTATAGAATACAACGCCCGCTTCGGAGACCCAGAAGCCATGAACGTCCTACCATTACTCGAAACCAACATGGTCAACATATGCGAAGACATAATCAACACCCAATTAAAAACAGCCAAATTCAAAAAACTGGCAACAGTCTGCAAGTACATAGTACCCAAAGGATACCCCGACAAGGGAGAAGCCGGAAAACCACTAAAAATAGATGAAAAAAGGATAAAAAGTGAAGGTGCTGACATCTACTATGCTTCAGTGAACGAAAAGGATGGTAAAATATACACAACATCATCAAGGGCCGTGGCACTAGTTGCACTAGCAGAAGACATCTACACAGCAGAACAAACATGTGAAAACGCCACAAAATTCGTCAAAGGAGACGTATATCACCGAAGAGATATCGGGACAAGAGAACTTATCCAAAAAAGAATCAATCACATCAAACAGATAAAAAAATAATTTGGAGAAGAAAAATGAAGCACCTACTATCAGTATGCGACATGAAAGACAAGGTAGAATACCTCCTAGACCTTGCAGATAAATTCAAAAACGGTCTGATAAAAGGAAAACCATTAAAGGACAAATACATGGCCATGGTATTCGAGAAAGCCTCCACAAGAACCAGAGTATCATTCGAAGTAGGAATGAGCCAACTAGGAGGAACACCCCTCTATCTATCAGCCCAAGACCTGCAACTAGGAAGGGGTGAACCCATAGCAGATACAGCGCGAACCCTAAGCAGATACGTCGACGCAATAATGATAAGAGCATTCAGACACAAAGATGTTATAGAATTAGCCAAGAACGCATCAGTACCAGTGATTAACGGTTTAACAGACCTTGAACATCCATGCCAAACACTCGCAGACATGCAAACCATAAGAGAATATAAAGGAGATTTCAACCGCAAATTAGCATTTATAGGTGATGGTAACAACGTTTGCAATTCCCTAATTTTAATATCAGCAATTCTTGGAATGGACATCTATGTCGCCTCGCCAAAAGGCTACGAGCCAGATAAGATGATAATAAAAAAGGCTGAAAAAATCGCCAGGGGCCAATCCATGATAAAAATAACCAATGACCCCTACGAGGCCGCGACCGGGGCTGATATTGTATATACTGATGTATGGGTTAGTATGGGCCATGAAAATGAAACAAAAGAACGATTAAAAGCATTCAGACCATACCAGGTGAACAAGGATCTAATGAATCATGCGAAGGCTGATGCCATATTCATGCACTGTTTACCCGCGAAAAGGGGCCAGGAGACAACATCTGATGTGATTGACGGTCCGAATTCAGTAGTATGGGACCAGGCGGAGAATAGACTTCATGCCCAGAAGGCTATCATGTATTGGCTGATAAGATAAGCCCATCACATCGTGGCAGGGACTTCTATCCCAAGGAGCTTAAGCCCGTTCCTGATGGTTTTCTTCACCCTGTCAACTAGGATTAGACGCGCCCCCTCAAATTCTGAGCCGATTACCGGTGAGAACTTGTAGAATTTGTGAAATGCATTTGCAAGCTCTTGCAAGTATTGGGCTATTAAATGAACTCGTCTATTTTCCGCGGATTCCCTAACAACACCTGGAAATTTAGCTAACAACCTTATAAGGTCCCTTTCCAGTTCGTTAGGTGACCATTCCCCTTCTATCTCAACATCATCAGTGAATAGGGCCTTTTTAAGTAATTTACACGCCCTTGCATGGGCGTATTGGATTGATGCGCAGCCCATTTCAAAATTTAACGCCTCATCCCACTTGAAGACAAGATGTTTCTCTGGGGATAATCTTGCAATATAATATCTTATAGCCCCAACACCTATCTTATCAGCTATATCCTCAATTTCTTCCCTTTTTAAGTCTTTTCTCCTCTTTTTTATTTCTTTGACTGCCCGTGATCTGGCTTCATCTATAAGATCGTCTACTGATACGAAAACACCCCTACGAGTGGACATTGAACCTTCTGGGAGTGTTATGAATTCATAGAATATCACTTCTGGCCTTTTACCGCCAAGCAATCCGATAGCCGCCTCTAGTTGTTTAACGGCTAATTTATGGTCAGATCCGAGGATGTCAATGATTATGTCACATTTATTTGACTTGTATAAGTGGTATGCGAGGTCTCGGGTGGAGTAAAGTGAAGTGCCATCTGAACGGGTTAATATAAGCTCCTTATCAATGCCAAAATCTTCCAAGTCTAAATATAGAACATCATCTTCTTTGATGTAGTTGGTCTTTTTCAGTTTTTCAAGGACATTTTGCACCGACCCGTCCCTTACAAACTTGCTTTCCCAGACAAATTTGTCATGTTTAATATAGAGTCCCTTAAGTGTCTTTTTTATACCCTCCAAGCACTTTTCAACAGCCTCTTGGAATATGCTTTCTCTTTCACCCTTTTCATAGGATCTTATGAGTTCATCAATCTCGTTCTTTAATCTTGGATTTTTTTCAAGGTACTTGTTGACCTCATAGTATAATCTGCCGATTTTATGATCCCACTTATCCCCAGGATAATCTTCTAAACCTTTTTGGAGGTTCAGAAGACCCCATACTATCATGGCTATCTGTCTGCCCATATCATTCACATAATAATGGGTTTCAACATTATAACCTGCAAATTTAAGTATCCTTGCAAGCGAATCTCCTATAATAGCATTTCTTATATGTCCAATATGTAAGGGTCCGTTGGGGTTAGCAGAGGTGTGTTCTAGGATGACCTTCTCGCCTTTTTCGGGTAATCTACCATAATCTTCATCTATGGAGTCTAGTAGTTTCCTTGAAAAATTCTGATAATCTATAAAAAAGTTTATATAGGGGCCCTTTGCCTCTACCTTTTCGAATAATGGGGGTAACTTTACCACTCCTATTATGGTCTTGCTGATCTCAACAGGATTCTTTTTTAATTTACTTGCAAGTTCGAATGATATTGTTGTTGCAAGATCCCCCAGTTCGGGAGTGGGAGGTTCTTCAAATCTTATATCAACTATTGGATAATTTAGGGTTGATAGGGCTTTTTTTAACGATCTTCTTGCTAAGTCTTCAAGTGTTCTTATCATCGCTTCACCATTGCTCTTATAATCCCTTTATCCACAAGGTTATGTATCCTATCTTAGGTATTATAAGGAGGTGATTGTCTATTTTGATCACACGAGCCGTTACTTGTGAGGGCCTTACCCTTTCAGGGTCTGGAACAGGATTGTTATCACCCTTAGTTATATAATATACTCCATTCTCATCCCTCTTAATATCTATAATCCTGTGTATAACCGGCTCAGGGAACCAGTTAGCATTATATATTATGATATCCCCTTTTTTAGCATCTAAGGGGTCGAATTCTTGAATTCCGAGGAAGTCAGTTTTTTGGACTATAACAATGTCTCCACGATAAAATACAGGCTCCATGCTACCTGAAACAACCACGTTCATATGCTGTGAAAGTATCACCGCCACTAATAATATTACAATGTATGTTACCAGTTCCAGACGATCTTTCAATCTTTCACCACCTCTCTCTTTTTTATCCTCTTAGTATTGCCCCTTTATCAGCTGATGTTGCAAGCTTTCGGTATCTTCTAAGCCACCCTTTAACCTTACGGGTCGGTTTTTCCACCTTGGCAAGCCTATCTTTTATCTCATCATCTGAAAGTTTAACATTTAACCTCCTCTTGGGGATGTTTATCTCTATTATATCCCCATCTTCTAGAGCAGCAATTGGACCCCCCTCAGCAGCTTCCGGCGACACATGTCCTATACACGGCCCCCTGGTACCCCCTGAGAATCTTCCATCTGTTATAAGAGCTACCCTTTCAAGACCCATCCCTGCTATGGCCGAGGTTGGATTGAGCATCTCCCTCATACCAGGACCGCCCTTAGGCCCTTCATATCTTATAACTATTACTGATCCTTCCTCTATTTCACCATCAAATATTGCCTTGACGCATTCTTCCTCGCTGTTAAATACCTTCGCGGTTCCATTATAGATTAACATATCATCTTTCACGGCAGCTTGTTTAACCACCGACCCCCTGGGGGCTAGATTACCCTTCAAGACGGCGATACCACCCTCCTTGTGTATGGGATCATCTAATGATCTTATAATATTCGGATCTTTCACCCTCGCATCCTTTATATTTTCTTTCAAGGTTTTACCAGTACAGGTGATCACGTCTAGGTTTATCTTGTCCTCTATGACCTTTAATACGGCCGGTATACCCCCTGCCCTTTCAAGGTCTATCATATGATTTTCACTTGCAGGGGATATCGCTACTATATGGGGGATTTTCTTGCTTAAATCATCGAATAAGTCTAGGTTTACATCAACATTATCGAGTTCGGCTGCGATTGCAGGCAGATGAAGTGTGGTATTTGTCGAACCTCCAAGTGCAACATCCACAGCAATCGCATTTTCAAAGGCCTCTTGGCTCATTATATCTGCTGGGCGGAGATCCTCTTTAACCATCTCAACAATCCTGGCACCTGAAAGGCGTGCGATTTGTAATTTTTTAGAGTCTACCGCATGTGATGTGGCGCAGCCAGGGAGACTCATACCAAGGGCCTCGGTAAGACAAGCCATACTATTTGCGGTGAATAGGCCGGCGCATGAGCCAGGCCCTGGACAGGCACATTTCTCCAATTCTTCAAGGTCACCGGAGCCTATTTTACCCTCGGAGAAGGCTCCAACCCCCTCATATACGTTTATAAGGTCGATTTTTTTTCCTTGGCATTCTCCGGGGAACATGGGCCCTCCTGTAACGGCTATGGTTGGGATGTTGAGTCTGGCTGCGGCCATTAGCATGCCAGGGACTATCTTATCACAGGATGAAAGGAGTATTAGACCATCTAGGCGGTGTGCTTGGATCATGCTTTCAACAGTGTCTGCTATTATCTCTCTTGAAGCGAGGGAATAGCGCATTCCATCATGGTTCATTGCTATACCATCACATATTGCCATGGTGTGGAATTCGAATGGTATACCACCTGCTTGGTTCACACCAGCTTTTACGGCCTCTGCTAAACTTTTGAGGTGGAGGTGTCCTGGCACGATGTTAGTGTAACTGTTCGCTATCCCAATGAAAGGCTTTTTGAAATCTTCATCTGTTAATCCGCAAGCCCTCAGTAGTGAACGGTGAGGGGCTCTTTCAAATCCTTTTTTAATCTCGTCACTTCTCATGAAAAACCCACCTGATGATAACAATTAAGAGGTTATAAAATATATAGGATGTGAAGGGTTATATTAATAGGTATGGAATCTTTGATTTTAAGGATCCTTATATCCCTTGGCATCGGCGCCCTTATTGGTATTGAGAGGGAAAGACGTAGAAAAAATTCTGAATTTGCGGGTATACGGACTTTCATGTTAATGGCTCTCTTAGGGACATTATCGGTTTATGTTTCAGAAGTTTTCCCATATTTTCTGATTGTGGCATTCATAGGACTTGTTGCCCTTATAGTTGCCAGCTATATTATGAGTACGAAGGATGATGGTGATATTGGACTTACAAGCGAAGTTGCGGCGCTTTTGACATTTGTGCTTGGCGCCATCTGTGGGTGGGGTGATGGTTACAAGCTTGCACCAGTAGTGGCAATTATCATAACAGTATTATTAGCCCTTAAAAAGTATTTACACTTATTCGCCCGGCGCATAAGTGAAAGGGAGATGATAGACACATTAAAATTTCTAGTAGTTGCATTTGTGATATTACCATTACTTCCCAACACTTACATGGGCCCTTTTAATGTTTTTAATCCCTATCAGATATGGTTGATGGTTGTTTTTATTTCAGGTATAAGCTATGCAGGATATATTGCAATGAAGATAATAGGCCCCGAAAGGGGTCTTAGCATTACAGGGATCATCGGGGGTCTTGTATCCAGCACAGCTGTTGTAACGGCCATGGCTGGCCGGGTGAAGGAATCAGAGGGTGTTATGAGGGCTGCTCTATTCGCTTCTGTTGTTGCAAGTTCTATGATGTTTTTCAGGATATTATTCGAGGTCATGGTTATAAACCCTGGATTATTAACATTCCTCTCATTACCACTTTTTACCATGGGGATTATTGGAATAGCCCTTGGTTTAGGTTTGCTTAGAAGTCCGAACGCGAATGTGAAATCTGAAGTGAAATTGAAGAATCCATTTTCACTAAAACCAGCATTTATCTTCGGAGCACTCTTTATGGTGATACTCTTCGCGGCAAAGGCCGCTAATATCTATATAGGGAACATGGGGGTCTATTTAGCCGGTTTAATATCAGGTATTGCCGATGTTGACGCTATCACAGTAAGCATGGCCATTCTCTCTAGGAATAATATAATATCACCGTATACTGCGATAACTACAATAACCCTCGCGAGCATATCCAATACCCTTGTAAAACTTGGAATAGCCTTACTATTTGGCACGAAAAATTTTGGGAAAAAAATAGGGATGATATTTGCTACTATGATACTCGCGGGGCTGATTATAATAGTCCTAGTTGGTCTTCACTACCAGGGGGTTATGATTTTATCATGGTAAGTATCATCTTATATGGTTCCCTCGCATATAATGCGTGTGGTTCATTGGCTGGCATAATAATCATTTCCCCAGCCTCTAACACATGTTTTTCGCCACTTATTGTTATCTCGGCTTCACCATCGATGATCTGTACCATAGCATCAAATGGTGCTGTATGCTCACTTAAACCCTGCCCTTTGTCAAATGCGAATATTGTAACCGTACCTGTATCACGTCTTATGATTTCACGACTTACCACCGCACCCTCTTGATAATCTACCAGCTCATTCAAATTTAGGACCTTCCCCTTTAAATTTTCCAATTGTATCACCCTAACATTTCTTTCATATCATCCTCAGGTTTACCTATAAGCTTCAGATCATAGTTTTCTTTTAGGAATTTTATGATGTCATTGTTAGCCCACCCAGGGAGTATGGGGCCAATGTACATTCCCTTCATGTTTAGTGCGAGTAGGCTCCAGAGTATGGCTGCTGCTTTTTGCTCCATCCAACTAAGAACTATGCTAAGTGGCAGTTCATCTATTTCCATGTTGAATAATCTGCTGAGGGCTTCCACGATTTCTATTGCTACTATAGCATCGTTACATTGGCCAAGATCTATCAAGCGTGGTATGCCATCTATGTCTCCAAGTTTCATATCATTGAATCGATATTTTCCACAAGCGAGTGTTAATATGATGGTATCATCTGGGAGTTTACTTACAAATTCCCTATAATATTTTGCCCTGGGGAGTGGGGAGTCGCATCCACCAACCAAAAAGAATCTCCTGATCTTACCATCCTCTACAAGCTCTTTTATCCTATTAGATAATGATAGTATGGTTGAAGCGCCGAAACCAGTTGTAAATGTTCTCTTTCCCTCTTCTTCTTTGAGTGGTGGTAATTCAAGGGCTTTATCGATTAATGGCGTGAAATCATAATCTTCAATGTATTCTACTTTTGGAAGTTTTGCAACACCACATGTGAACATCCTCTCCCTGTAATCATCTTTCGGGAGTAGTACACAGTTTGATGTTCCAAGTATCGCAACCTGATATTTTGAAAATGTCTCTTTTTGATCAAACCATGGACCACCGAGTTGCCCCTTTAGGTGCTCATATTTTTTCAAGCCAGGGTAGCCATGTGCTGGTAGAAGCTCAGAGTGGGTGTAAATGTTTATACCCTCATCTTCAGTTTGTTTCAACAATTCTTCAAGTGCTTTTAGACTATGCCCAGTTACTATAATCCCAGGCCCCTCTGATGCTCCGACTTCTACTGTTGTAGGTTCTGGTTCGCCATAATTGTCTATATGGGCCTTTTTAAGGAGTTTCATCGTTTTTATGTTCATTTCTCCTGCCTGGAGTGCAAGTTTTATGAATTCCTCTGGATCGAAATTGACATTTGTTAAAGTGGAATAAAATCCCCTTTCCAGGAATGCATCCACTTCATTGTCAGTATATCCCAGTTCTCGTGCATGATAAAGATAGGCTGAAATTCCTTTTATCGCGAATAAGAGGTTGTCCTGTAATCTTGCTACTGTCGGCTCTTTCCCGCAAACACCCCTTATTGTGCAGGCTTTACCCCTAGCTGTCTGAGAACATTGGTAACAAAACATTAAGATGCTCTCGGGTTTAATCCGGGGCCTTTCTTCTTTTAATGGTTCAAATTGGTCTTTTCCAACTCCACAGATTGGACAGACCCAATCTTCGGGGAGATCCTCGAATGGTGTTCCAGGTTTTATACCCTGGGTGGGGTCTCCCCTTCCTGGGTCATAGATATAGTCACATACCTTACAGCGATATTTCATAATCCACCCCCATTATCACTGTATTGTCCAGAGTATTAAGTTTTTGTCACTATTAATATTTAAATTTAACGGTATAATGGGGCAGATGATGGTGGATGTTACAAAGAAATCATATTAGGATAATTGGAATCGACAATTTATATAGTCTTACATTCACTCATATCAGCCACGGGCTGAAATAGGTCCATATAAACTTCCAAAATCCAGAATCTATCCTAAAAATCTCAAAAAAAGAAAGGGCTTTGTAGAAGTTGAAAAGGGTAAACCCCCATAGGATACTATGTTATACCACCAATGGAGGTAATCACCTTCAAAAGGAAAATAAATAGAATACTCAACCAACCGCAAGAATCATGAGGGGGATCTTCAAGATCCCAAGCCCCCATCTGTTCATCCACAGCCCACAAAAGGATAATAATCAAAAAAAGAACATCAAAATAAAAGCCGGATTCTTATCCTAGGCCGGGTCTGAAAAAATTACAGAAGCTTGTGAACTACCCCTCCTTGATGGGGAGGAGCTTCCTGCTTCAACACGCTTGGTCTCCAACAGGCGTGAATTCTGGGTCGTCCCAAACCCTACCCATCCAGTCATCACCCACAGTTTTATAGGATGCAGGGTTATGATGAGGACCTTCAACCCCCGTAACAATGGAATCACTTGGAATATTGTTTTATAGGATGCAGGGTTATGATGAGGACACCGCCTCTCAACCTCCTACCAGGAGGTAAACACAATAAAACATAACAGAAGAACGAGTATAGAAGTTTTTCGGCTTTCACACCCTTGGATGGGGAGTTCTCGCCGAGAAAGTTAAAAAACTTGAAAAAATAGGATGAAAATAAAATTCTGACAAAGAAAATATTCTATAATAGGATTTACACATATTGTCAGAGACTCCCCAGGAAATGATATGAAGACCTGCAATTCAAAGAAGAAATTCACCCACACCATAGAATGCCATCAGCGTCTGGAATCAATACCAAAAAGTCGCCGAATGTTCAAATTTGATAAAATATTTGGAGGACATTATAGGCCACTTGCGTAGGTCCCAAAATTTTATAATCTCAAAGGATTCAAAGTAAATAGTTGAAACTTACCTCAACAATTTTAAGGTGATTCGGATGAGGATACTTTTAATCCACGCAGATTATCTAAAATACAAAGCACGAGATAAAACAAGCATAGCAGAGGATATACCAGAGGAGATGATGGAGGGGGCCTTCAAAGAATCTCTAGTAGTCTTCACAGCCATTGAAAAAGAAGATGAAACCAATCCAAAGGCGGTGATCAAAAACGCCACCAGGGAGATAAAAGAGGTTTTTAACAAGGTTAAAGCCGAAAAGATCGTCATATACCCTTATGCTCATCTTAGTTCATCCTTAAGTTCGCCCGAAATGGCGAAAAAAATCCTAAAGAATATGGAAACTGCACTGGAAAATGAAGGATTTAATGTTTCAAGAGTACCGTTCGGATGGTACAAAGCATTCAAGATATCATGTAAAGGTCATCCACTTTCGGAACTTTCAAGGACAATAAAACCAGAACCTAAAACAGAAAAAGTAGCCGGGGAAGAAATAGAATCCAGATGGTTCATTATCGAAAGTGGAAAGCTTATAGATCCCAAAGATTTTGAATTCAAAAGCAAGAGCTTCAAATCACTTGTAGACTACGAATTAGGTGCCTTGGAGAGTAAAGGCGGGGAACCACCCCATGTTAAACTCATGAGAGAAAAAAAGTTGGCCGATTACGAGCCTTCTGCTGATATTGGGCACCTCCGCTGGTACCCAAAGGGGCGTCTCATAAGGGATCTTTTAGCAGATTACGTGTATACGCTCGTAACATCAGAAGGTGCCATGCCAGTTGAAACACCAATAATGTACGATCTTGAAGACGAAGCAATAAGAGTACACGCCGAAAAATTCGGGGAAAGACAATACAGGATGAAAAACAAAAAGGAACTAATGTTGAGATATGCTTGTTGTTTCGGGGCCTTCAGAATATTATCAGATTCGTTTTTAACATGGAAAAACCTCCCTGCACGCGTCTATGAACTTTCAACCTACAGTTTCAGACTAGAAAAGAAAGGGGAAGTTGTTGGTCTCAAGCGACTTAGGGGTTTCACCATGCCAGATCTTCACACAGTATGCAGGGACATGGGCCAGGCACTTGAAGAGTTTGAAAAACAAGTTGAAGTTTGTCTGAGGACTTCCAAGGATTTTGAGGTGGATTATGAGGTGATATTCAGGGCTACAGAGGATTTCTATGATAATTATGAGGATTGGATACTCTCGCTTGTGGAGAAGGTTGGCAAGCCCGTACTATTGGAACTTTTACCTGAAAGAAAGCATTACTGGATAGCTAAAATGGATTTCGCGGCGATAGATTACCTTGGAAGGCCCATAGAAAATCCAACGGTTCAAATAGACGTTGAGAGTGGGGAGAGATTTGATATAACATTTCTTGAGGAAGATGGGACTGATAAAAATCCTATAATACTCCACTGCAGCCCTACTGGGAGTATAGAGAGGGTAATCTGTAGTCTATTGGAGAAAGCAGCCATTGAAATGGAAGAGAGGCCTCCAATGTTGCCTGTGTGGCTTTCACCAACCCAAGTTAGGATAATAGCAGTTGCAGAAAGGCATGTTGATTACTCAATGAAAATCGCTGATAGGATAAGAGATGAGGGTATCAGGGTCGATGTAGATGATAGGGCGGAGAGTGTTGGTAAAAAAATCAGAGACGCGGCCAAGGAGTGGATACCATATATTATAGTTATAGGTGACAGAGAACTTGAAGGTGCTGAGTTTACAGTGAACATTAGGAAGACTGGTGCAAAGGAAATTCTGAAATTAGAAGATTTTATTTTCATGGTAAAAAATGAAGTAAAGGGGATGCCTTTCAGGCCGCTTACATTACCTATGAGGGTTTCTGAAAGGATCAATTTCTAGGGGGCTCAACACCCCCAAACTAGTTATAAGTTATAACTTATAAGTTATAGGGTATACTTTATAAATGATAATTTAGAAGTTATTATCATCAGAATTCTCGGAGGTTTCCCATTGGGTGAAATAATATCCATAATAAACCAAAAGGGAGGCTGTGGCAAAACAACCACAGCAGTAAATTTATCAAGTGCACTTGATAAATTTACTGCTGTGGTTGTTTT
>Ga0209508_1001392_pt1 | contig 19042 bp, 12 predicted proteins | sample AD_UKC129_MetaG_FD_184427 | JGI IMG/M metagenome (GOLD analysis project Ga0209508, IMG submission 184427) | Active sludge microbial communities of municipal wastewater-treating anaerobic digesters from Canada - AD_UKC129_MetaG (SPAdes) (version 2) | ecosystem: Engineered > Bioreactor > Anaerobic... | reverse complement strand
TCATCTACGCGATGTTCGAGACCTCCGTCTTTCACGATGACCTGTATGCGATGGAGAAGCTCTACGCGGCCAATGTCTTTGGGCACATTGTTTATGCGGAAGGAGAGTACTGCCATCCCCACTCGATCGGTGCTCCGTCACTGCCCAGTTTTCGCGACTGGCGAAAGAACGGCTGTCCCATGTGGTATCCCACGCATGCCACGGCGTATTATGTGGGAGTGACCCATAAACCTTTGGTAAGCGTTTCCTGCCAGGGGACGCCCGACTTTGACCCATCGCGGCGCATTCCCAACGCCAGTGGGAATATCTTCCGATCGGAGGTCGGCCTGTTTCGGACCGAAGAGGGCGGCCTGTGTCGGATCATCATCTGCCGATCGCAGGGGGAATATCTTGAGGCCGGTCGGATTCGCGGTGAATATGGCGGGTTCAACCAGAAGTTCATCGGTGACGAGACAGGGAAAAAACGCTACGAAGAGGCCCTCGCTCAGGGTTTATCATTGAAGAAACCGGGATTACCGCCCAACGTTCGGCCAGGCGGCCACGGAGGTTCGCACGGTTACTTAGCCCATGATTTCATTGACGCCATCTTGCGTAATCGGAAACCTGCCGTGGATATTATCGACGCCCTGCATATGACCGTCCCCGGATACTATGCGCATCTTTCAGCCCTCAAAGACGGGGAAACCATGCGCATTCCGACATATTCGCTCTAGTATCGGTCGTGGTGCGACGTTGTAAATGTAAAAGCAGTGACAAACCGGCACGGTAAGTTTTTCCAATTCACTCCACAACCGACAAGGCCTTCGGCGGTTGGTGGGTGCAGTAGACCGGCCTCTTTTGGAAACACCAACTTGAACCTGTCGCCGCACGTTTTAGGTCACTGAGCCTTGCAGAGGCGTCCAATAGGTCCGTCATCCCAACGATGCTATCAAGACATGGGCTGAGCCCTGATTGTACCCCACCATCGGCTGTCACACGTCCACGGCATCAACGGCCTCGCGGCGAAGCGTTCGCCGTTGGATATCGCGCTTACAAGCATTGATGGGCAAGTCGATTGTTTAAGCCGCGATCCGCTCTTCTATGGTATCCGATACGTCTTTTTAAAGGCATATTCCACAAATTTATCAGATTCGAGCGGAATCCCAGGGGCAATCCTGCATTACCGATAGAACGGTTGCCAGGTAAGCCATCGGGGTCCGTAGTGGGGTTCGCTTTGTCCCAATTCTAAGGCCCCCAGATCGGGACCGTTTCCGGTGAAGTCCTCGTTGACGGTGGGAATGATTACGCCGGCATCGACTGCGGCACCGTGCGGATTAAGGCGAAAGTTGAGATCCATCGCGTGGTACACCGCATGACGGTTTGAAGGATCAGGTGGCCTGAGATTTTCGAAGACATCATAATCCACTTCAATCCCGTGCTTCTCCTGGGCTGTTGCCGAGCGGAACTCAGCCAGGGTGGCAAAAACCTGGGGTTGAGCCGCTGTCGGCACACGCCACCTATACTGGGCGGAAACGCCGCGGTTTGGTCGGTAGCCGTTGTAGTCGGAGCTATAACTTTCCGTTGCGTTGTTCCACGACATAATGGCGCGACCTGGTGCATCCGTGCCAACAAACAGATTGTTGCGCCAATGAACATTTGACGAGGGCCCCATGCCCACCTGCTCACCAATAATCGTGTTATGAAACACAAATAGACCGGCAGGGTTTGCCGAGAACTTAAAGGAAACCCCCGTCGGCACGTGGTATAGGATATTTCGGTAGAAATACACCGGACCGCCAAACGACGGCTGCGCGCTGTAACCTCCTTGAGCCGCATTGACGCCACGGTTTCTAAAGACGCGCACGTTGTGTACAGCCCCATCGGTTTCGATAAAATCGTCATTCGTCATGTGGATGTCGTTGTTGTAAATGTCGATAGAGGATGCCCTGAGGTCTGGATCGTTTTCCGGCGTGCCATATGTTGAAATGCCGATGCCATCATGGAAATAAGCGATGGCGTTGTGTGTAATCACGTGTCCCGGGCCATACACCTTAATTGCGTAATAGCTCACCAACTCATGCGAACCATAGCGTCCTGCACTTGGCCACAACGGTCCCGTCCAGCCAATGAGCCGAAAGCGATCTTCGCGACCGATGAAGAGGTTGTCGGCGATGTAGAATTCGCGGGAATAAGGGCTTTCGGTCCAAACACCAAAGCCCACATTCTCAAATCGGCAGTTTTTCACCGTCAGACCTACGGCCCCTGTTACGCCTTTTTGTCCCGCAAAAATGGCTACATCGGTATTCCGGAATGTGAGCCCTTCGAAGATGTGATACGCGGAGGCCATCACGTCGAACAAGCGATGGTTACCGCCTCCATCGAAGATGACCTCCCCGTCACCGGCAGCCTTAATGGTAATGGGTCGGTCTGGCGTTGCTTTGAGCGTAAGATAGGTTGTGCCGTCGAAGGGGGTGCACAGCGGGTCCACGTAGTTTCGCCGATCGGGCTTGTATAGCCCCGCATGAACAAGAATTGTGTCGCCCGGCTGGACACGGTGTTCCCACACCACATTCCAGTCACCTAATCCGGCGCCGTAGTAGGCTTGCATAATGCTGGAAAAACTGGGTTCCTGTCGTTCCCCTTGGTAATCCGGCGGATAAACATGGAGCACTCGTCCACCGGGAAACGGCTGCGGTTCGGATCGGGTCTTGACACGAACGGTGTGAACGGCTTGTCCCTCCACACCGTCGGGGTCTCGCATAAGGAACTGGCACTCGTATTCGGTGCCTGGTTGCAAATTCAAGATGCTGCCTGCAAAGCCATCGGGTACAGTGTAGTCCAGGCCTTCTCGCTCGCGGAACACCCTCTCACCACCGATGCGAACAAGGGGCAGCGCTTGTCGCCATTCGATTTCCCCTACTTGTCGGAAGCGAACATCCACGGTCGCGTTTCGATTGGCATCTCCTTCAATTGCCCATTCAAAGCCGAGATTAAGCAAAGTGGGCGGCTCCACGTGAAAACGACCCGCCCGCACGGCATTGGGCGAAGGACTAGGGTTGCCAGGCTGCGAGAGGCCTTCACCGTTGGCGCTGCTAATAACCGAGACCACAACCATAGACGTTAGGAGTGACTTGAACACGTGCATTACTAGAACTCCCTTAGCGACCCGTTTATACGATCTGAACTGCTTCCCCCATAGTTTGTTTTCTTTCCTCATGAGAGTCAAATAAAATTGGTGATCGCATCTAAACATAGTCCACCCCGTAGAGGGACTTGGTCAGTTAGGGGCGGTGACGCGATTCGAAGGTTATTGATCGATGAAATCTCAGCAAACCAACCGTTGTTTTTGGAGCCTATCCCAAAAAGTACCCCCTCTCCCTCCGGGAGAGGGTTGGGGGGAGGGCAACCGATCGTCGGAATCGATTGAGAAAACCAGCAGCGATTCGAGCTATCCTCACCGCCGACCCCTCTCCCGCCGAACGGGCGAGGGGAGATTATGGGATAGGCTCTTGGTCAAGAGAAGAGCCTAAGGCGTTATAAAGTTGTGGTGCCCGTTTGTTGGGACCGAGATGCTGCGCCGTGGGCGTCCAGTGAGCTTGGCCGAAGGTGCAGGAGGGCGAGCAACTCGTCGAGTGTGAAGAGTCTCTTGAACTCGGCGTCTGAAAGCCGTTCGATAACCTCTTGGTGGAGCAATCCCTTCTCCTCGAGGATCTGTCGCACACGCTCCTCCACCGTGCCTTTCATCCAGAACTCGTAAACGGTGACGGGACGGGTTTGGCCAATCCTGTAAACGCGATCTTCTGCCTGCCACGCCACCGCGGGATTCCACCAGTGATCAAAATGGATGACGTGATTGGCCGCCGTTAACGTCAGCCCAAACCCCGTTGTTTTCACCGTTCCCAGCAATACCCGGCATTGGGGGTTATTCTGAAATTGTTGGACTGCCGAAAACCGCTCGGCGTCGGAACACCCTCCATGAATGACGGCCAGGCCAAAACGCCTTAAGTGCGGAGCTATTCGATCGACTCCATAATGACGGAACTGCGTGAAAACGACGACCTTCTCGCCCCTTCGAGTGATTTGCTCTACAAGCTCCACCAATTTTTGGGTCTTCGGACTGGAGTGAGAATTACTCGCAAAATTACAGATCCGCTTCAGGTGCATCAAGACTTGCCAAATATGAGTGAACATTTGCGCAGCACCGATTGGCATCTGCCGTGCTGCGTTACCTGCGAAGAACTCATACTCCCGAACCTGTTCGGGATCCAGTTTAAGCCATATCTCGACACGTTCTTTCGGGGGTAGGTCCGGCAGGGCGGCCTTTCGAGTAACGCGCCGCATCCACGGGCGAATCTTTTCCCTCACTTGATTTAGCTGCAATGTCTCAGCCCGTAACTTGAGTTCCGGCACAACGATTTGGAAGATGTTGGTTAACTCTTCCAACCGGTTTTGTAACGGTGTTCCGCTGAGACCCCATCGATAGCGAGCCCGGCTGGTAATGATCTGAAGATTTCTGTATTTCTTTGTGTTTGAATTCCGAATCTCGTGGACCTCATCCAGGACGACAACGTCCCATTTGGTACCCCAGTAGATGACGGCGTCGGCTTGCATACCCATGCGAGGATAGCTCGTAACCCAGGCATGGGCCCTCGTATCGTTAACCGCTACGCGAGGTGAGTAGAAATCATCAAATGAATGAACGACAATTTCCGGGGTCCAGTCACGAAGATGGGTTGTCCAGACTGTGAGAACTGTCTTTGGGCAGACAATAAGAATCCGCCGGATGCGACCCAGTCGAACCAATAAAGAAAGGGCAACGCAGACCTGAACGGTCTTCCCCGTTCCCATTTCGTCGGCGAGAATAAAGCGCTCTTTTTCTATGAGCTGTCTCACGCCGTCAACCTGATAGGGTCTGAGTTGCCCCGGATACTTTTCGGAAACAATTTCCTCAATTCGAGGTGGAGGCGATAGAATTTTCCAAATTTGCTCCCACAAGGCGGGGGGGATGATCGGCTTAGGAGCCAAGTCACCAAGCTTTCCCGAGGTTGGCCTTAGGGGTTGAGACGCCTTCTCCTCTGAAGAGCTCCCCGAACGACGTACCCTGCCGATGATGAGAGGGATGTCAAACGACTCAGTCGGAATCTCTACTATTTCGGCCGATACGGGTGAAACGGGAATTAAGTCAAGTTGTGGCGGTGCGAAGTCGAGATCGGAAACCTTTTCAATTGCAGGCCGGTCGGGCTCGGTAGCGACATCCAGAGCTTGGGGCTCAGGACACCGGCATTCGACAGGGAAAACCATTGCAGGTGAAGGCCGGTGCCGCCCGATAGCGACGTTCCGCACCTCAGACTTGAGGCTCTCGTACTTGGTGCTGATCACCACTGCGGGTGGAAACGCCGCAACATCAATTGTCCACCAGTTCCCTTCGAGGCGGGACGAGCTTCGTGCCATGCCGTGTTCCGCGTCGTGGTTCGCTGGAGGAGTCACGACGCGAAACCGGATACCAGTGAGAGGTTTCCGAATGCGGCGCCGGCTGCTCGGGACGAGAAAACACAGAATCGAAGTGACAAGTCGAATCATCCAACCCCGTTGGAAACGCGGTCTCATCCCTTTGCCCCTGTGCGAGTTTCAAGGTCTGGCTTCAGATGCTTCAAAATGTGTTCGACGCGTTGAAAAGGTTCCAGGGGGTAACATGTCTTTGAGAATTCAGTTACCAGCCGCCGACCTTCCTCCAAATCTGTTTCAAAGCCCGGCGCACAACTTAGGAGCAAGACCCCATTGCCCTTCGAGTCAGGCACACTTACCGATGTTTCAGACTGAGCGCTCTCCTCAATGTCCGCTCGACTTTCCAGCAAAATAAGGGGGACAGATAAATCCTGTCTCCCGCTAAGGAACTCTGCCCTATCCACAAAGATCACTTCGACCTGAGATCCCAATTGCCCGGCCAAGGGCACTAGGATCACCTTGTGCAAAACATGGCCGAGAAGCCTTTGTCCCCAAAGCAGTTTCTGAACGACCGTGGTCTGAACGGCTTTAGTGACGCGTAATTCGTGCGGGTCACCAAAGTGATCAACAACGAGCAACCCGGCAAAAAACTTATCCCCCGTTGGTTCAATCATCACGTGGACGAAGCCGAGCATCAGACCGATCTCCGCCGAGGCCCTTCGTGTCCCCATCTCGCAGTCAGAAGCGCCTGGTAGCCGCTCCCCTCTTCATACGACAATTAGACCCAGAACCCACGGCTATTGTCAAGAAAAAACATGAAAAACGTATCGATCCTGCGCACAGAAATAGCCCTGGTTTTAGTGGTCAGACGGGCCTTGGCTAAGTCAATGAGGCCTGTTACTTCAACAGTGGCCGTAAAACAGGCTCCAAGACGTCGGCCATCCGCATCATACCCAAGTCAGAAGGGTGGGAGCCGTCGGTGCAGGCCTCATGATCGTCACCCAGTTGATGCTCGCCTTCCACATAATAAAGCTCTTTCGCGCCTTCGGCCAAGAGCCTTTGGTACGCCGCTTTCAAGGCCTCGCGACTTGTTTGGTGACGTTTTTCTCTATCAGGCAAGATCCATGCGTTGGTGTAAGTCCGATCTTCGATGAGGACGATAGGGACCTGTGGTTTGCGCTCTCGCAAGCTTCGGACAAACGGTTCCGCACGTTCTTTGATTTCGTCGGCCTGCATATTGGGTAGGCAGTCAATGCAGAACACTGCCGCGTCAAGTTCGCCCAGAAATGGAACGAGTTCTAGGTCCATACGGCCATTGCCAGAAAAGCCCAGATTGATCACGGGACGATTGACTCGCCTTCCCAAAATGGCGGGAAATGCCATGCCCGGCCTACTGGCACATGCGCCATGAGCAATGGAGGTCCCGTAATAGACGATCAAGCCATCAGTCCGCGGCGGTACTGGCTGAAAATCGGCGTTTTCCGGGACACCAATCTGCAAGGACTCAACGCCATTGTAGAGGGGCAAATACAACATGAATGGACGTTTTCCAGGACGTACGCCGCTGACCAATGTCAGGTCCATCTCCTGTTTTGTGGGCTGCGCCACGGCAACCCAACGCCACACACCGCGATCATCCTGAGCATACAGATCGAGGCCACTCACCCCGGTTGCCGGCATGTGCGGCATGGCCAGGTTAGCAGAAAGTAACGAGTAACGCACGCGGATGAGTGTAGCATCCGTCACGAATCGGGCACACATCCCCGCCGAGTGACGGCTAAGATTCCAAACCGCAGGCCGGACGACCTTCTCCGCCCGGGCGGGGAGGCGGTCAAAAAAGCGAGCCGTATCGTTCCAGCCACGACCTTCCACACCCCATTGGGTCACATCGTACCACGCAATGCCTTCTTCCCGCACCGGCTCGAGTGAGTTCGAACCAGCCCGCGCCACTCCTGAAAACAAACCCAACCCGGTCAGCGTTCCCGTGGTTACACCTAGCATTTCGCGGCGTGTCAACATGGCGGATTCCTTAGCAAAAGACTTGTGGGGCCATCAATTCCGCCTTTATTTCGATCAACCGAGCCAACGGCTGAAAATACCAGGGAACTCCTGGCCAGGCTCACGACACTTCAGGCTGTCTTCGATTGACTGGGGTGACGTTTTGCCCAAGCAGCATAAAAAAGATGCCGCTATTGCACCGTGTTACGGTAACGATACGTGGGCTCCGGACGGCCTGGGAAAAAACTTCGGATGTTGGTGATCGTCACCTCGACGCGATCCCCGGCGGTCGCCCGCAGGCCTTCTTCGACAATGGCCCGCAAGATGTCGGGATGCGCGTGGACCCGGGCATTGATAAGGAGGGAAACGGTACTCCGCGCGGCGTCGATCTCCCCCCGGACGGATACGGGCCCCTCATTACTTGTGATATTGCCCGCCACATAAGCACCCGGGGTGGTGAGGAAAATCTTAAGGTGGGCAATCTCGCCGGAGGCGTTGCGAAGTCGCGTGCGGATGGCGTCGAGTGTGTCCGCGGCGAACGTTCGCCAATCGACAGGCGTGGAAGCACGAAGTCTCGCCGAGGCATTCATCCATCCGAGGGCTGCTTCCCCCGCCGCATAGGTGTCGTAATCAACTTGGGCAATCCTTCGGCCTGCGGCCTGACTTTGGGTGACGAAATCGAGCCAAGCGTCCACACCGTCGCCGGTGAGCGCCGACATTGTGAACACCGGGACCTCTGGGAAGCGGGTGGCCAGGGCCTGCTTCAGCCCAGAAACCTCCTCCGGCGAGAGGAGGTCAACCTTGTTTAGCACAATCGCATCGGCCTCCTCGAGTTGCTTCTCGTAAATGTACAGAACCTTGTCCGGGAATCGTGGCGGGGCGGCAGGCACGGTGGTTGCCGGTAGCCGTGCCAGCGCACAAACTTGCGTGGTGTCGATGAGCACGGAAAATGGCGCAACCTCAAACCGATCGCGATAGCGGTCCTTAAGGGGCTGGAGAACAGTGGCCGATAGGTCAGTGCAGCTACCGACCGGCTCGGCGAGGATGACATCGCTGCGCGAGTGTTGGAGTAATCGCTCCATGGCGGTGATCATGTCGGGAAATCGGCAGCAAAAACAGCCGCCAGCTACCTCTTCCACACCTGCACCGCTCGTCTTGAAAACTTCGGTGTCAACGAGATCGGGCGCCTGATCATTGGCCAGGAGCCCGACACGCTTGCCTCGACGGATCAAGCGTGTGGCCGCCTCTGTCAAAAGGGTCGTTTTCCCCGCCCCCAGAAAACCACCAACTAAAATCAATCGTGTTGCCGACATAAGATCACTCTCCAACGGGACGAGGACCTCACCATCAAATACAAGCCAAATTCTGGGTCAATAATAAGAGCCTATCCCATAATCTCCCCTCTCCCGTTCGGCGGGAGAGGGGGCGGGGGTGAGGGTGGCTCGAATCGCTGCCGGTTTTCTCGATCGACTCCGGCGATCGCTTGCCCTCACCCCAACCCTTTCCCAGAGGGAGAGGGGGACTTTTTGGGATAGACTCTAAATGCCGTTCCACTTGGCGATCTGTTTTTCAGGAAGGCTCAACCTTACGGTGATCACGGTAGCTTCCCTCGGTTAGGTTATCCGATGGCCTTGTTTTAACCTAATTTTTTTCATCCTGCTTTCCGCTTTCTTTGAGGCACTGCGTGCTGCCCGCAAGAGCTTGCTGATCCCATCCCGATAACGTTCCAGCGTTTTGATCCATTGCGCGAGGCAGCGTAGCCCCTCAGGCGTGATTTCGTAGCAATTCCTCGCCGGCCCACCATGGGACACATCCCAGGAAGAAACGACCAGCCCCCTTTCCTCCATGAGTTTGAGGAAGCGGTAGATGCCCGAAATGTCGGGAGTCTCTTTACCAAAAGCCATGCGGCGGTTGATTTCTTCCGCCACGGCGTATCCATGTCGAGGTCCCTCGGCGAGCACAGTCAGGATGGCCGGCTGAATAAGCCGATCTAAAGTGACTCCCGCACAAGGACAACTGCTAAGATCCAACATAGTCCTTCCTCATATATTGGAGTTATTCGAACAATCGCGTTATTTAGCGTAGTTACCCAAAAAGCACGTGTCAAGCGACTGTGTCGGCCTGCATAAGGAGCCTTGTTGGCTAGATTGTCCAAAGCTTCTTTGGTAACTAGACTTTCAAGGAATGTCTTGCAATCCCTCGTTGTTGTCTTCATCAGGGAGTTCACATCAATGGGATTTTGTCCGGTATCTCGTGGCTTCCATTTGGGTGGCCAGCGAACACGCTTGGAGTGTGTGACGATGATAGTGTGGGTAGTCGCGGTGGTGGCGCTCAATGCATGCGGCGCAAATGAAGCTGGAGAAACCGGCCCGTTGACGCGTCGCGTGCCACTGGAAGCGAATATGTTAAAGGGCGAAACGGAATTCGTAGGCAACGTGGCAGCCTTGGTGGATGAACAATCGCTGGTGGGCGATCCCCCAACGGGGAAACCGGTGACGGGGTGGGACTTCGACTACCGATACACGCAAACGTTGCCCCACTGTGTGCTGATCGATTTGGCAGTCGAACGACCAATTGCCAGAGTGTGGTTTTTTGACACCTTCAATGTTGGGAAATTGCGGCTGGAGGTTGGCGAACCGGGAAAGTGGCAAGAAGTCGCCACGGTGACCACCGAGCGTTTTCAGAGCTGGGTGCCCATTTCCGTTGACCGGACCTGCCGTTATTTGAGGTTATCGCGGTTGGATGCTGCGGCGAATATTGCCGAGATTGCCATCGACGAGTACACACCTGCGGGCTTGGCCGAACTCGAGGCACGTCGGGAAGCCGCCCGCCGACGAGAGGCAGCTCTCCGTGCCGCCGCGGAGGAGGCCCGCCACAGGCCCCGCATCGATCTTGGACCACCCTTTGGAGAGTTACCCCTGGTGGATGAAATCAACTGTGGAAGTGACTCTCAGGGGCACGCCTTTTCTGAAAATCCCGTGGGTGTGTCGGAAGTCCGGTCGATTCTTGGACGGCCTTGTCGCGTTCTACGTCCCTTGCCCGACCGAGCCGCGTATGTGGCCTATCGGATTGGTCAGTTTAAGCTCTTGCGGCCTGGTGGGACCTACGTGTTGGTCATTGACTATCCGGAGGACGCTCCGCGACATTGGGTCATCATCAATGGAGGTTGCGAAACGCGGATTGGTTTCCACACGGGAGCTACGCTTCCCGATGCGTTACATGCGAAGTATGTGGACTCACTACCGGAGTCGGTTCGCCTTCCCCTTTCCGGAGAATACCGGCAGTGGAAGATGGTCTTCCGACTCCACGATCGCTTTCCCCAATTGGGCACCCCTCGCGGGGAAGCGACCAGGCCCCTCCTCCCCGAAGATGGCTTCCCGGTCATCATTGCCCAATTTTCCTCGCCGAATATTCCTCTGTCGCAAGGGGCAGCGGTGAGCCGCATCCGGCTGTTCGAGGTTCCCGATGAGACACGTCTGGAATGTCCCATCCGTTTTCCACCGGAGCCGTTACCTCGGCGACACATTTTTTGGCGAGAAGAGATGGCCGACGGTGTGATCGCTTCTCGTAATGAAGAGAAACGTGGAGTGCGCAACCCACTCGATTGGTACCGCTTTAAGCTCTCCACGATGAAGTTCCTGGGTATTCCGACTTACTGCAAGGATTTGTTGGAATTCGGCGCATGCCAAGGATGGGATCCCACACCCTACGGGGGTAATCGCTGGGTGCATTTCAACGACTTTCATAAGGGTCTTTGGGAGCAGATTGTTGAGATGATGGGGCAAGCCGGAAAGGAGATTCTGCCCTACTATGAATACGCAGGCAGCCGGGGAGATCAGGGGCTCGGATATCAACGCCGAGCGAAACCGTTGACGCGGGATGACGCTTTTACCCACATTTCCTGGGTCGAAAGCGCGAATGCCGATATTACGGATCCAGAAACGTGGGGAGATTTTCGAAAGATGCTGGACCTGACGGTAGCTCGGCTTGCCCACAAGGCACGCTTTGTCGGCGTTTGGTTGCGACCTCGTGGCCAACTACCCATTGGTTTCGGCGACGCGACACGAAAGCGCTTTGCCGAAGAAACCGGGCTAAATCACACGCCTTCGCGTGAAGAACTGCAAAGTGATACGATACTTTGCAAGCAATACTACGATTGGTGGTTTGAAAAACGGCGTGAGTTCTTGATTCACGTGCGGGATTACATCCGCGAACATGGCGCCCAACCAGATGCCGTTGTGCTCTACACCTCGTTGCTTGCGGAATCTGGCCCGTCCTTTCCGACCTGGGACAAGATTCTCGTAACTGATGACCCGGCCACCTGGCAAACGCTGTTGCAAACGCCGCTATACGGTCAAGGTAAAAAATGGCGCGTTCTTTCACTCTCGGAAGTGGTCGAGAGAGGCCTGTACTTGGAGGCCCTTCTCTCGCCCCCTTTGAATTGGGGAGGATGGGAATGGCATCATGCGGACCCTGCTCCCGATCCCGAGCGTTATGCCTCAACAAAAGGCGTCCTGATGACACACGCCTTCAATCGTTTTTATACCGTGCTCTCGCCGCAAACGTTTGACCGCTTTCGCGGTCCCAGTGGATTGGCCATTGTCCGTCACTACCCCCTCAACGAGGATATGATGCTTGACGAGGCCGACAAACCGATCCTGGATTATTTCACGGCCGACATCGAGCATGCGGGGCCTTACTGTATGGCCGAAGAGGCCTTGGCTGTGGCCCATGGCGACCCGTGGTATATCGGCTACTTGACGGGAAATTCGCTTGCCCGCGGTTTTCCCGAGACCGTCCGCGCGTTCAATCGGGCGTTCTTGTCGTTACCGGCGTTACCCAGCGAGGTCGTCTCGGGTCTGACCTCCGATAAGGACATTGTGGTTCGCCGTATTGCGACCGAGGGCTACGGGACATATTTTGCCTTGGTAAACACAGCAAGTTGCGACAAGCCCCGCGTGGCCCTTCGGCTGCCAGAAGGCACTTACGAGGATACCGTTTCGGGCAAAATCCTTCGTGCTGACGACGTGGCCACGCACGATTTCGTACCCTTTGAGCTTTGGACGATCCGACTTCTTCCGAGGGACTCGAACCAATCGCCCGCGGTGGCTCCCTCAACGGACACGACTCCCTGAGTGTGGCATGCATGTCATGGGCGATGGATAGAGAAGACAGTGTTTATACCTTCCTCGGGCATCATAGCGTTGAAATAGATTAAAGTAGTAGGCCATGCGGACTTTTGTGATGCCATCTGATCACACCTGGCAAAAACGATGGCGGTGCGGCGCATTTCATGTTCCAAACTGTTCGCGGTGTGCGTTCCTATATAGACAGTAACTTGTGCGGAGAATAATGCCTCTCCGGTAGGTTCTTACGCCTACCTTGTTTTCTGCCCACAACTGGCATAGTCTTATAGCTGATGACCCCCTGGGTTTCCTCGTGTGGTTCGAGCGGATGACTTATCGTTCCCCAATTTGAAAGGAAAGTACGCATGAAGTGGCAATTGTGGCAATCGGCGTTGCGACGTTTCATCGTAACCGGTGTCGTCGGTTTAACCGTTCTTTGTGGCCTTTGGTACTTTGGCACGGGCCTTCAAGCCGAGGAGGCATTGCCGGCACCAGCGGCTCCTGTCCAGCCCCCAGCCAAGGACGTGGAGATCAAGCCGCTGGAGGGAACGCCGCAAGAGCTCCTTAAATTCTTGGAAGACCTCAACGCTCAGCAAGGTCCTGCCGATCCACAGGCCATGATGGAGTTCCAACGAAAACGGGCAAAGGTTTTCATAGAGGTTGCGGACAAGATTCTGTTGCAGGATAAGCTCCCCGCGGAAACGCTGGACGGGGCCTTCCAGTTCAAGTTTCGGGGTTTGTTGGTCCTGCTGCAGATGGGTGATACCCAGGCCCGCGAGTTATTGCCCAAGTTGGCCGAACAGTTAATGGCCAAGGCCGAGGAAATCCTTAAGGGGACGCCGACCGAAGACGCTGCCCAACGAGCCGTGCAATGGGCCATGATGGCGCCGCGGTTGGGCGGCCCAGACTTTTTGCCGAGGGTGATTGCTCTCCCCAAACGATTAGAAGAGTTGGGATTTCGTCAACTGGCGACGCAACTTCGTGGGGGATTGCTCATGCTCCGTCTGCGGATGGGCCAGGCGGAAGATCGGGCGGAATTGGCCAAGGATGTAACCGCTTTTCTCGAGGACGCTTGGACGCGTTTCAGTCAGGCCGAGAAGATCACTCATGAAGATGTAGCCATGGTCGTGCCTGTGCTCCAATACCTGGAATTCGCAAGATTGGATGTGAACCTCAGCGACTATTACGGCCGGTTTGGCGGTCTCTTCGCCAAGAACGCGGATGAGCAAATTGCGGAATTGGGGCAGCAACTTCAAGGAATTAGTCGCCGTCTTGGTCTCGTTGGCAAGAAAATGGAGCTTGCCGGGAAGACGGTGGATGGCAAAGACTTCGACTGGTCTCAATACCGAGGCAAGATCGTCCTGGTAGATTTCTTTGCTACGTGGTGTGGGCCCTGTCGAGCGGAAATGCCTAACGTCAAAGAAAATTATGAGCGTTTCCACTCCAAGGGTTTTGATGTGGTGGCCATCAGCATCGACGAAAACCGAGCTGATCTCGAACGATACCTTCAGGAAAACAAGCTGCCCTGGGTGGTGATTCACAATCAGGATCCAAAGGCTCAAGGGCCTGCCAATCCGGCAACATACTACGGAATAACGGCCGTACCGACCGTCATGCTAGTTGACAAGGACGGGACAGTCCTCACGTTTGATGCCCGCGGTCCGCAGTTGGGCAAAAAGCTAGAAGAGCTTCTTGGCCCGCCGGAACCTCCCGCAAAAGATGAAAAGCAGGGAACCACCGAGAAGCAGTGATTGGCTTGCGCAGTGCATATGAGCGAGCCGCATTAGGCCGAGACAATCACCTGGCGGTCATAAACCGCGTGTAAAGACAGGCCGCGGTAATCGCCCATTCGTGGAAGCAAGGGTGGGCAATCACAAGGGTAATCCCTGCCGGGATTCCGTCTTTCAACCGGCGTTGGGTCCCACGGTCTCCAATTTGACCAATGGCAGATCGAATTTGGGGTTTTGGCTCAAAAAGCGGACGGGGTTGTTGTAAAAGACCTCGAGCGCCTCTTGGAGGCTATGGCCACGGCGGCGAAATTCAAAAATGCAGTCGTGGAGCGTGGCCGGATCGCTGGGACCCCAGTCGGCCGATGAGTTGACAAGCGTTCGTTCCCATCCATAGCGTTCCAGCATGTCCACCGCCCTTTTGAAGGAACACTTAGTGATGGGATAAAGCGTAAACCCTACCCAATACCCCGCGTCCTTGACGTCGCGAATGGTGTGTTCTTCCACATGGTCGATCCAAACCCGATCGGGATCGAGTGGGAAGCCTTTGAGGATTTCCAGAATCCGCTTTGTGCCATACAGCTTGTCCTCAAGATGAGGCGTGTGAATGAGCAGGAGTTGGCCAAATCGCAGGGCCAAATCGACCTGCGCTTCAAAGATTTCGCACTCGTTTTTGGTCGCTTTGTGCAGCCCCGTTTCTCCCACTCCGAGGACCGTTGGCTTTTGGAAGAACTCGGGCATGTGGGCGAGAACAGCCCGGCTTAACTCGGGATTTTCGGCCTCTTTAGGATTGACGGCCACCCAGCAGAAATGGCGGATTCCGTACTGAGCCGCCCGCGTGGGTTCAAACTCACTGATCTGACGGAAATAGTCGATGAATGTCTCAGGATACCGGCGATCAAAACCTGCCCAAAATGCCGGTTCTGCCACGGCCACCACCCCGGCCGATGCCATGCGTTCGTAATCCTGGGTTGTCCTTGCAATGGCGTGATAGTGAGGCTGAATGATCAGCATAGGGCATCAACTCGTTTAGGGGGGAATTGCTCTGTTCACCTCTCTGGTGTCTTGGCACTACGATCTTGCGATCCGAAACATGACGATCAATAACTCCGGCCTTTTAGCTCATGGGCGACCATCAAGGCGGGAACGATCGGAAAACAACATGAGTAACTCTTCGGTGCGGTCGGGTTGGGCCCTCTCTTGCGTAAGGATCTGCAGGGCCTGTTTGATCTTTGACCAGCGATCGTCCGCATGCTCGGCCGAATCTTCCGGAGCACGATCATAACGATCAAGTGTCGCCGCTATTTCCAAAAGATAGCAGCGCAACTCCAAAAACGAGTGATCGACAACTTGCGAACGTGTTAACATCGTCACTCCCGCATCGCAGGACTGAGTAGAAGCCGATCCTTTCTTTCCACGCTTGTCGCCATTATAACAAATCTGTGCAAGGAAAAAAGAATGAATGAGCACGGGATTCTATCGGAGCAGCCTTTCGGCCCAAGCGGTTGCGCCTTCTCATTTTAAGAATTGCTCAAATCATGTTGGAACGTCAGTGCCCTAGCTGCGCGAGCCTGCTTGATGAAGAGGACCTATTTTGCCCGAATTGTGGGCGTGAAGCTCCTCTGGAAGAAGGCGATCAAGACACAGCGCCAAGAGGGCCGAGGCCGATGGTCTTTAAGAATCGCTTCACCTGCCAGGGCTGTGGAGCGGCCATGAGTTACGACGCCTCGGCGCAGGCCCTTCGCTGTCCCTTTTGCGGCTCCACGGAATTAAAGTCACAACCTGATGGCGTAAGTTTGACCCCCAAATACGTCGTTCCATTTGAGGTCACAAAGGACCAGGCCCGCGGGCTGCTGTACCAACGGATGCGATCGGGGTTTTTCCGTCCCAGTGATTTGGTCCAGCGATCTGCCATTACGGAAATGATGGCCGTCTTTGTGCCCTATTGGATTTTCTCCGCCAACACGCATACCTACTGGACGGCCGACACCTCGGATGTCCCATTTCACGCCCGGGGAGAGTGGCGACCGCTGTTTGGGGAGCAGCGTCATCAGCATCAGGCGATCAAGATCGTGGCCAGTAAGGTCCTTTCCTGGGAAGAATCGGAGGGCCTGGGACAGTACGATCTTTCGCGCGGTGTTCCGCCGGAACAAGTCGATCTTGACAATGTCGTTGTTGAACAATTCGCTATGCCGCGAAAGTATGCTCGCACCCATGCCCGGCAGTTGATCGAAAATGCCGAGAAGGTCTATTGTGCAAACTCGTTGCTTCGCGGTCGATTTCGCAATCTTCGCGTGAATGTCAAGATCGAGCAGATGAGAGGGGAGCCGATCCTCCTTCCTGTTTGGATTTTGGCTTATCGCTACCGGGATCGTGTCTATCGTTTTGTGGTCAATGGTCAAACCGGTCGTGCCTATGGTGCCTTTCCGACTTCACCTTGGAAGGTCCTTCTGGCCGTTGTGCTTTTCCTTCTGGCCGCTGTGATCGTGTTGGCACTGTTGGCACAGCTGGCCGGTTAATTTCAGCACAGGCCGCGAGCCATCGGTTCATTGTTCGGCGTCCTTGTTCGGCGATGACGCCGAGGCAGTAAAATGGTCCGTAGGTCATTTTCGCGGTTCAGTGGCAAGGGATAATCGCATGAACGAGCGGAGAGAGATTCCTCATCCTTGGAGATTAGCGGATTTGACATACTATGACGTCCGTCAGGAACATTACGAGGTGGCCGTGTTGCCGCTTGGGGCGACGGAGCCACACAACCTCCATCTGCCGTACAGTATGGACACGCGGGAGGGAGACCTGGTAGGCGAGATGATCTGCTCGGCGGCGTGGCGTCAAGGGGCCAAGGTCATTTTGCTGCCGACTATCCCCTATGGGACTGAGACCAACCAGCGGGCGTTTCCTTTTGCGATGAATGTTAACCCCAGTACCCTTAACGCCTTATTGGCGGACTTGATTGAGACCTTGGTTCATCAGGGAATCCTCAAGGTGGTCCTGCTCAACAGCCACGGCGGCAATGACTTGAAAGGCTTTTTGCGAGAGATGTATGGTAAATCCCCATCCAAACTCTTTCTTTGTAATTGGTACACCGTTTTTCATGATGTGTATCATCAAATCTTCAATGAGCCTGATGATCACGCCGGCGAAATGGAAACATCGTTGGCCTTGGCGTATTGGCCGGAGTTGGTTGCACGGCGAACTGATGGGACACTTCTCGCCGATAGTGGTGTGAAGCAACCAACGCGTTTTGAGGCCGTCAATCGTGGTTGGGTCAGTATCACGCGGCCGTGGCATCTTTTGACGACCAATGCCGGCGCAGGAAATCCTCACGCGGCATCGGTGGAAAAAGGCCAACGGGTGATGGAGATCCTTGTCGAACGGCTGGCCAAGTTCTTGGTGGAGCTTTCCCAATCGCCGCTCGATGAGCGATTTCCGTTTTGAAAATCCTGTGGCTCTTTAAAAAATCGGCCAGAAAAAATGCTGCGAACCGCACCGGCATTACTTGTGTCAGACTTGAATGTAGGGGCTAGGCAAGATGTTGTAACGAAATCGTTTTTAGTGCGTCAATTTAAAGAGAGTGTGTGGCAGGCGAAAAGAGGTCGCAAGATGCACGTTCGTAGGTTCGCGTAAAGGTGAATGCCTGTAGCGGTTGAGAGGTCATGTTTTTCGTATATGGCCTTCGAAAATGGGTACGTTCGATACCCGAATGCGACGAGAAATATATGACTTATGTTATTTCAGGATAATGACTTACGCCATAATTCGAATGGTACGCTTGCCCTTGGCGTGAATTGGGTTTGACTTTTTTACAGGCGTGTGTATATCGTATACTGTGGCGACCGGAAGGTTGCCAAGGCTGGAGCGAAAAGCGTTAGCCTCTTTATGGGAGGACAGCCTATGTGCCGAGCACGAGCGCGATCTGATCCTGGCACGCGGGCGTCCGGCGGTGGAGTCGGGCGCCCGAACAAATGGTGAAGATCCCGTGGTCTTTTCTGGTGAAATGGCACAGGAGGGTCTATCGAGAAAGTGACACAGACTTTCTGCCCGGGAGGACCTTCGGTGTTCTGAGAGGCGTTAAATCTGGACAGTCGGTCCCGAAAAGAGTTGATTCACCCTGTCCCCTCCGCGAGGGAAAGCCGCTTGGCAAACCGAGTCAGCCTTTTTTCGGCCGACTGAAATAGCGTGCTCGGGCACGTCAGCCGCCAAATGATGGTTTCACCGGAGAAGTCCTCTCTAAAAAGACGACTAAGACGAAAACGATCGGACGGCCTCGACATGAGGCCGTCCGCTTTTTTTGGTACGGCTTCTACCAATCAGCCGGAAGAGTCGCTGACTTCTCCCACGGGTGGATCAGACCTCCAGCTTCCACGGTTCTCGGTAGGGTTTGCTCAATAGGCTGCTGGCCTCGGCATCGCCGATGATTTCTTCCTTTTCGGGGTCCCAGCGAATCTTGCGTCCTACTTTCCACGAAATGTTCATCAGATGGCCGGGGATCGTCGCCTGATGGCCCACCTCCACGTCCGCCGGCGGCTTTTGCCGACTCTTGATGCAATCGACAAAGACCCTGGCGTGGGCTTGGAGGCTAGAGACGTGCGTTTCCTTTTTGAACACATTCTCCACGGTAAACTCCTCCGTGGGCACACGGTTCTCGCCAGCTTCGTAGGTGATGGTGAACCCACTGCGGTCGATGATCATGGATCCTTTCGTGCCATAGAAGCACTTGGCGTGGGACCGTTGCTGTCGGCGGGCCGCACCGCTGAAGGTGTATTG
>Ga0209508_1001383_pt1 | contig 19167 bp, 24 predicted proteins | sample AD_UKC129_MetaG_FD_184427 | JGI IMG/M metagenome (GOLD analysis project Ga0209508, IMG submission 184427) | Active sludge microbial communities of municipal wastewater-treating anaerobic digesters from Canada - AD_UKC129_MetaG (SPAdes) (version 2) | ecosystem: Engineered > Bioreactor > Anaerobic... | reverse complement strand
GACTCGGTCGGCCCTATCTTCTCCGGCCAGTTGCGGTTAAGTCCGCCTGTGAAATTGTCTATTGTTATAGGTGGTCTTTCAGCCATTTACATCACCGATATAACGAAGTCGTCGATATATAAATTAGCGTTCTTGAGTTCGTCCATATCCACTTCAACCACATAATGCGTCGCCCAATGCGGGGAACGAATACAGTTCGTAGTCCCGTATGCCATATTCCAATCAGAAGGAGTTGAGCCAAAGTTATAAGTCCTGGTTGTTATAGCAGACGAGTTGTGCATGATAGTCGGAATTCCCGAATCGTTAGTCCCAAGTATCGCGTGGTAGTCCCTGAAAAACACCCTGCCAGTCTCAGAGCCAGGCTTCTTGTGGTAGCACTCATAGTTGCAAACGCTTCCAGGCTGTATCGGAACAGCTATAGCAAACCTTCCAGGAGCGCTTCCACCAGTAGCGCATAACAAAGACTTGCTGCCTGTCCGCTTTTGTGCTGATGACAACGCCAAGTCTATATTCGTTCCGTTAGTTCTCGATGTAACAGGCTGAGTGTCTGCCGTGATGAACCAGTTGTCAACGATGTTAGCTAGCTCGAAGCCGCCGTCTGCTAATCTGTTCTGTCCTTCACCAAGCAGCCTGCACATATTCCATTGATTAATGAAGCCTACATGTCTTAGGACTACAAGCCCGTTTCCGGTTGCAAACCTAAATGTCTGTGTCTTGATGGCGTTTAGCGTAGTGCCATAGATGAACACGCCGCCGCCGTCAGCAGACTCATCACAGTTCACTATATACTGTGCCGGCACATCACCGGTTTTCGATGTAGTGCCTATTGAACCGCCGAACATTTCAAGCCTTCCACCGTGACCATGCACAACTATAGGTATCTCGGTAAAAGTCCCATGATTTTCGATGTGACAGCCATACAAGAACGCCCTTGCACCGAAGATGTTGAAAGCGTCATCATACCAGTGGTCAAACGAACAGCCATAGAACATCAGTCCGCCTTTTTGATGGTCTACCAACCTTGTTGACTGCCGGAACGTGCATTTGAAGAAACAAACGTTCTCCATCGCATTGCCGATGCTTGAAGGAACATATATGGCTTTAGCACAATGTCTCACGTCGGTAGAGTAGAACCCTATCAGATAAGCATTATTACCGAACCTTATCCCGTTTGCGAACCCGTCTATATAGCAGTTGCGGATTGTCAGGTTAGCAGCATCATGAGAGTCGGTACCGGCAATAAGCAAGCCGTCTGCTGTATTGTTCTGGTTCGTTCCGTATATCCTAAGCCCTTCTATCCTTGAGCATATCTGCTGAAAGGAAGGACTGGCTGTTCCAGTCACAGTCAAGACAGCACCGGATGTTATCTCATTGGCAATGATGTGTGCACCGTCGCTCACTATGCTCACATAAGCACAATCGACTACAAGACCTCTTGTAATCCGATAAACGCCGGATGGGATATACACGCGCCCCATCTGACCGGATTCTATAACAGCGTTTATAGCCGACTGGATGGCCCAGGTGTCATCAGCCATACCGTCACCTACCGCGCCGAAGTCCTTTACCGAGTAGACCTCTGCCAGCTTATCGGCTACGGTTCGCCCCACCGCATCGGTAGCGTTCGGGATGTAGCCGACAAGCCCAGCCCCACGGGTAGGTATCGCCCGGTTCAAAAGCCGTGATTCGGTTATCGTGTCTCGCTTGACTCCAGCCATTATATCTCCCGGATGCTATATATACTCGCTGAGTTCTCCCACGGTCGTCACTCCAACCGCCTGCCCTGTTACGTGGTTGGGTAGTTTCATTTAATTTCTGGTTGTGTATCTATGTTGATTTATCAACATCATGGGCTACTGTCAATCTAGTGACTTGTATAGTCTCCGGCACGACGTATGCCCCGAACGGCCCTATCATCACACGGTCTAGTATTGACTGCTCTACATCTGTAAGCTCCCGGCTCATCTCGACAATAATCCCCGTGTGGCCAGGGAAGCATCGTTCTACCGGCAATCCTAAGCCTTTTAGGTAATTCAGCAGGACAGATGTATCACAGGTGTAGATAATTTTTCCTTTAACTTGATCTGTTGTTTTGGTTTCCATTTCTAACTCCTAAGGGTCAACTGGAATAGGTTCTTGGAATTCGATAGATGGCGATGTGTATACACGCCCGTTGATTGACACATTGATGTAATATGTGCGAGGAAACGCTGTGTTGATGAGTGTAAATGCAATCACACCGCTTTTATTAGATAACCAGGCCCAATGGCCATAACTGACGTATGTATATAATTGAACTCCAGCTGATACAACTTCAGCATTGTTAGGAAGTATAGATGCCACTTTGCCCCCAGGAGTATCGGACAACCATAAACGTACTTCAGTTGGAGCTGCAATGTTGTTGCCTTTAGCGTCCTTTAGTTGGATAGAAACATTACATAGATATGCTCCAGGAGACATTGGGCTAATACTAAATATTACTGATCCCGGAAGTATTGCAGCCAACGCATCATCGAGTTTTGCTGCAGTTACACTGCCATCATCAGGAGTGCCGCCACCGCCTCCGCCAATATCCTCCATAAACACCACATTGACATTGTCTTTCGGGGTGTAGCTCCTGCTTACGCCCGGATAAACCAGCACCAGGTATGTTTTCTCACTGGTTGCATCTGTAATTGAGTCGATAGCATCCTGCAGCGATTCTCCGGCCTGCACAATAACTGTCTGTGCTGGAGTAGCAGCAGCCCGAACCCTCTCTTCAGTCATTGGCACTCTGTTATAATGTGACCCCATATCGGCCTCCTATCTGTTGCATGCCCAGTAGTGCAGGATGTTACAGGCAGCCCAAGCCCTACCAGGTAAGTAGTCAGCTTTTCTAAATCACAGCAATAAGTAGCCATTTTACCTCACCTCCTATCCTACAGTTCCGGTGGAAGTATTTCGATGAACTGAATTGGGCCACGACTATACACTTGGCCGCCAATCTCCACATTGACGTAATAAGTCCTTGGGAACGTGTTGTTAACGATTGCGAACTGGATTATTCCGTCAGAATGTGATTTCCAGATCCAGTGAGTTTTAGCGTTTATTGTTTGCAACTTATACCCTTTAACAACCGTCTCACTACCCGAAGGCACCTGCGTAGTAGGATTACCTCCGGCTGTATCGGATATCCACACTCTAGCTATACAGTATTTGGCGACGTTATTGCCCTTTATATCTCTGAATTGGATAACTACGTTAGCAGTCGTACCTCCTGGTGTGGGAGAATTCGCTGTTATTGCAGGCGCACCGAGTATGTAAGCACCAAGTGCATCCGCTAATTTAGCAGCAGTTACACTGCCATCATCAGGAGTGCCGCCACCGCCTCCGCCAATATCCTCCATAAACACCACGTTGACGTTGTCCTTCGGGGTATAACTCCGACTTACGCCCGGATAGACCAATACTAGGTATGTTTTCTCACTGGTTGCATCTGTGATACTATCAATAGCATCCTGTATCGACTCACCGGCCTGCACAATAACTGTCTGTGCTGGAGTAGCAGCAGCCAGAACCTTATCTTTAGTCATTGGTGCTCTGTTATAATGTGACCCCATATCGGTCTCCTACCTGTTGTAGTGCTGAGTTGATAAGCTGGTATCAACCCTCACAGTATCAACCCTGTCTCGTGCTATATTGGCAAGGTATGCGTTAAGCGCATCCACACCCTTCCAGAACGCTTGACCTGATACGCTTGCCCTTACCTCCGCGTTGTCCTTGGACAGATCGCCGTAACAAGCAAGGGTCGCCGCGCCTTCGCCAAGGATATAATGAAACGCACCAGGCAAGCCGGTTGGCGTATCAGTTGCAGCCGCGATAGATGCAGGGGTCGAGAAATCTGTCGGCAGTTCTCCACCAACTATCCAAACCGTGTAGTTAGCATCCGGTATCGGATACCATTCGATGTTCGGGTTGCGGACAACGTAGTAAAGCGGCGCAGCGGTCGATATTGCTGTACCGCTCGTTGTATCACCGGCTGCGATAGTAGTTATCGTTGCGCCGGCAGATGCCTCACGAACCGTTACCGTGCCTGTGCAGGCTGCGTCGAGCGAGATATAATGTATCTCATCCCAATCGGTCTTAGTAGTTGCAACCTGTGTCGTGCCGTTCATCGTCACTTCTTCAGAAGCGTAAGCACCCGTGCCGTAAGTCGTGCCGTAGATAGTACACTTCTGAGTAGTATCAGCCACATTGTCGGATATAACCTCAATGCCGTCGTTTGCAGGCTGGTTCGGGAAGCTGGACTGATACCGCCAGCCGGGAAAGTCCTCGTCCATCTCCGATTCTGTCCTGCTCTCAAGCCTTCTCGTGCCAAGATATGCGCTTGTTATCCCCCAGCAGAGCGTTGATGGCAGTGTTGATATTTGCGTGGATGCCGTCAGGCTCACCGCATGCCGTTTGGTTATGTAACCTGTCTCTTGAGCGAGCACATCCTTGGCACGGTTAACCTGACGAGTCCACCACGCAAGCGAGTAAGAGCCGGTCGAACGGTTTGACTGCTCGCTTGTCCTATCCATTGCAAATTGAATGATGTCGCCAAGATTCATAGTCTTATCCGTATAGCTTCACATGCAGCCAGTCGTCAATGCCGCCTGTAGCTGCCGTATCAGCGTTGGTCAAGCACCAGTGCAGGTAACGGCCTGCTGTCGGTAGATACCTGCCGTCACCGTCGTCATCTGAGCCGCTATCGCCAAGCTGGGCACCGCAGCCGAACACAAGGTTGCCTACTTCAAACGTGACAGTCCTGTTGGCCTCTACATCGCCGTGAAGCAGCTTGGTTACTTTCTTGAACCCGACATTGCCGTTCACAGCAGTAGTGCCTGATAGCGTTATCGAGTCGTAGATAGTCCTGCCTGCTGCATCAGTGCCTACCACCCCAACCACCTTTGTAGTTGTGCCGGAGCCTACAGCACGTACTGGCAGTCCGTAACACTTCTGCCTCGCGGTCGCTACATCGGTAACACCTGTTGATGTGTTGGTTGCGGTAATCGTCTTTATTGTCGCGTTGCCCGATGCTTCACGGATAGTGATAGTGCCTACTGCCGGACTGGACAACTCAACCCCAAGGATGTAACCCCAGTCAGTTTTGGTAGTTGCAACCTGCGTCGTGCCGTTCAGTGTGATAGTCTCGGCAACAACTACCTCTGTGTTGAAGGTAGTGCCGTAGATAGTGCATTTCTGCACGTCGGCAGTTTTGTTTGAGATAACTTCTACACCGTCATTATTAGGCTGGTTATCAAAAGCCGCACCTGTGCAGGCAGAAGCAAAGTCAGTGCCTATCACAGTCGATGGAGCATTGTTCACCAATAAGCTGACTTTGTAGCCTGCATTTGTCCGAAGGTCGGCTATAGGGACTATAGAGCGCGGTATGGCCCCTCCAGCACCAAGGTCTATAACCCCACTGGATGCCCCGTAAAGCCGTTCGTTTATAGTGCCTAGATATACAAGAGATGCCATATCGCCCTCCTAGATATTTCGTTTGGGCTTCTTTCGTACCCGGTTCGGTTTGTCGTAGCATATAGGGCAGCGAAGGCCGCCCGCTTGGGAGCGCATTTCTCTACGCTCCCAGGTCGAGCCACATACTACACATTCGTCAAGTAATTCACCTATCTTTGGTGTCCTTCGGATTCTCATACATCACCTATGCACTAACCACTACATAACAACTCCAAGTGTTAGCAGCAGTGCAGTGGAAGATAAGTTCTGCCGTCTTCAGTGCAGGTACAGAAGTACTGCCGTAGACTGTAACGCCTGATCCGCCTTTGATAGTTGATATCTGGTTGCCCCTGTTGTAGTAGAGGCATGAAAAAGAGTCGCCTACGGATACACCTGCGATACCGGCTGATATTTCAGCGCCGGTAGGAGTAGTTGCAGTGCTTGGGCCTGTCTTCGAGTTCTGTGTGACAATACCGCCAAGCAGTCCTGCTACTGTAAGCGTTGCTGCCTGTGCGTTATAATCTGTTACAGTCCGCCTGATAATCGGTACGCGGACTGACCGCAGTGTAACAGCACCGTCCTCATCAACGCTGAACTTGGCGGTAGGAGTGCCGTTTATATCGTCTGAATCAATAGGGTAGATAGCGAATACGGTATCACCTTCCGCATCACCGTGGGCCGTCTTTGGAATTATTACAAGATTCTCCAAATGTGTTTTTGTTTTAGCTGGTCGTGCCATATGTATTTACTCCTTAATCTATGGGGAGAGTGTTACCCCTCCCCATATCTGGTTGTTTCTACTAACCTCCGGTCGAGCCATCCCAGCCTCTACCGTCGATGTATCCGAACCCGATTCTGAACTGGCCCTTGTAGCGTCTGTCGCCTGAATCGAACACGTTGTCACGGTCGAACCAAGGCTTCTCGCGCCATACAGCCACAGTGCCGATGCCCTTACCGCCAAGCTCACTCGGCTTACCGGCATGAACGAACCAACAGTCAGGGTCGGTCAAGCGGCTCCACTCAACGATGTCGTAACCACCGCGAAGAACGTTCTTCGTGTTGTCGGCGGTATACGGCAGCTTATCTGAACCGAGAATCTCATGCGCCAGGTAGTAGGAGTCTACAGGGATAACGAGAGTCTTAGGGGTCAAAGACCACAGCTGGCCTCTCGCACCAACCATCTTCTTGAAGCGGCTTCTTACTGCCTGAAGCGCGGCAATAGACAGGTCAACGTGTGCAGACGGGCAGTTAGCCCATACGCCACCGGACGGTATCGGGTGATCCGTAGCAAGCAGCGCCTTGCCGTCGCCACCTGACATCCAGGTAGAGAACGCTGTAGGTGACGTTGGCGTATTGAACGGCGCAGCCGCTATAACCTCCAATGTCTCACGGCCCATCTGCGCAAGGCTCTTAGCGAGCTTGCCGCCAAGAAGTCCGGTCGGGTCGTCCTTCCAAGTCTCATACTCCAAGGTGAACGCAAGCGCGTAGGTCTTCGGAGTGATTATAGTGTCGTACCCCTGATAAATACCATCGTAGGTTACGTTGGTACCTATCGGCTTGAGCTTCCACAGGCCAAGACCTGTGATGTAGCTCCAGCGCATGTCCTCGGTCTCGATGCTCTCAATGTTGTAGAACTGCTCGAACTCGTGTTCGGGTTCGCCGTAGCCCTGCAACCACTGCTTCTTGATACGAGCATCGTAAAGATCGCCATGATTGGCTTTTTGTATCCTAGTTGCTGCTGCCATTTATGTTGCCTCCTTTCGATGCTTAGGTATCAAGCTGAAGTCCCTGATGACTCGGTACGCCGGACTCATAGAACACCGGCAGGAACTTGACGTATACGCGGATGTAGGTAGAACTCGGAGTTAGCTCCGGATCCTCTACAATCCCGGTGATAAGAACTCGCTGGTCGGTCTGTGCGTCCAGGTTAACAGCGGTGCAGTAAGTGGTAGAACCGTCTGTCTCTGTGACGGTCATCTGCAGCAAGTTATACATGCGTCCGACAAGAAGCGCGACGCTGGCTGCGTTCGTATTCGCTTCAGTGTTTGAGTACACGTTCATAATGTACTCGTCATGTGAGTTGACCGGCATAATGCGTATTGGAGCGTTGCCGGATGTGACGTTTGTAGCGTCGGTAAGCGCGAAACCGATTATCGGCTCATCATCATTAGTAAGAACCGCTGTTACGGCACCGTTTGTAAGCCGTACCATATCTCCAGCCTTGAACTCCTGGCTGTTACCCTCAAGGTACGGTAATCCCGTAGCCCTGTTGATAAGCTCAGGCGGTTCGTTAAGTCCGAAGTTAGAGCGGCCCCACTTACACGGCTTGAACCGCATACCGGTTGCTGTATTAGTTAGGGTTTGTGCTACTCTAGCCATCCCTGTCGCCTCCTTAGTAAGTGATCTGCTTGTATGCACATCACCCCAAGCATTCAACAGGGTGATTCGGCGGTCTGCCTTGGCCGCTCGCCCTACTGGGGGCTTGCCGAAGGTGTCGAATCCTTAGCTGTTTTCTGGGGTGCGCCTGCCGGATACTTGGCCTTATCGGGGTATCCTGCAGGCTTATTAAGTTATCATTCCGCTTGGCCCGTATACCGGGGGCGGTTACTCAATCTTTGATGTCGTTATCTGTGCTGAGTCCGTGCCTTCTGTGACAGTGAACTCGATGTTCTTATCAGGGTTTCGGAGTCCTGCGCGTCCTGCCGTCTCCTTGAACTCTTCAACCTTCTGCTCGATGAATACCCTGTTGTAGTACTCTTTTTCGGCCTCTCGCTGCCTGCCTATCGCCCTCGGACGCTTGCAGGCTATCGTATCGCCGTTATGCCAGTAATCATCCGTGTTGTTACCGACTGCATACGGGAAGCTGATGTCCTTGTCATTCTTCTTAGAGATAGGCACCCAGCCACCGCCTTCATCGGTCTGTATCTCAGCCATCCGGTAGTCGTTCTGGTTGAACCAACCATACTCCCACTCCTCTAACCATGCGGGGGTAGCTTTGGCAACAGTCCTGTCTACCGGCTTCATCCGTTCTCTAATCGCCACTACTTCGGGCGGGTCTATCGGTGTCTTCTTCCTTGCGTGTGCCATTATTTCAACTCCGCTCTGCCGTTTGTTAACTCTTCATACTCAGCAACGGTCATACCGGCTGCTGCTATAGCTTCTCGTTCTTCTGGCGTATAGTCGTAACCATCGCCTGCCGCACCTGCCGATGGTGCTCCACCTGTCGCGGCTGCTGCTGATATAGCTGCCTGACGCTCTGCCTCCTGCTTCTCACGGTCGCCTGCTGCCCTTGCATGTTCACGCTTGCCCCTGGCCGCAAATATCGCCATATCAATCAGGTCTGCCCTGTTCATAGATATAACCTGACTGAACCCAGTTGCACCCAAAGAACGTATGTAGTTCCTCACTTCGTTGCCTATCTCGCCCCAGTCCGGGTTCTGACGCTTCAACTCCTGCTCTATGAGCCAGTCCTGAGCACTCATCATACCGTTAACAACCGGTGCAACCGTAGATGTCACGCGCTTGTCGATGTTCTCAGGCACGAAAGGATCAAACTCCTCATCAACCTGTTGGGTATACTGCTGCTGGTATGGCTGCTGGTATGGCTGCTGGTATGGCTGCTGGTATGGCTGATTGTATGTCGGCTGGTATAGCTGCTGATACTCTCCGGTTGTCGGATAGTAATCGCCCTGCTGCTGAATAGGCACGATATTGCCGAATTCATCAACCGTTACGTTATACTGAGCAAGGTTGGCCTTTATAGTCTCAAACCGCTCCTGCTCCTTACGCAGTCTGCCCTCCCAGGTCTTGCGCTCCTGTTCAGTAAGCGAAGTTTCTGGCGGTGTATCCTGCTCGTCCTGCGACTCAATTTCTAATTCTACTTCATCAATGATTTCATCTGGTGCCATTTTGATTTTCTCGCTTTTTACCTTCCTCGATTATCTCTCTAGGTATGCTCAATACCTGTCTGCAAGCTGCTATCACCTGCTGGTATTGGCTCATTCTTACAGCGAATCGCTCCGGGGTCTCTCCCGGCTGCCATTTGCCATCGGCAAGCATATTAACTGCTGCCATAGCCTGCTGGCCCAAGTCGCGGCACAAACGCCCCCATCCCGGCTGGCGCACCAAGTCCAGGTACTCCAGGTATGCCACCCGCTCCTCCTGCTCCTGCTGCTCCGGGGTAAGCTCCGGCTCCGGGCGCGGCTCCAACTCCCATTGGATTAGCGGAGGCTTGGGCTTGTGCCATCTGCATCTGATACTGCGCCATCTGCATCTGATACTGCTCCATAAGTTGCATAGCAACCTGCGGATTGATAACTGCGACAACTCGGATAGCCTCCTCAAATGTTTCAGGCTCACCACCTATATAAGACTCAGGATGCTTCACACCCATCGCCTGGTAATACTCGTTGTAAGCCTTGTAGATACGCTTGGCCTTCTCGACAATCATTTCGGGCGAGTCCATAATCCCTGGTATCGCAAACGGGTTTTGTCCAATGCTCTGCATAACAGCCTGTGCCCTGTTGCCCCTTACCTCCGGGTTCGATGTAGCTGAGTTGCCACGTGCTATAAACCTGTATTTACCATCGTGATACTCCGGCTTCATCACATGAAACGGACTCTGCCCCTGTCCACCTGACCGGTAGAGTAACGGCTGCTTGGGTAAGAACCTGCGGATTATCTGCATCATCATCTCCGCGTAGGACTCCAGCCCACAACCCTCCTCCGGCCCAATCTGAACCATAACTACATGATGCTCGAATATCTGAGAACTTGACTGCGCGACAAGTGATAACTCGTAAGCCGTGCGCTTCTCCTGCGAAGGTCTGCCGGACGTAGGGTCTGACACTCCAACAACGCGCTCTGACATCTGCCTGGCCATATCAACCATGCCGAGTCCTGCCTGAACAGCAGCAAGCGAGTTGCCACTAGACATAATCGGCGCTACGTCGTTCGGCATAACCGGCCATTTGGCAAGCGGCCCCCATACAAGGTTTCGCCTCTGTGCATAAGCGGCTGGCGACATCGCCAAAGGCGGTAGCAGCGTAATCTGAACCGCATCAGTGCAAGCGTTGAACATGCTGTTGATGAAGTTCTGCAAGCCCCGGATGTTCTCTACAAGTGAACCACCCCAAAGACTGTTAGGCTTAGGGTCTGTGATTATAGGAGTGAAGAACCACTGATCTCCGAACAATGGGCGGTATGGCTCACATCGCAGGATTATAGCGTCACCCTCACGGTCTACACTGTATGCAGCGAGTATGAGCCATTCAATCTCTTCGTCCGTGCCAGGTATCGCCCATCTGTAAATACCTTCCCAGCACTCGAACTCAGCAGACCATATCTCTGACGGTGTAGTCTCCGCTATTCCCTGCTGCTCGTGTGTCTGGCTTACAGTCAACTCCTCCTGCCAGGTCAGTTTCAACCGTTCGATGGCATCCTCGTAGAACGCTTTACGCCGCTTGGCCTGCATAATATCGTTCCAGCGCAGGATAGTCCGTGCAAACGCACCCTTCGCTCTCCTGAACGATGGCGCGGTAGCCGGCAAAAGCATCATATCTTCGGTAACGACATAATCGCAGGTCGGTATCACGTCTAGCTGATCTACCGTTATCGGCTCATCAGGCATCATCATAGTTATATCCGGTATCTGCTTGCCTGTTGCACGTATACCGGGCTTCAACCACGCCTGACCGGTGATGAGGCTTTCGAGTATCGCAATGTAGCCTTTAGAGCGAAGCCGTGTCCTCTCGTGCCAGAACTGGTTGAACGCTTCTACGTTCTGCGCCGCTTCATCATAACGCGGGTCGTCTGCCTCAACCTCGAATATCGGGTCTGTGCCTAAAGCTGTGCGTGCTATCTGTATAGCGGCTGTGCGTATCTGATGCTTGGTTACGGGGTAGTTGTTGTTTGCGCTCCACTCAAGCGGCTTATCGTCGAGCAAGCCCTCGTACTGGTCACGCCTGACCTCTACCTGTGCGCGTAGGTCATTGGTAGCATTCCAGGAGTCGGCAAACGCCTGCCCTAGTTCACGGCCAAGGAGTAGCCTTGTATCTTCGTCAAGCATCTGTTTTTGGCTTACATTCGCAAGTGTCGCCGCTCCAGCCATTCTAGTCTCCTAAAATGACGGCCAGTATATCCTCTTGGCGCATCAATGTTAAGTCCTTGCGGTCGTCAGTCTCAAACGCTGCCCCAGCCCATCGGCTGTAGATAACCCAGTCGTTAACCTCGAATCCGGGATCATGCCCCGGAACCTTCGGCTCACCCATCAATACAACCCTGCCCCAACTCTGGTCATCCTGCGCTTTATCAGGCAGGATTATCGAGCCTTGCTGTTCGGGTGGTCTGTGAGGCTCAATAACACAGAATCCGGGCATTAATTCGACTGAATTCTCCCAATCTTGTAGTTTAAGTCCCATAAGTCCCTCGTATATAGAAGCTGGCCCCAAATTCAAAGGCCCTGACACCCCCTACTAGTAGGCATCAGGGTCTTAAATCCCAAAGACTTACGGGTGGCCGCCCCGCTGAATTTGGGGCCATTATAGCATACATTTGTCTACTTGTCAAGCGTTAAGTTAATCTACCTCTTGCTCCGGTATTATGCTCGCTGCTATCCTTGCCTCTTCTTCTCCGTAAGGCACGTTTTTCGGGTATATATTAACAACACCCATCTTAGCCATATCCCTGAGCCAACCAAGCATAAAATCTCTATCCCACTTGCGTGATTCATCCATCATAACGTACCAATTGGCTTCACTCATCCACTTCCACCAAGCCCTCTCCTGGCTGTCCATAGGCTCGATGTCATACGGCCCGATTTTCCAAAATCGCAAGTTCATCTAATCTACCTCTTGCTTATCCTTAGCCCCGCACATCCGGGCTACAAGCCACGTTAATATCAATATTGCAATAATGCCGATTAGGAAGTAAATCATATTTTGTTAATCCCTCGTATCCGGCATTGCCGGTTACCCGCCACCCCGTCACTAGGACTCTCTACACTTTAACCTTCTCCACCTTATCGCACGGTACATCCGGGAATATTAGCCAGTTCAACTCCTCGGCCTCCGTCTCAGTGATTTTGCCCTGATAGAGCCGATTGAGGAGCGTCCACCGTTTGACCCCTAATTTTTCGGCGACGTTCGACGTCGACAGCTCGCCATCCCTAAATACTCGTTTTGGCATTTTATTCCGCCTCCTCCCCCAACATCCGTTTCACAATGTCTACCTGCTCAATCCTTGCGTTAAACTCCAACGCGGCGCAATTGGCATCTCCCGGATACTTGAAATATGCAATTGGTTCGTTTTTGTAATACACCACATACCACCCGGATAGGCTCACAACTGGAGTAGACTCTGGCTCCCGTGTCGGGTTACTCAGTCCATCGCTTACACGCTGGTTGGTTATCCTGCGCCCTAGCTCCCGGATGGCTTCGTGTAGCTGCTTGACATACTTCTGCTGCTCGCGGAATTCATACTCCAGTGCCTCTATGCGCTTGATGCACGCATCAGCGAAACTACTTGCCATCTGCTCGTCTGCCACTTCTCGGCCTCCTGCTCCTTTAGCCACTTAATCGCACAATCCACAGAACAGAAGTGACATACACCGTATTTCGAACCGTGCATAGAAATCCAGTCCTTGGGCAAGATACCGTCCTTGTGACACTCATAATCCACAAACTCTATCTTGCCACATACATCGCATTTATTAGCGTAACCGTACATCTCAACTCCTTAAATTAATAAAACGCCCCGCTCCGGTTGGGTGAACGCTCGTAGTACTCGTAATCCGGCACGTCGTTATATTCATCACGTTCACACTCCGGCATCATGTGCAACCTGCTTGCCCCGTAGCACTGAGCATCAATAGGGTGCGAAAACTGGTTCTTCTCTGGTGTGTCGTTGAACCTGCCGGTCTGCCCAATCTCCGCATACCTGTAACCACCCTTCATGCCCTCGATTAGCATCGGACATTCTGCCTCGTCAATGAGTACCGCTGGCTGTCCGTTAACAAGCTTAGATAACCAATTAGCCATAGCCTCTATTCTGCCCTTCGTGCTGACCTCCCCACCTATGGGATGTATGCCCTTACTAGACAGTATGTCTCGACAACTCCTGCTATCTGTCTGTGAACGTTGATCCCCTGCCGGGTCGTCCACGTCCATAAACGTTGCACCGGGAAACCTTTGAGCACAGTAAACAAGTGCATCATCGGCCAAGCGTGATATATTGGACGTTGGCGGCGGCTCCTTGCTACCCATCGGCCTTGTGTCCGTGCATATCTCACCCAGCCACAACCATTGACCACCTGAAAGAGTCGAAAACGTCACGGCTGGAGTATTGCCATAATCCCAACACCGCATTATGATACTCTCACCATCCCAGGTTATAGGCTCCTTGGAAATGTGTATGTCAGCGTTGAAGCAGTCACCAAACACCGGCATGCCCTGGTAGACATCCCATTTAATCTCCATCTCACGATCCCAACCACGCGGACGCTTGCCCTTCTTCGCTGCCTTAATCCACTCCGGGTTACGCTTGGCTGGGTCGGCCTTGTAGTGTATCTCCAACACATTGGCCCCAAGACTGGTTGTCCACTCTCTGACGCCCTCCATCACACGCTTTATATTTAGCTTGCCCTTCTGCCGCTTCTTACCATAACCTGCTTCTTCGTCGTGGACGAACTGGCCGAACCATGACGGGTTGGCTGTTGACACGGCTATAAGCTGGCCTCCGTGCGATGCTCCAGGTGGTGGTGTAGTACACTCAATAGCTGCATCGTAGGATTCTTCTTGTCTATCCCAGAAGGCTATTTCTTCCTGCCGAACTATTGACGCTCCGAACTGTCGTAACTGGTCTTTACCCTCTGCCAGTGCTTGTATATAACTGCCGTTGGAGAACTCCAGCTTGGCTGTGTGGCCCCGGCCTCCCTTGTAACGCTTGACAGATAAACCGCAGGCCCAAGTAATACCATCATCGGTCTCGCTTTCCACCGGCATAATATCCTTTGGTATTGCCTTAATCATCTCCCAATGACGGTTAACAAGCTCTGCCGAGTCATCGAATTTTTTACTCTGCACGAATATCCCGGAATGCTCGTTGAACATAGCCTTGTATACCTCACAGGCTGTAAGTGTCCACGAGATAATCATTCGCCGGGATTTGGGTAACAATAGAGGATGCAGCCTGTCAATCAACACCCGCTGGATCAATAGTCGCGTGTGTGGCAGGTCTGGTATTAGCTTGATCTTCTCGGCAGGGTCGGCCTCGTCTATGGTGTAGCAGCAGGTAAAAATAAACTCGTGCGGCCCCATAGACGGCATCTTATTGCCTGCCTTCGGCGCAATCCTCTCGGCAAGAAACTTGCCAGCGTACTCCATTACCGGTATGTCTAATGTGTGTTGATTGCCTGCCATACTGTCCAGCTTGCCCAATCTTACCCAATCTTACCCGCCAGCGTCGTTATTAACTGGCCTCTGGCATCAAATCCGTCTATCTAATCGCATCACGCTCAAATTGTCTAAAATCCGTTTTAAGGCCACTAGCGGCCGATTCTGACGCGTCTTTAGCAGTCTTACGCCCAGAGTGCTAATCCTTACTGCCCACCCGTGCCAGTCCGTCGGCTATTGCCGCCCGTAGTTCCTCGCTACCGCCGTGCTCGTCGATGGCCTTGTTGACGACGTCGGCTACACGTGCCAGCAATGCCTGAAAGCCCTGGACTGTAATTGTATAGGTCTCGCCATGCTGTATCTTATGCGCCCTCTCAGCAAGTCGCCCGATTGCCTCCGAGAATTCGCGTATCTCCTCGCGCATCTTGCGGTCTACCGGTAGCTTGCTACCGTCCTCATCCGCACGGCGTAATGGCTCAAGGAACTTGTCCAAGAACGCCCTAAGTAATGCAATGTCGGGCACCAAGGAAAACACATCCGGATCCGTCTTGAAATACTCGTACTTCTCCTTCAGGTCGGTAGGTAGCGACTTAGAGTAGCGGCCATGCGTTATTTGTACCGGCTTATCCGGATTAACCCCAGAGCCTTTGGCTCCGCCGTGGTAATAGCAATATCGCCCGTCGTGCACGGTTGCCGGCCGCTGGCATCGCTCACCCGTCCTTTTACTCCTAGCTCGACATTGTGGCATTGACTCATACCTCACATCGTGGGGGGCAGTTAACCGTGTGATCTCGCAGACGGCTAACCGCGCCCCACATCTCGCTTACGAATTCTTCGCGCTTCCTCCCCACGACTTTAGCCGGGGGCCTATTACATCGTGGGGCAGTTAACCGTGCCCCGTATCTCAACCGCCGAATTCTTTCGCGCAGAAGCGCGAAACTCCTTCTTTTCTGTTATACTGAGTATACCATAAAGCTAACCGCGCAGGTAAAGCTCCTGCCTTCGCAGGAACAATACGATGCCCTCCAGAAGACGCTTGAAACAGCCAAACGTGCCGGCACGATTGGACAATTTAAGCTCCAGAAGTTGAATTCCACAGTTAAGGGTAACTTTGGATTGTCTGCCAAGGTTGCCGTGCTTTGTATGAAGAAAGTTGCCGAGACTTATAGACTCGACAAGCGAACCAAGTGCACATTTAAGCCTACTGGCTCTATTGCCTTCGACGGCAGAATTCTCCGATGGTATAAAGAACAACGCTTCGCAACCGGCGTGAACCACACGATAGCCAAGCGACTTGCAGAAAATGCAGAATGCACGAAGCGAGTTATTGCCTTCGAAGACAGAATTCTCCGGCGGACTAAGACTCGACAACCTCAACATGCTGCACAGTCGTCCTAGTCGTTCTACCAGCTTCGGATATGCGGTTACCGTCCTAACCAACATGCAATCCCCTGTTGTCAGTGTAATTTCGCTGAATTCGCTGGCATTGTTTGGGGCACGATTAACTGCCCCAAACATATCGCCATATCCTCTATAGGCTGCAGTAGCCGTCTTTCGCGTTAGGGCCGTCGAATTCTGCCCGCCCTTGCGGTCGGCAATGGAACTTTGACGAGTCCTGCCAACGCAAGGCTTGGTTTGAGCCAGATTTTTTTAGTACTACCTAAATTTCCAGGTACAACAGGGGGGCTATATCGCCATATCCCCTATATGCCGACAATCACCATACCCCTATATGCTGCAGTAGACGCCCTCCCTTGCGCGTTAGGGCCGGTCAACTCACACAATAAAGCGGCAGTTTGTCGCCTCCCGCTAGACGCCATGCATGGCCGAGTATCCGTGCCCCCACCTAAGCCGCCATAACCTAGGCCAGCATCCCCCCGTATTATCCAACGCACCCGATGCTGTCTACTGCTTTGTCTGCCTGCCATGAGGGTATTCGTCCATACTGCCCTGTCATGCAGGCTATACATATCCTATATATATGCGCCGGCTAGTGATGATCCGGCACAAGTTTCACCAAAAGGTAGGCGGTCTGGCCCCGCATCCTGCATCGTCGTGCTATGCACGCACCGCCCACTAAAGGATGGAGACAAATATATGGCAACTCAGCCAGATAACTGGCTGCTGGTAAGTCGTCGCAACCTCGCCATTGTCTCGCTGACGGATCGCTCGTCACCATATGATCACCCGTAGGTGTTAATTTCGTAGGCGGCGTAGTTAATTAAGCTGCGCCGCCCCTGCGAATAGGAGAGTAACGGGCCTGGATCAATCTGCGCATCTAATATATCCTCCATGAGACACCCCAAAATATTACATTGTGACTTTTATTTCACAAACATTTATTTATTTCGTCATTGACATACGGTCAAGATAGGGTATAATCACTATAGATAACACATTAACCGCGGAGACGCGGCAATAGAAAGGAGTAAATGAAATGAAACTATCAGAAACAAAGACACTTGTGCCGGAGACAGACACCGACAAGGCCGTGCTGCTGGCGATAATTAAGATGTCAGTAGACCACATGGGTACATGGCGATGCAGTAGCGATCCCGATAAGGACATGTACTTTCGCGTCGACGCTGATGCCGAGATAGACGACAACGGCACATTGGCCGCCAAGCTGATATATGAGCCAGTCGAATTTGATCCTCGTACTATCATCACTGACCGTTCATACGAGGATGCAAGGTTAACTGTGGAGTTGACCAGCGACAACAAGGCCGTTGCCGTATGGCATTGTGGCAACGATAGCAATCTGGTTGCCGCCAACTGCTGGGTAGTAAGGTAAGGAGTAAGGGGACTAATCAGCCAGACCTGATTAGTCCTCCAAGGAGGAGTAACGAAATAATGGAAGCAACAACAACCGGAAAGTTGAACGCGATCGATATCTTGGAGTCGGATATACCTGATGCCCACAAGCTGCGGACTGTCTTACGTGAGGAGCTTATACCATTGCAAACCCTGCACAAGCTTGCCGTAGAATTTGCCCGCGCTACCTTAATGAGAGAACGAGAGGCAGGCCGCGAACCTGATGAACGCTCCTGGCGAGCATTGGACGTTAAATTAGCATGGCTTGACCTTAGGGCCAGTGGCAAGGAGCTGAATTCCGCCATTGCTGATGCTATTGCTGCTGCGGATGCCGCATGGGAGGCTGCCAAGGCTGCTGCTGCTGATGCAACTGTCAGGGGTACTACTGTCTGGGCCGCACGGGCGGCTGCGGATGCCGCATGGGCGGCTGCCAAGGCGGCCGGTGCAGATGCCGATGCTATCGTCTGGGCGGCCGCCTGGAATGAATGGGCCGGCATGTCGGCTGCACGGGCGGCCGCCTGGACTGAATGGGACGGCATGGCGGCTGCACGGGCTGAACAAGTTGCCATCGTAAAACGGATGTTGGGATTAGCCATCTAAACCGGGTAACCCGGCTGTAATGCCCCGTCCTCCGTGACAAGCGGACGGGGGCAGAATTAAGTATAAGGAGGAGTAACGAAATAATGGAAGCAACAATCTACGCAGACAGAGACGCGAAGAAGGAACAAAATAAACAACTAACCATGACCATGCAGGAGTTTATTGACGCGGGTGCCTTCTGCGGCCGTAGTCGTAGGCGGATAAAGAAGCTGTTCGCAGGCCGCGAAGCACTAAGTGCGCTTGATGTCCTAGAGTTGGACATACCTGATGCCCACAAGCTGTGGGCTGTCTTGCGCGAGGAGCTTATTCCAGCGCGGACTCTGCATCTGTTGGCTGTAGAATTTGCACGCGCTGCTTTACTCAAAGAGCGGGAGGCAGGCCGCGAGCCTGACGAACGATCCTGGAGAGCCTTGGACGTCAAGCTGGCCTGGCTTGACGGCAAGGCTAGTAACGAGGAGTTGGAGGCTGCCAAGGCTGCTGCCGATGCGGCTGCTACGGATGCCGCCAAGGCTGCGGCCAGGGCTACCGCCTGGGCCGCCGCCGATGCTGCCTACTGGGCCGCCAAGGCGGCTGCCAATGCTGCTACCGATGTAGCTGTCAATGCTACCAATGCTGCCACGGATGCCGCCTGGGCTGCTGCCACGGATGCTGCCTGGACTGCTTCTCGGGCTACTGACTGGGCCACCTGGGATGCTGCCAGGGATGATGCCCGGGCTGAGCAGGTTGGCACCGTAAAACGGATATTAGGGGAGGAGGCGAAATAAAATTCCAAAGCGAGTATTAAGAGATCCCAATAATCTCACAACCTACGAGGTTGCTGAGATGTTGGGAATCAACAGGAGGACACTCCTCAGTTGGCTCTACCAGGGCAAAATCCCTGAGCCGC
>Ga0209508_1001378_pt1 | contig 19202 bp, 14 predicted proteins | sample AD_UKC129_MetaG_FD_184427 | JGI IMG/M metagenome (GOLD analysis project Ga0209508, IMG submission 184427) | Active sludge microbial communities of municipal wastewater-treating anaerobic digesters from Canada - AD_UKC129_MetaG (SPAdes) (version 2) | ecosystem: Engineered > Bioreactor > Anaerobic... | reverse complement strand
CGACCACTCGCAGCTTAAATACGGGGAATCCCACGGGAGTGATGATCCCTGCCACAGACGGAGTTATTTCCGCGCCGTTTGAGGTAACGCAGAATTACATTTCTCAAACAATGCAAACGACAGACCTGAGCGGAGGACGGGCTGTATACAGTTTCAATGTGACGGTGGCGGACGAATACTCAATTGCGGCCGTCGTGGATACGGCGGGCGAAGATCGCAATTCATTTTTCGTCAATATCGACGCCGAACCTCTCGTTCCCCAGTCCGTTTGGCACGTCCCGGTGACTGATGGATTCGAGGTGCGCACGGTTTCATGGCAGGGGGCCGGAACGCCGGCTTCCCCGGAATTCGTGCCCAAGTACTTCTACCTGGAGCCGGGCACCCATGAAGTGATTGTGCGTGGCCGCGAAATGCATGCGAAGCTGGCCAGCATAGCTCTAATTCCAAGGTCGCTTCCTGCAGCGCCTTCCAACCTGCGGATACAGCTGGCGCAGTAACGCAGCAACGCAGCAACGCTTCCGGAAGAAACCGTCCGGGCGGGGTGTGACCGCGATTTGCGGGTTTAAGAGCACATGTCGGAACAAGCCGAACGTGAACGCAAGGTGGCCGACTGTCCCTTTTGCACCTGCCCGGAAGTATCAGGGCGCTGGTCCGTTGCTGAAATGATGTTCGGGTGCGCCGACCGGTTTGCCTACAACGAATGTTCCGCTTGCGGCTCGCTTTACATCGACACGGTTCCGGCCGAACTCGCGCGGTATTATCCGTCAAACTATTACTCGTTCAAAGAGCGAAAGCCCACGCTGAGGGACCGCTTGCGGCGCGCTCGCATCGGCTTCGCAGCGACACGTGAGGGAATGCTTGGCCGAATCCTGTGCGCGCTCGCTGGTGAACCGTCCGCCAGCGCATGGCTGAACCCCCTGGGGCTCACCCGATCTTCGGCAATTGTGGACGTGGGTTGTGGTTCCGGCGCCCTTCTCAGGGATTTGCGCGCCGCCGGTTACACGCACCTTACAGGCATCGATCCGTTCCTGGAGAAGGATATGGAAGCGGATGGCGTGCAGATTCGGAAGCTGGCTCTCCACGAGTTTACCCGGGAAGTGGACGTGTTCATGTTTCATCACTCGCTCGAGCACATGGAAAATCCGCGCGAGACGTTTCGCTTTTGCCGCTCGCGCCTGCGTGATGGCGGGAAACTCCTGGTGCGCATACCCGTCGCAGGATCGTGGGCCTGCCGGGAATACCGGGAGCACTGGGTGCAACTGGACGCGCCAAGGCATCTGGCCATTCCTTCCGTTGCAGGCATGCGAACCCTTGCCGAACAGACCGGATTCACACTCGAAACAACAGTGTTCGATTCCCACGCTCTGCAGTTCTATGGAAGCTTGAGAAATGTACCGCCGCGGCATTGCACTCAGGAACGGAAATCCGAAGCAGCTGTTTTCCCGACGGCAATGGCGCGAGTTCGAAAAGCGCAGCGCCGAACTGAACGAACAGGGCCTCGGCGATGCAGCTTGCTTCATCCTTCGCAGGAATTGATCGTTCTCGCCTGATCTGGCTTCGCTTTCCATGCGTCGTCTTCTATACATCGCATACCACTTTCCGCCCACCGGCGGTGCGGGGGTGCAGCGCTCGCTCAAGTTCATCAAGTACTTGCCCGAGTTTTCGGTACTGCCGGTCGTACTGACCGGTTCCGGTGAGAGCGATGGCCGCTGGACCCCGCCGGATCCCTCGCTTCAACGCGACGTGCCCCCGGGCGTTCCGGTGCGCAGGATTACCTGGCCGAAGCCCTCACACCCTGGCTATGGCGAGCATTTGAAACATGCCCTGCAGGCGGCACATGAAGCGGTGCGGACTCATGAAGCCGAATGCATTCTTGTTTCTATGTCACCCTTTTGTGACGCGCGCATTGCATCTGAACTCTCCGCCCGGACCGGCCTGCCCTGGATCGCCGATCTCCGGGATCCGTGGGCATTGGACGAGTTCCAGGTCTATCGTTCCGCCTGGCACCGGCAACAGGCGCGCCGCCTCATGGGCCGCGCATTGCAGTCGGCCGCGGTCATCATCATGAACACGCCCGAGTCCGCTCGGCGGTTCAAGGAAGCCTTTCCGCATATCCGCTCCCGCGTGGTCGCCATCACCAATGGCTATGACGCGGCGGACTTTGCCGAACTGATCGCGCCGGAACATTCCGACAAGTTCACCATTGTTCACTCCGGCTTCTTCCACACGGACGCCGGCCTGCAGCAGCGCCGTCGCGCGCTCGAATACCGCCTGCTCGGCCGCATCGAACCGGGAGTGCAACTGCTGTCGCGCTCCCATTACTACCTGGTCGAGGCGCTCGAGAAATGGATGAAGGACCAGCCCGGCGCCATCAGCGAGGTTCGAGTCCGTTGCGTGGGCGCGATGACGGACACGGATCATACGATTGTGGGACGTTCGCCGATCGCCAAACTATTCGAGTTCACGCAGTACCTGCCGCACGACGAATGTCTGCGCGTGGTCCGCACGGCCGATCTTCTGTTCTTGCCGTTGCACAAGATGCCGCCCGGCCGCAGGAGCGGGATCGTTCCCGGCAAGACCTACGAGTATATGGCGTCGGGCCGGCCGATCCTGGCCGCGCTGCCGGAAGGCGACGCACGCGACTACGTCGTCAACGCCGGGACAGGCCTCGTCTGCGAACCCGACGACGTGGACGGCATGGTGCGGATTCTGAAGGAGCAATTCGCCGCCTGGAAGGCCGGGCGCCAGACCGTCACCTGGAATCGCGAATACGTCGAGCAGTTCGAGCGACGAAGATTGACCGAGCGTTTGGCGGAGGAGATTGCGAGGACTTTGAACATTCAACATTCAACATCGAACGCTCGACATTCAACGGTCATGGCGAGCGGAAGTTGACGACCCGATTTCAGCATTTCAGCGTTTCAGCATTTCAGCGTTTTCCTTGAATTCCAAACCCAAGCTGCTGGTGGTCTGCCGTTCTTTCGGCGTGCCCTCCGAGATCTGGATCAGCCGGCAAATCGAATCGTTCGATGCCTTTGACACCGCTGTGCTGTGCTGGAACCGGGTCCAGGGCGGGACGCAGGCCAATGTCCCGGTGGAGGAGTTGGGAACGGATTTCGACGCGCCGGAACGTTCTCCGGCCCGCTGGCTGCGCCGCCTGTTGTCGCGGCCCAGCGGCAATATGAGGGGCGCCTGGGGCAGCGAGCGGAAGCAACTCATCGAACGAACGCAACGGCTGGAACCGGACGTGGTTCTCTGCCATTTCGGCCATACGGCACTGCGATTCCTCCCGGCGGCCGAGGCGCTCGGAATTCCCGTGGTGGCCCATTTCCATGGCCTGGACCTGTCGTCGTCCCTCCAGGACCGGTACTACCGCTGGAGTCTCGAACGACGCATCCACCGGTTCGCCCATATGGTCGTGGTCGGCTCGCATCAGCAACGGAAGCTGTGCGAACTCGGCGCGCGGCCGGAGCGGATCAGCCGCATCCCCTGCGGCGCGCCCGCGAGCGCGTTCCTGCCGTCGACGAGGCACACGTCCAGCTGCTGCCGGTTCATCATGGTATCGCGGCTGGTGGCGTGGAAAGGGCCAGACCTGACCCTCCGAGCATTTGCCCGCGCTCGCCAAAGTCAACCGAATATGGAGTTGCACGTTGTGGGCACCGGGCCAATGGAAGGCGAACTCAAGCGGCTGGCGATGGACCTGCACTTGAACGATTCCGTGGTGTTCCACGGATCATTGGCCCCGGCGAAGGTGCACGAGCTGCTCGCCGCATCAGACGTGTTCCTGCAGCATTCCCTGAACTACCACACCGGGTGGGAGGAAGGATTCGGCGTTTCCATCACCGAGGCCTCCGCCACCGGGTTGCCGGTCGTCGTGACGCGGTGCGGCGGCATCCCCGACCAGGTGACAGACGGCGAGAACGGGTTTCTCGTCGAACAAAACGATTGCGAAGCGATGGCCGAGCGGATGGTGCGCCTGGCAAGGACACCCGAGCTGCGCGAGCGGCTGGGACGCGCCGGCAGGAAGCGGGTCGAGCAGGAATTCGATTGCGCGCTGCTCACACGGCGGCTGCAGGACTGCCTGCTCGCGGCGGCGAAACAGGCGAAGCAGGCGATCCCGGCCCAATGGAACAACAACCCGGCGCAGTCAACTCAAGGCACGCCGGCCGTCAATCATGTAAGATCATGAATTTGTCCGACAAAACGACGCGCGCGGTCGGCTGGACCACAGGCGCCAAGATACTGCAGCAGCTGTTGCAGTTCGGGCTGTCGGTTGTCCTGATGCGGCTGCTCGGTCCGGAGGCGTTCGGGTTGGTTTGGATGGTGTTGGTCTTTTCCGGTTTCGCCGGGATCTTCAGCGAATTCGGTTTTGGTTCGGCGCTGGTGCAGCACCCGGACGTGCGTGAAGAGCACCGTTCGAGCGTGTTCTGGATGGGCATGGGCATGGGCCTGTTGCTCACGGCAGTGTTTCTGTTCGGCGCGTCCCTCGTCGCTGATTTCTACAACGAACCGATGCTGAAACCCATGACCCAATGGATGGCCCTCAATTTCATCATTGTGGCTGTTGGCAAAGTCCCCCGGGCCATGTTGCAGAAGGAAATGCGCTTCGACGCGATCGCGAAAGTAACGGTGATTTCGCTCGCTGTTTCGGGCACCGTGGCGGTGACGGTGGCCGTGGCAGGCGGAGGCGTGTGGAGCCTGGTGGCCCAGCGTCTTACAGAAGCGCTGGTCAGCTCGGCATTGTTCTTCCGAGCATACCGCTGGCGGCCCCGGTTCATGTGGTCGCGTGACGCTGCGGGTGCGCTGTTCCGATACAGCCTCGGCCTGACCGGGTTCAACATCATCAACTACTGGGCGCGCTCGGCAGACAACCTCCTGATCGGCCGTTTCATGGGCGCCGGAGTCCTGGGCCTTTATTCCAGGGCCTATTCGCTGATGCTGTTGCCTCTCACGCAGGTGGTGGCCGTGATCGGCCCGGTGATGTTCCCCGCTCTGTCCAGTATCCAGCACGACAAGCCGCGCGTGCGCCGCGCGTACTTGCGCGTCATCAACGTGCTGACGTTCATCACGTTCCCGATGATGCTCGGGCTTGTGCTGGTGGCTGATCCGTTCGTAAGGGTTGTCTTTGGCTCCGCGTGGCTCGGCGTGATTCCCTTGATTCAGGTGCTTGGTTTCGTGGGACTCACTCAAACGCTCTGTAATCCTTGCGGCTGGATTTACACGTCCCAGGGCCGCACCGATTGGATGTTCTGGTGGGGGCTGGCGGGGTCTGGCCTGCTAATCGTGTCCATCGTGACCGGCATCCTCATCGGCACCGTGCAGGCGGTAGCCGTCGCCTACCTGATCGGCAATCTCATCATCACCGGCCCGTGCATCGCGATACCCGGAAGATTAATCAGCATGCGCCTGTGGGACGTGTGGACAGCGGTGCGCGGAAATTTGTCCTGCGCTTTGCTCATGTCCGCGGCAGTATGGCTGACCGGTTTGGCTTTTCCCATGGGTGCGCGTCCTGTGCTCATTCTCGTTGCACAGGTGATTGTGGGCGTGCTGACCTATTCAATCCTGGTCTGGCAGACCCGGCAACCCGCCCTGGCCGAGTTTCTGGAATTACGCAACCGATTTCGAAACCGCTCAAGCACGGGCGCTGCGGTTCAAACTGCCCCGCTGGCAGCTGACAAGCCATGAGTTTCACTTTCGAAAAGAACGATGTTGGCACCGGATCAATCCCGGAAGGCAGCACCGGCTCGTCGCAACAGATGCCTGCCCCGATCAGCGGCGCTCAATGGCTGCTCCTGCTGGCGGTACTGGTCGTTCTCTGCGGGCTGCGCTTTGTTCATCTCGGAGCTGACATGCCAGGTTGGTTGCGATCATTCAGCGCGGGCGAATTCGTGGACGAAGGGTACAAGACATTGTCCCCAAGAAACCTGGCGCTCTATGGGAAAACACATTGGCATGAACTGGACAACTATACGGGGTGGATGGAGACCAGCCCCATAACGAATTGGTCCTATTTTGGCGCCTTTAAGGCATTCGGAGTTGAGCTGGAATCGGCGCGCGCGGTGACGATTGCGTTTTACATCGCATTTCTGCTCGCGTGCCTTTGGGCGCTAAGGGATCGCTATACCTTTCCCGTGCTGCTGACGGGCCTTGCCATGGTCGCAATCGACCCGGCCCTGTTCGCTTTTTCTCGTGTCGCCCTTATCGAAGTGCCGATGGTGCTCTTTATTTACGGTTGGTTGCTTGTATTTGTCCGGCGTGCCGAGGGTGCTATCTGGCTTCCTCTGGTAGCGGCGTTAGTGACGGCGCCGTTTCTCACGGAGGGAATAAAGCGTTCGGCTCTCGTTTACCTTGCACCGATGATTGGCGCGTTGTTATTTCGAGCGGCGTTGCTCCGGGGCCTGTTTCGCTCGCACCGCACTGTGGCCTGGCTCGGCCTGGCGGTCCTCGCGATCGGGACATTGTTGTTCGCTACGCGCGGGACCTGGTTGCGACGTTTCGACGCTAACCCGCTGGGATATCTGACCAATGTATTAACCAATCCCATTGTGCAGGTAACGCCGTTTCTGTTCCTCACGGGGTGGTTGTGCGCGCTGCATCTGCTGCTCAGCCGGCCCGCAGAGGTGCTGCAGTCAGGCTTCCGGACGGCCATCGTGGGGCTTGTCCTGTTAGGACCGTTGGCTCTCGGCTTTTTCCCCTATGATCCGCCCCGCTACTACGTTCCAATGCTGCCGGCCTTCGCCATGGCCATCTGGGAGTGGCTGGGGTTGAAGCCCTGGAAGGCGCCCATAACGCAATCCAAATGGTTGCTGGCTATTGGCTTCGCTGGGGTGCTCGTCTGGTTCGTGTTAGCGGCGCGGGCCGTAAACTTTATGGTGTTGATGAATCTTCCGTTGGAAATGGGTGATCACCCCGGCTTGGGAGATAAGGCGGTCGTCTATGCGAGCCTGTTGCCGGCGGCTATTGCCGCCGGACTGTTCCTGGCCTTTCGCAAGCACCCCTCCCCGACTTTTACAGCGCGTGTCGCAGTTCTTGGCTCGGTCTCGCTTCTGTTCGTCGTGGCATTCGTGCGGATCAGTGCTTTCCTCCTTCATCCCTCGTACGAAAGCCATCAGGTGCGAGCAGCGATCGCCCGCACCGCCCCGGCAGATAGCGTCGTAATCGGTGACTGGGCCCCTTTTTTCACGTTGGGAACGGAGCTTCGAGCGTTGTACATGGCCGACAGTTTCAATCCCGTGAGCCGGATCACGGACCTGCGTCCCGATTACTTTCTCCACAGCGAGACGACCGCCTCTCGCGAGTCTTTGGCGGGTTTCGGCGAACTGGGAGGTGTTCGTCTCGGTTCTCCCATTCTCAACACACAGTACCGAAGGTGGAAGATGACATTGTACCCGATCCACTATGATACCGGCCCGGGTGAAGGGCGATCCGATCTGCGGAACCCCTGAACGCGTCAAGAATTTGCCCTTAGCCTTTAACTGTCAACACTCCAGCACCCATGCTCAATCCCACAGCAATCATGACCGAGGCGCCAAACACCGATTCACGACGCCACACAGCATCCGATGCTGTCAAACGCGACCTCTCGATCATCATCCCAATGAAAGACGAGGAACAGAATGTCGGCCCGCTCTGCGCCGAATTGATCGAGGTGATGGATGCCTCCGGCCTGGATTACGAGGTCATCATCATCAATGACGGCAGCACGGATGGCACGGCGCGCGAACTGGCTCGCGTCATCGGCAACAACCCGCGATTCACCGTCATCGAATTCACGCGTCGCTTCGGCCAGTCCGCCGCAATGGGCGCCGGATTCCGCATGGCCCGGGGAAAGGTGCTCGTGCCCATGGACGGCGATCTCCAGAACGATCCGCACGACATTCCGAAGCTGCTCGCGAAGCTGGACGAACCGCCCGGCTATGACGTCGTCAGCGGCTGGCGCAAAAACCGCCAGGACAAGTGGCTCAGCCGCAAACTCCCGTCAAAGACCGCTAACGCGCTGATTCGACAGGTCACGTGGTGCAGGAAAATCCACGACTTTGGCTGCACGCTCAAGGCGTATCGCCGCGAGGCCCTGAGCGACATCCGCCTCTACGGCGAGATGCACCGGTTTCTGCCGGCGCTGTGCCGCTGGCGCGGCGCCCGGCTCGGCGAGCTGGTGGTCAATCACCGGGCCCGCGTCGCCGGCAAAACCAAGTACAACCTCAAACGGACCGCGAAGGTCATGTTCGATCTTGTCACGGTGAAGTTCCTCGGCGATTACCTGACCAAGCCCATCTATTTCTTCGGCAAACTGGCCATGCTCGCGTTCACCGTCTCATTCCTGTCGGTCGGCCTCGCGATTGTGCAGAAGTTCGGTTATCTGACCGAACATGGTGTTCCGGTCAACCTGAACAACAATATCTTTATCCTGTTCGCCATGATGATGTTCATCAGCGGCGGCATGCTCCTGATGATGGGCGTGGTGTGCGAGCTGTTGATCCGCATCTACCACGAAAGCCAGGACCGGCCGCCCTATAAGATCCGGAAAGTGATCAAGGCAAACGCTGACAAGGCAAAAGCTGAACGCTGAAAAGCTGAAACGCTGAAATGCCCCTCTCCCTTAATCCCTCTCCCCGCAAACAGTGCGGGGCGAGGGGAATTGTAGGCGACGACGTGAGGAGTCGATTCGATTCAGGCAATCGCACCAGATTGGAACTTGGAATTTGGAATTTCGGAAGCGTTGAATGTTGATGCCTTCAAACGATTTCAGCGTTTTCCTCATAGACGGCCACGTGCATGTGCACCCGGCGTATGATGAGCGCGTGTTCCTCGAAGCGGCGCATGCGAACCTGTCGAAACACGGCACCGGGCAGCCCACGTTGCTCCTGGCGGAAATGCAAGGTGTCAACGTGTTCGCCAAATGGCGCTCGGGGAACGCGCCCTGGACGGTCACACTGACGGACGAATCCTGTTCGCTGTTCCTGAACAGAGAGTGTGAAACGAACATTCAACATTCCACGTTCAACATTCAACGCCGAACGGATGACGGTGAACATCCAAGATCCAACATCCAACATCCAACGCCCAGGGTTTCCAGTCGGGGATCATCCCCTTCTCCCCACCGAAGCGGAGAGGGGGAGTCGGGTGCCACTCTCCTGATCATCGCCGGCCGCCAGATCATCACGGCGGAGAAAATCGAAGTGCTGGCTCAGTGCACATCCGAACTGTTCCCGGACGGACTGCCGCTCGATGAAACCATCGAGCGCGCGAAAGCCACCGGCGCGCTGGTCGTGCTCCCCTGGGGCGTTGGTAAATGGTTTGGCGCCCGCGGCCGGCTCGTCGCCCAGGCGGTCGAACGCCACGACGTGCTGCTGGGCGACAACGCGGGGCGCCCCATCGGGTGGCCGTCCCCCGCCCTGTTCAGCCGGCGCGCGGTGCTGCCCGGATCCGACCCCCTTCGATTGAAGAGTGAGGAACGCGTAGTGGGCACGTTCGGCTTTCGATTCTCGTGCGAATGGGATGCTCGTCGTCCAGCCGCAAGTCTGGCCGCCGAGCTCCGGCGAATGACAGGTTCGCCGGCGTGCATCGGCCGGCGCGCGGCGCCCCTGGCGTTCGTGCGCCAGCAGACCGGCCTGCGCCTGACAAGAAAATCGGTCGCACCATGATTGTCCGCGCACCTCAACAGGCCGCCCGGAACACCTATGACGTGATCGTCATCGGCGGCGGCATCCTGGGCTGCTGCCACGCGCTGGAAGCCGCAAAGCGGGGCCTTTCCGTTCTGTTGCTCGAGCGCGATGACTTCGGCGGCGCCACCAGCTGGTCGAGCCATCGCATCATCCACGGAGGATTGCGATACGTCCAGTCGTTGGACTTTCCCCGGCAATTGGAATCGATTCGCGAGCGCCGCTGGTTCCTCGAAAACTTTCCGCGCTTCGTTCGTCCCCTGCCCTGCCTGATGCCGCTCTACAATCGCGGTTTGAAACGCATGAGCACATTGCGCGCGGCGCTGTGGATCAACGACGCGCTGTCCGCACATCGGAACAACGGGCTGCCGGAATCCCACTACATCCCTCCGGGCCGGATGCTTTCGCCCGCTGAAGTGCGCGACTGGTTTCCCGGAGTTGTGAACGCGGGGTTGAAAGGCGGCGCGCTTTGGCACGACGCCATCCTGGTCCCGCCGCAGCGCGTGTTGATCGAAATCCTGCGATGGGCGGCCAACGGCGGCGCCGTGGCGCTGAACTATATGCGCGCAATTGAGGTCGCGCGCGCCAGCGCCGACAGCTACGTGGTTCACGCGCGTGACTCGGTTGCGAACTGCGCCTGCGAGTTCAGAGCGACCGATGTAATCAACTGCGCGGGCCCGTGGGCCGCGCAGTTGCAATCAGGGAACGCACAGGGGCCTGCCATGAGCCTCGCCTTCAGCCTCGTGCTCAACCGGCCTGCTGTCGCAAAGGCGGCGGTGGCTGTCTCACCCGGCCAGCGCGGACATCCGATGTACTTCGTCGTGCCGTACCAGGGAAAAATGCTTGCCGGCACCGCGCACCTCCCCTGTCCGCCGGGCAAGGAGAAGAGTTGCCCGACTGAAGAACAGATCTCCACTTTCCTGAAAGAATTGAACGAGTCGCTGCCGGGCCTGGAGGCTTCAATAGACCATGTGCTGCGCGTGTTCTCCGGATTGCTGCCGGCCACCGCCCCGGACACGGGCGACACACTGAATCGGCCCGTCCTCCAGTCTCACCCTTCCTCGACTCCGAAAAGCCGTTTCCTGACCGTGTGGGCTGTCAAGTACACGACGGCGCGCGCCGTTGCAGAACAGGTGATGCAGCGCTTTTTTCCACGACTCAGCGTGCGGCCGATCCAACAACCCGCGCCCTGGGAGGAAATCGACCTGGCAGTCTGGAACCCGCCGGCGCACGGGTCGGAGCCGGTGTTTGGCGAGATCGTTCGGCGGATTGAACGCGAGGAATCTGTCGTCCATATCGACGACCTGTTGTTGCGCCGGACGGATTGGGGAACACTGCCCGATTCCTGTTCTGCCGCGCGAGAAGCGGTGGCGCCGTGGCTGAATGCCCGGGCTGCTTCCGGCCCTGGCGTCTCCACTGTTTCATGAGAATCCTTCTGCTGGCACCGCATCCGTTCTACATCGACAGGGGCAGTCCAATCGATGTGGACATTCTCGTCCGCGCCTTGAGCCGGCGCGGCCACACGGTGGATCTCGTCGTGTATGGCGAAGGCGAGGACCGGCAATATCCCGGGGTGACGATTCATCGCGCGGCGACTCCGGCCTGGCTTGGAAGGACCCGGCCCGGGTTCTCCCTCAAGAAACTTCTTGTCGATCTGTGGTTCTTTGCCAAAGCGCGGGAGCTGGTGTTGCGCCATGACTACGACGTGATTCACGCCGGAGAAGAAGCGGTGTTCTTCGCGATGTGGTTTCGCGCGCGCCGGGGAATTCCCTACGTGTACGACCTAGACTCGTCGATTGCACAGCAACTGGTTGAGAAGATGCCGTGGCTGAAACCGGCAGGCTGGTTTTTCAACTGGTGCGAGGCGCGAGCCATTCGATCCGCACTGGCAACCGCACCGGTCTGCAACGCGCTGGCCGACCTCGCCCGGCGGCGCGGCGCCCGGCACGTCGTCACGCTGCACGATATTTCGAGCATGAAACCCGGCGACTTTGCCTGCCGGGAGTCCATTCGCGAAAAGCTGGGGATCAAGGGATTGGTTCTGATGTACGTCGGCAACCTGGAACCCTATCAGGGCATTGACCTTTTGTTGGAAGCCTTTGCCAGGGTTCCATCCATTCCCGTTCCGCTGGACCTGGTCGTGGCGGGCGGCACCCCGGAGTTGATCCGGCAGTATTCGAGCAAGGCATCGCGGCTGGGAATTGCTGAAAAGACGCACTTCATCGGGCCGTGGCCGGCCGTGCGGCTGGGGGAACTCCTGGTGCAGGCCGACATCCTGACGGCGCCGCGGATCAAAGGGATCAACACGCCCCAGAAAGTCTTTCCCTACCTGCACAGCGGCAAGGCGGTCCTGGTGACCGATCTCCCGACCCACTCGCAGATTCTGACGCAGGACGTGTGCAGGCTCGCTCCGGCTGAACCGGACGGATTCGCCCGGGCCATTTGCGCGCTGGCCACGGATCCTCAGGCCCGCCAACGACTTGGCGCGGCCGGACGCGCTTTCGTCGAGAAAAATCACACTTTCGAAGCGCACGAACGCCGCGTGAACGAGCTGTACGATTACGTGCAAAGAACGGCGGGATCTATTTCGCACGCAACAACTCTGGCTCTCAACCCGGAATGAGCACCCCAACCCAACCTTTGTACATACCCCGGTTGCCCGGGTGCCTTTTTTCCGGTCTTGGTGTCCTGTGGCTGGCATCCTGCTCGCCGGAACAGCCGCCCACGCCCGAACCCGCCAAACCAGTCCAGGCGGACATCTCTGTCGTGCTTGCAGGTGACACGGTCATCACACAGCCCTGGTCACATCTCGACGACCCGGATTTCCTCCGGTTGATCGAGGAGATTCGAGGCGCAGACGTTGCTATCGCGAACCTGGAAACGCTGATCCATGAGTTCAAGGGATATCCGCAGGCCCGACTCAATGCGACCTATATGGCGTCGCGCCCGGAAATCGCCAGGGAACTGGTCTGGGCCGGTTTCGATATGGTGGGGCACGCCAACAACCACACGTACGATTACGGAGACATTGGCGTGCTGGAGAACCAGACCCATGTGCGCGCAACCGGCCTTGTGCTGGCCGGGTCCGGACGCGATCTGCAGGAAGCCCGCGCACCGGCCTATTTCCAAACGGACAAAGGTTCCGTCGCATTGATTGCTGTCACCGCCACGTTCCAACCACACGCCCGCGCCACCCGCTCGCGCCCGGACCTTCACGGCAAACCGGGGCCGAATCCCCTCGAACTCCATCCCGGGGAAAAGCCCAACAGCGTTATCGTGGACCAGAAAGACCTTGAAGGAAATCTGGCGGCCATTCGGCAGGCAGCGACCAATGCGGACGTAGTGGTGCTGTCCATCCATGCGCACAAGCAAGGAAAATGGTTGGTAGAGTTCGCGCGCAGCGCCATTGATGCCGGAGCCGATATCTGCCTGGGACACGGACCGCACGCGGTGCGCGGGGTGGAGATCTACCGGGGCAAGCCGATCTTCTACGGTCTGGGCAATTTTGTGTTCCAGAACGAACTGATTGAAAAGTTGCCGGCCGAATTCTATGAACGGTTCGGACTGGGTGATGACGCCACGCCCGAGCAGGCCCAAAACGCGCGGAGCCAGCATGGGACGGTCGGCTTTCCGGCACAACAAAAGCCCTGGGAAGGCATTATTGCCCGCGTCGATTTTTCGGCAGGGAAACTGGCCAGCGTTCGACTGACCCCCGTGGATCTGGGTTTTGGGCAACCCCTGCCAATCCGAGGGCGGCCTAAGCGAGCAAGCGGCGAACTCGCCCGCCACATTATCCACGGAGTGGCTTCGCTCTCTGAACACCACGGAACGCGTATTTACTTTTCAGATGCCGAAGGAGCGGGAATCATCGACCTCCACAACGCTCCCTGGGCAGACATCGCCGGCGCAGGAAGCGCTGGCAGAATAAACAGTCAGTAAGCCTAACTAACTATTGAAAGCATGAGAGTTCTCGTAACAGGCGGCACCGGATTCACCGGCAGCGCATTGGTCCGACGGCTTCTGGCCGACGGACACGATGTTCACGTCATCGACAACGCAAAAGGGTTGTTCTTCGACGAGCTGCGCCAGAAGGGCGCGAAAATCGATCTTGGCAGCGTCGAGGATCGCGAGTTCTGTGAAAAATCAGTCAACGGCGCCGAAGTCGTCTATCACCTCGCCGCCGCCTTCCGACAGCTCAACGTACCCAAGAAGTACTACTGGAACGTAAATGTCGAAGGCACGCGCTACCTCGCGGAAGCGGCCTGGAAAGCCGGCGTTCGCAAATTCGTCTATTGCTCGACACAAGGCGTCCACGGCCACATCGCCAACCCGCCTGGCGATGAGAATTCTCCCATCGCGCCGGAGGACTATTACCAGTACACGAAATACGAAGGGGAGAAAGTTGTGAACGAGCTGGTCGCACGAACGGGATTCGACGCGACAACGGTGCGGCCGACGGCCATCTACGGGCCGGGCGATCCGGCGCGGTTCCTGATGCTCTACCGGCGGTGCCGAAAGGGAACCTTCATGATGTTTGGCTCGGGCAAAACCACCTATCACCCGGTGTACATCGACAACCTGGTCGATTGTTTCCTGCTGGCGGCCGAAAAGGGAAAGAAAGGAGAGGCGTACATCGGGGCGGACGAACATTACTATTCGTTGAACGACCTGGTCCGGTATGTGGGCAAGTCGATGGGTGTGGATGTGAAAATCCGGCACTATCCGTTCTGGCCGTTGTATGTGGCGGCGCTGATGTGCGAAGCAGTGTGCTATCCCCTGCGCATTGCGCCACCGCTGTTCCGCCGCCGTGTGGACTGGTTCCGCCAGGTGCGTGCCTTCCGCATCGACAAGGCAAAACGCGAACTCGGTTATCAACCGAAGGTCGGCATCGAAGAGGGTTTGAAACGAACCGCCGACTGGTACAAGGCTAACGGCTATCTCTAACCCTTGAAGGGATCCCTATGGGAGCCATTTTTGGAATCATTGGACCGTCCGAAGACGCCGACCTGCAGTCCATGGGCCGCAGGCTGGCGCATCGGGGCGCCACGCTGAGCATCCGTCGCTTCTCGCCCCGATTGGCGCTCGGAGCCGTCGGACGGAACGCCGCCGAGCAGATCCTTCAGCGCGGAGACTGCGCGTTCGTCTGCGACGCCACCGTTTGCAACCGCGTTGAACTGGCATCGGAACTGATCACCCGGCGGCGGGAAGCGCCCTCGGCAAGCGCCGGGTTGTTGCTTGAATGGCTCGACGCTTTCGGTCCGCCCGGGACCGATGGCATCGACGGCGAGTTTTCTTTCGCGCTGGTCGATATGGCGAAGGAACGCGCGTTGTTCGGAAGGGATTACTTCGGTTGCCGCGCGCTCTACTGCACGGTGCTGCCTGAGGGCGCGCTGGCGTTCGCAACGGAATACAAGGCCTTCCGGGCACTTGCGTCGTTCAAACCCGTTCCGGACCCGGAGATGCTGCAATACGTGCAGGGCGCCAAACGCCTCCCTGTCGGCCGCACCCTGCTCCGCAACGTGTGGGCAATCCAGCCCGGCGGCACCACCGAACTCGACACCACCGGGCGCGAACTATCACGGCGCAGCGCGCCGCCGCTGGCGGTTGACATCCAGGTGCGCGATGCCGACGCCGCCGGGGAACTCGTCCGCCAGAAACTCACGGATGCCGTCCGCCGCCGCTCCGAAGACCTCGACCCCATCGGGCTCGCCCTGTCCGGCGGAATCGATTCCATCTCGGTGGCATTTGTTCTCCGCAACCTGTACCCGAAGCGGACGATTCACACGTTCACCGCCGGTTATGGAATGGACGATGCGGAGATGGCGACGGCGGCGGACGTGGCGAAGGAAATCGGATCGGTTCATCACCCGGTCCTGACCCCGCCTTCGCTGGTGCAGCGGGAGATGAAAAAGCTGGCGTGGCACCTGGAAGAGCCCTTTGCCCGGAGCGAAGCGCTGCAACTCATGATGGTGGGCCGCGCGGCTCGAGAACACGTGGACGTGCTGCTGTCGGCGCAGGGCTCGGACGGGTTGTTTGCGGGAGCGGAAAAGTACCTGCTGCTGCACCTGATCCGCCGGTTGCCCTTGCTGCGCCACGGGCTTCACGAGTTTTACGACCTGTCGCAAACGGGCCGGCCACCGCAGGGCTGGCTCGGCAAGGTGTTCGACCGGCTCTACTTCAAAGGAAAGGTGCCGCCCATGCCCCGCGTGAAGGGTGCCAAAGGGACTTTCGAATTGTCCACGCTGCCTTCGTTCGGACCGGAATTCGTCAACCGCTGCATGGCCGGCAGCTACCAGCTCGGCATGTGCCGCAGCCTCCAGAAATTCGACCGCACCTTCGCCGCGTCCGGCATCGAGTACCGCTCTCCCTTCTACGACCTCGACCTCGTGCGTTCGGCCTACACGATAACGGACCGGCTCAAAATCCGGGGACGCAAGGCCAAGGTAATCCTGCGCGAAGCGCTGGCGCCGCTGGTTCCTGAACGCTTCACGCAAATCCGAAAGTTCCCACAGCGGATGAAATACGACATCGCTTTTGCCGACACCATGGATTCGCTCGCTGACGCGGTGCTCAGCCCCGAGCGCGTGAAACGCCGAGGGATTTTCGAGCCCGAAGACATCCGCCGGCTTCGCCTCCGCGCACCCGGCGAAGCGTACCCACCCGAAGCCGCGATGCGCCTTTGGACGGCCATTCTGACCGAGTATTGGGCGGAGTTCTTCCTGGATGGCGGCCCTCTGGCGGACGAGCCGCCCACGGCAGCCACAACGGCAATACACGCCTGAATCGGGAACTCCAGCGAACAACTCGCTTCGTTGACCACATCCTCGACGTCAACACCGACCAAGTCCATGCACCCGCTGAAGCGTATCACTCAACGCTATCTCATCGTCGGACCGCTCGTGTCCCTCTACTACTATCTCCGGTGCAGAGCCTTTGTCTCACCCCAGTCCCGCGTCCAGGTGACCGACCTCATCACCTTCGGCCCCGGTACCGTGGTCAAGGCATATGCCGTCATCAACACCATGGGCGGTCGCATCCAGTTTGGAAAACGCTGCGCCATCAGCTGCTTCAACCATATCGGAACCGGCAAAGCCGACATCATCATTGGCAATTACGTCCGGTTCGGCCCGCACGCCTCCGCCACGGGCTCCTCGAGGAAATTCAAACGCCGCGACGCCCTCATCATCGACCAGGGCCACGAACACCGGGGCCTGCGAATCGGCGACGACGTCCTGGTCGGGGCAGCCGCCAGGATTATGAGCGGCATAACCATCAGCACCGGCGCCGTCATCGGCGCGGGCGCCGTCGTGACGAAGGATGTGCCCGAATACGCCATCGTTGCCGGCGTCCCGGCGAAAATAATCGGAGAACGCACCTGATATGGAACCCGCAAAAAAACGGCGCAAGCCAATGGTCGCGCGGCTCCTGCTCGGAGCCAAGCTGATCGTCTCCGTCGGTCTGCTGGTAATCCTCTTCCGGTGGATCGACTTCCGGGACGTTGTCCAGAAGTATCGCAACCTGCATTGGGGCTGGCTGATCCTGGGCCTGGCCATTCTCCAGACCCAGAGCATGATCAGCACCCTGAAATGGCTCGTGCTGCTGAAAGCGGACGGCGAACGCCCGAGGTTCCTCTTTCTCTGGAAAACCTACCTGATCGGCAACTTCCTGAGCCTGTTCCTGCCAACGAGCTTCGGCGGTGACGCCTACCGCGTCTGGGCCGTGAACAAGACCGGCGCCAAGATGAGCAAGAGCGCGGCGTCCGTGCTCTTCGACCGCATCACCGGCGCGTTCGCGCTCTTCACCCTGGGCCTCATCGGCGCCACTCTCGTGCTCGACCGCAATGTGGTCATTCCCATGGCCTGCGTCTACGTCGCCGGCCTTCTCGGCATGGTGATCTTCACATCAGACGCCGTTGTTGCCCGCCTGCCGCAGGTCAAACACAAGGTTTTCGGTTTTCCATTCCGCATCCTGCGGTCGTTCAACCTGTATCGCCACTCCCCCGGGAAACTGGCCACCGCGTTCGCGCTGTCCGCCCTCTTCCAAACAAACGTCGTCCTTATCGTTGTCTGCTACGCGCGTGCGCTGCATGTGACGTCCGACGCGCTCTCGTTCAACGAACTGCTCACGTCGGTGCCTCTGATCTACCTCACCGAGATGCTGCCGATCTCCATCAACGGCATCGGCGTGCGCGACAGTGCATTTGCGTTCTTCTTCGAACGCATGGGGGGCACCGCCGCGCAGGGCCTCGCCGTGTCGCTCCTCATCATTGTAATTCGCTATATCAAAGGATTTGCGGGCGGCTTCCTGCTTCTCCAGTCCGTGCTGGCAGGACGGCGCGCCGCCCGAAATCCCGGCGCCCTGGAACCCAAACCCAACCGTCCCGTCAGCCCAGCGTCCTGACGTGGTCCGTACGACCAAAATCGAAAAAACTGATGGTGCAGTGCGTGTCTTTGTTGGATTGGCGACCGGCCCCGGACCCCGGTGACATGCGAATAACTTTTTGAAAATTTCCGGTGACTTATTGCCGGAACTCGTTCACCATCAAGCCCCACCCAAGGTGTAAAATGAAAGCCGAGCGATGCCTTCGCCCGTACGCGCCCGTACTGTGTTTGCTGGCTGTTCTCCTCGCCCTCAGTCCTGCGGCCGCTTCGGCACAAACAAGAATCCTGTTCATCGGAAACAGCTTCACAGCGGGAACGGGAGGATCTGCGTCAGTCCCCACCATCTTTAACAGGCTGGCCCAGGCCGGCGGACACTCCAACGTGACCGTCGTTACCCGTACTTCCGGAGGCACAGACTTTCGCTTCCACACCATCAACGGTGTCTCCCAATCGATCATTGCCACACAATACTGGTCTCACGTCGTCCTCCAGAACTACAGCACCGAACCGACTCATTACGTCGATGGAGTCCACAGCATCTCCAATCACATGTTTTACGGCTCCATTCTGTACGACGACATCATGGCCGTACCCGGCCCGCACCTGGTGCTTCTGTTTGAGACATGGTCTCGGGCTGCGGCACATCCTCTCATTACAGGCGTCTCGACACCCACCTCATTTGCCAGTACCGACGAGTTCCAGTCTGAACTCGTGGAAAACTACGGCGCCCTGGCCAATTTGCTGAACCTCCAGAATCCATTGAACCCCGCTGTCGTTGTGGCACCGGTGGGCACCGCCTGGCAGAACGCAGGTGGCCTTCTTCCCGCGTCCGATCCTGACTTTGTGGATCTTTTCGACGACGACGATTACCACGGCAACGACAACGGATACTATCTTACGGCTGCCGTGTTCTATTCACGCATCTTCGGCCAGAGCCCGGACGGCTTGCACGCCCATCCTGCGGTTGCCTCTTTGGGGCTCAATCTCACCGTATCCCCGAGCTTCCTTGAAACGACCGCATGGCAAACCGTGCTGGATCAACCGCAAAGCCCCGTCAGTTTCGTGCAGCACCCGGTCAGCCAGACCGTAAACCAGTCCAACCCGGTCGCCTTCAGCATACTGGTTGAAGGCAGCCCCCCCTACTCCATCCAGTGGCACA
>Ga0209508_1001372_pt1 | contig 19301 bp, 22 predicted proteins | sample AD_UKC129_MetaG_FD_184427 | JGI IMG/M metagenome (GOLD analysis project Ga0209508, IMG submission 184427) | Active sludge microbial communities of municipal wastewater-treating anaerobic digesters from Canada - AD_UKC129_MetaG (SPAdes) (version 2) | ecosystem: Engineered > Bioreactor > Anaerobic... | reverse complement strand
AAACCACATACTGTACTCTTACCACTTCCTATGGTGCCTGTTACCACTATAGTTATCTCTGACATTTAGGACAGTAATATGTCCCCCTTCCTCCTATTTTTATCATAACTATTGGTGTCTCACAAATCTCGCAGGGTTCTCCTTCTCTCCTGTGAACCTTTGGTTCAAAACCCCTCTCTCCGGATATAAGATTTGTAAATTCTTCTATGGAAGTTCCTCCAAGTTTTAAGGCTTCTTCCAGGATTTCTTTTATTGATTTATACAGAGACTCTACCTCATCCCTGCTTAAACTCTGGCATAATCTGGTTGGGTTTATCCTCGCAGAGAACAGTATCTCATCCGCGTATGTATTGCCTATACCAGAGATGATATCCTGATCCATCAGGAATGTTTTTATATTGGTCCTTTTCTTCTTTAATGCTCTATCGAGATATTCTAAAGTGAAGTCACTAGAAAGAGGGTCTATTCCAAGTTCTTCTATAAAAGAATCCACATCTTCTGTTATCTTCATCTGAGCAAGCCTTCTTGGGTCTCCAAAGTGGAGATACTCTCCATCTACAGGGAGAATTGCACAGTCATAATCATCTGGTTCACCATAGTCTAATAAAAATATATATCCATTGAGCCTCAGGTGAAATGATAAATAGAGTTTATCCAGAGAGAACAGTATCCACTTTCCCCTTCTCATAATCTCTTCAATCTTTTTGTTCTCCAGTAGATTTGGATCCCCACTGATTGCCTTTGGGTTAATTATTGTTGGTCTACCGATTCGTTTCTCCTTTATCCTGTTATTTAGATTGATTCTGAGAATTTCCAGTTCAGGTAGTTCAGGCATTTAAATCCTCCCTTTCTATATTTACTATCTTTGTTCTACTCTTATGACCACTTATAATCGATACCTCTGACTTTGGGATATTAAAGTAATCTGAGAGCAGCTCTATCAGTTCTCTGTTTGCTTTACCCTCTACAGGAGGAGAGATTAAGCTAACATTATAAATATTGTCTTTTAATCTGATCTCCTGCTTGGAAGAGTTTGGTTTGACCTTCACAGTTATCCTCATTCCTCTATAAAATCACGAACCTCCTCTTTTTTTACCGTTGCCACTCCAATCACATAGTCTCCACCCCCATAATATACATAATAGGTGTCGTTCACCTCTACCGCTCCACAGGTAAACACAACATTCGGGACTATCCCTTCTAACTCATAGTACTTTTCTGGTTCAAGTACTGGCTCTTCCTGTCTCTTTAATACGATAGACGGGTCTTCCAGGTCCAAGAGGGCTACTCCAAGTCTGTACACATTATCTCCATCTACTCCATGATAAAATATCAGCCAGCCTTTCTCTGTTTTGATTGGGGGAGCTCCAGCGCCGATCTTCTCACTATCCCAGTATCCCTTTCTGGGAGTCATTATAACCCTATGTCCATTCCAGTGTATCAAGTCATCAGAATAGGCTATCCATATATCTGGATGTATTCTGTGGAGCATTACATATTTATTGTTAATTTTTTCTGGAAAAAGCACCGCATCCTTATCATCCACATCTGGTAATACCACCCCGTATCTTGTCCAGGCTATAAAATTCTTTGTACTTGCCAGAGATACCCTGACCCCTATCTCTGAATATGCTGTATAGAGCATATAGAATGTATCGCCTATCTTTGTAATTCTTGGGTCCTCAGCCCCAAATGTTTCATGGTCTCCTGTATGTTCAAAGACAGGTTTGTCCAGTCTAAAGAAATGAAATCCATCCCTACTTACCGCATATCCTATATTTGAGCGGTTTTCTCCATAAACAGCCCTATATAAGAGGTGAAAGAGTCCATTATGGTACACGGCTCCGGCATTAAATACCCCACCTTCTTCCCAGATATATGCAGGTTTAAGTACCGGATTCCCCGGATATCTGATCAGTCTCATAGATTTCCTCCTCCATTCTATCTTCTCTTATGTCATTATTATATCGTATAATATCCATATGAGGAAAGATATCCTTCTCTTTTACATAGCGATTATCTCTATATCTTCTTCTCAACTCTACCTTGAGGTATCGCTCACAAGGATATTCTCCATAACTCAAGGCTATCACTGGGCATTTCTCGTTGTTGGGCTTGCACTCCTTGGGAGCGGATTGAGCGGTACCTGTCTGGTATTCAGAAAAGGTTTATATAAGAATAAGGGGATAGAACATCTAAGGGTCTTAAGTATAATATATCCGCTCTCTATCATTCTGGCATATTTGGAGATAACATTGTTACAATTTGACCCGTATGTGATGCCCTGGTCTAGGGTGCAATTTCTTTTCTTCTTTCTTAACCTTACATCTTTCCTTGTTCCATTTTTCTTCTCCGGTCTTATCATTTCTCTCTCTTTGATACTCTTCTCTGAGAGACACTCTACCCTCTACTGTATGACATTTATAGGGTCTTCCATCGGTTCTATTATTACACTATTCCTTATTCCCATTACAGATGAGTTCGGAGCGATATTAGTATGTGCCTTGCTGGGATTTCTCTCTTCGATACTGCTATGTAGGGATGACCCGAAATATTACACTATCTCCAGTGTCCTTTTCTTGTTTTCCCTTTACGTTCTTATCTATAGACCATTCAATATACCGTTGAAACTCTCTCCTTATAAGGATCTGGCGCAGATCCTCAGACTTCCCAATACTGAGATTCTGGAAACTCACAGGAACGTTAATTCTAGGATAGACATTGTAGAATCTCCTACTATAAGATATGCACCAGGACTTAGCTATAAGTACAGGGGAAGACCTCCCTCTGGTTTAGGGCTTACTGTGGATGGAGAAAACCTTAAAGGTATAATTACATCTAATCATTTTACCGATTACCTTCCCCAAACAGTTGTTTATCTATTAAAGGAAACCCCGGAGGTTCTTATAATAGAGCCTGTAGGAGGGCTAGATTTAATGCTGGCTATGAATAGAGGGGTTAAAAATATAAATGTCCTCTTTGAGGACCCTGTCCAGATAGATATACTAAAGAGATATCTACATGATACGTCTCAGGTCAACTTTATAGTTGAGCATCCCAGGGTATATTTGTCTCAGTCCAGAGAATTGTTTGATATAATCCATTTTCCCCTTGGGGAGTCTTTCTACGTTATCACGTCCGGTTCTTATTCTCTAAAAGAGAACTATATATACACAGTAGAGGGATTTAAATCTTCATACTCTCGATTAAATCCTGATGGTATGCTTCTTTTTACCAGATGGCTCCAGAGACCTCCAACGGAGGAGTTAAAGCTATTTAATATTATCCTTACCGGTTTAAGAGAATTGGGAATTGGAGATCCGGAAAATAGGATTGTCGCATTCAGATCTCTTAATACGATGACCTTTATCGTGAAGAAAGGAGATCTTATATATAAGGAAATAGAAATCATAAAGAGATTTACAGGCTCTATGTCCTTCGACTTTGTTTTTCTTGATGGACTTACACCGATAGAGGCGAATAGATACAATGTACTTCCAGATGATATCTACTACAGATATTTTCAAGAGCTTTTTTATAACAGTAATTTCTCTGATATTTATCCTTTTCGTATCGATCCACCAAGGGATGATAAGCCATTTTTCTTCCATTTTTTCAAGATAGATCAGATTGATGCCATATTAAAAAACTGGGGGCATACCTGGCAGCCGTTTGGAGGAGCAGGGTATATAGTTATAATAACTGTACTTTCTCTGATCATCCTGCTCTCATTCATCTTTATTATACTCCCATTCTTGATAGATAAGACAAAACCCCCTAAGACATATAGAGTCTCTAATTTTTCTTTCTACTTTTTTATAATAGGTCTGGCATATATGTTTGTTGAGATCCCTATAATGCAGAGACTTATCCTCTATCTTGGAAAACCTGTCTATTCCTTCTCTTTGACTCTATCATTACTTCTTATCTTTTCTGGGATTGGAAGTAGCCTTGCAATTAGGTTGAAAAAGTGCCCGGTGCTCTTTATCCTTGGGTCTATACTGTTATTACTCTCTTTTTTGATATCCTCCGTAATAGAAAAAACACTGGGATATCCTTTTTACTGTAGGGTAATTATAAGTACAGTAATGATAGGTCTTTCAGGTTTTCTTATGGGGATGCCTTTTCCGTTAGCACTGGAAAAAGCCAAAGGTCACTCTGTTGATATTATACCCTGGTGTTGGGCTATAAACGGATTTGCGTCAGTTTTGAGTTCTTTCCTTTCCACTATACTGGCTATTCATATCGGTTTTACGGCTATCCTAGCTATAGGTGGGACCTTATATCTTCTGGCTGGACTGATACTTACACTAACGCCTGACAAGAGGAACGAACAGGACATCCCCTAGATTTTTGTAGACAAGTTTATCCTCTTTTTCTTTAGTTATAAACCATAATGTCTGATACAGTCCTGTTGGACCAACCGGGATTACCATTCGTCCACCTACCTTAAGTTGCTGAATAAGGGGCGTTGGGATATGGTCAGGTGCACAGGTGACAATTATAGCATCAAATGGGGCGTACTCCTCCCAGCCATTGTAACCATCACCAATCTTTATCCTGACCTTATAACCCAGCTCTTTCAAAACCATACTGGCTTTTCTCCCCAGCTCTTCTATTATCTCTACAGAATAAACTTTATCGGTAAGTTCTGCTAGTATAGCACATTGATATCCTGAGCCTGTTCCTACCTCTAGGACCCTGTCTCCCATATTTATATTGAGACTCTCTGTCATAAGGGCAACTATATATGGCTGAGATATCGTTTGTCCAAAACCTATAGGGAGGGGTCTATCATCGTAAGCTGACTGCCATTGACTCCTGTCAACAAATAGATGCCTCGGAACCTTAAGCATAGCAGCTAAGACTCTCTTATCTGTTATGCCTCTCGTCTTTATAAGCTCAACCATCTTTTCTCTTGCCTCTTTAAGATATCCTTCCTCTTCATGTGAATCTAATCCCAACGTGAAGAGGAAGGATAAAATTAACACAGGTATCAATACCCTGTATCTGAAGACCAAACTATCAAACCTCCTCAGAGTTTTTTCTCTATCTCCTCTTTAACTCTATCAATGAAGGATTCTAGGCTAAAACTTCCAAGGTCTTTACTGATTGTCCTTACAGAGAGTGTATTATCTTCGACCTCCCTGTCTCCTATAACAATTATATATGGGACCTTTTTAACTATAGCCTCTCTCACCTTATAGTTTACCTTCTCATTTCTGTCATCCAGTTCTACTCTTATGTCGTTTTCGAAGAGTTTATCTTTTACTTCTATAGCCCTCTCATTATGCCTGTCTGATATAGGTATTACTACTACCTGGACAGGGGCAAGCCATAGTGGGAACTTGCCTGCGTAGTGTTCTATAAGTCCTCCAACAAACCTTTCCATCGATCCCAGAACTGTCCTGTGAATCATTACTACTCGATGCTCTTTACCATCACTTCCTGTATAGTTTACATCAAATCTTTCCGGAAGATTGAAGTCTACCTGGATAGTTGGTCCCTGCCATTCTCTACCCAGTGCATCTATCAACTTTATATCAATCTTTGGTCCGTAAAAGACTCCTCCTCCCTCATCCAGTTCATAATCCATACCTTCCAGCCTGAGCGCTTCCTTCAGTGCTTTTGTTGCCATATCCCATATCTCGTCTGTTCCTATATATTTCTCTGGTCTTGTAGAGAGGTAGGGTTTATATTCATACCTGAATGTCTTCATAAAGAAGTCCATAAACCTTATAACCCCTCTTATTTCATCGAGAAGCTGGTCCTCCCTACAGAATATGTGGGCGTCATCCTGGGTAAAACCCCTTACCCTTAACATACCATGTAATGTCCCTATCCTCTCATATCTGTATACCGTTCCCAATTCGGCATATCTTATCGGTAAGTCTCTGTAGCTTCTCTGCTTTGTCTTATAGATGAGTATATGACCCGGACAGTTCATTGGTTTGAGTCTATATCTTGCAGTATCTATCTGTATGGGTGCATACATAGACTCGGCATAGTTTTCGAGATGTCCACTTATCTGGTATATCTTTTCACTGGCTATATGGGGAGTATATACAAGTTTATAACCGTGCTTAAGGTGTTCTTTACGCCACAGGTCCTCGATGGTATTTCTTATTATTGCCCCATTGGGATGCCACATGATAAGTCCAGGACCAACCTCTTCGTGCGTACTATATAGGTCAAGTTCTCTACCGAGTATTCTATGGTCACGTTTCTTTGCCTCTTCCAGGAATGAAAGATAGTTATCAAGTTCTTCCTTAGTATAGAAACTTGTACCATATATCCTCTGCATCATTGGATTATGCTCATCACCTCTCCAGTATGCACCTGAGGTGGAGAGAAGTTTAAAATACTTTACCCCTCCTGTACTCTCTATATGTGGTCCAGCACACATATCTACAAACTCTCCCTGTCTATAGAAGGAGATCTCACCATCTATCTCTCTGGCTAACTCTATCTTGAACGGTTCATCTAGCTCTTCTAAGAATTTTATTGCGTCCTCTTTTTGGAGAGTAAATCTTTCCAGCTTATAATCTGCGTCGACAATCTTTTTCATCTCCTCTTCTATACGCACCAGGTCATCCGGAGTAAATGGTTTATCCACATAAAAGTCATAGTAAAACCCATCCTCTATAGCTGGACCTATACCCAATTTGGCGTCAGGATAGAGCCTCTTTACCGCCTGGGCAAGTATATGACTGGATGTGTGTCTTAACTCTATAAGTCCTTCTTTAACTTCTGTCTTCTTCTCTGAGTTCATAAAAGCCTCCTTATGAAAATTATAAAGCCGTAACAATAATTATATTATATCTCTATCTTTAAAATAGTATCTACTCCACTTTTATCTCGACCTTTTCTCCCTCGTCGTCTACCTGTATAAGCGTACCTTCTAATCCCTCATCTATCATCTTCTGGAGTTCATCTATATCTATCCCGGATTCTTTCAAACTGAATCCTCCAAAGGTTGCTCCACTGACCAGTCCATATTTAAGAAAAGCCTTTGCCAGCGGAAGTGGAACTGAGATATCCACCTTCTTTCTGCCAGCATCCTTATCTACTACAGATATCTTTATCCTTTTACCGGGGAATTTTCCAGTATCCCTGGTATTCTCTTCCCTTACTGCATCTAACAATTTTATCCCTTCTTCTGCTGTTATCTTACCCTCTTCTATCATTTTAAGTATCTTTAATTCTTCCTCTCTCATCTTTATCTCCTCTTGATCTGCTTTATTCTTTCCATAGCTTCCTCATAACTGATCTCTCCTCTTTCCAGCATCTCCAGAATCTCCAATCTTTCTCTCTCATAATCCCTGCTTCTACCAGTAATCTTATCTACCAGTTCTTCTATCCTTCTCTCTATCCCCACCCTCTTATGAGGATTTTCTATCAGCCCCCATATTATCAGTACCACTCCCAGAATAAAAAATATTGGTGCTAAAAAGACGATAAGCTTTACCAGAAGAGCGATGATTAAGACGACTAAAATTCCGCTCACAATCCAGAATATTCCAGTGCTTAGGGTTAGAGGTAAAAGAAAAATAGCTCCCCCTAAAGATAGTATTGCTAAGATTATCCACAGTATTTCCATCTTACTCCTCCAATATATTATTTAATCCACCATATCCCATAGCCTCTATAAGACCTATGGCATCCTCCTTAGATATTTTACCAGATTTATACATCTCTTTCACCTTTTTTATCTCTTCTGGGATATACTGTGCCGCTGTATCTCTCTCTTGAAGAAATGATTCTGATGGTTCTGTAAGAGTTGTAACCTGACTGAAACTGCTTTCTCCTACCTCTTTAGCGGTTTTAATTGATATATCTCCAGAGATTACATTTATGTTCAGTTTATTCCTTCCACCATCTATTGTTAAATGTTTCTTACCGATTTTTCCTTCTCCTATAGACTTATTGTTTAAAGTTACGTCTCCACTTATGCCGCTTATATAGAGGTCTATCGAACCAGATTCAGTGTTTACATCTACGTCTCCACTTACCCCTGAGATATCCACATCCCACTCTTCTCCCCTTAAGTTTACCGTTACATCCCCGGACCTGCAATTTATGTTTCCCCTTTTGGTCTCTATATCAATGTCCACGTCACCACTTGTGAGATGGGCAGAGAAGTTTTTACATACAATCCTGCTGACAGATATATCCCCCGATGCACCCCTTAATACTATATCATTACCCTTATAATCTGAAAAAGATATATCCCCTGATTTTAGATTCAGTTCCAGGGATTTCTCCTGCGGTATTTTGAGTGATATATCTCCGTCCCCCCATCCTCCGAAGTTAAAAAATGGGATTCCAATGCCTCCTTTACCCTTGATCCGTATTATCAACGTCTCATTTTTAACTTCACTTTCTATCTCTAATCTATCACCTATCTCGTAAGATATCTCGTTACCCTTATTGGATAGTATATCTATATCTCCACCTGTGCTATCTACCACTATCTTGCTTATTCTCTCTTCTACCGGGATTTGCCCGTTCATCTTTCTTCTCCTCCCTTCAATAGTTTAATGGCTTCTTGAGAACTGATCTCTCCTCTTTCTAGCTTTTCCAGTACCTCTATCCTGTCTACCCTTTCTTCTTCCACTGGATAGCCCAGTGTTTTGGCTATCTCATTCAGTCTATTTCTTAAAGTTGGATAGGATAGATTTAGCTCCTTTCCCAGATCGCTCAGATTCCCCCTGTTTTTTATGAATAACTTTATGAAATTTAGCTGCTCTCTGGAGAGTTTAAAAAATTCATCCAGATAGAAAGTCCCTTTTATCTCTGTTTCACAGCCCGGGCATCTGAGTGAGACTATATACATCTCTTCCCCACAGACTGGACATTTCGTTATAATCTTGTTCATTTTAGCCTCCTTTCATTTTTTGAAATTATATATTAAATTATTTAAAATGTCAATAAAATTTTCTGCATATTAGATTAACTTCTCTGTTTGACAAAAAAACCTTCTTATGTTATAGTTTATGAGGATTTTACAGCGTTCTCTAATATTTATTAAGAAGGAGGTTGCATATGCAACAGCTTATAGAGATACGTTGGCATGCAAGAGCTGGACAGGGAGCCAAATCTGCTGCCTATCTTCTTGCCGAGTCTGCTCTTGGTGCCGGTAAGTATATACAGGCTTTTCCAGAGTATGGTCCAGAGAGGATGGGTGCTCCTATGAAGGCTTACACTAGGATAGGAGAAGCCCCTATAAGAATCCATTCTCAGATTACGGACCCAGATGTAATAGTCGTTTTGGATCCGAGTCTCCTCAAGTTAAGTGATACTCTGGAGGGCTGGAAGGATTCGAGTGTACTTATAATAAATACCAATAAATCTCCGAAAGAGATAAGAGAAAGCTTAAATTTAAAGGGAGGAAAAGTCTGCACTATAGATGCAACCAGAATATCGATGGATACCATAGGCAGAAATATCCCCAACACCCCTTTACTTGGTGCTCTAATAAGGGTTATGGGTACCCCTTCGCTGGATGGAGTCCTGGAAGAGTTGAGGCGTAAATTTTCAGGCAGATTCAGTGAAAAAGTCATGCAGGGGAATATAGAAGCGGTGAAACGTGCTTATGAGGAGGTGCAGATAGAATGAGTCTTCCAGGCTGGAAGGAGATGCCAGAAGGTATAGTAATCTTAGATGCAGGAAATGCGCAGGAATATGAGACAGGTTCGTGGAGAACATTCCGACCTGTGGTAGATAAAGGGAAGTGTACAAACTGTCTTTTCTGCTGGATATACTGCCCAGACACATCAGTGATGGTTAAAGATGGGAAAATGGTAGACTTTGATTATGCCCATTGTAAGGGCTGCGGTATATGCAGTAAGGTATGTCCGGTTAAGGCTATAAATATGGTGGGGGAGGGAAGCTTATGAAGACGAAGAATTTTATAGCTCTGGAGGGTAATCAGGCTGTCGCATTGGCTATGAAGCAGATAGACCCTGATGTTGTTGCTGCCTATCCAATCACTCCACAAACGGAGATAGTTCAGGTATTCTCAGAGTATGTTGCTAATGGTAATGTCCATACCGAGTTTGTCACCGTAGAGAGCGAACATTCTGCTCTTTCTGCCTGTATAGGTTCTTCAGCTGCTGGAGCCAGGGTTATGACTGCCACTTCTTCTCAGGGTTTAGCCCTGATGTGGGAGATGCTATATATAGCTTCAGGTGCCAGACTACCAATAGTGATGACTGTTGTAAACAGGGCTTTAAGCTCTCCTATAAATATTCACTGTGACCATTCTGATGCTATGGGCGCCAGAGATAGTGGCTGGATACAATTATGGTCAGAGACAGCACAGGAAGCTTATGATAATCTTATCCAGGCGATAAAGATAGCGGAGAGTATTAATTTACCGGTAATGGTAAATATGGACGGATTTATTACAAGCCATGCAGAAGAGATGCTTGAGCCTCTGGAAGATGAAGATGTGAAAAAATTTATTGGTGAATATAAACCAATCAGGTCTCTTCTTGACGTTGAACATCCATTTACCGTAGGACCATTAGCTCTTCAGGATTCTTATTTCGAGTTTAAAAGATCACAGGCAGAGGCTTATAAAAAAGTTGTTCCTGCGGTAAGAGAAGCCGCTGAAGGATTTGCTAAAATCACAGGACGTAAGTATGATCTATTTGAAACCTACAAGCTTGAAGATGCAGAGATGGGTATAATTGTTTTGAACTCTACTGCAGGTACAGCTAAAGAGGTTGTGGACCGGCTTAGAGAAGATGGTAAGAAAGTTGGACTTCTTAAACCAAGACTTTTTAGACCTCTTCCCGTTGAAGATTTAAAGAAGACGCTCTCTCACCTTAAAGTTATTGGTGTAATGGACAGAGCAGATACATTTGGAGGTTTTGGTGGACCTCTCTTCGGCGATACAAGGTCAGTCCTCTACGATGTGGAACATCGACCGATCATAGTTGATTATATCTATGGACTTGGTGGGAGAGATGTTACTATGGATCAGATTTATAAAGTTTTTGAGGATTTAGACTTTATAAATAGAACAGGAAGAGTTGAAAGTTTAATCAGTTATATTGGTATTAGAGAGTAAGGAGGTCTAATATGCCTGTTAATATAAAGGAACTTTCTGGAAAGGAAGATAGGCTCACTGGTGGACACAGGCTTTGTGCCGGTTGTGGAGCATCTATAGCTGTGAGGCAGATACTCCTTGCCATAGATAAACCGGTTGTGGTAGCAAATGCCACAGGATGTCTTGAGGTTGCTACCACCATATATCCATATACAGCATGGAAGACGCCATGGATTCACAGTGCATTTGAAAATGCGGCTGCCACGATAAGCGGTGTAGAGGCAGCTTATCAGAGTCTCAAGAGACAGGGGAAGATAACTGATGATGATATAGCCTTCCTCGCTTTTGGAGGAGATGGCGGAACCTATGATATAGGTTTTCAATCTCTTTCTGGAGCTATGGAGAGAAATCACAATATACTCTATATATGCTACGATAATGAGGCGTATATGAATACAGGTATCCAGAGGTCCAGTGCAACTCCTCCTGGAGCTTGGACTACAACTACCCCTGTAGGCAAAGTAAGACCAGGTAAAGTTGGAGGGAAAAAGGATATAGTTGCATCTGTAGCAGAACAGGGGGCGATGTATGTGGCTCAGGCTTCTATCTCTAACTTTAGAGACCTTATAGAAAAGGTGAGGAAAGCTGTTTCGATAGATGGCGCCACATTCATAAACGTTCTTTCACCCTGTCCCAGGGGATGGAGGACAGATACCAGTGATACTGTGAATATAGCCAGACTGGCGGTGGATACATGCTACTGGCCTCTCTATGAGGTAGAGAATGGTAAGTGGAAGATAAACTACACTCCAAGACAGAAACTGCCAGTAACTGAATATCTTAAGCCTCAGGGAAGATTTGCTCACCTATTTAGACCTGAGAATCAACATATCCTGGAAGAGATTCAAGAATGGGTAGATTCCAAATGGGACCTTCTTCAGAAGAAAGCTCAGCTATTCCAGTAATATTGGCACACAGGGGAGCCAGTAGACTGGCTCCCCCTAATACTCTGTCTTCATTCAAGAAAGCTGTGGAACTTGGAGCAGATGGAGTAGAGCTTGATGTGCGATTAACTAAGGACAATAAATTGGTTGTGATACATGACCCTGTGGTAGACCATGTCTCTGATGGAAAAGGTTTTGTGTCAAATTATACTCTTGGAGAGATAAAAAAATTGGATTTCGGGTATCGCTTCTCTGAGGAGTTTAGGGGTGAAAAGATTCCCACATTAGAAGAAGTTCTGGATATTTTGAGATGTCTTGATCTTATAAATATTGAGATAAAAAACGACCCCTTTCCTTACAGAGATATAGAAAAGATAACCCTGGAAACTATTTATAATGCAGGGATTAAGGATAAAGTTATTATATCTTCTTTTGACCATGAGTTACTTGTAAGAATAAGAGAGCTGGATAAAGATATAAAGACAGGTGTTCTTTATTCTTTTAGACCAATTTATTCTAATTTATTAGCCATAGACGCAAGAGCAGACAATCTTCATCCCTTTTGGGCAGTGATAGGTGAAGACACTGTGAAAGAGGCTCACAGGATTGGTCTTAATATATTTCCATGGACTGTAGATGAAAAAGATATTATGGAAAGGCTGATGAGATGGGGAGTCGATGGGATAATCACTAATGATGTTCAGTTAGGTCTGAGAGTTAGGTCTGAAGTTTTCCCTTCTTAATATATGAGCGATATTATTTTCCTCGCTGCAAGTTACGGAACCGGGCATATAAAGGTAGCCCTGGCTTTGCAATCTGCCATATCAAGAGAAAATCCTGGAGTTGAAACCAAGGTTATCGATTTTATAGAACTTGTTGACCCATACCTTAATGAAATATCCCAGTGGGTTTTTATAAAAATACTTAAATATTATCCTTCTCTCTGGGGAAGATTTTTTAAGAGAACAGAAAATGTAGATATCGGTAGTTTTCAACATAATCTATTCAATACTTTGGGTTCGAGTAAACTTGTAGACCTGCTAAAAGAGGAGAATCCAAAAGTTATAGTCTGTACTTATCCTGTCCAGGTGGGGGTACTCTCCAGATTAAAAAGATTGGGGATTACAGATATTCCTATAGTATCTGTAGTTACAGATATAGCTGTCCATAGTTTTTGGCTCCATCCTTATGTAGACCTCTATATAGTGGCAAACGATATGGCGAAAGACATCCTCATATCTAAAGGAGTTCCACCTTATAAGATAGCAGATACGGGTATACCAATAGACCCGAAGTTTGCCGAACCGTTCCACAAAGATTCAGCCTATGAACTTTTTGGACTCAGAAAGGATATACCTGTAGTGTCAGCTATGATGGGTGGTTATGGATTAGAGAGTAAATTAATTGAAGTGATAGATGCACTGTCTGAAATTGACCAGCCATTTCAGGGTATAATAGTTACTGGAAGGAATGAAAGGCTGAAAAAAATGTTAACTGAAAAGGTAAGAGGAAGAGATAACATAAAGGTATTCGGCTATATAAATAATATCAGAGAACTTATAGGCATCTCGGATATCTTAATAACTAAAGCTGGAGCTGTGACTATCTCAGAAGCCCTGGCTATGGAAACTCCGATGATACTGTATGGAGTAATCCCCGGACATGAAGAAGAAAATGCCCAGTTTCTGTTGAAAAATGAGGCTGCTCTGGTATCCTATAATAAATTTGAATTGGAAGAAAAGATCAAATTTCTTTTTACTAATAAGAATATTGTTGAGAGGATAAAGTCTATTGAAAGAAGGTTAAAAAGACCAGGTTCTGCCATAGATGGAGCCAGATTAATTCTTAATCTCTGTGATAATTCTAGACTAGTGCTTTATACCGATAAAAAATGATGTTTATTCTCATATTAATTCTGGTGCTTCTCCTGGTGTATTGTGTTATCCCGGACTTATGGTTTAGATACGCTTCTCCTAGGGTTCTTCGGAGGGGAAACTCTTCCAGAAGATATGTTTACTTTACCTTTGACGACGGTCCTCATCCAGTATATACCTTACAGATAATCAATATACTGAAAAAATATGATGTCAGAGCTATTTTCTTTGTCCTGGGGAAAAAGGCGGAGAAATTTCCTCAGAGTATCAGGTCTATAAAAGACTCCGGTAACTTTATAGGTAATCATGGCTATTCTCATAGACCTATATGGATGCTACCTCCAGGAATTGCTGTGAAGGAGTTTGAAAAGACTGATAGAATTATCTTTGATTTAATAGGGGAAAGAGCCAGTTATATAAGACCTCCCTGGGGTGGAGTTAACCTTGGACTTGTAAGATTCCTAAATAAAGAGGATAGACAGGTTGTCCTCTGGACACTTGACAGTAAAGACTGGCAGAGAGGGGTAAGTGAAGAGGCTGTTATAAAGAGAGTGGTAGAAGGAGTTAAACCGGGAGATGTAATCCTCTTTCATGATGGACGCTGGGATAATATAAGTGAAAGAACCGTAAAAGTTTTACCCAGGATAATAGAAGGTTTAAGGGATAGAGGTTACGAAATTACTGGTGATCTGGGCAAAGAGACGTATGAAAGATCAGGTATACTGAGAACCCTTGTGAAAACAATCTGGGAATTATGGGATAGACTATTCTACATAGTAACTGATACGATAAAATTGGATGACCCTTATATGGTTCTTTCATTTTCTATAAATAGGTATAAATGGAAACCCATTTATCTTAAAGATGGAACTTTAATTAAAAGAGGAGACAGATTTCTAGAGATTCACTTCTTAAATGACATCATAAGCAATATACCGAAAACTCACAAGTCTCCTATGGGTGCAGGTAAAGAGATAAAAGATAGACTGATATATTCGTTTGATAGAATACTTAAATACATAGAAGAGAATGATTTAAATGATGTGAAGGCATTTCACGGAGTTACCGTTCTTTACAGGATGTTAGGGTTAGACAATATCGATACATTTGATTTAAATATATTTACCAGATTCTTTGTAAATCTATATGAAAAATTAATCCTGGTTATCTATCATCCTGAAGGATTCAAAAGACTAAGGCATAGAAGAAAGTTATCCCCTAAGTCCATATGGATTTCTAGAAACGCTATGAGATCTATTGTTAAAAGATACAGGAGATAAACTTAGATTATCTCTTTTAATATTTCTATTGTCTCCTCTGCCTCTTTTTCATCCATCACCGCTATGGTGTAACCGGCATGAACTATTACATACTCTCCAGGTTTTACTTCCGGTGTGAACATTACACTTACCTCCAATGTTACTCCTTCTAGCTCTACTGTAGCCTTATCTCCATTTATTTCTTTTACCAATGCAGGAACAGCAAGACACATAATTTTCTCCTCCATTATAAGACTTGTATTTTATGATATCATAATAGATTATGAAGAGTAAACATATCCTGTTTTTAGCCCTATTATTTATTACATTAATCTGGGGTTCCACTTTCGCTTTAATAAAAGTGGCTCTGGATAGTATCGGACCTTTTTATTTCCTGGCGATTAGATTCTCTCTAGCCAGTATTGTTATGCTTATTATTTTTAGAAAGAGTTTTAAAGAACATAAGATACATTTCGGATACATCCTTGCCGGGGTTTTTCTCTTTTTAGGTTATGTATTTCAGACAGTTGGACTCAAGTATACATCTGCCTCTAATGCGGCATTTATTACTGGACTCAGTGTTGTAATCGTTCCATTCCTGGAGGTCATTTTTATGAAGAGGAAGCTTCCCGGCACATCTATACTTGGTGCTATATCTTCTACTGCAGGACTCTGGCTCCTCACCGGATTACATAGTTTTAATATAAACTATGGTGATTTCCTGGTACTTATCTGTACGATATGTTTTGCCTCTCAAATAATAGTGGTCGGGATATGTTCTCCTAACAGTAACACCGGTGTAATCTCTACAACTCAGGTTATAGTTGTGGCTATTCTCAGCTGGATATCTATCCCTATCTTTGGAGAAAGGTTAAATACCCCTATCTCTGCTAATGCCATATGGGCGATTATAATCACCGCTATATTTGCCACTGCTTTAGCCTTCTATATACAGGCATTAGCACAGAGGAGTATTAACCCTACCACTGTGGCGCTTATCTTCGCCACTGAACCGGTCTTTGGTGGTATATTTGGTTATCTACTGCTGGGAGAGATTTTGAGTCCGTCAGCACTCTTTGGCGCAGGTTTGATATTATTGGGAATGATACTTACCCAGATTCCGGAAAGGAGAAGGAAGGAGTAGATGAAGAGAAATTCTGGATTTACTATACTTGCTCTGTCTGTATTTCTTTTAAATTTGAGTATGGGGTTACATACCTCTGTATTTAACAATTACGCAGCCCAGGAGTTAAATTTACACCCCGAAGAATTAGGTATTTTAGAGTCATTCAGAGAGACCCCGGGATTGCTTATCGCTTTTATAAGTGCCTTTTTAGGTTTTTTAAGTAAACAATATATTGCTATGCTCTCTTTTATCCTTGCCAGTATAGGGTTCAGCTTTTATTCTAAAGTCAGTAATCTTTCTGGACTTATATACGCTGGAGTTACTTGGAGTCTGGGGATACATCTTTGGATGACATTAAGTCCTATCTTCACTTTGAGCTTCGCAGAAGGAGGAGAAAGAGGAAGAAGACTTGGACAGATTAACTCTATAACTGCATTTTCAAGTCTTACCGCTATGGTCCTTGTATTTCTCACAGGTAATTTTATACCATTCAGGAAATACTATCTGATAGCAGGTATCCTTCCAATTATTGGAGCATTTCTGGTATTAAAAGTTCCATATAAGTCCAGGGTTGATGTAGACCCACCCTCTCTGGTCTTTAAGAAAGACTATATGCTCTATTATGTATTGAATTTCCTGGAGGGTTCCAGAAGGCAGGTCTTTGCCACCTTTGCCCTTTTTGTTTTGACCAGAGTATACGGAGTTCCAATACGACACATTACTCTATTACTTATAATAAATGGAATAGCGAATATACTTGTAGCCCCCAGAGCAGGTAAGCTCATAGATAGGGTGGGGGAGAGGATTGTCCTGCTGTTAAGTTACACCGGAGCGTTACTTATATTTATCGGCTATGCCACTACCAGATCGGTAACAGTACTCTCTATACTTTACTGTTTAGATAACATTATGATTAATTTTAGTCTGGCTCTTACTACCTATATAGATAGGATTTCTATTCTGGGTGATTTATCTCCCAATATCTCTATGGGTGTTACTGTTAATCATATAGCGGCTGTTCTTATGCCTCTTGTTGGAGGGATTCTGTGGGAGAGATTTGGCTATCAAACTATGTTTATGCTGGGGGCATTAATAGTCTTAATCTCTATATTTTTTGCCAATAAGATTAAGCCCAGGGAAGAAAGTATTACGGTATAGTTTTTAAGGAGCTATCTCTGTAAGAGATTTAATATCTCTTTTGCCTTTTCTTTTACTATCGGAGAAGAGTCATTACTGGCTACTTTTTTCAATGGTTCGATAGCCTTTTTATCTCCTATTTCTCCCAATGCCTCTATTACGCTTAATCTAACAGCGATATCCTTATCAGCAAGGACTTTTATAAGAGGGTCTATTGCCCTGGTGTCTTTTATTTTTCCAAGAGCTTCTGCAGCGCTTGATCTGACTGTCCATTCTTTATCGTTAAGAGCTTCGATAAGCGGTTTTACCGCATTTGAGTCTCCAATCTTACCTAACGCCTCTGCTGATCTCAATCTCACTGTCCAATCCTCATCTTTTAAACTGGCTATAAGAGGTTTTACAGCCCTTTTATCTCCAATATTACCCAATGCCTCTGCCGATCTCATCCTGACATCAGCTTCTTTATCTTTGAGCCTTTCTATAAGGGCGGGTACCGCTTTTGGGTTCTTTAATGCTCCTAGCGCCTCCGCCGCCCTCGTTCTTACAGAGGCATTACTATCTTTAATGCTAGCTATAAGGGGTTCTAGCGCTCTCTGGTCCTTAATATCTCTTAATGCTTCTATAGCCTTCATCTTGACCCAGCTATCCTCATCCTTAAGGGCAGCTATAAGTGGTTCTATTACTCTAGGGTCTTTTATCTTCCCTAAAGCCTCTACTACAGCCATTCTAACCCAGCTATCCTCATCTTTAATAAGAGCTATGAGAGGTTCTACAGCCCTTTTATCTCCGATATTGCCCAATGCTTCTGCTGCTCTCATCCTGACAGAACTGTCCTCGTCCTTGAGTAGATTTATAATCGGTCCTACAGCTGCAGGGTCTTTTATTTTTCCAAGAGTCTCAATGGCAGCCATCCTGAAAGAATTATCTTTATCGTTAAGATTACTTATAAGAGGTTTTACTGCCGGCTTCCCTATCTTTATAAGGGCATTGATCGCTTTAGACTGGACAGAATAATCGTCCCTTCTTAGTAATGCGATCCAGCAGTTTATCATTGTTGAATTACCTCGGAGCTCTCCTATCATACCTATGAATTTTTCGTAAAAATCAGACTCAATAAGCGCCTCTTTAAACGGGGCATTTGATGGATCCACCATATTCTCAGTAACCGGTATATTGCTGGAATTTGGCTCTATCTGTCCTGTAAATGACTTTCTATACGGGGAAAGATTTTTATCTTTAAATTCGAAAGATATAACGCCAGATAACTTTGCACCTGAATATACGGTGGTTTCAAGAAAGTAAAAACTCAATGGATTTCCATTAATCTTTATATTTATCGTTGCATCATAAAGTACAGGACTCTTTGATATTTTGATTCCGATAGAACTTAGAACGTCTTCAACCATATCTTCAACTGGAAGATTTGCCTTTTTAGCCTCATTATAGTTTTGTTCTATAGACAAACGAACTGTCTTTACCTTTGAAAAAGCCTTAGCCTGTTCTTCGGATGGTTTTCCTAACACTACCCCTAAGGGAAGAATAATAGATACTATTATAATAGTAAGAATTATTACTGTAAATCTTCTCATCCTTTGCCTCCTGCTCTTAAAATTTTTGTACTTTATAATTTTATCAGATATATCATTATAAATTCCATAAAATTAGACTGATATTTTTATCCATTGAAAATGGATGATATCATTGGATTATTGATAAATGTATTCCTGTCAATAATATTCTTCTTCTATCGTTTTTGTATCCCATTCGTCTTCTATGATGATGATTCCATATCCCCTTTCTTCTTATCTATAACAATATCACAGACCGGGTTAGGCTATGTCAATAGTCTGTGAAAATGTCAGGGAAGGAAATAAAACATATGAGATTAATTTGTATCCCGTAGGG
>Ga0209508_1001369_pt1 | contig 19350 bp, 19 predicted proteins | sample AD_UKC129_MetaG_FD_184427 | JGI IMG/M metagenome (GOLD analysis project Ga0209508, IMG submission 184427) | Active sludge microbial communities of municipal wastewater-treating anaerobic digesters from Canada - AD_UKC129_MetaG (SPAdes) (version 2) | ecosystem: Engineered > Bioreactor > Anaerobic... | reverse complement strand
ATCCAGCTACCGGCTGTCATCTGTCCGTACATGGTTAGCCCCAGCGCTTCCAGCCGCCTGAATTCATCCCAGGTGGCCCATTTCGGGACCAGCATGGCATTGGAAATCAAAACGCGTGGCGCATCAGGATGCGTCTTAAAAATGCCAACCGGCTTGCCCGACTGGACCAGCAGGGTTTCATCGTTTTCCAGTTTTTTCAAACTATTAACGATAGCGTGATAGCAATCCCAGTTGCGGGCAGCTTTCCCTGTCCCACCGTAAACAATAAGTTCCTGCGGCTTTTCGGCCACTTCCGGATCAAGATTGTTCATGAGCATCCGCATGGCCGCTTCTTGCGACCAGCCTTTACAATGAAGGCGGCTGCCGCGCGGTGCTCTAACCGGTTTATAAGGTGTTTTTGGTTGATCAGCCATTTCTTACCTCCCCTGTTTCCTGTATTAATTTCCTGGCCTCGGCCAGCTTATCCAGCCTGGCCAGTGTTTTTTCTTTCCCCATCATCTCTAGAACTTCAAAAATTCCAGGCCCAACCGCCCTTCCGAGCAATAGCACCCGCAGGGCATGAATAAAAACAGCCGCCTTGACCCCTTCCTTTTCAGCCCGGCCCCGCACCGCCTGCTCCAGCTCAGGTGCCGTAAAGGTTTCCAGTTGATCAAAATCTGCTTTTAACTTCGGAAGTAACTCTTCCAGACAGGGATCAAGCAAATGTTTTCTGACGGCTTCAGGGTCATAGTCAACTTGATTGGAAATAAAAGGAGCGAGCATGTCGGTCAGCTCAAGCAGCGTTCTACTTCTGGGTCTGACCAGGGCCACCAGTCTCTCCAACCAGTCCTTCTTTTCGGTAAGAAAAGCATCTGCCCAGAGTCCTTTCTTTTCCAGCCAGGGGCGAAGCTCACTGATCAACTCCGGGACGGGCATTTCATTTATTAACCGACTGTTAAGCCACTGCAGCTTGTTGAGATCAAAGATCGGACTACCTTTGCTGATATGTTCCAGGGAGAAAGCTTCAATCATTTCTTCCCGGCTGTATATCCTTTCTTCTTTGCCCGGTGACCAGCTGAGCTGAGCAACAAAATTAAAAAAAGCCAGGGGTAAATAGCCCTGCTCACGAAAACTCAGCACCGCCGTATGGCCATGCCTTTTGCTCAATTTTTTGCGATCTGGTCCGAGAATGAGCGGCAGATGGGCGAATTGAGGGATTTCTTTTTGAAAAGCGCGATAAAGAAGGATTTGCTTGGGCGTGTTGGTAATATGATCATCGCCTCTGATCACATGAGTAATACCAGACTCGATATCATCGACGACCACCGACAGATGATAGGTTGGGAAGCCGTCGCTACGCAGCAGCACGAAATCCTCCAGATTTTTATTTTCGACAGCAATATGACCATGAATAAGGTCGTCAAACTCAGTGACTCCATCCGGCATTAAAAAACGGATGGCAGCTGGCACACCTTTCTCCAGCCGTTCCTTTTTTTCCTCAGCCGAAAGATGAAGGCAATGGCGGTCATATTTCCAGTGCTGACCACTTTTTATCTTATCCTGCCTTCTTTTTTCTATTTCCTCAGGCGTACAAAAACAATAATAGGCCTGGCCACGAGAGACGAGCTCTCGCGCCGCCTGGCGGTAAATGTCAAATCTCTGTGATTGGTAGATCGGCCCTTCATCCCAGTCCAGACCAACCCACTGCAGTGCTTCCAGAATGGACTCAGTCATCTCCTCGGACGATCTGCTGACATCAGTGTCTTCAATGCGGAGGACCAATGAACCCCGATTATGTCGGGCGAAAAGCCAGTTAAATAAAGCGGTCCGCAGAGCACCAACATGGAGTTGACCGGTCGGGCTGGGAGCAAATCTAACTTTAACCATTAAAAATCTGTCCGGAATAAGAATTAGAACGTTTAAAATATAGCATACTGGCCCTGGTTATTCAAAATTCAGGCAGCCAGGAGTGCGGTTGTCCACTGCCCTTGATTTTTTTTGAGCCCCTATAAAAATAAGTTGACTCTAAAAAATAATTTAAGTAGATTATAAGCAAGCTAAGGTTTCTAAGGTTATATAGGAGGACCCAGGGAAAAAATTATTTTCCCGCCAACATGCTACAGGTTAGTGTTCTGGTCTTGGTGCGCGAGATAGAACAGGCTCTCAAAATAGTCAGAGTCTGCGAGCGTGAATTTCAGCCCGTCGTCGCTAATTCTCCGGAAGAACTTCAGGCCCTGATGAACAGCCACGATTTCTGGGTGATGGTGGTTGACAGCAGCTACGCCGCTTATGACCGCTGGAAAGAATTGATCAAACCCGATGTTTCAGTCATAATCGTCGGCAGCAATGAGGCTGAAGTCTATCAGATGCTTTTGACCTGGCCTCAGGAATACTATCTTGATTATGTTCTGGAAAAAAACGGCCAGCCCCTGGAGCCTATACTGAGTCTTCTGCTGCAGAGAGCGGTCTATGTCAGCCGCATCAAAAAAGAATGGGCTGAACTTCAGCAATCACTATCCCTGTCAGCTAGAAATACCAGAGAAATTTTCAAACAGATCAAGGAAATAAAACAGCTAATCAATCAAAATTATTTAAGGGAACTTGAAAAACGCCTGACGATTGAAACCCGCTATATCTCGTTTCAAAAAGAGCGGCAGAAAACAGAAGGCATTATCAGAAAAATTTACCTGGCTAACGATGTCAGCAGCCTGCTGGGTGTCGTCCCGGAAATCAAAGAATTGCTGGAAGCCAGAGGCCTGACTATTTATCTCATCGAAGAAAACGAAACTCTGGGCAAGCACCTTAAACCGATCATCTGGGATGATACCTTTATTACCCATCCAGAGACTTACAGATATGTGGCCAGATTGGGAGCCCCGGACTTTGCCTCGGCTGTGGCTACTTATGGGCTGGAAATTAATCTGGCCGATCCGGCTTCTGACCGGAGATATTCTATCCGTTACCAGCATAATCTGAAAGAACCGCTGAAGAGTATTCTGGCTGTACCTATCATTTACGAAAGTCAGATTATTGGAGTGGTTGAAGTCTATAACAAATCCTCGGCCGGTGAACTGGTGGCAGAAGGTTTTAGCCAGGAAGATCAGGAGATTCTGCGCGGACTTTCAGAACATATCGGCATTGCCATGACCAAGCTCAACCTGATTCAGTATGATGCCCTGACCGGCCTGCTGCGAGCTGACCCATTCTTTGACCGTATTCTGCAGAAGGTTAACTCGATGAGCAAGAGAAAAAAAGAAGAAGGGTCTTTCGCCATGGTCATGGGTGATGTCGACTGGTTCAAGCACTATAATGACAGGAATGGGCACGAGGCCGGCAACAGGCTGCTACAGGAGCTGGCCCTCGTCATGCGTCAGTCTGTTCGAGAAGAAGATTTAATCTGCCGCTATGGCGGGGAGGAATTTCTCTTTTTCCTGGAAGGAGTATCCAGCCTGGAAGAGGCCTGCCAGTTAACAGAAAGAATCAGAAAAAATATCGAAGAACATTATTTCCCCTTTGAAGAATATCAGCCCAGAAATAATCTGACCATGTCTTTCGGCGTAACTGTTTTTCCGCGCCGGCAGATGATGAGCGGTGAAGGACTGACCAGGGAGGATTTAAAACATCTTGTCCATGAATGTGACCTGGCTCTGGCCGCAGCCAAGGGTAAAGAGACCTGGAGGCTGCCACCGTCCGAAGGTCAGCCCAAAGCTGTTCTGAAAAACAGGGTCGTTGCCTATTCCCGCGACTGGGAAAGTGGCGAACAACCAGCCTCCACCATCGGTTTCCAGGAGAAACTTTACCGGGAAAAAAGACATTTCCAGAGATATTTTACTTCTACCTTTTTAATTTATAAGGAAGACTCTGAGTTCAAGGTCAGCAAGACCATTAATCTCAGTCTGGGCGGAACGAAAATAATTTCAGAAAAACCTCTGCCTGTCTCCAGGCCATTAGAAGTTGTTCTGGTTCTGGGCAAAAAAGCCAGGTGGTTGCAGACAGAAGTTGTTTATTCTGAAAAAGCAGGCACTGAAACCCCAACCTTCTATACCGGCCTGCGATTTAAAGACCTGAGCCCGGAAGATCTCGGTCTCCTTCAGGAATATTTTCAGGAAATTCAAAAAGAAAATTATAATTAAGAATAGGGATAAGAAATCGCCGCTTCCAGGCCGGTTTTATAAGCCTAGTTCCTTGCGCAGAGTCGAATAATAAACCGAGGGTGGATTCAACCGTTCCTCAAAGCTTGAGATGATGGGGAGAACTTTTTGTTCAAAGTGGTTTAGATCCTCAGGTGCTCCCCAGTTTTGAGTGCGCAGTAATTCGACCAGCTCTTCCACCACTGCCCGATTTAAAATATCCTGAGCCAGCAGGGGAAAACTAAATCCTTTTTTGTCTATTAGCGAAAGGACTTTCTGCAGGTATTTCCTCAGTCCCTCCTGTTCGGCAATCAATTCTCTTTTTAAAAAGAACTGTTCTTTGACCGAGCTGACCAGATTCAGTTTATAATAGGCTTTTTTAGCTTCTTCTACCGTCTTTTTAATTCTATTGAGAATTTCCTGGACTTCAAAAATACAATGATTATCTTTCTGATAATAACCGATCCGGCCTGAGCCATTAGCTGATTCCTGATGATAACAGAGAATTAGCTCCTGGCTTTCGGCTTTGCCACTTTTATCTTCCTGGCTATTGTCCTGGTCTTCTTCCGCTGCTCTGGCACTGCTCATTTTTTCTACCAGACCCTTCTTTATTTCTTCAGCCAGCTTCTCTTCAAGGCTTGGCTCTTTATCCGAGGATAGATCGGAGTTGCTGGTGACAGGGACTTCTATTTTTCCTTCGGACTCTTCTTTCTGCTCGCTTCGGGCTTCATCAGCTTCAGCGCTTCTGACTTCTGTCGGGCTGGCCGAAGCTGATTCTTCCTGGCTTTTAGCTTCCAGAATCAGCAGCTCTTTAACCTTCTGCAGCTTTTCCAGTTCAGAGCTTAAGTCTATATCTTCAACCGGCTCGGAGGTTTTTTCCAGCACTTCTGGCTTTAATCCGAATTTTTCTTCCAGCTGACGCTTTAAAAAAGCTGATTTTTCCATTGACTGACCGCGGATTTCCTCCAGCCTGTCCTGCAGCTCATTAATGGCTCTTATATCCGCGGCGGTCTCTTTGGCCAGCTCTTCAATCTTTTTCTGCCGCTCAACAATGCTATTATAATACTCTTTCATTTTCTGCAGGATCTGATTTCTTTCCTCTTCAAACTGCTCCCACAGCTGGCTATATTCTTCGAGGGCCTGCCATTCTTTCTTCACTTCTTCCTCAATCTGAGCTAACTGCTGCCTGGCTAATTCCCGCTCTTCCTGAATCCTCTGTTCTAATTTTTTTTCAATTTCCTCATGCTGACGCCGCAGGTAGTTTTCGAGCTGGGCTTCGATTTCTTGAATAATTGAAGATGGTTTTTTTTCGGTGTCGCTATTTGTATCCACTGACCTCTCCTTCGACCCTGGCTATTCCATTCTAAAATCACCAGCAGGCAGTGTCAAGATAAATTTCAGGTGAGACCGGACAGTATTTTGCTCGCTGCTCAAGGTGATAAAGACCGGGTGTCAGGGGTGAGAAAAATGGTCTTTTTCTCACCTTCCCACCCAAAAACCCGGGCCCCCTTTTAAGTTGGCAGTCAGTGAACTCTCTATTGCTCTTTAGCTCTAAATAATGTATACAGATAAGATAAATCCGGGTGCTAATTTGAATAATAATCATCAGAATAATCAACATAGCCGGCTAAAAGTATTGATCACTGATCCTGATCAGAAATACCGCCAGCGGTTGTCCGCTTACCTGCAGAGCCTGAAAATCGACGTAGAAACCTCTCCTAACCTGCCTCTCCCCAACCAGGTTGATAAATGGCTGAAAAACACCATCCTGATTGTTTCGAATCAGCCGGATGAAGCGAATAAACTCAGCCAGCTTCGGTTATTAAAATCAGCTGGCCGCGATTTAACAGTGATCATGCTGACTACTTCCTTTGCTGCTAACCGCTATCTTACCTATCTTCAAGCAGGTTTGATCGACTATATCTGTTCCCGCTATAACCTCGCTTCCGTTTTCTCTGCGGTTCGCTCTGAACTCTCCCGTCGTCAGCTAAAGCAAGATAATGAAATCTATTTAAAAAATCTGACCAGGTTGAAACTCGAACACTCCCGTCATATCAGGAAAAGGCTGGAGCTTGAAGAGATTTACGATACGACTGTGGAAAATTTGATGACCGCTCTCGATTTGAGAGATGTCGAAACTTTCGGCCATTCTCAAACTGTCTCCAAGTACTGCCAGGTTCTGGCCAGGTTGCTGGGCATTAACCAGGCAGCCAGGCTGGACAATATCAGGAAAGGTTCTCTTCTCCACGACATCGGTAAGATTGCCATTCCCGATTCGATTTTAAAAAAGCCGGGACAGTTGACTTCTGATGAGTGGGCCAAGATAAAGCTTCACCCGACCCTGGGCTTTGGTTTGATCAAAGAGATGAAGATACTGGCTGAGGTTGGTCACATTATCCTGTACCATCATGAAAAATATGATGGGTCAGGCTATCCGCGGGGTCTTAAAGGGGAAGAAATTCCGCTGGAATCCAGGATTTTTGCCCTGGCCGACGCTCTGGATGCTATCACCTCTCATCGCCCCTATCGAGCAGAAAGAGATTTTCCGACTGCCCGAGAAGAAATCATTAAAAATGCCGGCTCGCATTTCGACCCGCAGGTAGTTGAGGCTTTCTGCTCGATTGACATTGAGAAATGGGAAAGAATCCGCTACGAAACGACCAGGCTGATTCCTTCTTTCGAAGAATACCAGCCGCTCCTCAAAAATAAAACGTCAACCTGAAGCATCTCAGGCTCAGAGTATCTAAGCCTGATCAGATTTTTTCCGGGCAGAAACAACTCGGGGTAAGCCGGAATAATCATTATCTATTTCGATTTGACTCCAACCAGCTTCTAATAATCTGACCACTTCAGTGGCCTGGCCGGCACCGATTTCCATGACCAGAAAGCCGGCTGGCTGTAGAAACTGACCGGCTTTTTTCACCAGCTGTCTGATAAAGTTCAAGCCATCCTGGCCAGCCAGCAGAGCTTTTTTCGGCTCAAAATCTCTGACCGGTCTGTCCAGTTTCTGCCAGTCGTTGTGGGCTACGTAGGGAGGGTTGCTGACGATCAGATCAAAAGTCAGCTGACTTGGCTCAAAAGCTTCAAACAGGTTACTCCGGATAAATCTGACATTATCAACCTGGTTCAGGCGGGCATTGACCGTCGCCAGCCGGAGGGCTCTCTTTGAAACATCAGTGGCAATTATCCTCGCTGAGGGGAGTTCTTTTCCCAGGGAGATAGCAATGTTGCCCGAGCCGGTCCCCACGTCGAGAATCAACGGCTCTTGAGGTAGAGGAAGAGTGAGAATCTTTTCCACTACTAGCTCAGTTTCCGGTCTGGGAATCAAAACCGAACGGTTAACCCAAAAAGTCAATCCCCAGAACTCTTTATAGCCAAGAAGATAAGCTAGTGGACAGCCGTCTATCCTTTGCTGTACCAGTTGCTCCAGATTCTTTTCCAGCTCTGGACCTGCGGGCTCGGACAGCCTGGTGAAAAACTCTGCCTCATTCAGGCGGCCAGCCGCCTGAATTAAAAGACGGGCCTCGAGAAAAGGACAGGGGCTGGTTGACAGCCTGGCCGCTGTCTCCCGGAATAGCTGGTCCAGATTCTTAGAATTCAAGTGGCTGATTAGCTGTTTCCTCAGGCTTGTCTTCTTCGAGGGCTCTGGTTTGAAAATAGAGGACCAGTTTCTCGATGATCTCATCCAGGTCACCATCCATGATCGCTTCAATATCATAAAAATTTTCATTCAGCCGGTGATCGGTCACCCTGGACTGAGGAAAGTTGTAGGTTCTTATTTTTTCGCTGCGTTCACCGCTCCCGACCTGCCGCCTTCTGTCCTGAGAAATCCGGCTGTGCTGTTCGCTCTGGGCTATATCCATCAGTCTGGTTCTTAAAATTTTCAGAGCTCTCTCTTTGTTGCGATGCTGTGATTTTTCATCCTGGCAGGAAACTACCAGACCGGAAGGCCTATGAGTAATTCTAATCGCCGTGTAATTCCGGTTGACATTCTGGCCGCCCGGACCAGAGGCGCCAAAAGCCTCTATTTTCAAATCTTTCGGGTCAATTTTAAGGTCAATCTCCTCAGCCTCAGGTAGAACAGCCACCGTGGCGGTTGAGGTATGAATGCGGCCAGCAGCTTCAGTTTTTGGCACTCTCTGCACGCGGTGAACACCGCTTTCATATTTCAGCCGGGAATAAACTTTCTTTCCCTGGATATTGACAATGGCTTCCTTAATGCCGCCGATGGGTGAATAGCTGACATCCATCAACTCCCATTTCCAGCCTTTTTGCTCGGCATAACGGGTGTACATGCGGAGCAAATCCTGAGCAAAAAGTGAAGCTTCATCCCCACCGGCTCCGGCCCTGATCTCCAGAATTACATTTTTTTCATCATTGGGATCCTTAGGGAGAAGCATCAGCTTCAACTCTTTTTCTAAAGTTTCTTTTTTTGACTTTAACGACTCTAGCTCTGCTTCCGCCAGATGCTTTAGTTCCGGATCAGAATCAGCTTCAGACAGAATCGAACTGGACTCCGCCAGTTCTTTTTCTACCTTTTTGAACTCTTGGTATTTTTTGACCAGAGGTTCCAGCTCAGCCCTCTCCCGGGCCAGCTCTTTGATCTTCTGGACATTAGAAGTGATGGTGGGATCAGATAGAAGTGAAACAACCTGTCGGTATCTTTCTTCGACAGTTTTTAATTCCTGAAGCATGTTTTTTATTTTTTGGCTTTAGCCGCATATTTTTTCCTGAATTTCTCCACCCGGCCAGCTGTATCCATGATTTTCTGTTTGCCGGTGAAGAAGGGATGACACTGAGAACAGATTTCAACCCTGATCTCTTTTTTAGTTGACCTGGTTTTAAAAGTATTGCCGCAGGCACAGATGACGGTGCATTCCTGATATTCGGGATGAATTCCTTTTTTCATACTCTTCTCTCCTCTTCAGGCTCCTGATTATAGCAGGTTTAACTTCATCAGTAAAGAATTCCTGCCTTCTCGCTTTTTTCCTGGAAAAGCTCCAAATTGAGTTTAAATCTGGAGGTTTTTTCCACATGACGGGCAATTTCTTTATAGACTCTGGAATTTATATACTCTTTCAGGGATTCACTTAACGGATAAACCTGCTCTTCTGCCTGCCACTCATAGGCCTGACCATCGTCTGTCTCCAGGCAGCCCAGATAAACTGCCCAGGCCAGCTGACGGAAAGGGACGTGATTGAACTGACGACGGATGGCCTTAATCTGGCCTTCCTTAATAGGGTTAACAAAATAAAGGTACCTGGAAAAAAGCAGGGCATTATGAAAGTAGGCGGGAAACGCCACCAGAGCATCCAGCTCAATCAGTTTGGCTAAATAGAGAAAAATTTCCAGAACTTTTTTGGAGAGGCTTAACCCTGGTCTGGTCTGACCGGGAAGCGGACCATGGTGTCCGGAAAATTCCTGCCTCGGGTTTTGCAGGGTAAGCCATTCAAATAAGAGGCTGTGTTGAACCGGCAGTTTATATCCGTGTTTCTCGGGGTCCAGAAATTTTGTTCGGCTTTCCTTGAGCTTCAAATCAACGACGATCCGGTCTGGATCTTCTTTCTCCCAGTAAATAAGCAATCGCTGAACAGGATAATCCGAAGAATCAAGCCGGTAACTGAGCGGCCAGAGATTCCTTTTCCTGGCTTCACGAAAGAAACCTTTTCTGGCCAGGACAACCATGACCTCTTTTAAGGTATAACGGCCGAGAAAAAGCAACGAACCCCTGGCCGGTCCCAGCCCGGAAAAAATTTCTTCTTCTTTAAGTCTCAGACCGCTCCCAGGCCGGGGATTCGCCTTGTCGTCAGCAGTCATTTATCCTGACTCACCTTTGATTTTTTTTCTTTTGGCCCTGGTTTCTTAGATTCCACTTCCTCCTGGTTGCCCTTTTCAGCTATTATCTTACCAGAATAAATAGAAAAAATATCATCAGCAAAGCTCACCTGGCGAATTAATTCAAAATCATCTTTTGAGGGTGAATAGCGGCGGTGATGACGGATGATAAGCAATCCCTCCGGCCGGAGAATCTGCCTCTTTCTGATAACTTTTAAGGGGTTCCTGTCAGCCAGAAGCCGATAAGGGGGATCGAGAAAGATAATATCAAAGGTCACCTTTTTTTTGGCCAGATCAATAACTGCCCGGTTAAACTCTTTGTTGATGACCAGAGCCAGCTCCTCTGCCCCGCATTTTTTTATATTGGCTTCGATCGTTTTAGCCGCTAAAGGTAATTCTTCTATAAAGACAGCCCGCCTGGCTCCCCGGCTTAAAGCTTCCAGACCAACCGAACCAGTACCGGCAAAGCCATCCAGAAAATTGGTATCAGTTATTCTTTCCTGGAGAATGTTAAACAGCGAGCCACGAAGCTTGGCTGGTAACGGTCTGACCAGTGGACTTGGAACGAGCCTCAGGACCCTTCCTTTATAACGGCCGGCAATTATTCTGATCACCTTTAAAAACCTCTCACTCAATAATAAACCAGGAGCTTACCCCGGGCTGTTTTTAAATCCAGAATCCCGGCTGGTAGCTCATACCAGCTATCAAGACGCTGAGCTTCAAGTCCATTACTTCTGGCTATCAAATCAATCAGAGAATTAACCACCGCTGGTTGAACAGGTTGGGTCTCAAAATAAAGTTTGTCGATATCGAGCCTGACTCGCCTGCGATCTGTTTCCAGCCTGGCTACAAAATAAAGATTAATTTCTTCCTTAAAATAAGAAGGTAGGCCTTGATCTTTTAAGTCAAGCAAAATCCAGCCTTCGATTTTATTAGCTGGAAGCAACTTGAGCTCAATAGTTTTAACCGTTGGTGACTCTTCCGAGAAAATATAACGGAAAAAAGAGGAAACCTCCGCCTCTGAAAATTCAGCTATCTTATTCTGGTAACCTCGATTTTCCCTCTGGTAACGCTCAACCTCGTCCAGAAAATTGGCGACCCTTAAAGCCGTCTCCAGATCCTGCAGCTGTCCGCCTTCAGTCCGGGGAAAGGCGAAGAGCACAGCCTGGACAGACAAAAAGGAAAATAAGGCCAGACAAAGGCAGCTCCCTGCTTTTAAGCCTGAAGATTTCTTTTTTTTATCCATTTCTCTTTGACGTTCTTAATTAATTTATCAACAAATCACCTTTTTGTAAATTCAATGTATCTGACCTAACACAGTCAAGAAACAAAGGCGGGAAGAGGCGGAACAGGCCGAAGAGGCTACTGGTGGAAACTAATTTTCTGACCTTGTAACTCTCAGGCAGTTCACTTTTCAAGCGTAAATAACAAGGCTGGCTGGTTTCCTTGACACTATTCAGGGGGTAAACTATACTGAAGTTTTGAGAATACCCAGTCAGAAAGAAAGCCAATTATGACCCTGGTCAAGCAAGCAAGAAAAGGTATTTTGATTCCCTTTCTCAAGAAAGTGGCAGCCGAAGAGCGGCTCGAGCCTGATGAGCTTTTGTCTCTTCTGGCCAGTGGGGAAATTGTCATACCATATAATAAAAGGCATAAATCAGTCCGGCCAGTAGCCATCGGCCGCAAAATGAGGACTAAAGTCAACGTCAATCTGGGAACTTCCCGGGATTATCCCGATCTCCAGAGTGAAATAGCCAAGCTAAAATTAAGCCTCAAATACCAGACTGATGCCGTGATGGATTTAAGCACAGGAGGTGATATCAGAAGCATCAGAAAAAAGCTTCTTACCCTTTCCACTGTCCCTCTGGGAACCGTTCCTGTCTATCAGGCAGCTATTGAAGCCATAGAAAAACGTGGCTCAATAGTGGAAATGACTGAGGATGATCTCTTTGAGACCATCAGACAGCAGGCAGAAGAGGGTGTGGATTTTATGACCGTCCACTGCGGTCTAACCATCAAAGCGGTGGACAGGCTGAAAAAGCAGGGGCGAATAGCTGATATTGTCTCCCGCGGCGGTGCCTTTCATCTGGCCTGGATGCTTCGCCATCAGAAAGAAAATCCCTTATATGCTAATTTTGACCGGCTGCTGGACATAGCCCGGAAATATGATGTTACCTTAAGCCTCGGTGACGGCTTGAGGCCTGGTGCAATTTTCGATGCCACTGACCGACCCCAGATTGAAGAACTTCTCACCCTGGGCGAACTGGTCAGAAGGGCACGTGAGGCTGATGTCCAGGTCATGGTCGAGGGACCAGGCCACGTGCCCCTTGATCAGATAACCATGAATATCAAGCTCGAAAAAAGAATCTGTGAACAGGCTCCTTTTTATGTTCTGGGACCGCTGGTCACCGATATTGCTCCCGGTTACGATCATCTCGTCTCAGCTATAGGTGGCGCCATCGCGGCTGCCGCCGGTGCTGATTTTCTCTGCTATGTGACGCCTGCCGAGCATCTCGGGTTACCATCACTTGACGACGTTAAAGATGGGCTAATCGCCGCCAGAATAGCCGGACATGCGGCCGACATCGTTAAGGGCGTTCCAGGAGCTATAGAAAGAGACTTCCAGCTATCTAAGGCCAGAAAGAAACTGGACTGGGAAACCCAGCAAAAGCTGGCTATAGACCCCATAAAATTTGCTGAAATCAGAAAACGAAGGAAATCAAAGACCACAGCCTGCTCCATGTGCGGCGACTTCTGTGCGATGAAAATCGTCAGCCAATTTTTGAACGGAGAGGCTGATGATTCCTGCTTCTAATGGTGTTCGTTTCGGCGTGGCCGGAATCCCCCATTCATGTCCTGAAGATTCTTCTCTTCGAGCAGTTGATTGTGTTGCTTCTCTGGGCCTGGAAGCGCTGGAACTGGAATTTGTACACGGGCTCAAACTCGGTCCGGAAACAGCCCGTCAGATCAAAATAAAATCCAGTCAGCAAGGGGTGAAGCTCAGTGCTCATGCCCCTTATTTTATCAATCTTAATGCCGGGGATCAGGGACAGAGGATACGTAGCCAGGAGCTACTGTTAAATTCTCTGCGGCTGGCCGGGGTAGCCGGGGCTTCTGATCTGGTCTTTCACGCCGGCTATTATGGACGCCAAACCCCCGAGGAAACCTACAGCCAGATCAAAAACAGCTTGAAAGAAATTCTGTCCATCAGCCGGCTGGAAAAAATACCGGTCAGGCTCAGAATTGAAACCATGGGCAAACGTCAGCAGTTTGGTACTCTGGATGAAGTCCTGGCCCTTTGTCGGGAACTGGAAGGTCTTTTTCCCTGTCTTGATTTTGCTCATATCTTTGCCAGAGAAGGAAAAATAAACTCTTATCGGGATTTTTATCAGGTGCTAAAAAAAGTGGAGAGAAAGCTGGGCCACCGGGCACTGGCCAGCGCCCACATCCATATTTCTGGCGTCATCTTCAACCAGCGCGGGGAGATCAAGCACATCAACCTTGACGAATCAGAATTTCAGTACGATGAATGGCTTCAGGCCATTATTGAGGTTGACCTTAAAGGCACAATTATTGTCGAGAGCCCATCACTCGAAGCTGATGCTCTGAGGCTGAAGAGCCTTTATTACAATCTTAAAGACAAGGGAACCAGTCCCGAACACAGCCGCACCAATCATGATTTTCTTGACACTGATTGAGGCAAAGTCTAAACTAAATCCTAATTATTAAATAGCCTGAATCAGTATGAATTCAAAAAATACCGGGGAGAGAGGATTTTTTGGCTGATTATTTCTGGGAACTCAGAGGACAGTTTATTCTCAAAGAATTGGCGATCGTAACCGGCTGGACTTTTTTTCTGGCGAACAGGCTCGTTCGCCTGAAGCATAGAGTAATAACTCTGATAAAAGGAGAGGCAGATGATTGAAATTCGTTTCCATGGACGAGGTGGCCAGGGGACAGTTGTAGCCTCAAAGATTCTGGCTGATGCCCTGGCCAAAGAGGGCAACTATGTCCAGGCTTACCCGGAGTTCGGAGTCGAACGTCGTGGGGCCCCTGTTTTTGCCTTTATCCGCATTGATAATAAGCCGATCTATGACAAAAGCAGAATTTATACGCCTGATCATGTAGTCGTGGTTGATCCAACTCTGGTCGAAGCCATTGATGTCACCGACGGTTTAAAGGATGGCGGCTACATTATTATCAATAGCCCCAAAAAGCCAGAGGAATTCAAATTTCCTGACAAATTCAAGGTTTTTACCATTGATGCAACTGATATTGCAGTCAGGCACCAGCTGGGCACGCTGGCTGCTCCCATTGTTAATACGGCCATTGTTGGGGCTGTGGCCAAAATATTAAAGTTGACCAAACTGGAGTCGCTGATCGAAGCTATCAAAGAAGGAGTGCCTCAGAAGCCTGAGGAAAATGTTCAGGCAGCCATTGAAGCTTATGAAAAAGCGTGAGGGAGGAAGAGATGAGCAAAAAGAAAGATGATAAAAGAATAATCTTTAACTCTGAACAAGAAATGCCACTGGTAGCCATGTCGCTGGGCTCAATGCTCTATAACAAGACAGGAGCCTGGCGGAATATTAAGCCTGTTATAGACCTATCCAAATGTATTAAATGCGGGATTTGCTGGAAATTCTGTCCCGATACCTCCATTGACATTGTCGATGAGTGGCCGGTCGTTAATTATGATTATTGCAAGGGCTGCGGCGTCTGTGCTGAAGAATGCCCGGAAAAATGCATTGTTATGGTTGAGGAGGAAAAATGAAAAAAGTAATTATGGGAAACCACGCTCTTTCCTACGGGGCGATGCTGTCCAGAGCTCAGGTCATCGCTGCCTACCCGATTACTCCTCAGACTCAGGTGGTTGAACTGCTGTCAGAAATGTGCGCCAATGGGACCCTTGATGCCAAGTTCATTAAGGTCGAATCTGAACACTCGGCTATGGCCGCCTGTCTGGGAGCCTCAATGGCCGGGGCCCGGACCTTTACCGCCACCTCCGCTCAGGGACTGGCTTTGATGCATGAAATGCTGCACTGGGCTTCTGGTGGTCGCATGCCCGTTGTTATGGGTGATATTAACCGGGCAATGGCGCCAGGCTGGAGCATCTGGACTGACCAGATTGATAGTCTCTCCCAGAGAGATACCGGCTGGATTCAGTTCTACTGCTCATCCAACCAGGAAGTGCTGGATACCGTCATTCAGGCTTACAAAGTTTCCGAAAAAATGATGATTCCCAGCATGGTCATTCTGGACGCCTTCGCTCTTTCTCATACTTATGAAGTGGTGGAAATTCCAGAGCAGGAAAAAGTTGATGCCTATCTGCCACCTTTTAATCCACCTTACCGTCTGACTCCGGCTGATCCCCATGCTTTTGGTGGTCTGACTTCACCAGACCACTATATGGAACTGCGCTATAAGCTGCAGAAGGATATGGAAAAGGTGCCAGCCCTGGTCGAGGAAACCGGACGCGAATATGAAAAAATGTTCGGCCGTTATCTCGGTCAGGTTGATGATTATCTCTGTGACGGAGCTGAGCTGGTTTTTGTTACCTCCGGTACAGCCGGTCTGACCGCCCGGGTGGTGGTGGATGAGCTCCGAGCTCAGGGAGTCAAGGCGGGCAATCTGCGTATCAAGCTTTTCCGCCCCTTCCCCTTTGAGCAGGTCAGATCCATCTTATCCAGAGTCCCGAAGGTGGCTGTTCTTGACCGGAATATCTCTTACGGCCACCATGGAGTTTTTTATCAGGAAGTTAAATCGGCTATGTATGGACTGCCATCCGAGCCGGCTATTTTTGGTTTTATAGCCGGACTGGGCGGACGCGATATCACCAGAGAGACTTATAAAGAAATTGCTGATTATGCCCTTAAACACGATCGGCCCGAAGAAGAAATCGTCTGGATAGGAGTGAAAAAATGAGTAAAGAAAGGAAAATGACCATAACTTTGCCAAGAGAGGAGCTGATGAGCTCCGGCCATTTAGCCTGTCAGGGCTGCGGAGCAACCCTGGCCATGAGATATGCTTTAAAAGCCCTGGGGCAGAAAACTATCCTCTGTATTCCAGCCTGCTGCTGGTCGGTCATTGACGGACCATTCCCCCACTCTTCGCTCGATGTGCCTATCTATCACTGCGCCTTTGAGACCGCTGCTTCCTCCGCCAGTGGAGTTAGAGCCGGCCTTGATATGGTTGGTGATAAAGAAACGACAGTTATGGCCTGGGCGGGCGATGGTGGAACTTTTGATATCGGGATTCAGGCGCTGTCCGGTGCAGCGGAAAGAAATGAAGATTTCATCTATGCCTGTTATGATAATGAAGCCTATATGAATACCGGTATCCAGAGAAGCTCAGCCACACCAATTGGCGCCTGGACAACGACCACTCCTGTCAAACACTACAAAAAGGAAAGAAAAAAAGACATCATCGGCATTATGGCCGCTCATGATATTCCTTATATCGCCACCGCCAGCATCGCCTATCCGGAGGATATGGTTAAAAAATTCAAAAAGGCTAAAGACATTCATGGAACCAGGTTTATTCATATCTATGCACCCTGTCCAACTGGCTGGAAGAGCCGCCCTGATGATACGGTCAAGCTGGCCAGGCTGGCCGTTCAGACCGGCTATTTCCCTCTTTACGAAGTAGAAAATGGTGAAAAGTGGACTCTCAATCTTAAAATAAAAGAAAGAAAACCGATTACCGAGTATCTTAAACTGCAGGGACGATTCCGCCATTTGAAGCAGGATGAAATCGATTTAATCCAGGCTGAAGTTGACAACAACTATCAGAAAATCCTGAAAAAGTGTGGTCTGTAAGCTAATCTCTTATAAACTGGTGACTGATTCAATATGATCTGATTATCAAAAGGAGAAAAAGAATGAAGAAAAGTATCATAATCCTATTCATGCTGGTAGCGCTTTTAACCACCTATGCCTGCCAGAAGTCAGAAACAACGGCCAGTGGAAGCACTTCGCCCTCAACTTCAGCTGAACTGGCTCCAGCTTTCGAGGTGACAACACTCGATGGGCGACAGATCAGTTTAGCCTCTCTGGCCGGCAAAGTTGTTCTGGTTAATTTCTGGGCTACCTGGTGTCCTCCCTGTCGGGCAGAAATTCCAGATTTTATTGAAGCCTATGCCGAACTTAAAGATAAAGGACTGGAGATACTGGGCTTCTCTGTTGACGACCTATCTGAGGCTGAACTGAAAAAGTTCGTCGATGAAGCCAAAATGAATTATCCGGTCTCTCTGGTCGGAAAAGATATCGTGGAAGCTTTCAAGCCGGGTCAGTATATACCAACTTCTATCTTTATTGACAAAAAAGGTCAGATCAGATACCGCCACGTTGGCAAACTGGAGAAAGCTGATCTCATCAAAAAGTTTGAAGAGCTGAACCAGGAATAAAACTGACTCTGGTTAAGCTGGCTGATATTTTCAAGACAGCCAGTTGAGTTAGTGCGGACTGTCATAAGGTAGAAAAAGCTCAGGCTGAGCAGCTATTTATAGATAGGATATTTCGTTCACCAGCGGTAGACAGCTGCTGCCCAGGTAAACCCCGCTCCAAAAGCTACCATAACGATGATCTGTCCTTTTTGAAGTTTGCCCTCTTCTGCTAGCTCATGCAGAGCAACCGGAATGGTGGCTACTGACATGTTGCCATATTTATGGATATTAGCCACAATTTTTTCTTTGGGCAGGTTTAGTCTTTCTCCGGTCGCATCAATAATTCTTAAATTGGCCTGATGCGGAATCAGATAGTCAACCTGGCTTTTATCCAGGCCAGCCCTTTTTAAAGCCTCCAGAGCAGACTCACCCATTCTCTTGACCGCATGTTTAAAGACCTCATTGCCTTTCATCGTCAGATAGTGAAGCTTTTTTTCCACCGTCTTTTCATTAGCCGGATGAAGAGTTCCACCTCCAGGCAGTATCAATAATTCAGCCAGAGAGCCGTCAGCACCCCAGTAATGGGAAATCAGACCGGAATCATCATCGCTTTCCTCTAAAATAAAGGCACCCGCTCCATCGCCAAAAAGGACACAGGTTGACCGATCTTCCCAGTTGGTAATTTTAGTTAAAATATCTGCACCAATGAGCAGGATGCGGCGAGCTGTCCCACTGAGAATCAGGCTTTCAGCCACAATGAGGGCATAAAGAAGGCCGGTGCAGCCTGCTTCCAGATCAAAAGCAGGGATTTCCTTAATCCCCAGTTTTTTCTGCACCCAGCAGGCAGTGGCCGGGAAAATTGTATCGGGGGTGTTGGTCGCAACCAGAATCAAATCGACATCTTCGGCTTTCAGACCGCCTCTCTCCAGAGCCATCCTGGCCGCATTGACAGCCAGATCAGAGGTGACCTGTTCTTTGGAGACGATCCTTCTCTCTTTAATACCTGTTCTGGTGGTGATCCATTCATCCGAGGTGTCAACCATTTTTTCCAGATCAGCGTTGGTTAACACTTTATCAGGGAGGTAAACCCCGGTACTTCTGATCTTGATTCGTCTTTCCTTCTTTATCATTTAAACACCCTCAATTTTTTTCCTATCATACCTTTTTTCATTTTAAAAATAAAGGCGATGGTGTTAGAATTTTTAAGTCAAGGTTCAATGAAAGATTGTTCAACCTTTTCCAGACTGGCCAGGATTTTTTTCTTTTCTATGATTTTAATTCTGACCAGCAGCAGTCTATCACGCGCTCAACTCAAGCCAGGCCAGTACTTAGAAGAAAGCCCGCTGGGCAGCTGGAATCAATTCGGACTTGATTCAGCGGCTACCCTGGGCACCGGTTTATCCCAGTTGACTCTGGCTCATAACAGTCAGATTCTTCTCGCTAACCCGGCCCTGCTGACTTCGCTTAAATCCTGTACTCTGACCATCAATTTGGGCTTCAATCAGACCCAGCTTTTTAATTACTGGCTGGTCAACACTGGAGTTGTCTCAACTGATTCCAACCTGACCTATCGAAACTTTGAACTGAATTATGTCGGTTTTAGTTATCATTCAGGTCAGTACACGCTGGCCGCCGCCTGGGCTCAAAGCGAGAATTTTGGCCGGCCGGCCATTGATTACCAATCTGCTGACAATGACTATGTTTATAACAGTCTGAAACTCGGCCAACGAGGACATCTCAGGACTTTTAGCCTGGCCCTGGCCAGAAAATTCAGGACGAAGCTTAGCCTCGGCCTGAGTCTGGTTTTTTTAACTGGCCGGATAAATAGAGACCTGCAGGAAGACTGGCCGCTGGAGGGAACCTCGATGATCGACAGCCGGCAGCAGAAGATGACCGGCTTCTATGCTGTTTTTGGCCTCAATTACCTGATTAGCTCTCGCCTGGCGGCGGGACTGAGCCTTATTCCTCCCTATCAGAGGAAGGTCAAAAGTCAGAGCCTTCTAACCTACACCTCAGCCGAAGTCA
>Ga0209508_1001367_pt1 | contig 19370 bp, 23 predicted proteins | sample AD_UKC129_MetaG_FD_184427 | JGI IMG/M metagenome (GOLD analysis project Ga0209508, IMG submission 184427) | Active sludge microbial communities of municipal wastewater-treating anaerobic digesters from Canada - AD_UKC129_MetaG (SPAdes) (version 2) | ecosystem: Engineered > Bioreactor > Anaerobic... | reverse complement strand
TAAGTTCTGCTATGCCTGAATGGTTCACATACCTTTTCATGTTGACTTTGCTTTCAGCAGCCATGTCTACTTTGAGCGCTCAGTTCCATGTTCAGGGGACTGCTATTGGCAGAGATGTTTATGAAACTTTAAAAAGGGAAAGTGGAAGATCTGTGTTTATAACAAGGATTGGTATCATAATTGCTGTGATAATCGCGGTTATACTGGCATATGTCTTGCCGGGCAGTATAGTAGCGCAGGGAACGGCTTTATTCTTCGGGATATGTGCAGCCACTTTCCTTTCTGTTTATACCTGTGGATTATTCTGGAAGGGCACAACAAAGGCTGGTGCAATAGCAGGGATGGTCTCAGGGGCTGTTATAAGCATGTTATGGCTCCTATTTGTTTATAAGAAGACCGCTATGGCCCTTGGTTTGGCGAAGTTGATATTTGGTGGTTTGCTCATCAAAACTATGCCCTGGCCATTTGTGGACCCTATATTGGTGGCTGTCCCTGCATCAATGCTAATAACAGTACTTGTAAGCCTCTTAACAAAGAAATTTGGGGAAGATCATTTAAAAGAATGTTTTAAGGGGGTATGATCGTGCAGATCCTAGGTATACCTGATCCATGGGTTTGGAGCGCTTACATATCCTGTATACTAGTGACTGTTCTATGCGTAGCCTATGGTCTAATAAACTGGAACAAAAACTAAAAGAAAGAAATCTCATTATAGGATCCTCACTACATACAATTTTCTTTCTTCCAAAATTATAAATAAATAGTAATATCATAGAGAATGATATGGTGAATAAAATGAGAGTTGTTGAAGAGATTATAGGTAAAGAGGTTCTTGACAGTTCCGCTAAAGTAATAGGGAAAGTAAAAGATATTGAGGTAGACATTGAAACAAGGACAATAGAAGCACTTATATTAGGTAAAGGGGGACTATCAGAGGGTCTTGGATTATCGAAGGGAGAGACAATAGTACCCTATGATATGGTTAAAAAGATAGGGGACAAGATACTTCTTGAAGGGCCAATAGAATAGGATTCCAAAAAAACTTTTATTTTTTTGGGTGTTGGAATTGGAAGTGAAGGGCATATGTAGTCTCTGTGGTAAAGTAGCATTTTTACATACTTGTCGTCTCTGCGGGGCCCTAGTATGCCCAGATTGTTACGTTCCAGAGTTGGGGGTTTGTAGAATATGCGCCGGGAAACTGAGAAGGAAAAACTTAAAGAGCGCCTTTTAAAGCTGCTGAAAGAAAAAAGGGTTATAAAAACAGGCCAATTCACCCTATCCTCTGGTAAAAAAAGCAATTACTACGTGGACATTAAAAATGCCATAACAGACCCCTTAATCCTAGATTTGATAGCAGATTTGATAAAAATGGATATAAAAGATGATAAGATTGATAAGATAGCTGGGCCCGCTCTTGGGGCTGTGCCCATCGCCACCGCCATATCACTCAAAACAAAAAAGCCCTTTATCATCATAAGAAAAGGGAAAAAAGGGTATGGAACCTCCAAGTTGATTGAAGGCAAAATAAAAAAAGGGGAAAAAATAGCGATAGTCGAGGATGTTACAACAACAGGAAACTCCCTCCTAAGAGCCATCAAGATAATAGAAAAGAATGGAGGCCAGGTTAAAAGAGCCTTTGTGATAGTAGACCGTGAAGAAGGGGCTGAAGAAAATCTGGGAAGGGAAGGTTTCATCTTAGAACCTTTATTTTCCATCAGTCAATTGAAATAGCTGTTTAAAGATTATCTTTTGATTGATAATTTTTTTTTGTGAGGGTAAGGTTTTTATATTAGGCTTTACATTATAATGTAAGTGAGCACCTACATACTTCTTTGTGGTATCATGAAAACTACAAGAGAAAAAATACTAGAAGCTGCAAGGGAAACTTTCATAAAAAAAGGATATAAAGGTGCTACAACGCGCAAAATCGCCCAGAAGGCGGGTGTGAGTGAAGTCACATTATTCAGGAAATTCAAAACAAAAAGCAGCCTACTCAAAGAAATACTAAACGAAAACACCACCCTATCCTCCAGGATATTCAACGAACTCCTAGAATCAGACCTCAGAGACAAACCCAAAGAATTCCTCAAGAAACTAGCAGAAAAATTCTTCAACATGATCATCGAGAAAAAAATAGACCTAATATTCATAATACTCGTGGAAAAAGAACTCGAAGAACACGGCTTGGAAGAATGGGAACTCCTAGACTCAATAAACAAAACACTATACTCCAACCTAACAAGATACTTCAAAGAACAGATCAAAAAAGGCAACATCCGAGAAATCAACCCAGAAACAGCAGCACTAACCTTTATAAGCTACCTATCACACCTAAACCTATTATCACACTTCAAAGAATGCAACATACACGAAGAAAAACAAAAATACATCGAAAACTTCATATACATCCTCCTAAACGGGATAAAAAGGTGATGAAAAATGTTAAACACAAAAGGAGGTGAAGAGGAAGCCGACATGGGGAATATGATAACCACATTCAAAAGAATAGCCGAAAACCCCATATCAAGACTCCTAATAAACCTAATGCTACACAAATGCAAAAAAGATAATAAAACACGCCTAGAAGCCGCACTAAACAACTATATAAACAATAAAGACTGCTGCACAGAATGCAAAATCCTATCATACTTCCTCTCACACATAATAAAAAGCGGGGCCAAAGCATTCGGCGTAACGGAAGAAAAACTAAAAAAAGAGATGAACGACCCCTACTGGCTGCAAGGCCTGATAAACGTCCTCAAAGGTATAGGTATCTTCGGAGTTAGAAAACCCTTCGTGCCAGGCGCCCCATTTCAGATAGTCTGGAACATCACACATCGCTGCAACATGAACTGCAAACACTGCTACGAAACCGCAGGCACCCACAAAAGAAAAGAACTGGGAAAAGAAGAAGTAATAAAAGCCATAGATATCTTAGCAGATAATGGTGTGACATCACTCGCATTCTCTGGTGGAGAACCAAGCATCCACCCACACATACTCGAATACATATCCCACGCCAGAAAAAAGGGCCTATATGTTGCCATGGCAACCAACGGTTACATATTAGCCGATGAATCCCGCTGCAAAAAATTCATAGATGCAGGCCTACAATTTGTCCAGATTAGTATTGATAGTATAGATCCCTATTCCCATGACACTTTTCGCGGTGTTAAAGGCTCATGGAAAAAGGCTTGCAAGGCCGTTAAAAACTTTTCAGCCTATGATGTTTTCGTTGAAGTTGCGATGACAATCACAGCCGATAATTATCATCAAATCCAGGATATGATGGAATTGGCCCGGGACCTTGGTGCTGATTGGCTCATGTTATTCAATTTCATACCGACAGGAAGGGGCATAGAAAACATGAACCTTGACATATCACCCAGTGAAAGATATAGGATATTGCAGGATGCATATTATGGGAATTTCAACAATGGTATACAAGTACTTTCCACAGCACCGCAATTTGCAAGGGTGGCTGAAGAACTTAACAGTTGCGACAGTCAGATTATCCCCACACATTTCTACAATCCAGAGTATACAAATCCTAACTTGAGACAATTAGCAGATTTCATAGGTGGCTGCGGCGCTGGAAGATTCTACCTAAGCATGGAACCCAATGGTGACATATACCCATGCGTATTCTTTCCACACGAAGAAGAACTTAGAATAGGTAACATTTTAGAAGATGATTTCGAAAAACTCTGGAAAAATAATAATATACTAGAAAGGCTCAGGGACAGGGAATACCTCTATGGTACTTGTTATACTTGCAAATCGAGGAATATTTGTGGTGGATGCCGGGCAAGAGCATACAGCTACTTCAAGGACATATGCGCCCCAGACCCAGGCTGCATAAACAACAAAAACTTATGGAACAAGATAAAAGAAAAAGCATTTGCAAAATAAAATATTATAGGTGTTAAAGATGGATGTGGTTCTTTTAAACCCCCAGGATAAAACTGCGGTGAAAAACAAACTAGGATTAAGCCTACCCCCACTAAATTTAATGTACCTTGCAGCTTCATTAGAAAAGGCTTCATTCTCTGTTAAAATCATAGACGACGACCTTAAAAGGTGGGGACACGAAAAAGTAGCTAGTATAATAGAAAAATTCAACCCTATGATTGTGGGTGTCACAGCAACCACAGCAACAATCAAAAACAGTCTAGAGTATATCAAAACCATTAAAAGTTTACTCCCAGAAGTTCTCACAGTTATAGGGGGGCCGCATCCGACATTTCTACCATTAAACACCCTTAAATGTTTAAAGGAACTTGATGTTGTTGTGATAGGTGAAGGGGAGGAGACCATCGTCGAACTCGCGGAAAAGTATGAAAAAAGGGACAGGAAAGGACTTGAAGATGTTAAAGGGATCGCATACCGTAAAGGGTCAAAGTTAAAGATTAACGAGCCACGACCACTTATAAAAGACCTTGACAAACTCCCATTCCCTGCGAGACACCTTGTACCATTCAATGAATATGAAACATCGAACGAGGAAGCAGGGGGTATGATAACGAGCAGAGGCTGCGTATACTCTTGTGAATATTGCTCATCATCCCTTATCATGGGTAAAAGGTTCCGTTTCAGAAGTCCGGAAAATGTCGTGGACGAGATAGAAGAACTTGTATACAATTACGGACTCCGTGAGATCGCATTCCTTGATGACACATTCATGTTACACCGCAGAAGAGCCCAGGAAATAGGAGATGAAATCAAAGCAAGGGGTATAGATGTTAGTTTCGTGACATCATCAAGGGTTGATATGGTGAAAAGGTCACTTTTAGAAAAGCTTAAATCTGCTGGGATGAGCACAATCTATTATGGTGTTGAATCAGGGTCACAGAGGATACTGGACCTTATGAGGAAGGGTATAACATTACAACAGGCGAAGGATGCTGTGAAAACAGCCAAGGATGTTGGGGTAGATGTTATAGCATCATTCATATTAGGTTATCCAGGTGAGACGCCAGAGGAAATGGATAAAACAATAGATTTTTCAATTAAACTCGACCCAGATTATAGTCAGTATTCTATTTTAACACCATTCCCTGGAACACCCATATATTACAAATTGAAAAAGAAGGGTCTGCTTGAGGAGGATTGGGACAAATATACTGTTATCCAGCCAGTGATAAAATATGAAAAATTGGGTCTGAGCAGAGAACTTGTGAAAAGAAAGCTTGTAAAAGCATACTTCAAATTCTACTCAAGACCATTATACCTGCTAAAACACACCTATATGATAAAAGTATTCCTCGAAACCGTCTATAGGACTTATATAGAACCGAATCTCCCATTCAAGGGCAGCACTCTAACATCAAAGCCCCTTTAGAGATTCCATCTCTTTTTCTATAAACTTTTTTATATCATTTATACTTGACATGAACTGGGCCGGGAATATTATTGTGGAATTTTTCTCGGTGGCTATTTCACTGAGCACTTGAAGGTTTCTAAGTTGTAATGCTATAGGATGTTTTGCTATAACATCAGCGGCCTCTCCAAGTTTTGCAGCTGAAAGATATTCGCCTTCTGCTGTGATGATCTTAGCCCTCTTTTCCCTTTCTGCTTCGGCTTGTTTTGCCATGGCTCTTTGCATGCCTTCAGGCAATTTAATGTCTTTTATTTCTACTGTTGTAACATTTATACCCCATGGTTCGCTGTGGCTGTCAATGATCTCTTTGATCTTATCATTGATTTTCGCAGTCTCTGAAAGCACCTCATCCAAGGCGAATTGTCCTATCACATTCCTTACAGTGGTCTGGGATATCTGGTTCACTGCTCCATAGTAGTCTTCTATGGCCACAACAGCCTTCATGGGATCTACGACTTTGAAGTATGCTACTGCTGCAACGTCAATGGAAACATTGTCCTGGGTTATTATTTTCTGTGATGGTATGGGCATTGTCACGATTCTGAGGGAAACTTTCATCATGCGGTCCACGAATGGGATTATAAGACGTAAACCTGGGTCCCTGACCCCTATAACTTTCCCTAGTCTGAAGACAACACCTCTTTCGTATTGGTTCACGATCTTTATAGAAAGGGATGCTATTGTAAGGAGTATTACTGCGAGTATTATCAACCATAATAAACTCATTTTGTTTTCACCTCCCAACTTGGAAGAGATTTATCTTTTTTATCAATTATAACTTTTTTTAATTGGATTTTTCCGCGACTATTAATAGAGTGCTTTTCTTTCTCGAAATTTTTTTTGGGTGGCGCTGAATCTGGTGTTTCAGATAATTTTTCGATTCCTCGTGATATTATTTTCAACGTTTTAGGATGGCTTTTCATTTGGCTTTTTCATTTTGGTAGGTTTAGAGTCAATTGTGGTATTTGAAATATTCTTGTTGAATTAGAAGTGTTAATCGTAACATTATGTTTACTTACATTAAAGTCTGTTTTTATGGATATTATTCGAAGTTTCCCTTCAGATGTCCTAATATTATTTTTTTTGTGTCGCCAACTTTAGTCTAGATTAGATGTTCGCTTGTTAATTATTATCGCAGGTATCGGAATCCATTAGTCTCTTTTTTTATCACCTTTAGACGCCTAAAAAATTTCTTCATAGCCTATGAAGTTATTAGTGAGGATGGGGGGTGGCGGTTATGGTTATCATACCTCGGGATTTTAACTTAAAATTGCCACTAAGTCTTCCCTCCAAAAAAAAAAGATGAAATGCACTGTGAAGTCGAGTATTGTGTTGAAGAAGTGGGTTCTGATGCGTTTGAAGAACTTCTCCAGTAGTGTGGAACATCCCTTAAACTGAGCATTTTCAAGTAAGAATGGCATTAGACCAATTACTGATGTGAATTCCTTGTATCTGCCTTAAACGCGCCTTAAGACAAGGCAGAGCCACGATTTGATGTTAACTGTACCTAATCTTCAATTTTAGGCTCGATAAGCTGGTAGAATTTTCTCGGCCTCTTTAACACCACTTCTGTGAAGTTTATTAATTCTTATGATTACCTTTGGGGGGGATCCAACTTCACGTTTGTGATTAATACCCTTGTGGTCTTCCATTTTATATGATCGCTTAAGTTTATATGATATTAAGTACAAGCTAGTTAAATCTCAGGATCTAAATATATGGGGGAATAAAATTTTATCTTATGATAAGACTTCTAAGAAAAAGAAAGTGTCTGTTATTATGTATCATGTTGTCATTTGTGTGCGCCGGTTTCATGGGGGTTTCCCTAGGCGCTTCTCGGGATGATACAGGTTGTTGTCTTGTTCTGATTTCCTTGGGGATGAATCATGATATCATAGCGTATAGAAGAGATGCTGGATACCCCGCGGATATAAAAATAGAAAAGGCAACGTTTGGGGGTTATAATGCAATCCATCAATACAAGACAGAGAATGGATACTTCAACCATCTTATCATAACAGAACATGGGTGGATTATAGGTATTGGAGGACGAGATAACGCAACTATAAATAAGAAATTGGAAAAGCTTGGAATTGACATAATATCCAAGAATAGAATCGAAGAGAAGGATATAGAACAAGCAAACAAGATTTTAAAAGAAAATGGGTGGGGATTCTTCATCATCAAGTCGCCAGATGGAAATGTGGGATTAACATCCTATGATGGGAGAATAGGGGCTGATATAACCAAGATATCAAAGATGAAAGAAGGAGAATATATCAAGATAACTAATAATCCAAATTATTATCAAGAAGGAAGGTTCGAAGAATTCGACTCTGACCCTGTGGAAGCTGCCTTTGAAATCGCAGCCACAGACACTTTTGGATTAAATAGAAGAGATATCATTGCCTACGAGTACAAAAAAGGAGAAGTAAAATTATGGGCGTCCTTTGATGGTGGAACGCTAGTTGAAGGAACCTCTGGCTCCCCAGACAATATAATATTTTTCGGGCGCAAAATAGACGGCGAAAAACTACCGAGGATACCCCAGAAAACATTCTTGGGAAATGAAACATTCAAAGAAAAACCCAAGAAATCATCAAAACCAATAGTAACACCATGGATAATCGCTGCTGTCAGCTCTATCATTATCATAATGTTCATCGCCCACAAAAAAATGAAAGCTTAACCCCCCTACATTCAACAGAAAAACCCCATTGATGAACTGAAGAGAATACCAAAGGTTTAATTTGAGAAAAAAAGGATTTCAACAAAAAATCAGAGTTGAATTCTTTCAAGGGACTTGAATATCAACTTTTCATAAAACATTTTTTTTAGAAGATTTATCTTTTACTTACACCCCCACACACATAGACTCAAAATTTGGAGGGAATTAAGACGGGGGTTAAAGTTTAACTTACCCTCTGATAAATCCCCCCCAAAAGAGAATTGGAATATACCCAAAGGAAGATAGGGCCGTTAATAGGCTTTATATAATAGTATTAGTAATAAAATGATTATAGATGGGGGGGTTGGAACAGCCTTGAACACTTGTGGAAAGACTCTCCTTACAGGTCCCTTAGACAAGGAGGAAGGGGTAAACCTTTCTTTAGGAAGCAGAAAATTTCCACTCGCTAAGGGTTAGTCCACAATGAAAAACAAATAGTTGGAGAACCCCCCACACACACAAAGTGGATATTATAGTAGGGAGGTGTGAATTCTACTGTGAAATAGTAAAAAATCTCAATCAACCCTTCAAAGCTTCTTGCTAGCGGGTATATGTTTTGCTAACTTTAAATAGAGTGTGGAGAACACATTTTTAATGATAGGAGGGAAATTATGAAAATCAAATATGCTACAGTGATAGTTAAAGATATGGAAGAGTCAATCAAATTTTACACGGAAGTGATGGGGTTTAAAGTGGACAGCCAATATGATCTCGGGCCAAATGGAAAGATCACATTGTTGAAAGGTGAAGGTGAGACTATGATAGAACTCATTAAAAATCCAGTGAATGAACCCGGGTTATTCTCTATAGGAATGGATGTTAAAGATATGGAAACTGCACTTAAAAAACTTAAATCTAAAGGTGCTAAGGTTACAATGGAACCGGTTCCAATAACGGTCGGAGTTCTCGCATTCATAGAAGATCCAAATGGAGTGCGGATAGCTCTAATTCAACATCAATAATAGGTATTTAATTTTTGCATGACAAGATTCCTGATTTAACATCCCCAAAAAAAAATATTATTTATGATGTTAAGTATTTCTGAACGTGCGGCCGTGGCTGTTGAGGGCGTGGATGAAAACCTAATAATGAAAGTTAAAAGAGATTGGGTGAAGGCACTAGGCCAAGTACTGAAAGACCTTGATTTTAAAAAAGAAATCTATCTTGAATATAACCCCCTAATCTGGCATTTTTCCAAATATCCTATTGGAATCAGAGCCTATAGTAGCATAGGAAACATCATAACAATAATAGAGTTTTCCACCCCTAACAGGAAAATCCCATTTGACATATTCTCTAGTTTCGAGTCAAAAAAGGCTGTTATAGCCCATGAAATCGCCCATATACTCGACGACCAGAGATCATATTCCATGAATTACAAAAAAATAGCATACGAGGCCCAAAATTATATTTCAAGGGAACAGAGGGCAGAGTTATTAGCGTTTTTTTATGAACCATCAGGGATAATACAATCTAACAACTCACTTATAAAAGTGGCATCATATATTTCCAGCACAGATCTTGAAGACCATTATATGTTAGGTTATGGTGTTTTGGAGGCTCTTGGAAGACTAGGTATGAATAGGACGATCAATGTGCCTTTATTTTTCAAAGAAATGAGCAGGGACCATGAAGTGGATCTTTCAGGACTTATAAGATCGCATATAACATATCCTTATTCTTTCGCGGGACTATTAAGTCTATCGATAAAGAATTCGACTGGGATTTTGAAAATTTCAGATCTTATCCTTTGCCGGGAAAAATTGATAAGTTACTTGAAGGGCGAATTAAATTTTCAAGAATTAGATGATGAACTCAAAAGTATGGGCTACCATACAAAGATGGATGAAGAAAAACTCATAGAAATCATGGAGCAGATATTAATCCCTGAAATATTAGATGCTTCATCCTCTCAACATATGAAAAAAGCTAAAAAATATACCATGAAACTTAGATTCCCCAAACTGAAAAATGACATGCTAAACGCTATAAGGTTATGTGAAAAATTCCTATAACAAAAAAAAAGATCAAATTTTTTACTTCAAGATTGTAAATGATGACAGTAATTTTTTATATGTGTTCTGCAAGGAATGCATTGAATTGGCCAGTCTTCCAGAGAAAACTTCCCTCAAAAGTATAATGAAGATAAGCCAGCGGAGGTTCTTCGAATATCATCCCCCACACACAAGTTTTAAACAGCCCGCAGTTCACTATAGGAAAGAAATAAGTAAAAGATCCCACTATAAAATATAACAGATAGAAAAAGTGGGGTGATCTAATTGGTTAAATTGCCAGAAGAAGCCTTAGAAATGTTAAATAACGAATTTTGTGATAAAGAAAAACCACTAATCTGGATTGCAACAGTAGATGAAGGAAACCCACACTTAGCCCCAGTATGTTTTGTGAAAGCCCTTGATGGCGACAAATTACTTATCTCTGTCAATTTCGCGAGCAAAACCATGGAAAACATAGAAAGGGGTTCAAAAGTTGCTATAGGCTCAGCAATATACTACGATGGGTACATGATAAAAGGAACAGGCACGATAATAAAAAAAGGCGAACACTTCGAAGAAGTTAAGAGAATGGTCAAAGAAAGATTCGGAGAAAAAATAAAACCACAAGCAGCCATACTAGTAGAAATAGAAGAAGTATACTCACTCAAACCAAAACCAGGAATCAAAAAAATAGCATAAAAAACATCTGCCAAAAGATTTTTCGAACATTGAAGCCTCTGAAAAAAAAATTTTATAATCCACAGATTACAGACTAATTAAAATGAAAAAACTTTACCCATTTATTTTCAAAAGGAAATCCATAAGAAAATACAAGGGCCCGGTAAAAGACGAACAACTTGAAGAAGTTTCCAATTTCCTAGATTCGCTTGAACCACTTATCAACAGCATAGAAACAGAATTTAAGATAGTGTCCACTGATGACGTTAAAACTTTTATTCAACGCCCCACACCACAGTATATCGCGGCCTTTTCTGAAAAAGGCAGGATAGCAGGAACTAATATTGGTTTTATGTTGCAACAAATGGATCTTAGACTCTCAAGTATGGGCATTGGGAGTTGCTGGCAAGGAATACCCAAACCAAAATCTCATATTAGTTCCGAACTTGAATTCATCATATTATTGGCCTTCGGAGAACCAGCCGAACCATTATACAGAAAACATGCCGAATTTAAGAGAAAGCCACTTCATGAAATAACAGATATCAAAGATATGGATGAAATCTTAGAAGCTGTGCGCCTTGCACCATCAGCAGCAAACAATCAACCATGGTACTTCACAAGAGAAAAAAATATTATACACGCATACCAGAAGATCCCGAACATTTTGAAAGCTGGGTTCATTGGAAAATGGAATCCAGTTGATATGGGCATAGCCCTCGCGCACCTTAAAATATCATTAGAACATCACGGTTATAAGCCGAAATTTAAAATTTATGAAAACCCACCAAAACTAAAAAAACACGAATACCTTGGAAGCATGAAAATACACCCTGTAAATAGGGCCTCGAAAAAAGCTCAGAATTGGGGGAAGTTATAATACTGAATCCGCTCTTCATGTCATGAACAAGATCCTATCATAAAAACTTTATAATATTGTCGTTCAAGAACAATACCCCGCCTAAAGATTATAAATAACCGTGAATATCATAGCAAATATGTCAACAGCCTAATCCCATTCCATTTCAAAACATCTCCACCATCAGAGGATATCTTGATGGTCATAACAGCCATCACGATAGCTGTTCATGGCCACAAATTCATCCTAAAAGGTGTCTTCACACTAAAAAAATAAAATGTTTTAAAAAATAAGTTTTTTAGCGCGTTTATTTTATTTTTGGTGTTAGTAGGCCGCCGAGTGTCATGAGTACTGAGAGTATTGCGAGTGCTAGTGGAGCGCCTGTAGGTTGCATTGGAACCTCACCGGCTTTCACAGGTTCTGGGACTGGTTCTGGAGCCGTTACTTTAAGAACTGCGAAAGCTTCATTGTTTGATTCGTCTGGATCGTATTGGTCGCCATATATTGTTGCTCCTATATAAACCTCGCTAGAACCTTCATCTATAGAATCTATTGTAGTGTGGAGAGCGAGTAAATACGTCTTATCAACTGGAAGATTTTTGATATCCCAGATAGGTTCATCATCTTCATTCCAGTATAGGGATGGGTCTTTTTCTACCCAAGTTTCGCCACCGTCCCATGAAACTGCCCAGTTATCTATGTAGCCCTCAGCATTTTCAAGCCATGGACTAACCCAAACACCTGTTGCATCGTCAGGTCCGAGGTTTTTTGCGGAGATTATTTCCGCTATCTCGTCACCTACAGAGATTTCTGTTTTAGGATTTCCTTGCATATCTGTTACAATATAATCTACTGCAAGATCGGCTACCCCTTCTTCTGAATCCTCTATGAATTTCTGATTTTCTTTTTCTCCCTCTAATGTATCTTCTCCCGCCGTAACCGTTAAATCACTTTCACCTATCTGATCATCATCTTCTCCCGCCGTAACGGCCCCGGCACCAATTATGGAAATCAAGAGTATTAGCGCAAATAATGGTACAAATGCCTTCTTCATCTGATTTTCACCCCCCATAAATCTATTACAATCGAAATATTTTTAGTCTCCCCCCACAACTTGCAAATGAAGGGGAAGATCATGGAAAATATTTCGAATGCACACATCTATATTAAAAATCATAACTATTTAAAGATTTGCTAATATTGAAGATTTTGCGCTTTACTGCTTGTGTACCTTTTTTAGCTGAATATCTCAAATAGTACGAGTATCAAAGCCACAATAGAGACATATGAAATTTTCAATAGCGGTCTTACAAGCAACAGAAAGATAAACATGGCCAAGAAGATCAGTCCCCCTAATATAAAGGGATGAATAGTCTCCAGTCAAGGGATGCTTTATATATGATCTCGAATCCTATCTTGCGATCTTTTAAGGTTGATATGCTCTGATACAAATTTAATTATTGTAAAACTCATTATTTTTCTTCGCTAAAGCCACTGCACCAATTGCCATTGTAACAGAGAGAACAGCAGGTAAAGCTACGGGTATGGAAGCGATCACGAGGACAAGCACAAAATGAAGAATCTCAAAGAAACTTTGATGGCTGAACAATGAGGCGATAAAAATGATTGTTACCATTATCATAGCTTAGTATAATTAAATAATCACCAATCTTTATGACCGTTTTTTTGGAGAAAGCTTTGATTTCTTTTCTACAAGAATCGATTCTCCAGTTAGTGCTGATTCATCAACTGAAATATCATCCATTATTTTAACATCTGCTGGAACAATATCCCCCGAACCTATATGAATTATATCCCCTGGAACCAATTCTTTTGCCGATATTTCCTGCCATCTCGTAATACTCTTGCATTTAATGCAAGTTTTTCTTTAAGTAATTCAATAGCATTATCTGCTTTATGCTCCTGCCAAAAACCTACAACCGCATTCAAAACAAGTAAAGTAGATATTATCCCCAAATCCACCCAATGCCGAACTATAACCGATAAAATGACCGCTACTTCTATAAGCCACGGCATTGGCCCCCAGAAGTATTTAAGGAACTTAATAATAGGGTTTTCTTTTTTTTTCAGTAATTAGGACCGTATTCTTGAAGTCTCCTTTGAGCCTCGGAAGAGGATATCCCCTTCTCATCTGAGGATAATTTTTCAAATAATTCTTCAAACGAACTTTTTTTGGCTTCATCAGCACTAATAATTAATTTATCCATATAAACCCCCAAACTAGTATGGATTTCGCTCCCCCATTCAATGATTGAAATTTTACATCTAAAATTATCTCTTCTTCTGCATTGGATAAACATTTCTAAGTTGCAAGCACTACCAAGATAAGAAATAATACAATCTATAAACCGTTTTATAGAAACATGCCGTCTAAAAACTTGCAGTTTAACATTGGGGGGTTAACAATACTGGACATAATTTAGATGGAGGAGAAGAAACTCCTTGATAATGGGGGGACTAAAAGTGCAGAGAGACTCTTTAAGAGAAAGGAGACCCAAAAGAAATTCTCTATATCATGGGAAGCTATTCTACATTCTATCATCTACTTTACCTAGTCGCTATAATGGGTTCTCTTACGAAAAGCTTTCAGGACAAAAAACTCCCTGATTCTGTAATTTAGTCAGATTTAGAGGCAAGTTCTTCTAGAACTTCCCTTGGAAGCTTTTTGGCTATGCTTAACTTTGTAGGACATCTTCCAAGTTTTATATTCCTTTCTTTCGCCGCTTCCTTAAGATCAACAAGTTTAACCTTTTTAACAAGCTCCTCTACTTTCATAAGTATTTCACCCCCAAGATTCTATTATAAACTTATTTGATATTTAACTTTTTTTCATCTCCCCTTTGTTGGTTGGTAATCCAATAATTGCCCATCGAGTCAACTACACCCCCTAGTGGAAGGGGGGGCTTGCAAGTGAATTATCCTTTGCATTGATTCCTTGTGTGAGGGCTGGGTTTTGGAGTTTAAGAGAGGTTGGATACAGGTAGTCGCAGTTAACACATCTAAAAAGAGATTGGCTTCTACTTTTTTTCCTGTCAGTTTTTATAGGATTTAGCAATTCTATCCCTCGCTTTTACAGCAAGCTTTGCAAACAAATTAAATGTTCTGGTATAATAGGTGAAATGATGCAAAGCAACAAGGATGGAAGCATCTTCTATGCCATTCTACTGATATAAATTTACATGCTTCTCCTAGCTTTGATAGTATCTATGGAACTTCTCTAGATTTCTCACTTGTCCTGAAGTTTTACAAATTATTATCTTAACAATCCTCCATTACATGTAAATGGAGGTGAGAAGCCCACTTCCCCCCCGATCGGAAGGGGGTCTCCAGTGGGTATTGCAGCAAAAGAGAATATAATCAAGGAAAAAAATTCGCAGAGAAGATTTCTCATTTTAACAAATTTCATGGGGACAGGAAAAATCCAAAAAAAAGTTTTTCTTGAAAATTTTTTCAAAAAATTTAAATAGAGCTTTTCACAGAAAATAAAATATAGCTTTTGTGGGGGGGGCTATATAATGTTTTGTCCGAAATGCGGAACCGAAAACGAAGAAGGCGCGCAATTTTGCAAAAACTGCGGCACAAAGATTGATAGCGCGGCTAGAAGCGCCCCTACCCAACAAAGTAGTAAAGAACCTGTAGATGAGAAAAAACCTGAAAAAAACAGGACAAAAGGACTTATTATAAGTCTTATAGGAATGCTAATCCTCATTTTCGGAATACTTTCCCATGGCGGTTTTATAATCGCTCTCATTGGAGGAGTTATAGCAATCATTGGCTTCTCACTCATGAAAAAATAGAAGGAGGTATAATAATTTGGATGACAAAACTAAAGCAATAATAGGCTTCATACTAATCATATTAGCTATAGTATCCTACCTAGCCTCCAGCCTATACCAGACATTAGAAACCATCGGCACAGCCCTCCTATTAATCTTCCTGGCCATGATACTGGGAGTGGCTGGTTTATTAATGTTATGGAGATACTTGCCAAGGATATTATAAATGCAAGCAAAATGTGCATTCAAATAATTAAAGCGTTTATTAAAGGCTTATTGGAATATTTGAAGATCTAAATTTATATTTAAGGTTTATAAGCCGTTTTTTAGCTTTGATCAGGAGGGATTGTAGGGGGAATATAAAAACCTTTTTCGCAGCAGATCACATTTTAGAGGACGATGATTCTCCTACAAGTTTTTTTCCTGGTAAGAACACCAAATCTAGATTATGTAGCTGGGCAAAAAAATATGGCGAAAATTTGAGAGAATAAAATATAAGGGTTATAGAACCCCATTGATAAGATCATGAATTATTATATAATCTAAGAAATTGAATGCTCCATAATACTTTAAATTGTATGCTAAGATAATTAAAAGCTAGCTCCAAAGTTCGCACCATCGAAAATATAAAACTTTATTCCTCAGATCAAAAATCTACTCAGTATATGCTATTAATTTTCCACATTTATAACGAAGATTATGTACCTGGGCAAAAAGCACTAAAACGAAAATATCTCCAAAAAAAACTTCTTCAATGTAATATATAAGTGCTTAATAAAAAAAAACAGAATAATATCCCGGACAAAATTTAGTATTAACATTCAAAACTCGGAAAAAAAACTTTTTCAAGGATCAGCCAAACTTTTTTTTGATAACCCTCCCAAAACTATATATCCTAGAAAAGCTCAGAGAAATAAAACAGAGGGTTTTTCTCTTAGGTCTTAGGACTGGGCTCTTCAAATTGAGGATCCTTTTCTTAAGATATGAAAAACTCTCCCGCAAATCCAGCAGATTTGAGGTGGAAATATGAGAAATAAAACAGAGGGTTTTTCTCTTAGGTCTTAGGACTGGGCTCTTCAAATTGAGGATCCTTTTCTTAAGATATGAAAAACTCTCCCGCAAATCCAGCAGATTTGAGGTGGAAATATGAATAAGCTGTTTATTCTAGCAGCCTTGCTGATTTTATTTTTCCTGGTAAGTGGGGCTTCGGCCACAGTCATTAACAACAACACAAAAAAGACTTTCAGTACAATACAAAATGCAATAGACGACACTCAAACGACAAATGGTCATAAAATAATCGTAAATCAGGGAATATACACCGAAAACATAAACATATACAAATCACTTAATCTAATATCAAATGGGACAGTAATAATAACAGCAAGAAACACAGACCAATCCACGGTGAGCATAACCGCTAACGGCACGGTCATAACTGGATTCACAATAACCAATGGCAACTGTGGAATATACCTAAAAGAAGTGAATAAGTGCACAATAACAAACAATAACATGATAAACAACGTCGATGGAATTGTCGGTTCAAGTTCAAATAATAATACGATTTCAGCGAACAGAATAATGTATAACAACGGAACCGGGATTTCTTTTGAATGTTCCAATTATAATATGATCTCAAAAAACAAAATAACCAACAACAACTATGGAATCATCCTCGGCTATTCTATGAGTAATACAATTTCTTGGAACAACATAACAAATAACAAAGAGAAAGGAATTCTCCTTGGAACATCCCTCTTCACCGTTTTGAAAGGTAACAGTATCAAGAATAGTGGTTATGGACTTTCTATTGAAAGTGGGGACGACTCTGTTGGTCCTTTTATCCAGTATATAGATACATCAAATACTATAGACGATAAAAAAATTTATTATCTTCTTGGAATCGCTAACAAAAAATATGATAGCTTGTCTATGGGCTATCTTGCACTCGTAAACTGCAAAAACATAACAATAAAGAACGTGACACTTTCAAAAAACGGTCAAGGAATAGCTATAGTAAACACTACAACTCCAAAATCCAAAACTGCAGCATAAAAAACAATTTTTTTGGAATCCTTCTCTTGCAATCTAAATCCAATACGATATCAGAAAACAAAATAACAAACAACAGCCATAGTGGAATTTACTTAATGTCTTCGTTTAACAATAATACAATATCCAGCAACAGCATAAACAACAACTGGCGCGGAATCAGCCTATATGGATCAAATAATACAATATCCAACAACACCATCACCAAAAACAACTATGGAATAGACATAGGGGGATCAAATAATAACATTAACAATAACACTATCACCAAAAACGACTATGGAATCTATTTATATGGCAATTACAACAAGGTTTATAGGAACAGTTTTATAGGCAACGCTGTGCAGGCAAAGGTAGAATATGCCACTGGTAACCTCTTCAATTTGACAAAACCAATTGGGGGGAATTTCTGGAGCGATTACACAGGGAAAGATGCCAATAATGACGGTTTCGGGGACACACCATACATTTTCACAGGCGGACAAGACAACTTGCCACTTATCCAACCACTAAAAATACTCTCTATCGACCCAGCCAATAAAACAGTTAGTGTGCCTTTAAACAAGACCATCATCGTAACATTTAACTGGAACATCCAAACTGGCCCCGGCTATGCGAATATAACAGTTAAAATGGCAGATGGAACAGCCAAGACCATAACCAAGACAATCAGCGGGAACAAACTCATAATAAAAGCAACATACAACTGGAACCCAGGTGTGAAATTCACAGTTACAATACCTAAGAATGCCATAAAGAACAAGCTGGGAAAAATGCTAGCTTCAGACTTTAAATCAACTTTCACAGCTGCTATCAAAGTAAATTCTATTGACCCTGCCAATGGTGCTGTCAACGTCCCAAAAACTAAGACAATCGTTGTAACATTCAGTAACAATATCCTTGCAGGTCCAGATTATAATAAGATAACGGTTAAATTACCCGATGGGACAGCCAAGACCATAACCAAGACAATCAGCGGAAACAAACTCATAATAAAATCAACATACAACTGGAACCCTGGTGTGAAATTCACAGTTACAATACCTAAGAATGCCATAAAAAACAGCCTAGGAAGCATGCTAGCAGCAGACTTCAAATCAACTTTCACAGCTGCCAGTTAAAAATACAATAGAGAACTCTCTATGACCCCCCTCTTTATTTTTTTGGGGTTAATTGGCTGAAATAGTTTAATATTGTCTTTTTAGTTTTTTTCCTTGTGATATCATATATAGCGTTTTTACTGAATTATCTGTCATTTTACTCCAGGTTCTATTCCAAAAATTTATAAACCTATATTTCTTTCTAATAGACCATTTTAAAATTTCCAACCCACAAAAAGAAGGTGTATCTAGATAATGAGCCGTCAAATTTTAAAGTTGATTTTATCTTTCCCTAATTTAATTGTTAATAATATATATGCATGGAATTATTATATATACATAGAACTTGGGAGGTGATTTTATAATGGAAATTGAAGATCCGATAAAAGCCACTGTCGAGGAACTTTTAAAAGTTCTGGCGATTGAAAATGTGATAGGTGAAATAATCGAAGCAGAGGATAAAATGCTTATACCTGTTACAAGGATGGGTATGGGATTTGGAGCAGGAATGGGTGAAGGTAAAGGTGGCGGCGCCGGTGGTGGTGCAGGCATAGAACCCATAGCTATGATAGTCGTGTTTAAAGGAGTGTCAGGTCCAGAAGGTGTTAAAGTATTGCCTTTAACTTCACCAGGCCCCATTGCCCGGACCATGGGCGAGATAGGATCAGTTGTGACTGAGATTGTCAAAGAAAAAAAGAAGAAAAAAGAAAAGAAAAAAGAGGAAAAGGAGTAGGGTAGGTTCTCTAAATAGGGGGATACTATTTGATCTATATTTTAGT
>Ga0209508_1001363_pt1 | contig 19391 bp, 28 predicted proteins | sample AD_UKC129_MetaG_FD_184427 | JGI IMG/M metagenome (GOLD analysis project Ga0209508, IMG submission 184427) | Active sludge microbial communities of municipal wastewater-treating anaerobic digesters from Canada - AD_UKC129_MetaG (SPAdes) (version 2) | ecosystem: Engineered > Bioreactor > Anaerobic... | reverse complement strand
GACTTTGTTGGCGATTCGCTTTTCGTAGGCAACATCGGCTACATATTGGCATCCGCGATTGAACGCCTCCATAGTCCGAAGAAGCGATTGGTATTGCTCACTTGTCGGCTCAAGTTTCAGGCTGATTATCTGCTTCATAACACTATTATAGCAGAATACAAAACTAAAATCAATCTATGCGAAAGGAGATTCGCGCTTCCTCCCCAGGTCTAAAGACCGGGGCTTCCACGCGAAAGAATTCGGTGAGCGGTCTTCTCCTTGGAGACGTTCTTGACCTGCTCATAGTGCCACCAGTCGTAGTCCACCGGGGCAAGCCCCTGCTCGATGCGTTTGGCTATGCGCTTGTCTGTGGGATTGCGATACTGCCCTTTCAGGGCCTCCTCGCCGATATAGTCAGGCTCCCGCTCAACACCCCACCACAGCCACAATCGTGTACCCTTCCTGAAAGGCTTTCCCCCGGTGTGCTGGTGGTATATCCACGTGATGATTTCATAGGGGACTAGGGCATACTGCTCTGACGCATCCCAGAACAATTTGGAGGCTAGCTCGGGGTAGTTCAGATAAAGGATGCTTCCCCCTGGCTTTACTATCCGTGTGCATTCACCTAGTATCTCCAGCTGCCACTGGATGTAGTCGTGAAAAGGTAAGTTGTCACTGTAAGCGTCGTACTTGTACTTGATATTGTAAGGAGGGTCTGTAATGACTGCGTCTATGCTGTTATCCGGCATTTTGCTCAGATAATCTTTGCAGTCGGATAATGCCAGTGTCACTGGCGGGTTTTCTAGCAAACGCTGCTCTGTATACATCGTTCCTCATCAAGGGTTTTATTCAACAGCCCGTCCCGGTCCACCACATAGAGATACTCCCGGTTCCGCAGATGGCTCACGCGCCCCACCTTCCTGCCCTCCGGGTTGTAAATACCAATCTGCGCCCCCACGTAGCGCTTGTAGTCCTGCTCCACCACCCGGATGTTTGCCTCCGGCCCGAAGACGTCCTCAAGAAGCGCCTCCATCGCCGCCCGGCTGACGAACCCTTCATTATTGAAGGAGATGATGACCACGCGAGCCCTCACCTCTTCCAGCACCGAACGGAAAGCCGGAAGGAAGTTCTTGCGGGAGTTGAACGGACTCTTGCGGTTGCGGCAGTCCACCCGTTTGCAGGCCACGCCGTAGACCTCCGGGCGGTCCCAGAGCACCAGAGTCTCCCAGATGTGATAGTTGGAAAGATAGGAGTGCTGGTTGTACGGCGGGTCCAGATACGCAACATCTCCTTCCAGCCGCCGCGCCGCTTCCAGAGCATCTAGCATAAAGGCCTGTCCCTTGCCCGCCCTCGCGCGGGGCAGCACATCCGGCACGCGCAGGCACAGATCGTTCAGAGCACGCGGGGCCCACTCTTTCAGATAGGCCATCTGAAGCCCGGTGGTTGAGTCCACCCGGTCGGCGGCCTCCATCAGCGAGACCAGCAGGACCGCCTCCAGCTCCTCGGGCAGACACTTTGCGGCGATGGCATCCCGGATGGCATCTATCCTCTCCCCGTTCTTGGGGTGAAAGAAGCGGGAACGGATGCAGTAGGTCTCGGTGAAGTATCCGGCTCTTCCTGGCAGAGCGTTCAGCTCGCGGATAAGCCTGGTGGCGTCCTCCAGCACGTCTTCACGATCGGCCTGAACGTAACATCGGGCCAGCGTGGCCGCATAGGCGTTGTGGTCGTTCGCCAGCACCCGCCAGCCCAGGCCCTTCATGGCGTGCCCCACACGCGAAGTCCCGGAGAACAGATCCAGGAAGGTGCCGGGGCCATCATTGTAACAGGAGGAAATTGCGTTTTGGATAGCGTTCAGTAAAAGCCGTTTAGACCCGATGTACTTAACCATTATTCTGGGGATTGCAGTGCTCTAAAAACTGTTCGAGTTGAGCTCTCGTTTCATCATTCACAGCGAGGTTCAATACAGTGCGGATGAACTCCGGCATTATGTCATCTACCTCTGTTATCACGAAGTCCTCCAGGAAGAAATACGCCTGCACTGTCTCCATACCCATAGTACCCGAAAGCCCGCCGACTTTATAATGGCAGAACCACTCTCCGGAGTCAGGGCTGAAAACAAAATCGGACAGCTCTATGTAGTGGAAGTCCTTGAGGAGAGGCTCATAACACCTACCTGTTACGGTCAAGACACCCAGAGGGTTGCAAGAGGCCTCCAAGATGAGAGTCTTATCAATGTACTCCCGCTCAGCCAGTACCATATTACGGTATGTGCGTATATCCCAATCTGTCACGGGTTCAAGCACGTTCATCTGCACCCTCGCTCTATTACAGCATTGTAAAGACCGTTAGCGGTAACCTCTTTGAAGTATGCCAGGCTCCCCTTATTGAACCTCAGGCCGGTGTTTCTATTGTATGACTTGTGTCTGGCAAGGTGCTTTATGAGAGACCTGCCTAAAATAAGCAGGTGCTTTTCATGCTTTTTTAATAGTTCAATACAATCGTCGACATCTTTGCCCCACTCCTTCAAAAGATGCGCACAATCTATCTTGACATTGAAGGGGTGGGGCCTTGCGCAATCTTTCCTGCTCTTGGAGAGCATTATGCACTCCACCTCGACACATACAGGGATGCACTCGACACGCAGGATAATAGCCTCATCGTCCACAACATCCCTGTAATCAGCAGACATGCAGACCCAGTTGCCTTCTCCTGTATTCCGTATCTGCGAGAAATGAGTATTACCGTAGCGTTGAATCTCCAGTGGAGCACCGTGTTCGTCCGCCATTAATGTATGCCCCTATTATATCGATAATCGGAGTTCCGAAGTCATCATAGATGCTACCGCATACTGAGCACGACAGCTGTTTGGTTGATATTATCTTATTACAGTTGCAAACCCAGTATGCCCTTGTAGCAATAGGTACCTGTGTAATATCTATAGACGTGAAAAGGTCTGGAAACTCCTCGCACAACTGCGGGATTATATGTTTTAGCCTATGTATCTTACCTACGACATCAGCCTGTGCAGCGACCTCATGAAGAACGTAGGAAGCTAAAGATGCTCCGGCCACCTCATCTTCTACGACAAAGCCTAACGCCTTGTAGTACACCATCTCCACCTGAGAAGGCAGCCATGGACGAAGAGGTACTATGTACAGAGTAGAGCCTTCGAACTCATAATTAAAAGCGTAATCTTCTTCCTCGTAACGCATGTCGTTCAAGTTCACCCTCAACGGGGGTCCATCAAAGCCGAAGGCTGGCTTTAAGACTACGATGGGCTTCGTGTACTTAGCATCTAAAGTATAAATCCCCTCCAGTTCCAAGGGGCCGAAGGAACTGACTATAAAGTACGTACAAAAGTCAGTCGTCACAGGACTTTCCACAACAGTTGCTCCCTTCATCGGCTGATTTGCAATTTGACTGCAACCTGGCCGCAGCCAACTCCCGGAGAGAAGCAGCTTTGAGCTTCTCACCTTCGGTCAGGGGCCGGTTCGTGAGGATTATATCACAGAAGCTCTTCATGAGGAGGTCGTATTTACGCTTTAGCATGATGTAACTGCGCACCAGCCCGGCGACTTGGGCCTGAGATAAGCATGTCACGTAATCCAGACAGGTAGCGTCATACAGAAAGGCGTACAGATTGGCCGCCTCGGTCCTCAGGTATTACATATCCATATCCGTCTTACGCCCATCCATATTGTCACACGAGATGACCCCGTCCTCGTAAACATGAATGCGCAGTGGTGGATACGATGAGGCTGGAGTAGATGAAATTACCGTTGCCGAAAATACAGGAAGGTCATCATCCCCTATAGATGAGGAAACATCCTGTAGTTCGTACGTGTACGGGCATTTTCCTACTTCCAAGGAGTAGTTTCCATTATCCAATTTGATAATCTTCAGGCCGCCGTAGACTTTCAAGCTTTATCCCTCGCTTTCAGGAATTGTATGATATCATCATTGTCTCTGGTCCATACACTGAGCTCCAGAAAACGCTTCAGGACATCAACTATTACAAGCTCAGTAAAATATATCACCTTGTCCTTTAGGCTGTAAAGGCTTTTAAAAACCTCGATGTCAGCCCCTAGCGGAGCACGAAGGCGCAGCTCCGCCGTCCACGTACCCTCCGGTGTCAGCTCAAAATCCTCCAGTCCCACGCTTCCCTCGAGCGTGCTCAACTCGGCATCCAAGTCGCAGTACGGGCCGTCTACACCGGCCTGAATGGCCACGTCGAATCCATCGAATTTTTTTACGAACACTACGGACTGCCCGGAACTGGCATCAGTCCACCCCTCTGCATTCATTGCATGCTCCTGACCGTAAGGCCTCAATAGAGTAACGCGTAGAAGAACATAGTCTTAACGTCTCCTTTGAGAACCTCGTCTCTTGTCCCCTTCACGTCTACATCCACTCCGTCGAACTTGGGCTTTGCCGTGACGACTAAGCTTTCATGCATAACGTTGCCATCCCAATCTTCGTGGTCTATGTCAACGTCAAATACTAGTTGCTTTTCAGACGATTCTGATAGTCTGAGCCTTGCTTTAGTTATTGACCAGCAAAAGACCTTTATTGCGTTTTCTATCTTATCCAGTAAGTCTTCTAAATCTTCATTTTCTTTACTTCTTTTAACGGCTTGCATGCAATCTAAAATTATGGAGTCCTTTGCTGTATCCATACATGCATTTCTTCTTAGCCACTTTGCTATGATATTGTAGTCATCTGAGCTATCACTGGCACCCAGTATACTCTGGGGGTCCTTTGCCAGAGTCCTGTACACTGTGCCAGCGTATGCCCTGATACCACTTTTAAGCTGACTCACAAACTCTTTAAAGCGGGTATTATAGTGCCCAGGCACTTTGACGTCTAAGTAAAGCTCATCAATCTTTACATCACCGGTGTCATTCGGGAATATCATGGCAGACATTTTGAGGTTATCGCCATCCGGGTAATAATTAACCCTCAAAGCGAACTTTCCGGTGCTTCTGTCTATAGAGACATCCGAGACAGTCCTGCCCTCTATATCCTTCAATAGTCCATAAGGATTATCTTCTGTATTCGGGCCTCCAGCTTTCCAGTAAACCCTCCAGCCACTCAGCTCTCTGTATTCATTTTGAGCCGAGCCGTTAAAAACCGGTGAGCTTATAAACGCACTTAGCCTGTTCAGGAATTCTTCCCTGTAGTTGGGTATACCGGAGTACTGGTGGCCAAACGTGCTATCGGAAGCAATGGCATCCCTCAACGCTGGAGCCAATGAGATAAATCCTCTTTTTATCTCACGAACGAACTCCGGTATGAACTCCGAAGCTTTCTTTACGTCTTCTACACTAGACTCACCCTCTTCAGCGCCATCGGCCATAGCGACTTTAGTGTCGCTCACCTGCAAACCTCCATCCTCCCGTACATAGACGTCTCCCTGCAGGTAGGCCTTGATTCCCGGAAACGACATCGTCCCTACAATGCAAAACGGGTCCGAGTCGTGAGCTACGTTGAGGTATATAGACACTCCTCTACCGTCGTCACTCAAAAAAGCAAAAGGGTAATCCTCTTCCTGTTGTATAACTCGCCATTCGTACATAAAAAAAGCTACCTCAACTAAACCGTGTCGTAATCATATCCCGGATTGTCTGCTCCAGCACGGATTCTGAGTACATTATATATTCCTCTTTCAGGTCAATCCCTATGAAGCGTCTGTCTAATCTGAGGGCTGCGACTCCGGTAGTACCGCTGCCACAAAACGGGTCCAGTACAATATCACCGGGCCGGGTAGAGGCTTTGATGCATGTCTCTGGAAGCTCCGGCGGGAACGTAGCAAAATGGAGTCCGGGGCATTTTCCCGTGGGCATCGTCCACACGCTGGTCAGGTTTCTAGTCCCGGAGTTTTCTCTGACAGCCTCGGCATTGTAATAATACCTCTCCGAAGCCGTGAGCATGAATATGTACTCGTGGGAAATATTGGGGCGGTCCTTGACGTTAGTGGGCGTGGGGTTTTGCTTTTGCCATATCACATCAGCCCTGAGCCACCACCCATCATCTTGCAAGGCAAAGGCGACTCTCCACGGTAGGCCTATCAGATCCTTGTGTTTCAGGCCGTAGCTCGATGCCATCCTGCGGGGGTTTCGTTTGGAGGCACCGGGGTTGCCCTCTGTGTTCAGCCAACCCCGGCCCCTGTCCCCCCGCCCGTTTCGTCCGGGCCGTCCGTTCCTGCCACCGGCTATCGTCTCCGGCGGCATGTGAGTCCCGGAACGCTCCGCGGCGTAAGCATCCCCGATATTGAGCCACACGACACCATCAGGTCGAAGCACCCGGCGGACTTCTCGAAACACAAACACCAGACGCTGCGTATACTCCTCCGGCGTCTGTTCGAACCCGATCTGTCCGTCCACCTCATAATCACGCATGCACCAGTATGGGGGCGACGTGACTACACACTGAACGGACTGAGGCTCCAGACGTGAAAGCCCTTCTATAGCATCGGCGTGGATTAGCTGGTATGGCGTGTTCATATCAAAATATGCAATGCCCCCGGACCGTTTTTAGAACTACGGGTAGGCAATAAAGGATAGTTCTCTTCCGCCAACAGATTCCGTTACCTCTAAAGGCTTCCTTTCTATTGACGTTTCGGTCCTAGGGCAAAATGATATTCTGTCGTCAATTACCCCCGACTGAAGTCGGGGGCTTGTCCCTGTACTACGCACCCAGAAGTTCCTGATGCGGCTCCGAGACTTTAGGCGTATTGACAGACGCCCTGGCGAGGCAACGGATGTTCCTCGCCGCGTTCACATCCGCCACCCTATATTTTTCGAGGCATACCACCAGTGGGCCCCTGCTTTTCACGAAACTGGTCTCTACCGTATGAGAGCGTTCAGCTTAACCAGGCCCGCCTTCGTAAGCATTATACCATGTTTCAGGATGAACTGCACAAGCATTTTGAGGCCCTCCCGGACTTCTTTTTCCACGTCAGACCTCATGGCCTGCATCTCAAGCACCTTTCGGTCATCAATGTCTGGAGGGACCCAGAACTTCACACTATCCAGTCCTTGAATAGACAGGTCTTCAAACGTGAACTGACGCCTGTCCTTCAGGTTGATACAGATGGCCCAGAATTTCAGGTCCTCTTCCGGCACAAACACGACTGTCACTTCCCAGTCGTCTTCATACCTCCTCTGAGCGCACATCGAGGCTATACACCCCAGGCTGAGCGTGTGCTCACCAATCTCCCATTTACTCTTCGGATTCAGCAAAGCATTCCTCCATATAAAAGTCCGTCCCGAGCGCCGTCACGACGTCCGCCCAGTCCGTCTCAACATCGTACCTGTCGTCGTAGGTCTCTACGAAGCATCCACGCTGCCCGTACTTGTTCTCAACCACTCGTATATGGTCTGCCGGTACAAACAGTATCCTGCCGTCTGTAAGTCTAAGCTCAAGCACTTTACCCATTTCTCAGAAAGTAATAAACCCAAAACAGACCTAGAACAAAGGCAAATACGATACCCAGCGTCTCACTCATCTTCCGATACCAATGCCTCATCCCCGTTTTCATCAAAAGGAGGGCTCCCAGCCCATACCCAGTCCGTGTCGGCCCACTCAGTGAATACCTTCTTCACCTCGTCCGTGAGCTCATCCCAGTCTACCACATGCCCTAAATCATTGTCAATAGCGTCTTCAGCTTTCTGGTAAAGAAGCTCACCAGCCGGTATAGCGGCAATCTCTTGTGGCTCGTCAAAGCTGCTCATCAGGACTTTTCCTTCCTCGTCTGTCAAGAGCCAGCCATAGTCATCTTCCATGTATAGAACGTTATACGCCCTACCACCACACTCGATTTTTTTAGACCTCACCGTAATGGAATTAATAGGCATTTTAACTCTGCTCCTGTAAAGTCTTGTTGAATTCAATTACTTCCGATTTCAACTCGTCTGCTTTTTCACGGGCACACTCAGATACCCCACGGGACAGCCGTATAATCTGATTTACACCATCCACGACATCTTGAAGGCTCCCCCCTTCCCATAAAAAATCCGATATGTCCTTTTTCAGCGTGAGATATGACTGCCAGATTCCTTTGGCGTAACGCATTCTGGCCAGATACGGCTGGATATGCTCATCGAACGGTACCTCAGGGAATTCCTTGCATTTCAGTGAGGTCTCCCGTTTGGGGAAAGAGTCCTCGATAGCCTCCCCTAACCTAGTCAAAGCCCTGTCAACAGCATACAAACGTCTACACGGCCCGTTTATGCTGTCAAACCACTGGCCAGCGTGATACACAAAGCCCGTCAGGTAGCCCGTCACAGTATTCATACCGCACATAGACAGAACGCACGGGATACCATCTACTATTGTGTAAAACCCTGCCAGACGGCATGATGAATTCACGACTCCGTCCAGCCCGTTAGCCTGCAGGATATAGATATCATCTGTCCAAGAAAGACGTGAATTGAAACAGCTGTACGGAATGAATGTCACCCCTTTCCACATCCTCGAGTTGCATAGGCAGTCTTTTTTGGCCGGTCCTCTGGCGTGTATGAGCTCTGCAATACAGGCTATTGCCTCCTCAGACCAGACGTCCGGCGCTTTGACAGTCCCGGCATATGGCACCAGTGACATACGCTGGACAGGCCATGTAAAATCGAGATACACATTATACATTTTTTCACTGGCTCCTCAGACGGTTCAGGTAGTCCATGATTTTCTGTGCGTACTGGCTGGTCTGCTCATCCAGCACGCTGGCATCAATCAACGATTTCAATGACTGTACATACGCCGTCAAATCCTTTTTTTCCTCATTATCACCCTGGTTTTGAGCGCTTTTGGCAATCTCAAAGGCAATATCTCTGCCGTAGCGCTGCCGGAACTTCTCCGCGGCCTCCTGCGCAAGCGGCTCCGGGAACTTGGCCACTTTCAGAACAGTACCGGCCTTGACGACCACACCGAAGTTCTTGCGGCTCCCGCCGCTGGTCAGGGCCCCGGCCACAACGGCGCATCCTTCACCCGGACGGGCCCCGGAGTCCCGGCCAAACGCTCTCGCGATTATCCTGCCACCGAAAAGCAGGGTCTCACCGGCTACAGTCTCCTGCGGAAACGTAATCGTGACATCCACGTACTGCGCCGGGCGCCCGTATCCGTCCTCGCCGTAGCATGACATAAGAAGGTTCTTGAGCTCCTGGCGGAACTCTTTGCGGACGTACCACTCCTTCGTCTGCGGGTCCCACCGGCCCCCCAGGTCCTTGACCTTCACCCGGAACTCCTCGTTCATCGGGCACGATACATAAATGTAGTCCGTGTTCTCTCGAACATTCACCGTGCTCATTTGTGTTTGCCTCCTGTGTATAGTACGCTATTTGCACAGCTCTTTCAGGCTCTGGCGGTCCTCATCCGTCAGGTCGTCCCGGACATCGAGCGCATACCGGGCCGCCACGCTTGCCGCCACTTTCATCTCCCGAGAAAGCTCGTCTATGTCTCGGGCCGCAACAGTAGCGGCCTCAACCATCATGGATTTCTCGTCTTCGTCTCTGTCCCCTTCGTAGTTGAACATGACGCGAATCGTGTCGTTGTGTTGCGGCATCATCTCCATATACAGGCCGTCGAACTGCGTGTTGCACGCTGACACCACGACGGTAAATGCGCCTTTGTCGCGCATCCCCATCACCTGCACTATCCATCCCCCGGAGTAGTCGCGGTAACTGTACACGCCCTTCCCCCCGTGCGGGACGAAGTCTATGTTTCCTGTCTGCCATTCGTTTAGCGGTTTCATTTTATTTCCCTTTCCCGTACTTCACTGTCCGAACGTATACATTATACACTATGCACGGAGTACGTGTCAACACTTTTTTCATTTCAGCCTGTCAATACATTGTACACGGCACCCGTAAAAAAGTCAACCCCCCGCCTCACGGGAAGCGGGGGGTTTATAAACAGAAGTGCGTTTACGAAATCAGTATTTTTCTTTATCCAGCCACTCTATTGTCCCATCTTCATTTACGAAACCTCTCCTCGACCCTGCCCGGAACCCTTTTCCGCGAAGCAGGACGGCTGCCGTCCTTCTCCCGTGGTGGTCACCGTACTGCCACAGGACAGCCGGTCCTTCTACCGTCACGTCCCCGCCGATCATCAGTATCGCCACTTTATCCACGGCGCTTGCCGGTATGTGCACCATAGCCCTGCGCCTCATCGAGGCCATAGACGGAACTTCCAGTGTGTATCCGTCTCCCTCTACCCACAGGCTAGATTTATAGCCGTCCGTGTACACCGGTATGTCTTTACGTTCGTCCGTCTCCTGACCTTTATTTTCTTGTTTCTCTTCTTTTTCTTCTTCTTCCGGCAGTTTCAAAAACGGGGCTGTAGGAAGTTTTTTGCATGATATTTCTCCGTCCGTCCCCACGAACCCTTTATATTTTTCTCCGGGTCCATGATCGTGGTGGTCCGGCACCCACAACGTGAACTCTTTTCCCCGCTCCAGGACGGCTCCAAGCTCCATACCGTGGCCGTCCGCGTAGCTCCACAGCACAGCCGGTCCTGATATTTTCGCCGAGCTTCTTGCGTTGTAGTGTTTCGTCAGGAACACGACTCTGTCCACGTAGTTGTCCGGTATAAATATCCGGGCATCTCCGGCGTTTCTTGCCGCGCTTGGCATCTGTATCATGTATCCCCCTTCCACACGGCGCACGTACTGTCTGTCTCCTTTTACGACGAGCTCACCGGGCTTATCCGTGTCCCGTTGCTGCCTTTCCTGTTCCTGCCCCGGCATCTCAAGGGTTTTGCCCACGGGCAACTCCGACCACGATATAGACCCGTCTGAGCCGACGAACCCCCGGTATTTCTCTCCGGGTCCATGGTCATGCGTGCCCGGCACCCACATCGTGAACTCACGGTTTCTTATCAGTATTGCGCCCAGCACTTTACCATGCCCGTCCGCGTAGCTCCACAGCACAGCCGGGCCTTCGACTTTTGCTGGCGAGTAAGCGTTGAACGGCTGAACGAGAACAGTAATTTTATCCACGTGCTCCGGGTTTATGTATATACTGGAACTTCCACGGCTTGAGCGGTACCCCGGAACTTCCAGCGTGTACCCGCCGTCGGGTTCTGGCTTCACGTACTCTTTAGGCCCCACGATAACAAGGTTTTTCTCTTCTTGTTTTACATGCTCATTATCCATTTTGTATTTCCCTCATTACTTTATCCACTCTTTCCCGCAAGTCGCAGTACTCTATGTCCACGGCCTTTACCGGTATTTTATCATAATCCAGCTTCGAGTATCTTCCTTTACCTTCCGGCCCGTTCAGTATAAACAATTTATCCGGCCACGTGCCCATCGCCGTGTACATATCCCGCGCCCTGTCCACAGAACCGTAGTCGTTCTGGTATACCACGGTACTTATCCAGCTTCTGTCCTGCAGCACCCAGAACCCCGCGTTCAACAACTCCTTCAGTGTCCAGCACCTTGCAAGTCTCTCCTCCCAGTAAACTTCGCTATCTCCCAGTATAGTATCAACGACATGTTTCCCTTCCTGCTCTACTATAACTTTCAATCCCCTCTTCGTCAACCATAACTTCAAAGCGTTTACCAGTGTAGTTTTTCCACTTCCATCATCGCCTTCAAATATTATCCACATTCTCGCAACACATCCTTTTTTTCATGTCAGTAAAATATCCCCAAAGCCATTTACACCCCCTACCCCAAAACCATTATTCCCCCCAAGTTCACGATATCACTTCTATATCTCCATGATATCACTTTTATATAATAACGTCAAAACACTACAGGACTGCAGTAAATAAAAGACCGGAGTGCATAAGAGGCTAGGGGACATACGGGGCCAGAACGCATAAGGGGCGCGGGAACTACGGGACATAAGGGTCTAAAGGACATAAGGGTCTAGCAGGATAAGGGGCATAAGGGGTCGGGGAACTAAGGGTCTCGTAGGATAAGGGACCAGAACGCATAAGAGGCTAAGGGACTAGGGGACATAAGGGACATGAGGGTCTAAAGGCCTAGGGGCATAAGAGGCCGGAACGTATAAGGGGCGCGGGAACTAAGGGACCGACGTGAATAAGAGGCTAAGAGGCTAGGGAACTAAGGGTCTAGTAGGATAAGGGGCTAGGGAACTAAAGGTCTAGTAGGATAAGGGACATAAGAGTCTCGTAGGATAAGGGGCCGGAACGCATAAGGGGCGCGGGAACTAAAGGACATAAGGGTCTAAAGGCCTAGGGACATAAGAGACATAAGAGTCTAGCAGGATAAGGGGCTAGGGGGCCGGGGGCGTATTGTCAACGGGGGTTGACATCTCGGGACCGGGCGGGGGTTGACACTTGGCCCCCCGCCTCCCGCCCCGGCCCCCATTCACTCCTCCCCCATTCACTTCTCACTCCTCACTAAGAGTCTAGCAGGATAAGGGGCTAGGGGGCCGGGGGCGTATTGTCAACGGGGGTTGACATCTCGGGACCGGGCGGGGGTTGACACTTGGCCCCCCGCCTCCCGCCCCGGCCCCCATTCACTCCTCCCCCATTCACTTCTCACTCCTCACTACGAACTCCCAGTCTCCCATTCACTTCTCACTCCTCACTAAGAACTCCTCCCCCATTCACTTCTCACTCCTCACTAAGAACTCCCAGTCTCCCAGTCTCCTAGTCTCTTAGTCTCCTTGCTTCTTTGCTCTCTACTCTCCTACTCCTCACTAAGAACTCCTTCTCTCTCTCTCTTTCAACAAACGCCCCGGCCCCGGATGTTCATTGTCCGGGGCCGGGGCGCAGGAGGCACACAACGGTACTTTCTTGGAGTATATGTCTCTACACTATATATGTTCCGTAAAGTACGGGCCCCTGCAGTAACCGGGGGGAACTTTTTTTGCAGGGGCCCGTCCGGGGGGAACTACACAGGCAGAAGTCAATCCAGTCTGGAAAGCGTATGCTCTGCCAGCCTGGCCTGAATCTGTTTCAGGGCAAGCTCTGCTTTCACCTGTCTCAGTCTCTGAACGTGACTCGACGTCTTTGCTTCTTGAACCTGAGGCGTTACCGCAGCCGATACTTCCTGCACTACCGCATCTATAAGCGACTTCTCCCATGCCCTGAACTCCGGGTTTGACTTCGCCGCATTCATCACGGCTTGCTTTACCGTAGACGCAATACGCTGAGCTTCCTGCTTCCTGGCCTGGTCATTAGGCAGGGATTTCAGTGACGATACAGCATTGTCTAATGCCGGGCCCACTAACTGCATCGGGTCTATCGTATTGCCCGACACTTCATTGAACAACAGTATCATGTCCACTAAAAGAGCAAACGGCGATACGAGAAGACTGTACACCGAAGGCATGGGCTTGGCGGGTTTACTGGACCCGGAAGGCTTAGCCGCCTGAGTCTGCTCAGACTTCTCAGGTTCAGCAGGTTTACCATCACCAGGCTTCTCCTCCGGGGCCGGGCCGCTTACTGCAGGCTCCTTTTTCTGACTCTCCCTGTACATTCCAGTCAAATCACGCAGTATACTCTCATTTATCGCATTCATAAGCTTTCTCCAAGTCATGGCCGTTTGTTCATTCTCCATGGCGGGCTGCTTTAATTCATTCAACGTATACAAAGCAGCATAACGCTCATACGGATTTTGCGCGTTGTAAAACTCATCCCTGGCTTTATTGAGCGCCGGGATATACTCGTACTTCTTTAAATAAGCAAACGCATCCATTAAATCGCCGAACAACTGAAGCATCGCTCTACCTCTTAATAGCCCGCTTTATGCTCTGCACGACCTCCGCCCATACCCCAGGCTCTTCCATCAACAAAAAGTTCCTCAAAGCCTCAGGCATTATGTGCGCCCCGTTCTCCGATACCAGTATCTCCCCAGCATAAAGCAACTTCGGAGCCAAATACTCACGACCCCACGCATCCATGCCCCTGTAACTCACCAGGACACTGAAAGCAGCCTCATACGAGGAATCCGGCAAAACAAGAGTCCCGCCCAAGCTAACCTCATACTCCAATTTTCCATCATTGGATTTCACGATAAACTTATCAAAGTACTTACCGGCCATTTCTTTCACCGCTTTTTAACGTTTGCATAACGTTCAATATCTTTTTGTATATCGAATCTAGCTCAGCCCTGACCCTGGAGTCACGGACGAGAGCCTGCATGTACACTATCCTGTGCCGTATGCCATGGACGTCAACGTTAGGCGACTGACCCAGATTTATACTGTTCAAAGCGTTTCGCGCTAAACGGCGTATCTCCCGGACGGATTCATGCGCTACAGCCGGAATATCCAGAGAAGAAATATCCCGCATAAGAGACAGAATTCTATCATGCGCATACCTCAACTCAGGCTTCATAACGACAATTTGAACTCCTCGGTCTTCGGCTCATCCAAACCATGCAAACGCATAACGCAATCGTCACACACGTCAGCCTTAAAATACATATCAGGATTTCCCTGAGCTCCCGTGGGTACGAAGTCATACTCCTCTACGTTGTTCCTGGAACCACAAATGTCACAACGGCCAAAACCTCTCGTTCCCTCGACTGACGAAAAAAGACCGGGCGCTACTTTATTCTTTTGCATAAAAACGTCAACAGGATTGTCTTCGAACTCACCGATCATCGAGACTTTCTTTATAAACGCGGGATGAATACGCTTCTTCAAGTTGTAAAAAACCTTCGTGTCCATGAAAACCTCCGCCGGAAAGGGCTTGTGTTCTATAAATAAATAGTATCACTTTTCCATTGATCTCAACCGGAAAACAGAAAAAATGATCGAATTTTTTTGACCGGCTTGACGATCTGCCAGAAGACATTTGAGCGTGGTATTATCAAATGCATTGAGTGTCATGCTATCAAATAGCGCAAGGGGGCGGGATCATGCAAAATGCATAATGTATCCGGGCCCAAAATATACAAATGCATAAAAAAGTGTCGCAACTAGTGGGGGTCGCATATAACCGTACCCCCCTACGGGGGGTACGGTTATATGCGAGTCTGCGACTAACTAAAACACCGTCGCAAAAAAGACGATCGGGCCGGTGGGCGGTCGGCAAAAGTTTACATGCCAAAAGTCACTGCTATCAAGAAAGTGCGCAAAAGTGCGCACGGTTCTCTTCCTGCCCCGAGCCGTCTCGATGACTGTGCTCGTCTCTGACAGGCGTCACTTTCCCGACTACGGCAGAGACCCTCTCTGCCGCAGCGCCGCCGTTACCGGACGGACTCGCCACGGGTAGAGCAGTTTCGGTTGCCAGCCGTTGAAGGTTGATCGCCGCGTTGAGATCGCGGTCGTGGTGCGTGCCGCATTCCGGGCACGTCCATTCCCGCTCGCCCAGCGTGAGCGTTTCGTGTTTCCAGCCGCAGACGGAACAGAGGCGACTGCTGGGATACCAGCGCTCGGCAAACACCAGGCGGGTGCCGTAGCGCTGCGCCTTGTATTCCATCTGCGAGCGGAACATCCCAAAGCCCACGTCGCTGATGGCGCGAGCAAGTCGCTCGTTGGCCAGCATGCCTTTCACGTTCAAGTCCTCGATTACTACCGCTTGGTTTTCGCGGCACAGCCGGGTCGTGAGCTTGTGGATGAAATCCGCTCGGATATTGGCAATGCGGGCATGCAGCCTTGCCAATGCCTGAGCGGACTTCTGGCGGTTGCTGGAGACGGGAAGACGGGCGCCTTTCGGCAGCGTGCCCTTGGGGTTGAATCCCGCAGCGACCTTTGCCGCCTCGAGCTTGCGGCTGAGGCGGCGCGAGCGGATGCGAAGGCGTCGCAAGGCCGCCTTGAGCGGTTTCGGCGCTTCAATGACCTCGCCAGTGGACAGCGTCGCTGCCGCCTTGACACCCAGGTCTACGCCCACTACACCATTGCCTTTCCTTGGCCGACAGAAAACAGCATCAGGCACCTCCACCTGAATCGCAACGAACCAGCGATCCGCCGTGCGGCAGACCGTGGCCCCGAGGATTTTCCCCTCGAATCGCAAAGATTCGGTCATGGCGACGTCGCCGATTTTCGGCAGGCGGATCGTCTGACCGGAGACGGAAAACTTGTCGTTGGCGACGTAGAAACTGTCGCGGCACTTTCCCTTCTTCTTGAAGGTCGGCGGATAAGCGAGCTTGACGCCCTGCTCGCGCAGTTTGCGCCGAAGCGCTTTGTCCTGCGGCGCGATGCGCGCCCCTTCTTCGATCTGCTTGAAGAACCGCTTCCACGCTTTTTGCAGGTGCGCGAACGGCTGCGAATGCGCATCCCTGTGGATGCCCTCGAGCCACGGCTGGCCGTTTTCGTCGAGCCAGGCGGGATCGCTGTACTTGATGGCGTTGAACTGCCGCTTCAGTGCCATGGCATTGGGTTTTTGCCCGGCGGCATACTGCCGGTTCCATTCGGCGAGCGCCCAGTTCCACACGCGCCGGGCCGTGCCGCAGGCGCGTTTGAAGTAATCCGCCTGCTCGGGCGTGGGACGAAGGGCGATTCGGTGGGTGAGGTGCATGATCATTTACTCGTCGGCAGATGGATGTCTGTCTTGATTCTGCGCGTCATGCGCCACGTCCTTCTTCAGTGCCTCGTCCAGCTTTTTTCGATAGTTCCTCAATCCGTACAACCTGGACGAGAAGCAATGCACGATGGTCATCAGGTCTTGAACCATTTCCTGCTCGGGTGATAGACGTTCCTGATTGAGCACTAGCAGTTCACAACCGTTGATTTTGGCGAAATGCTCGAACCACTCGAAGCCAAACCGTGTTAGCCGGTCTCTATGCGCCAAGATCAACATCTTGATCTCACGCCTGCCTATCGCATCCATCAGTTCAAGAAAACGCTTGCGCTTGAAGTTCAGGCCGCCACCCACTTCCTCGATGAATTCGACGTTGGCCAAGCCTCTCGCCACCACGAATTCTTCCAGCACGCGACGCTGATTGATCAAGTCCGGTTTCTGCGCTGCACTCGACACCCGGCAATAAGCTACTATGCGCGTCGGCATGCCACCTGCGTACCGCAAGCCTATAAATTCACGCAATTGCCGTTCGGTATAAAGACGGCGGTTACTGGGCGAGCGCGCGGCGGGGATCAGCCGACCTTCACGCTCCCAGCGCTGCAATGTCTTGACTGATACGCCAAGCAGCTTGGCTGCTTTGCCTGTGCTTAAGGTGTTTTCCATGAGCACAATTATACATCATTTGACACATCTTTCAATACCAGAGTTTAGCTCCTGTTCCCACCCCATACTCTCATGCCCATTCCCCGTGATTGATTTACTGCCAGTTGTACGGGTTGTATGCTCTGTCGTACTCCTCGTCTATGAACCGGTTTATCCTGAACATAATAGCGTTCTTGAGCCGGACCAGGAATATGCTCAGTTTGATGAGGAAGTGCACGACGGCGATTGTGACCAGCGCCGTGTATACGTTCCAGTACCATGCTCCGGCGATGGGTATCATGCCGAGCATGAGGCCGATGAACACACCGCAGAGCTGTATGAGCACGAAAAGCAGGGCGTACCAGTACCATGGCACGTTGCCCGCTACGTAGTCGGCCTGCGGGGGTCTGGCCCATGAGCCGATGTATATGGCGAACGCCATAGCCAGCGGCCATCCGTAGCGGCGGATGGAGAGGGGTTCCACCACGAGCATGGCGGCGAACCCCTGCCGCAGTGTGTTTATGGCGTTCCTGATATCGTCAAGCGTTATCTCTCTCACTGGCTTGTCTCCTTGCACATAGACGTCAGCTTGACGAACATGGCCGTGTTGTACAGCGACCGGCACCCGCACATGAACGGGAAGTTCGCCGGTTTGTCTTCGGAGGAGAACATGGGGTCCAGCCCCTGCCATGACCTCAGGCCATGGTCAGCGATTTCCAGTACTCCCTTGAGCTCTTTTCCGCACTTCTGGCACTTGTGCGTCATCGAGGCGTACTTATCCCCGTCCATTATATCAAAAAACATAGCGGTTTGAACAGGCTGTTTGTTGAACATTTGTATATCTCCTTATGACGTTTCAAAAAATACGCCGCCCCCACAGCGTGGGGACGGCGTTTGTGAGAGGAGAGTGAGGTAGACAAAACCTCAATGTGAGTGTAGTGGACTCAAATCATTATACAGCACAGAGCTCAGGCATGACAGCTCTCACCCGGTCTCTGAGATTGAGCTCGACGAATCTCGCATAATCGGACCAGAGACTCAGGAGTGAAAGCGGCCAGTCTTTCGGGTCACCTGGCACATCTTCCACTGCTATTATACCCCGAGAATACTCATACGCAGTCGGCGTGATAATAGGGAAAAAGTCGTCGAGTATCCCGTGGCTTGTGCACACGCTCAGCCAGTAAGAATACTGCTCGTACAACTTGTCCGCTTTGTCATCCGGCACTGTCTCGGGGAGCACTTTCGTCACGTCCACCACGGGCAGTGGCTGGCCGTCCTCACCCGTGAACACGGTAACGTAGTTCTCGTTTGTCCTCCTTGCCGCAGGTACCTGGACAGCCGGTCTGAGCGTCCACTCGAAGTTTATGGACAGCGAACCGTCCGGCTGCTCCACGACTTTATCCAGCGGTATTTTCAAGTCGTGGAACACAAGCGTGTCGGGCTCAATTTCATTGATTATAGTATCCCTGACGGACAGCGTGAATACGCTGTCATTTTGCTCCGTCAGGATATTGTTCACATCAAGGAACGTATGAGGCTTCCCGTGCCGGTAGACTAATATTATGCTTTTATTGTCTTTGAATCCTCTGGAAGCCTTGAAGGCCGCCATGAAAAAACCGGTCAACGTGTTGAACTTTTCACTCATTTCTTTTATACTCTCCTCTCTAAAAATCAGGGGCGGGAAGGGTGGTAAATCCACCGGTGTAGTGTCCCTTGTCACGATGAATCCCTTCCCGCCACACATACATTATAGCATGGTGGATACTATATGTCAATAGCTTTTCAGGACTACGGCCACAGCCTTTGTGGGCGTGGCCGAGCGGAAGAGCTCCTGCGGGTACCCTTGTGTCTGTTTGTCCGGGAGCCTTACGGCCTCCACTTCATGTCCTCCGTAGTGAGAGGGGTCCAGACATACAGCATACCGGAACCTGCCCACGCCGCACCAGTGCTTTTCATGCGACTGGCATGAAGGGTTCACGACTTCATGCCAGCCTCCGGCGGCGAGATGATGCCGGGATGAGCAGATATAGGGCTTGACGTAGTTCATTTTGCTCTCCTTTGTTTGTCCAAGTATTGCCGTTCTTCTTCTACAATCTGCCACAGTTGAATGACCTCTTCCACCGTGGCGTCCGGGCAGTCGTCCTGAATCTCCCCGCACCGGGGGCACTGTGTCTCATCCTTGAAGTGCAGGTTTTGCCAGGGCACGATGCACCTGCATCTCCACAGGTACTCGGTCACGGGAACGCCTGACTTGACTGTCAGAAGGCGCATTACTCATCACCTCTGAGGAGTAGAGTTGTCTGCCGGTCGAGCAGCTTCCGGATATCCTC
>Ga0209508_1001362_pt1 | contig 19450 bp, 15 predicted proteins | sample AD_UKC129_MetaG_FD_184427 | JGI IMG/M metagenome (GOLD analysis project Ga0209508, IMG submission 184427) | Active sludge microbial communities of municipal wastewater-treating anaerobic digesters from Canada - AD_UKC129_MetaG (SPAdes) (version 2) | ecosystem: Engineered > Bioreactor > Anaerobic... | reverse complement strand
ATTTAGGCTTCATCGTAGATGAGCATATTATTAGCTTTGTCAAAGAATTTGGTTTAATATTATTCGTATATTTTGTAGGATTGCAGGTAGGACCGAATTTCTTTTCTTCATTTAAAAAAAGTGGATTAAAATTAAATTTATTAGCAGTTTTGATTATTGTGTTAGGTGTTTTAATAACATATATATTACATAAAATCACTAAAGTGCCCATGTCTACTATGACGGGAATACTATCTGGTGCTGTAACTAATACACCTAGTATGGGAGTAGCACAACAAACATTTTTAGAAATGACTGGACATGCAGACCCGACAATCGCTCTAGGCTATGCAGTAGCTTATCCGATAGGTATTTTAGGTGTGATCCTTGTAATTATTTTATTAAGATATATTTTTAAAATCGACATAAATAAAGAAAAAGAAGATTTAGAACAAGCTGATAATAAAAAAGAAAGCCAAGCTCAAGTATTTTCTTTGCAAATAACTAATCCCAATGTTTTCGGGAAAAGTATTTATGAAGTAAAAAAATTAATAGATAAAGATTTTGTGATTTCTCGTGTTTTGCACTCTGACACGAATACTATAGAAATAGCTCAACCTAAAACAATCTTAAATGAAGGTGATAAAGTATTGATAGTTACTAATTTGCAAAATTATAATGAAATAGTGCAATTGCTAGGTAAACACATAGAAATGGACAAAGATCAATGGGACCAGCTCGACCATAAATTATTCTCTGAACAAATCATTATTTCGAATTCCAAAGTGAATGGTAAAACTATAGGACAATTAAAGCTAAGGAGCAATTTTGGTATCAACGTTACCAGAGTAAATCGTGCAGGTTTTGATCTGGTGGCAAATCCGAATTTAATGCTGCAGATAGGAGACAGATTGACTGTCGTAGGTACAGAATCTGCGATTTACAATGTAGAAAAATTTCTAGGGAACTCTCTAAAAAAATTGAATGAACCAAATCTATTTGCTATTTTTATCGGTATAGCTTTAGGAGTACTTTTAGGTAGTATTCCATTTAGGTTCCCTGGTATTCCAGAGCCTATAAAACTAGGTTTAGCAGGTGGTCCATTAATCGTAGCTATATTATTAAGTAATTTCGGTACTAGATATCATATCATCACTTATACTACTGTGAGTGCTAATCTAATGGTCAGAGAAATTGGTATTGCTATGTTTCTTGCAGCAGTAGGAGTAAGTGTGGGTAAAGATTTTGTACAAACTATTGTAGATGGAGGTTACATTTGGGTAGCCTATGGAGCAATTATTACCATTTTACCTATTTTAATCGTTGGTATAATTGGTAGATTATTTTTCAAACTCAATTTTTTAACTCTCATTGGTTTAATAACTGGTAGTGTTACAGATCCGCCAGCATTAGCCTTTGCTAACTCGCTATCAGATAATGATGCTCCCATGGTTAGTTATTCTACAGTATATCCACTTACGATGTTTCTACGCGTTATCACAGCTCAGATCTTGATTTTATTTTTTGTTTAGATTCTAATACATATATTTGTTTGGTATTTTCATCTACTTTCACTATTTCGGAAACTCGCTTGCCTACTAACCATATTATTTGGCCTGTCGCATCTACTAAAACAAATTGAAAATGTTTCTCTATTGGAGTAGCTTTTTGATTAATTAAAAAATCGCTAATTTTCACATGTGATTTCATACCAAAAGGTATAAATGAATCTCCTTCTTTTATTTTTCTTAATTTCAATGGAAATTTAATCTTTTCTAAATCCATAAAAGCAAAATTAGGTCTTTTATCTATGATTAGTCCATCAGCTTGCAAAATTTGAATATTTAACTCAAACGGTTCTTTAATAGTTTTTCTATTTTTAGTAATAGTTATTTCAGGGAAAGTGGTGTGATTATTTATAACATACAAAATGCTTTTTTGAGTATAAACATTGTAATCGGGTAAAATAAATTGCCGAGTTTCATTTTTATGTAAAGTTTTGATAATATTTTGAATTTGATCAATACTAGCTGACAGTGGACTAAGAATAAAATGCAATACTGCAAGGTCTGATAAATACAATCGCAAAAAATTAATAGAAAAGCTCATATCTTCGTAATAAACAATATAAGGTGTCAGATATTTTTCTAATAAAATGCCATAAGTATCTCTTTGCTCTTGTAAAATCTGAATATTATTAAGTATAGTTTTTTCTACTCCTGGACGCATATCTTTAAGCAATGGTATGAGCTCATGGCGAATGCGATTTCTCAAAAAAATCAGTTCATTATTAGTTTTATCTATTCTATATGGAATATTTTGTGTATTAGCATAATTTTCTATATCTTTTCTAGATACATGCCAAAGTGGACGAATGATTTGATATCTTTTCTGAGGTATACTGGATAGACCAAATAATGTAGCTCCTCGCAAAATATTAATAAAAAAAGTTTCTATGACGTCATTAGCTTGGTGTGCTAAAGCCAAATAATCATAATTATACTTCTCTATTAATTCCTCGAAAAAGTCATATCGCAGTTCTCTAGCCGCTTCTTCGATAGATAATTTATGTTCTTTTGCATATGTTTCAGTATCCACTTTTTTGACATAAATCGGTATATCATGATTTGAAAAATATTCTCTCACAAACTGCTCATCTTCATCACTATCATTGCCGCGCAGTTGGAAATTAACATGAGCTACAGCAATATTTAGATTCAATTTCATCAAAATATTAGAAAGCACCATACTATCTACTCCACCGCTCACACCTATTAGAAATTTAAGTTGTTTATAATTTCTATTTATTCCTTTTAAAAAATTATTAACTGCACTTTCTATTTTTACCATAATAAAAAAATAATTTCTGGATCGATAATATTGTTATTAATGAACTGCTTATAATCTCTAATCTCTAATAATAAAGCATTGTCTACATCAGATAAATCTACTAAAAGCAAACTAGTGGGTATATTGACATCTGTATTCAATATTGTTTTATAAATCATGAAATAATCACTAGGCTCTATTTTGCCACCAATGAAATATCGAGTCATTACGATTTCATTTTTCACTAAATCTATATATCCATCACGGCATTTTCTAATTTTGTAAGTTTCATTATTTGCTAATGTTTGCTGCATTATCCACTGATATGCTATATCTATAAATTTACTAAAAATTTTCTCAAAAGGCTTTTTAATTTGCATTAATGGAGTTAAATTTTTAGGAAATTCAGGAACATATTCTTCTAATATTTTCAAAGAATTTACTGCAAAACCATTTTTTTTTATTTCTTGGATATCGAAATAATGTATATTTACTTTGGCTTTATGATTTTGAGATATAATGTCATCTGCTAGATTTAATGTACCACTACGATACATATTTATCAGCTTTAATTCATCTAATGAAAGGCTAAAATTATCTTTTACTTCTAAATCGAAAATATTTATAAAATGTTTTAGCTCAGAAGCCGATAATTTATAATCTGATTTTAATTTTGATATATTGAGATCGCTGATAGCTATCACATTATCATCTGTATCATAAATCCAATGTTTAGTATATAAAATTTGCCAAATAGTAGAATGAAATACAGCCTCATCATTTCTAATATATGAAGACCAGCTATACTTGCCCCACCAGTAATCATCAGGGAATTGCAAAATCCAATGTAAAAGAAAATTACTTTTTTCTAAATTAATATTTGACAAAAAATCTTCTATCCCTTCGATAGTCCAATCATCGATATTCTCCTCTACTATTGGCTTTACATCACTATTTCCTCGCAGATTAGCCTTTTCATCTTCATTCAAATGATTTTCTATTTTTATTTTCTTAGGAAATTTATTAATATTTAATTTTTCGAATATAGATATGAATTGAGATATAGGTAATTTATAATTATTTTCATACCATTTAAAATTCACAAAATTTTTATTATAAGAAAAATAATATTCCAATTCTTTAGTTGGTAGATACAACTCATTTGGTTTGCACCACTCATTATTTATGTTAGGAATGCATTCGAAACTTTGTAATAATGTATTATCTACCTTATCTAAATTAGCTAAAAACAAATCCCAGAATTTACGATAAGCTTTTTTCAGAATATATGTAGTCAATTGATGATTAATACCTTTTTGATCATCATAAGGTTTTATTTGTAGAGAATAGAATAAATTAACAATATTTTCATTGTTTATAAGTGCTGGATTAATATTCATAGCTGAATCTGGAGCTCCATAAAGGAAAACATTACTCATCTCCTCATCCCAGAGTTTCCATTTATTATCTGCAGTATATAACCACGGATAATCACTTAAATTATAAAATTTATTCTTATTATTTGGTAAAACTAACTCTGGATTTTGTGCTAAAAGTTCATAAAAAAATTCTGTCTGCTCAGAATTATAATTTTTATTAAAATATAATTGCTTCAATGCAAAAGCGAAATCATGCTCATCAATTATTCTAATTGATAATTCTTTTTTTATCAATTCAGCAAAATTAGTTTTATCAATCAGCCCTATATTAATCCAATTTTTTTTGTTCCATAATTTATTTAAAACATTTTTAGGTATGAGCTCTAGCAACAATTTATTTCTAGGGAAAGCAACAAGAGAATGAGGATAATATTTATTATCATTAGTTAAGATAGACTTATCATTTTTTAGAAAATTAATCCATTGCTCTGCCCATAATTTCTCAATAGGATGCTCATAGTGAGACAAAGTAAAAGCTTCGTATAAATCGGGAGTTAATAAATTTCTATTACGTAACTCTTTTAGAAAATTCGGAAATAATTTCTTAAGTTGATTCAGCAAAACTTTATTTTCATTAATAGATGAATTGTCCCATGGTATCTGCTCGCGAGTAGGTGTAGTCGTAAAAAAGCCATGTACAATAAAAGGTAAATGCAATATTTCTCTAGTAGGGAAAAAAACGAAAAGTGGATTAGTAGCATACAACTTTTCTAATGAAAGAGCCAAAGATAATTTTTTTTGATTATTATTAATTTTACTAAGGACCAAATACTTTTCATCAGCTATAGCATCTGACATATTAGTAGATAAAATTACGATTTTACTATCATCAGTATTAGTTTTTTCAATAAAAAATTTTTCGCGAGTTACATTATTAACAATTTCGATTTTATTTACATAGTCCAGAAAAAGAATAAATCTATAGTCCCAGGCTTTCACTCTATCCCATAAATCTATAACAGAAATATTTTTTTTAAAAGGAAACCAAAAAAATGTAGTAAAAGGCTCTAAAATATCAATCGGGTCAATAGTTTCTAATAATTCAAAATCTCGAATTACAAAATCATATCCATCAGAATGTATCTCGGGAGCATCAGTAATGCCAAAAACAGAACGAAAACCTATACCAAATTTACCTATTTTATTAATATTAGCCAAATGTTGTTTTGTAGATTTACCATATGTAGTAATAGCAATGAAATCATCATCATTGAAAGGATCACCATTATGATAAATAGCTATGCCATCATTATCAAATTGTATTTTCATTTTGCCCGGTCTGGTTATTCTAGCACAAGCATCCTCAGCATTTTGTACTATTTCATCCAAGAAATGAACCGGATCAGCATATAGTGAAGATAAAATTTCTGCATAGCGATTGCCCTTATCTTTATTAGCCTTCACTACCTCTCGTGTCAAAGAAATATATTCCTGTAAATTATTGAATTTTTTTGGCATTAAAAAAACTTTATCTTTAGCAAAATTAAGAAAAAAAGGTGTTGTAAAAAAGTTTCTGTATTAGGAGTTTTAAAAATTGATGGGAAGGAGAGGAGGAGACGTGGAGATGGGGAGAAAGGGTGAAATGGTGAAAGGGAGAAATGGAGAAGTTGATAAGTTGATAAGTTGATGAGTTTAAAGGTTTAAGCAGAATGTTTAAACTATATTAAACTACATTAAACTACATTAAATTATTTAATAAATCATAGTCCAACAGGCAGGTCATTTGATAATCAGTGGTTCAGACATTATTTTCTATGAATGTTAATATAAAGATTACTTTTCAAAGTTTTTTATATGTTTATTTGTAAATTTTAAATTTTAATGTAAATTTGTGGGAAAATAGGATAAACAAATCATGAAAAAATCTCTAACAATTATTATTTTTTTTATAATTACTTTGATTGCATTTGGGCAGAAACAAATAGGGAAAGAAACTTCCGCAATTGTTGCCGAAGGAAAATTGCTTTATAAATCAGAAATGGCTTCGTGGTATGGCACAGACATTTTTCTTGACAAATACAAAGACAAAGCAGACGATGTGGGAGGATATTTTTCATATCTCGAAAATAATATCGCAAAGTGTATTTTCTTTTCTAATGATGACAACCCAAAAGTAATTGCGACAATTACTTTTGACAGCACATACAATGTAAACATAGCTCAAATAGATGGTAATGAAAGAGAATTTACAACTTATGAAAATGATCTTTATACGATTCGTAAAAAAACATTAAAAGAAGTAAATAGCGATACTCTTATTAAAATGTACAAGAATACAAACATTAATTTGGTACCTCTTATAAATAATAACGAGAAGAAAGTTTATATTTTAACTGTACCAGAAAATAATGGAATTGTCATTTTTGGCAATGATTATTTGTTTACTTTTGATAAAAACAATAATCTGGTAAGTAAGAAACAAATTCACAAAAACATAATTGTGAATGAATATAGCAAAGGACAGGAAAGTGAGATAGAATTAAAGGAAGCTCTACACACTCATTTAGCATCAACAGGAAAATTCATTACCTCTACCGACATTTGTACGCTAATGCTTTACGAGAATTTTGCAAAATGGGAAAAGTATTATGTGATTTCCGATGAATATGTATCAATTTGGAATTGCAAAACTAACAAGCTTACTGTTATTACAAGAGAGGTTTGGGATAAAATGAATAAAGACCAAAAAGAGCGACACCTAGAAAAATAAGCAGACTAAAAGCAGCCGATAACAGCATAAAACGGCAAGTGAGGATATATTTGACAAAGCATATACTAATTTTTGGTGTGGTTTGATAGTAAAGTGCTCTGAGATCCACCAGTACGCCAAGTTCAATACCACTATAGGTTATGAACTCCTAAAAATCGTACAAAATATTTAAAATATCAAAAAAATGAATAATTTTTTAGATAAAATCATAATAAATATGTATAATTTTGTTATGAGAATGGTTATAAAAATTAGTAAATATTTTAAAAAAATAAATACATCTTAAAAATGATAAAAAGTATAAAATATATTCGAAATTTGGTCGAGCTTATACGCTTTTTGTGCTATTAAGGTGCGATTATAAACAAATTATAAAACATTGACAACAACAAAAACAACAAAATTATGAATATACCAGTAGAATATCAAGACCTTTCAGGGACAATTACCAATCAAACTTACAACTTGACACGAATTGCTTTTGCAAAACATTTAGCAATTGCAGGACAAGGTTATGCTCCAAAACCACATAAATTTATACGGACACTTTCAATGTTTTTTCATTACATCTATTACATACAAAGACAATCATTTAACAGCGATAAATTTTCGGAACCTCTTATGATACTTTCTGACCCAACTGAAAAAGGACAATTTTCAAATCTAGCAGGTAAAGCAATAGCTGACTTTCTATCCAAGAAAATAGACCAAAGCTTATTTACTGTAAACTATGAAGGTGCAATGAAATCACTGAATATAAAAGTTAAAGGAGGACGACCTGACTTACTTGCATTCAAAAAGGATTCTATGTTTGCTATTGAAGCAAAAGGGTTTTCGGGTGGAGCAGGTAATATGACACAACACATGAATCAATCTCAAACAGGTAAAATTCCAGTTAATTTTTCTGTTGCTTGTGTTTCTTACAAACTATACAAAAATGTTAAATGTAAATATCACAAAATATGTAATAACAATGTGTCTTATAACAACGGACTTTTAAGAAAACTTACTCAACAATATTATGGTGGATTTTTGGGATTTTTAAACGAAACATATTTCAACTATAGAGAAATAGAAATTCAAAGCGAAAAATTTTATGAAGTTGAGTTATCGCATGAATCTTTTAAAAAATTGTTCCCTGAAAAATTTACCTTCATATCTTTGGATCCCTTGGAAATTTTTAAGTATTACCTACCTAAATTAATTCTTCCACTTAAAATAAGAGATTATGCAAAAGATGGTATTACAAGTGAAACTGAACCATTTATTTTTGAGACGAATACAGAAAATAACTTATTATATGTAGACAATGACAGAATTGGTTTAAAAATTGAATCTACTCCGAAAAGTAAATATTTAAAATTAAAAATTTAATTAAAAATAATCAAAAAATTAATTATAATTTTGCTTAGAAAAAAAATTTTTGATGTAAATTTGCAAAAAGATATTATTTGTATATTTATGGTGATGGCGACCACCTTAAGCGGAGCCAAAACAATTAATTAAAAAAATATGTACAACGAACAGTTAGAAAAATTGATTGAAATGGCTCTTATAGATGGAGATCTAACAGAAAAAGAAAAGCAAATTCTTTTCAAAAAGGCAGAGGAACTTGGGGTTGACCTTGATGAATTTGAAATGGTACTTGAAGCAAAATTGTTTGAAAAACAGCAAGGCAATAAATCAGATACGTCTACACCTGAATCTGTTAAAATTGGTGATGTAAAAAAATGCCCAAGATGTAAAGAACCTATACCTGCTTTGAGTAATGTATGTCCTGCTTGTGGTTATGTTTTAAATACAGAATCATCGGTTTCCGATAGTCACTCATTAGAAGCTTTGATTGAAAATATTGAAAATGACATTATTGAAATAAAATCGTTTCCAAAACCGACTGTAATTTCAACATTAATAAAACAACTGCCAATCATCTTAATTTTAATTGGTGTAATACTTTTTATAATAGCTACAAAATTTAGCATTATTTATTTGAAATATATACTAATGATTGTTGGCGGTGCTTGTGTTATAGGTGCTTTTTTTATTTTTAAAAATAAATATATTAAAGAAAAAAGAGAACGAGAATTGAAGGAAAATGGGATTTTTATTACAGAAAAGAATGATTCCTCTCTTGAGAAACTAAAAGCAGACTTTGAAAAAAATAGCAGAACTGCCAAAATATTCTATGGTGAAAATAAGAAAGTTTCTAATCTTATTGATGAGTTCAAGAAAGAAATTCAAGATATTGAGAAGAAACGAAAAAAATTAATGTTTCAAAATTGGATTGTGTATGGAATTATTTGTTTGATAGCCGCTAGTATATTATTTATTCCAAAGCAAAAATCTAACTATGAACTTATGATAGAAGAAATACAAGAAAAATTAGCTGAACTAAAAACTAAGGAATATATTATTGATGGAGGAAAATTTAAAACAACAGGGAATTTCGGTAGTTTGTATCAAATAACCTCTACCAAAGTAGTTGTAAATATAGATTATAAAATATATTATGACGCAAGAGGTTACTTTTTGTCGATTCAGGGGATAAAGCTAACTCTAAATCCAAACAATAAACTAAAATTAAAGAAAGAAATTACGAAAATAAAAGAAGGATGCCCTTATTCTAATGAAACCCATTGCGGTAAACTTACTTCGGCACTAATTTTGGAAGATGAAAACAATAATTCAGTTGGAATAAAGAGTCTTGAGTTGTTGAATGGCGATGATCCAGATAACAAAGCTCTTTTTTATTCAGAATCAGAAGAAGTTCTATTGTCTTTTAAAGGAGGACCTTACACAAAACAAGATATAGATAAGTTGTCAAATGTAAAAAATTTCACAATTTCTATAATAATTGCAAAAGAATATTAAAAATATGGGGTTATTCGGGAATAAATCAGAAGGCGGATTAATTGACGTAATCCGTTGTGACGAACAAGAATATCTTGTTTGGAAATGGCGACCATCTGGTGAAGCAAACACAACAAAAAAAGAAAATTCAATACGCTACGGTAGTAGTTTGCGAGTTAAAGACGGAGAATTAGCCGTTTTTATGTATCAACAAAAAGACGAGTTGATTCAAGATTACATTTTGGGTCCCTATGATGATACAATAAAAACTGCGAACTTTCCTGTACTAACCAGCATTGTTGGTGCTGCTTTTGGCGGTGCTTCTCCATTTCAGGCAGAAATCTACTTTATTAATTTATCGGGCAATGTTCAGATTAAGTTTGGAGTCCCTTACTTTGATGTATTTGACCCAAGATTTTTAGATTTTGCTGTGCCTATGGTAGCAAGAGGTACAATTACTTTTAATATTACAGATTATAAAAGATTTATTAAACTCAATAGACTTATCAACTTTGATATAGAAGATTTTAATAATCAAATTAGAGATGCTGTTACAAGATATATTAAAGGTGTAATAACAAATATCCCAGCTGACAAAGGAATACCAGTTCTTCAAATGGAACGAAAACTTTTTGAAATTAATGAAATTGTTGCTGCTTACCTCAAACCAATACTTGAAAATGATTTTGGTGTAAATATGAAAAGACTTGATCTTGCTGCTATTGAAGTTGATAAAGAAAGTGAGGGTTATGCAGAGTTAAGAAAAGTAACAGCCGAGCAAACAACAAAAACCATACTAGCCCAAGCTGATGTTAATATAAAGAATATGGAAGACATGCAAAATATTAATGCACAAAATATGGATGAAACATTGCGTATTCAAAGAGAAGAATCACAGAGGGCACAGAAACTTCAAACCGAAACCAACTTTATCGGCACTCATGCACTCAATCAACAAACAGAGGTTCTTAAAACAGGAGCTGAAAGTTTAGGAAATATGGGTAACATGGACATGGGCGAAGGCGGAGGAATGAACCCCGCTGGATTGATTACAGGAATGATGATGGGAGGTGCAATGGGTAATCAAATGGCTGGTATGATGAACCAAATGGGACAAAATATGAATCAACAGCTAAACACACCACCCCCACCTCCACAAATCCAATATAGTGTTTCAGTAAACGGTCAAACAGCAGGTCCATTTAATTGGCAACAACTACAGCAAATGGTACAAAATGGACAACTGACAAAAAATACTTATGTTTGGAAACAAGGCATGGCAGATTGGGAATTAGCAGGTAATGTACAAGAACTCGCAAATTTGTTTGAAGCAGTTCCGCCACCCCCACCTCCGCCACCACCAGATGTTTAATCCTCAAAATGTTTAATCCGTAAAAATATAACCATATGAATGAAGATAGTTTTTTTTCAATAAACAGATTAGTTGAATTCGGGATTAGCTTGGCAGTTGCTCAACAAATGGTACAAACTATGAATCAAGCAATGACAAATATGCAAGTTCCTGGAGCAATGAACCCAATGCAATCAGCCCCACAACAATTTTATTATGCAATAATTGAAGGTAAGCAAGCCGGCCCATTTTCTGAGCAAGAATTATCTAGATTAATTGCAGAGAAAAAAGTTGTTAAAGAAACATACATTTGGAAACCAGGTTTAGCAAATTGGGAAATTGCAGAAAAATTGCCAGAAGTTTTAAAATTGGTTGCTTTAGCTCCACCACCATTTAAACAAAATCAATAGATTATGAAAATAAATTTAGTACAAACTATTATAGCCATAGCGATAAGTTTACTCATCGCTTATGCCTTGTATAATTTTCACGATAGTGAAAACAAAATACTTTTGGGTGCAGGTAGTTTTGTGTTTATTGCAGTAACATTAATATTTACTTTCGGAATAAGTTTTGAGAAATCAAGAGCAACAACAAATATCAGGGTTGTTTCCGGGATTTTCTTTGCTATTGCGTTGATAAGCAACTTGATTTTCACCTTTATTCAATTTTCAATTCCAATCTATGTAATAACCAATGGAATTTTGTTGTTAGTTTTTATTTTGATTGCATACTCATTAAATAAAGCAAAACAATGAATTTAAGAATTATCAAATGCATTTTGTGAATGAATTTGTTACTACGTTTACATATTCCAATATCCAAAAAAATGAAAGTATCTTTTATATAGTCAGTGGAAGATGAATTTTTTGGTAAATGAGACTAAAAATGACAAATATAAATAAATTAGAAAGATTCTTAAGTCAATAAACTAAATCAAACATTTCATTCCGATGAAACTTATGTTTAGCTTGATAGGAAATCATCAGAAATCCACTACTGAACATATACTAGATTGGTATTACCAACCGTATAAACAAAATGCTCCAGAGATAGTGATATAATAATTTGTTTAGATAGCTGACAATTTGGCAGATTAATTATAGTGGCATATTATTCGCTAAACAATTGTATAAATGACATTAAGAAATAATATTTACAAATGAAGAATTACTACAAAATTTTGGAAGTAAAACCTACCGCAACAAAAGAAGAAATCAAAAAAATGTATCGTAAATTAGCGTTTAAATTTCATCCTGACAAAAACCCTAATAATAAGGAAGCCGAAGAAATATTTAAGGAAATAAACGAAGCTAATGAAAATCTTACTGATGACACCAAACGAGCAAAGCACGACTATGACTTACAACAGGAAAGAGTAAGACAGGAATCGGAAAGGAGAGCTAAAATGCAGCAAGAATTCATAGAAAAAATAATAATAGTTGCTGCTGTTATTATTGCCATTGTTGGCGTTGTTTCACTTATTGCAGCTAACAACGTAAATAATGGAACTAGTGCATTAAAAAAATTAATCCCATGAATAATTTTACTTCACCAAACAATCTTTACAAAATGTTTGAAATATTAAACAATGAGTAATTTTTTAGATAAAATCATAATAAGGTATGAATAAATTTAATTTAGGTACGGTTATAAATAAAGTAGTAAATATTTAAAAAGACACAAATATGAAACGGATTACAATTTTATTTTTTTTAGGAACACTTTTTCTGAATGTATTCTCTCAAGATGAGAATATACAGTTAAAATTTGATTCAATAATTGCAGAAGCAGATTTAATGTATAAATATGAAAAGACCGTTTGGAATTCTACAGATTTATTAATGGCTAACAAAAATTTAAAAAAGAATTATGGTGGTTATATTGTTAGACATTCAGCTGATTCAATTTTTGTAACACACTTAGACAAAAATCAGAAAGAAAGTATTGCTAGATTCGTATATATTTCTACAAATTTTAATGAGCCTTACCAAGTAAGAATAGAATCTTCACCTTTGTCTGTCACAGAAAAAGAATTATTTGACATTAAAGTTAAAATGATTAATCAACTTTCTGACAGCAAATATAATGTGACAATACCACCAGGATTTAATCCTAACTTTGTTTTAATGAAAAATGATACAATATTTAAACTTTATATTATAATGGGGACATCAGAAGCCGGAGTGATACCTTTTGGAAATGATTATTTGTTTATAGCAAATTCAAAAGGAGATATTGTAGATTGGACTAAATTCCATTCTCGTATTATACCGACAATGGCTAAATATGAAGGAAAAAAAGTAACAAAATCTTCGCATTCTCATTTGCGGACTACTCCATATATTACAGCAACAGACATTTGTACTTTTAGACTTTATGCACAATACACAGGGCTGGAAGAATTCTCAGTATATTCACCTGCACTAGGAAAAACGATGACCTATAATTTGAAAACAAATAAAATTGAAATAGAAGAATAAAAAAAGCTAACAAAGGCTATGTGCAATAAGGGTTTTAGTGGCTATTTAAGCATTATAGTTCGATCAAAAATTTTTGTAATAATAGAAAAACTCCAAAAGTTGTATAAACATTTTCAAATCTGAATATAACTTTATTCACTCCTAAAGTTTAAAAAATTTTAGGAGTTATGAATAATGCCATCATTGTTACAAAAAAGTACGAAATGATAGTCGGGCATTATTGATATTTTATTTAGATACATATCGATAACAGCTATGTATATGAAACGTACTAGTTTGAGAGGCTTAGTCTCTACCCACAATAGTAAAAAACGTGAGGCTGAAAGAAATACTTGATTAGCCAATGAAACCGCTACGTTTTATACCGATTGTTGTGAGTTAATGCTTTTTCTTAATTCTTTAGGTAAAAACATATCAATTTCTTCATCGCTAAAGGTTAACTCTTCTTTAGATTTCAAAGACTTACTTGCTTTATCATATGCACCACTAGTCGAACGTGGAGCTCCTTGATAAATATTATGCAATTTGCTTTGCAACTCATCCCTTTTCTGTATTATTTCATCAATAGTTATTGCATTTGCCTTTATATCAGTCAATAAAGAAAGATATGTTTCTCTAATATTCCAAAGATTTGATGCACAATCAACGTGCTTTTGTGCAATTTGACCTAAATCATAATTTTTTAAATATGTATTTAAAGACAAAAGGATAGTTGAAATTAGTGCTGTAATAATCCCGACCCATTTCTGATCACCAAAAACACTAACCATAATTCCAGTTGTGGTAATTGCTGATAGAACAATTTGTAAAATTTTAATCTTATTATTTCTACGATTTAAAATATCAGCACACTTTTCTTGAGTCTTATGTGACCAAGCAACACGTCCAAAGCATTCTCTTATCTGAGATTCTATGATGCTAATTTGGGAATTTTGTTCCATATATTTCTCTCCATTTCTTTTTTGCTTCAACAGACGCATTGTTTTGGTTTTCAATTGCTTCTAAAGAAATATTATAACATCTGTTAGCTTTATATTCAAACGAACCTTTTCGATTAACTGATTGATTGCTTCCTAGTGCATGCCAATATCTTTGTGCTGTATTCTGTTCTGATAAATATTTAAAAAAATCCCGTGACATCCAATCATAATAAAATGTAGATTTATCTTTATGCTCGTAATTTTCCAAGAAATTATAAACCAATGTGTCTATTAATAAGCCTCCCATTGGAACATCCCATTTATATTTCCAAGCTCTTGCCATTCGACATAAAGCCTTCATATTTCCTTTAGTTGCATTATTTCTGTCATTAACAGCTTTTATTTCGAGGCGGGGGTCTGTTTTTTTCCAACTACCTCCATTATTTGTGTCAGGAAATGTAAAACTACCATCAGTATTCTCAAAACATGGTACAAGTTCAAAATTTATATCGTCATTAAAAAGTATTTGAATTACTTGACCGTCAGCTTTAAGATATGTTTTTGAGTAAGTTTTTTCGATTGATTGTTTTACTGCCTGTAATAACGCAGATTGTCCATTATTTAGATGTTTGTCATATTGCAATTTAAGTCTAGATGGCAACATGAAAATCCAATCTATATCACTTGTTACAATATCAGTGTCCCTGCCGTATGAACCAACATATAAACTATTTCTAGTCTCACTATTAATATTCCAAAAATCAAGATTTAATTGTTTGGTCATTCGATTGTATCTGCATCTAATCTTATCAACTTTGTCCTTTTCTATTTTTAGATTATCAACAAAGCTTTGAAATGTTTTTTCTACATTTAATACCATGGTTTATATTCTTTTTTTTAGCAAGACGTCCAAAACGTCTTATTTACTCAACAAAAATACAACATTATATATATATAAAAAATTATTTTATTATCTAAATATAATAAATACCAAATACAAAATTTAAAATTTGTCCATAATTTTTTTAAGGTGCCACATAAATAGGATATGTTGTGGCTGTAAATATTGTTCCATCAGTTTCTTTATAATCAATAGTAAAAGATTGCAAACAATTTGTGTCAGTTGGTGCTGACAGAAATATGTAAATGTATGAATTACAACGTGGATGAGAAAAATTTATAAAACTTAAATTATTTGAAAGTACTTCACCATTATAATAACTTATTTTAAACTTTATAATATCGTTGATAGTATCTACTAATGTATCATTACCAATAAAATAATTTGCTATTACATTTAAATACTCTATGTTCCCGACTACAGAGTCATTATAAGTACCGCATGGAGGCCATTCTCCTATATGTTTTGTGTCGAACCTAAGTGTTATTTGAAGGCTATCATATTTGCAAGTATCGTTTATATTATAATTAATATAGTTACTCAATGATGTTGTTTCGCTTGGCCATGTGCAGTATTTATTTCCAATAGGTTTACAAGAATTTGTAAAAATAATAAATATTAAACCTAAAATTAATAAAATAAAACATTTTATTTTCATATCACCACCTTGATTTTTTACTATTTTCCTATAATTGAAATTTTTTGCTTGTACATTTTATCACCAGCTTTAACACTGATAAAATATATCCCTTCTGGCTGATTTCTCATTTGAACGGTTATCTCGACATCACTGTTTTGAGAATAAGTAAATACTTTTTGCCCCAAGCTGTTGTATATTTCAATGTATTTATTTGTTTGGTCCAATGCATTATTAAATTTTATTTTAAATGTACCAGAAGATGGATTGGGAAAAACAGAAAATGCATTATCAGAAGTTAGTTGTTCAATTTGTCCAACGATATCAACGCATCCACTTTTTTCAAAAATATCCACATTCGAAATGACTGGATTAAAATATTCAACGTTCCAAGTTGAACTTTCTGTAAAAGGAATGCTCACCAAATCTATCGTAACAGATGTTGAATTGATATTTTCTCCTCCTAAGCTACAATCTATAGAATTTCCAAGTGAATCTGCTTTTATAATTCCTATCTGTGAGGGAATGTAATATTTAGTAACGAGCAATGGTCCACTTCCAATTATAAACAGACCACTATCACTAGTAAATGTAAAATCAGAAAGCATTAGTAAATAACTAAAGCTATTTGCTATATTTCCAGACGAATCAATTTTTAAAATATAATTATTTATATCATAATTACTTATAACTGATAAATAATAATCTTTGTAAGAACTTTCTTTAAACTTCCCGATAAGATTAACAAAATTGTTTTCAAAATAAGAATCAGCATCAAATTGATAGCTTTTTACAATATTTCCCGAAAAATCTGTTTTCAAAATTGTTGTTTTGTCATCATATGAAGTGTAGAATAATAATCCGTCGTTTAAGATAAGAATATCGCCACCATAGCTCTTTGAGCCAGTGTTATCCTTTTTTAACCAATCTATATTCCCAATTGAGTCTGTTTTAAGAATTATAAACTTTTGTTTAATATGAATTGAATCAATAAGCTCATTTATACATCCAATGGCAACAAATTCACTATCTGAAATTTGTTTAATACTCGAAAGTGCAGAAGAAACTCCTGCTGAAATTGTTTTTGTCCATTTAGTATTCCCAATAGAATCAATATTTACAATTAACATTTCAAAATGTGGATAATTAAAAAAGTTTAAATAATAATTACCATCATAATTAGTTTGATATGTATCAGTAGTAGTAAATCCCGATAATATAAAACCTTTTTCATTGGTTTGTTGAATACTTAAAGCATAATCGTTTTTACCGACATTAATCTCTTTTGTCCATAGCGTGTCACCTGAAGAATTGATTTTAACGCAAAAAATATTGGTCATAGAATCGTAAGGATTAAATAAATCGCCTGCAAAAACATAGCACGAATCGCTTGTTACTGTAGCACAATAAAAGTCTCCCTCGTTACCATAAGTTTTGCTCCATAAAAGATTTCCATTGTCATCCAATTTAGTAATCATGGGTAAAGAGTCAAAATCGCCTCCGACAAGGAAACCGTTGTCAAGAGTATTAATAACGACATGCCCATTTATTGGAAAATAATTATCGTACAAAACCTTGGAATACAAATTTTGTGAAGTTAATTTTGTTGCTGCTAAAATTGTAAGACATGCTAATATAATAAACGTTTTTTGCATAATTGGTTTATTTTAAATTTCAAGACCAAATTTACGGAATTTATTTTATTATGCAGAAAATATTGTTAAATTTATTTAAATTTTAATTAACTACGTCGATATAATGCAAAATAATCATTAATATTTAAGAGTAGTGTCTATGATTGCAACTTGGTTTTACTCCAAAAATTTCCCAATTCATTTTTTGATATTATTTTGTCTGTTGTTTATTTTATTTGAAATGAAGTTGATTGAAGTTTTCCGTTTTCAAAAATAAAATATCTACTAAATTTGTAATCTCTTTTGAAGATTTGATCAGATAGTATATCTTTTTTAAAAAGCGTGGAATATCTATTACAATATCTTGTTTTATAGTATTTTTCATTTATACTGAACATCGGATATTGTTTTAGTTTTGATTTATCAACCTTCAACTTTTCAATGTCGTAGTACTCTGATATTAGAAAAAAAGCAAAACCATTTTTTTCACAAAATTCTTGCACCAAATCTACAGAATAACAATATTCAGATTGGCAATTGGGCGACCAAATATACACTAATGATTTTGGTTCTTTTAAAATACAATTTCTCAATTGAGTACCATTAATTGCATATATTTTACCATCATTTTGCAAGTTGCAAATATCAAAGTCCGGTTCAGTAAAAACGATATTGTTTTTTTCTTGTTCAGGTAGCTCAGAATAACCACTATAAAATCCTGGTATTGTGGTAATAATGCAACTTGAAAAAAAGATCACTATAATAATATATACAATATTCTTACTCATATTTTTTTATTTTTTTCAAAATTATATAATTTTGATATATATATAAAAAAAAGCAATAATATAACTGCTTTTGAAATGATTTGTAATATTTTTTGTTGTTGACTTTGGTACGACCTATCGGACTACTCAGCCACAACTATTAATGTCTGAACCACTGATTTCCAGATGACTTGTAGTGAGCATAACCGAACTATTCGCCTGATAGACTATGATTTCAAGGATATTAGTTTAATTTAGTTATTTGTGGGCATTCGTGTTCATTTGTGGAAAATTATTTTAAGTTTAACATAGTTTAAACATCTTGCTTAAAACCTAAAACCTTTAAACTTCTCAACTTCTAAACTTCTCAACTTCTAAACTTCTCAACTTCTAAACTCATCAACTTCTAAACTTCTCAACTTCTAAACTCATCAACTTCTAAACTCATCAACTTCTCCCTATCACCCCATCACCCCAGTCTCCTCCTCTCCCTTTCTCCTCGTCTCCCTTTCTCCTCGTCACCTCGTCACCTCGTCTCCCCAGTCTCCCAGTCTCCAAGTCTCCCCCTCACCCAATCAACATTAACAAAATTCAAAACATATAATTATTTCATACCTTTGTAATTAATATTAAAAATTATGTCAGGAGTATTGTATTTAATTCCTAGCCCTATCGGTGATATTAAAAATGTAGATTATCTTACTAAAAATGATCTTACTGCACTTTTAAAGTTAAAATATTTTATTGTGGAAGATGAAAAAACTGCTCGAGCTTTTTTGCATTATTGTGGGCATAGTCTCGATAGTCAAGTGGTTTTTACAGAATATAATGAGCATAATTATAAAAGATTTTTTAATAATGAATGGTTAAAATACATAAAAGCAGGCAATGACATTGGGTTAATTTCTGAAGCTGGTACACCGTGTGTCGCAGATCCTGGTAGTGAAATA
>Ga0209508_1001361_pt1 | contig 19456 bp, 32 predicted proteins | sample AD_UKC129_MetaG_FD_184427 | JGI IMG/M metagenome (GOLD analysis project Ga0209508, IMG submission 184427) | Active sludge microbial communities of municipal wastewater-treating anaerobic digesters from Canada - AD_UKC129_MetaG (SPAdes) (version 2) | ecosystem: Engineered > Bioreactor > Anaerobic... | reverse complement strand
GATTCTTGATGTTGAGTATTATCTCGGTAACATCCTCGATGACTCCGGGCACTGTCGAAAACTCATGGAGCACACCGTCTATCTTTATTGATGTCACGGCAACTCCCGGCAGCGATGAAAGCAATATGCGCCTGAGGGAATTGCCCAGCGTTATGCCGTAACCTCTTTCAAGAGGTTCGACTACGAATTTTCCGTAAGTATTGTCTTCGGTTGACTCGACACATTCGATTCTCGGCTTTTCTATTTCTATCAACAAAAACCCTCCTTTTGCTTGCAATTTGATTTTTATGAGGGCAACTGATTCGTAATCCTTGTTATCGATCCGGTATTCGGTTCACAATACCCTGATTCATGTAATGCAGGAGTTTCAGTTGCTTTTCAGGCTTTCCGGAGCACCGGAGGCCGGTGCTCCTTCCGGCCGTTTGAACTGTATATATCAAAGGGTATGAATACCATCAGCACAAACAGATTACTTGGAGTACAACTCGACAATGAGATGCTCTCTGATCGGAAGATCGATCTCTTCCCTTGACGGCAGTCTGACTACTTTTCCTGTGAGATTCTCACTGTCGAACTCGAGCCATTCCGGTACAACCTTTCCGCCAGCGATATCAAGGACGGATTTAACCTTGTCTGAACCTCTGAACTTTTCACGCACCGTAATGACATCACCAGGCGCCACGAGCATTGAAGGTATGTTTACCTTTTTGCCGTTCAGCGCGAAATGTCCATGTCTTACAAGCTGCCTTGCCTCAGGCCTTGATGTTGCAAGTCCAAGCCTGTAAACCACGTTGTCCAGCCTGGTTTCGAGTATCTGCAGAAGGTTTTCGCCGGTGACGCCTTTCCTTCTGACTGCCATTTCAAAGTATTTCCTGAACTGTCTTTCAAGTATTCCATAAAATCTTTTTGCTTTCTGCTTCTCACGCAGCTGCATGCCATACTCAGACATTTTCTTCCTCTGCTGTCCGTGCTGTCCCGGAGCATACGCCCTTCTGGCGACAGAGCATTTATTGGTATAGCATCTTTCGCCTTTCAGAAAAAGCTTTTCGCCTTCCCTGCGGCAAAGTCTGCAAACTGATTCCGTGTACCTTGCCATCTGTCTTTACACCTCCAAATCACACTCTTCTTCTCTTGGGCGGCCTGCATCCGTTGTGCGGAATAGGCGTCTCGTCCTTGATCAGGCTGACATCGAGCCCGGCTGCCTGCAATGCTCTGATTGCAGCTTCTCTTCCGGAACCCGGTCCCTTTACATACACCTCAACAGTTTTGAGGCCATGTTCCATTGCTGCCTTTGCCGCTGTTTCCGCAGCCATCTGAGCTGCGAACGGAGTGCTCTTTCTTGAACCTCTGAAGCCCAATCCGCCAGCACTTGCCCATGAGATGGCATTTCCTGCTGTATCAGTAATAGTAACTATAGTATTATTGAACGTCGAACGGATATGCGCCGCGCCGCGCTCAATATTCTTACGCTCTTTTCTTTTCCTTGTGGTTCTCTTCCCGGTAGCTCTAGCTGCCATGCGATAATCAACCTCCTGTCCCTACTATTTCTTACGCTGTACGCCGACAGTCTTCTTGGGGCCTTTTCTTGTCCTCGCGTTGGTCTTGGTCCTCTGGCCTCTGACCGGTAAACCGGCCCTGTGCCTTCTGCCCCTGTAGCAGCCTATCTCTATAAGCCTCTTGATGTTCAGCGCAACCTCTCTCCTGAGGTCACCTTCCACCTTGTATTCCTTGTCTATCACTTCCCTGAGCCTGCTGATCTCATCGTCAGTCAGATCTCTGACTCTCGTATCAGGGTTGATAGCAGTCTTTTGAAGAATTTCCTTCGCCTTGCTTCTGCCTATGCCATAAATGTAGGTCAGGCCGATTTCCACCCGTTTTTCCCTGGGCAGGTCTACTCCGGCAATACGTGCCATCTTGTCAAACACCTCCAAATAATCTTACCGTGTAACATCCTTATCAAATAATAACTTCGTGCAGGGTCACATACATTATGGCACATATGTCTACAATAATAACATACCTTAATATATTGACCCGGTATATATGATCAACACCCGGATCATGTGCGTCAAAAAACGCACAGGCAGCCGCATCCGGGATGGTCAATTCAAATCTCCTTCGGGCCGGATAATTGATAATTGACCGCAAGCCAAGCTTAGATTATACCACACACCGCCCGATTAAACAAGCTTGCATGCGCAATTTTCAATTATCAAATATCCGTCTGCCCCAACCATGTCAGGTGCGTCCGGAGCATCAACCCTGTTTCTGTTTATGCTTCGGATTCACACAAATAACCATTACCTTGCCTTTTCTTCTGATTATCTTGCATTTTTCGCATATAACTTTTACTGAAGGTTTTACTTTCATTTTCTGCACTCCCCATCCGGTAATAATGTAATATTTATTGCAATGTTGTTTTTTACTTGGCTCTCCAGGTGATCCTTCCACGTGTGAGATCGTACGGCGACAGTTCCAGTGTCACCCGGTCCCCCGGCAGGATCCTTATGAAATTCATCCTGAGCTTGCCTGAAATATGTGCAAGCACCCTGTGGCCATTGTCCAGTTCCACCTGAAACATTGCATTGGGCAATGCTTCGACAATCCTACCCTCAACCTCGATTACGTCTTCCTTTGACAAAACTCAAACCCTCCTTTAACTGACAAAATCAACCAAAGCTTTCCTGACTTCAGCGTTTGTGATTCTGTCCCCGTTCTTCAGCTTCTCTGCAAGTCCTTCCGCTATTTTATCTGTCATGTTGAGATGCTTTATTTTCTTTTTCTTCGGTTTCTCCACTCTTCGCAGATCGCCGTCGCAAATCTCAACATACAGGTCGTCTATCACCCTGGTTATAACAAATGCTCTCCCGGCATCCCTGCCGGCGCGGGAAACAACTATCTGACCTACAGCAGCATTCAAGGATCCTCACCTCTGAGTTTTGTCATGATAACTGGCTCGCCGCCGGTAACAGCTATTGTGTTCTCATAATGGGCAGACAGCTTTCCGTCGGCTGTTACCACGGTCCACTTATCACTGAGGATTCTCACATTACTGACTCCCTGATTTATCATCGGTTCTATTGCCAGTGTCATTCCCGGCTCAAGCCTTGGTCCTCTTTCCCGGGTTACATAGTTGGGTATCTGGGGAGCTTCCCAAAGATCCTTGCCTATGCCGTGTCCCACATATTCACGCACTACCGAAAATCCGTTGCCCTCTGCGTGTTTTTGTATGGCCCTGGAGATATCCACGATCCGGTTGCCTTTGACAGCGTATTTCAACCCTTCATAAAAGCACTGCTTCGTCACTTCTATCAGTCTGTGGGCGCTGTCCGATATGTTCCCGACAGCAAACGTCCTCGCCGCGTCGGCGCAATAGCCGTCAAAGCTGGCCCCCATATCGACACTTATAATATCTCCATCTTTTAACTCCCTTAAACCCGGGATCCCGTGTATGACCTCATCGTTGACCGATGCGCAGATCGTACCCGGGAAATCGGGTCCGCCTTCTATGGGGCACGGTACACCCTTGAAGAGGGGTACTGCTTTTTGCTTTCTTATATAGTCCTCAGCTATCCTGTCCAGTTCAATCGTTGTGATGCCGGGCCTGACTGCCTCCTCGACGAGCTTAAGCGCGGTCGCAACTATCTCGCCTGCTCTGGCCATTTTTTCAAGTTCAGACTTCGACTTTATGGTTATCATTCCGTCAACCCCAGCACCTGATAAATTTCCGCTGTGGTATCCGCGGGGCTGCCCTCACCCTGGACCCTGACCAGAAGGCCTTTTTCCTTATAGTAGCTGATAAGGGGTTCCGTCTGGTCATGGTAGGTCTTCAGCCTGTTCCTGACTGTCTCCTCCCTGTCGTCCTCTCTCTGGATCAGTTTAGCCCCGCAGTTTTCGCATATGCCCTGGCGTGCCATTTCGCTGCTCCTTATATGATATATCGCAGTGCACTCCGGACAAACTCTTCTTCCTGAGAGCCTCTTTATTATCACATCATCGCTGCAATATATGTCGATGACCATATCCAGCTTCGTTCCAAGCTCCTCCAGTATCCTGTCAAGGCTCTCTGCCTGAGGGATAGTACGCGGGAAGCCGTCAAGGATGAAACCGTTGGCGCAGTCCGGCTCGGCAAGTCTGTCCTTGACTATTCCGACAGTTACTTCATCAGGAACAAGTGCTCCGCTGTCAATGTACTGTTTTGCAAGCTTCCCCAGCGGTGTTTCATTTTTTATGTTTTTTCTGAAAATGTCACCGGTGGAAATGTGCGGGATCTGCAGTTTCTTCGAGAGAACCACTGCCTGGGTCCCTTTCCCGGCACCCGGTGCACCTAGCATCACAAGTCTCATAGTACGTTACTCTCCGCTTTATTCAAGGAAACCTTTATAGTGTCTCATCAGCATCTGGGCTTCGATTGCCTGCACTGTTTCTATTGCGACACCGACAAGAATAAGTATTGCCGTACCGCCGAACCATATCCCCTGGGTCTTGGTAATATTGCCGAGTATGATCGGAGCTATGGTTACCAGTGCAAGGAATATGCCGCCAAACCACGTGACTCTGTTCAGCACTTTGGTAATATAGTCCGCAGTCGCTTTCCCCGGCCTGTATCCGGGTATGAAGCCGCCGTTCTTCTTCAGGTTGTTCGCTATCTCAACAGGGTTGAACTGGATAACTGAATAGAAGAACGTGAAGAATATGATAAGCAACGCATAAATTATGATATATACCCAGCTACGTTCAGGGTTCTTGAACAGCCTTACGAACCAGTTGTCCTTGTTCGCAAAGAACAGCGTCACGATCGTGGACGGCAGCATCATTATCGACATTGCGAAGATTATCGGCAGAACGCCTGCAAGGTTGACCTTGATAGGCAGATGTGTGCTCTGTCCGCCATACATCTTCCTGCCGACGACGCGCTTCGCATACTGGATCGGAATCCTTCTTTCAGCCTGCTGCACCCAGATGACTGCTGCAATCACGGCTATGAAAAGCACTACTATGCCGATTATTGCAAGTATTCCAAGAATACCGGTACCGAACATGCCAAGCTTATAATATATGATTATGCCTTCTACAGCCGAAGGCCCCCTGGATATGATACCGGCAAATATGATCAGCGATATACCGTTGCCAATGCCATGCTCCGTGATCTGCTCACCGAGCCACATCAGGAATGCGGTACCTGCTGCGAATGAGAATACTACCAAAAGGAAACTCCAGACGCTTCCGCCATCAATAATGCCGCCATGCGGACGCACGGTGAAATACAGGGCCACAGCCTGTACAATGCCAAGTATGACGGCACCGTATCTGACATACTGCTGCAGGATCTTCTGACCCTCCTGGCCCTCCTTCTGCAGTTTTTCAAGGGCAGGTATAGCAACCGTCAGAAGCTGTACGATGATCGAAGCATTGATATACGGTGATATACCCATAGCAAATATCGATGCCACTTTGAAAGCGCCGCCCGATACAATGTCAACGACACTTCCGAGCGAACCGAACATTTCAATCAGTCTTGAGAACGCCTCTGCGTCAAGGCCCGGATTCGGTATGCGGTTTCCGAACCTGAACACTATCAGCATTGCTATGGTAAACAGTATTTTTTTGCGAAGTTCCGGGATCCTCCATGCATTGCGTATGGTCTGGAACATTTCGCCCATTTATACCACCTCTTTCTTCCCTCCTGCAGCTTCTATCTTCTGGGAAGCTGTCTTGGTAAATCTGGCAGCCTGTACAGTGAGCTTCTTCGTGAGTTCTCCGTTTCCAAGCACCGCTACGCCGTCATATATCTCCTTTATCAGACCCTTTTCCTTCAGGAGTTCTGCATTTACCACAGTGCCATCTTCAAATACGTTCAGCGCTGATACGTTTATCTCAGCGTAAACCTTTGCAAAATTCTTATTGTTGAATCCTCTCTTTGGTATCCTTCTGTAGAGAGGCATCTGACCGCCTTCAAAACCCGGTCTTACTCCACCGCCGGAGCGTGCATTCTGACCCTTGTGGCCGCGTCCTGCTGTCTTTCCGTTACCTGATGCGTGCCCTCTTCCCTTCCTGTTCGGAAGTCTCCTCGCACCTTCTGCCGGTCGCAATTCGTGTAGTTTCACTTTCCGCACCTCCCTCATATTTCCTCTACGGATACCAGGTGTGATACCCTTTTGATCATCCCTCTGATCTGAGGGGTGTCTTCATGTTCGACAAAACTTCTTATCTTTTTCAAACCAAGCGCTTCAACAGTAGCTTTCTGGTTCTTATTACACTTGCATGTGCTCTTTATCAATGTAATCTTCAGCTTTGCCACTGTAGTGTCCTCCTAACCCAATATTTCTTCCGGCTTCTTGCCGCGCAGTGCGGCAACTTCCTCAACTGTTTTCAGTTGCCTGAGCGCCTCCATGGTTGCGTTGACCATGTTGATCGGATTGTTGGATCCCAATGACTTGGTCCTTATATCACGAACTCCGGCCAGTTCGAGGACTGCCCTGACAGCGCCTCCGGCAATGACACCGGTACCGGGGCCTGCCGGTTTGAGCAATACCTTTCCGGCTCCGAAATGTCCGATTACTTCATGGGGTATGGTGGTGTCTACGAGCGGAACCTTTATCAGGTTCTTCTTCGCATCATCTATCCCTTTCCTGATGGCATCAGGGATTTCAGCCGCTTTCCCCATTCCTGCCCCGACATAGCCGTTTTCATCCCCGACTACTACAAGAGCACTGAAACGGAAGTTTCTGCCGCCCTTTACAACCTTGGCAACACGACCTATTTTAACGACCTTTTCCTTAAGATCCAATGTTCCAGCATCGATACGCTGCAATTTCCATCCCTCCTAATTCAAACCTGGTTACTGTCGGTGCAGCCCGCCTTAAAATTCAAGTCCGCCTTCTCTTGCGCCTTCTGCAAGTTCTTTGACTCTTCCGTGGTACAGATATCCGCCTCTGTCGAATACGACCTGTTTTATGCCCTTTTCTGCCGCTTTCCGGGCAATCAGCCTGCCAACTTCCCTGGCAGCCTCCTTGTTGCCGCCATAGGTCAGCTTGTCTTTCAGCTCCTTCTCAACGGTGGACGCAGCCACAAGCGTTGTACCGGTCGTATCGTCGATGATCTGTGCATATATATGCTTTAAGCTTCTGAAAACATTGAGCCTTGGACGCTCAGGAGTACCAAATATCTTTTTGCGTACTCGCTCATGTTTTCTTTGCCTGATTTCATTTTTTGCAACCTTGGTTATCATCTCTTCCTAACTCCCTCCTAATTATTTGGCCCCGGTCTTGCCTGCCTTGCGTCTGATCACTTCGTCCTCGTACTTGATACCCTTGCCGAGGTAGACCTCAGGCACTCTCTGCGCCCTTATCTTCGCTGCAAACTCGCCGACTGCCTGTTTGTCGCAGCCTTTCACGACTATCTTGTTCGGGGCGGGTACATCTGCGGTTATACCTGCAGGCTCTTCCATTTCCACCGGATGCGAATAGCCAATGTTGAGTACCAGTTTCTTTCCCTGCTTCTGAGCCCTGTAACCGACACCATTGATCTCAAGTGCCTTCTCAAAACCCTTGGTGACACCTTCCACCATATTGTTGATAAGTGTCCTCGTCAATCCATGGAGGGACTTGTGGATCTTTTCGTCTGAAGGCCTTGATACGATGATCTGGTTCCCCTCTTGCTTAATGATCATATCCTTGTGCAATTCCTTTGTAAGGGTTCCCTTCGGACCCTTTACTGTAACAACATTGCCCTTGATATCAACATTCACACCTGCCGGTATATCTATAGGTTTCTTACCTATCCTTGACATCAAAGCACCTCCTGTTCTTGAGATTATGAGCCCTCTCCGGACATTACCGCGAGAGCCCTTTTCAGATATTCAGTGCGAACCGGTCTTTATAAGAATTTCCTCGTATTTAAAGAATTTCTCCTGTCGATTCGCAGATACATTGTAAATCAAACTACCATATAAAAGCAAGCACTTCCCCGCCTACGCCTTCGGCTCTCGCCTTCTTGTCGGTCATCACGCCCTTTGACGTGGAAATGACTGCAATACCGAGTCCGCCGAGGACCTTGGGCAGTTCGTCCTTTTTGGCATAAACCCTGAGTCCGGGCTTGCTTATCCTCTTTATTCCTGAAATAACACTCTGCTTGTTGCCTGTATATTTAAGATGTATACGGATGATACCCTGCTTGCCGTCTTCTATGAATTCGACATCTTTTACGTAGCCTTCATCCAACAATATACGGGCTATATCCTTCTTTATATTGGATGCCGGAATGTCGACCGACTCGTGTTTTGCCGAGCTTGCATTCCTGATCCTGGTCAGCATGTCGGCGATAGCATCTGTTATCTGCATATTCTAAACCTCCTCCCAAAACTGATTACCAGCTGGCTTTCCTGACTCCCGGTATTTGACCTTTATAAGCCAGAACCCTGAAGCACAGGCGGCATATCCCGAACTTCCTCATATAAGCATGAGGCCTGCCGCAGATCTGGCATCTGTTGTAAGCCCTGGTACTGTATTTTGGAGTTCTTTTCTGTTTTACGATCAACGATTTCTTTGCCACGTATATCCTCCTTCCGCCACTTACCTGTTCGCAAACGGCATTCCCAGGAGCTTCAGGAGCTCTCTGGCTTCCTCGTCCGTTTTGGCAGTGGTAACAAATACGATATCCATTCCCCTTGCCTTGTCGACCTTGTCATACTCGATCTCAGGGAATATCAGCTGGTCCTTTATACCAAGCGTGTAATTCCCTCTTCCGTCAAATGAATTGGGATTTACTCCTCTGAAGTCCCTGACACGCGGCAGAGCAGCGTTGAACAGTTTGTCGATGAAATTATACATCTTGTCGCCGCGAAGCGTGACTTTGCAGCCTATGCTCATTCCAGCCCTCAGCTTGAAATTCGAGATGGACTTCTTGGCTTTGGTCACTACCGGTCTCTGTCCTGTAATGATCATCAGGTCATTAACTGCTGCATCCATAGCTTTGGGATTTTCCTTTGCTTCGCCGACTCCCATGTTTATTACTATCTTTTCGAGTTTCGGGATCTGCATGGGACTTTTGTATTTAAACTTTGCAGTCATCGCCGGTTTTACTTCGTTGATGTATTTATCCTTAAGCCTTAACATCAGACATTAACCTCCTTTCGAGAAAGCATGCGCTATTCTTCCTTTGCTTCCTTCTGTGTGTCTATTACCTCGCCGCATCTTTTGCATACACGGTCTTTCTGCCCGTTCTCACGGATTACCCTTGATATCTTGGTCGGGCTTTTGCACCTTGTGCATACCAGCATGACCTTTGAACTGCTGATCGGCGATTCCTGGCTGATTATGCCGCCTTCCTGCAGCCTTCCCCTCGGCTTCCTGTGTTTCTTCGTTATATTGACGCCTTCAACGATCACAGTCATATCATCGGGGTTAACAGCAAGAACCTTGCCCTTTTTGCCCTTATCCTTGCCTGAGAGGACATATACGATATCTCCGGTTTTAACATGTACCTTGTTTGCCACTTTGTGCCGCCTCCTCTCCCTGTTCAGATAACTTCCGGTGCAAGTGACAGTATCTTCATGTATTCCTTGTCTCTCAGTTCTCTTGCAACAGGTCCGAATATACGCGTTCCTCTCGGGTTCTTGTCTTCCTTGATGATAACTGCTGCATTCTCGTCAAACCTTATATAAGAACCATCCGGTCTCCTTACTCCCTTTTTGGAGCGAACTATAACAGCCTTAACGACTTCACCCTTTTTCACAACTCCGCCGGGTGTTGCATTTTTAACTGAGCAAACAATAACGTCTCCTATATTTGCATATTTCCTCTTGGAGCCTCCGAGCACCTTTATGCACATAAGTTCCTTGGCTCCGGTGTTGTCTGCTGACTTCAGTCTCGTCTGGACCTGGATCATACCGGTACCTCCTTCCAGTTACTTCAAAATACTTCTGTCAACGTGCCCTTTCGATGATCTCGACGAGTCTCCACCTTTTTTCCCTGCTGAGCGGACGGGTCTCCATTACCTTGACCCTGTCGCCTACGCGGCATTCGTTGTTCTCATCGTGAGCCTTCAGCTTGTAGGTCCTTTTAACGATCTTCTTGTACAAAGGATGCTTTACGCTGGTCTCTATTGCAACGACGATGGTCTTATCCATCTTGTCACTGACTACCTTGCCTATCCTGGTTTTCCTCAATCCTCTTTCAGCCAAGCAGGATTCCTCCTTTCATTAAGCCTTTGCACCTTTTATTTCTCTCTCCCTCATCACTGTCTTGACTCGGGCAATATTCCTCTTTACATCTCTGAGCTTCATGGGATTTTCCAACTGGTTGGTCACAAGCTGGAAACGAAGTTTGAAAAGCTCGGACTTAAGTTCGTTCAGTTCCTTCTGCAGTTCTTCCTGTGTCATATTTCTCAACTCACTGGCTTTCATTCGTTTCACCACCCATTTCTTTCTCGCGGGCTATGAATTTGCACTTCATCGGAAGCTTGTGCATTGCGAGCCTCATAGCCTCCCTTGCCGTTTCTTCCGGTACTCCCGCGATCTCAAATAATACTCTTCCGGGCTTTACAACTGCAACCCAGTATTCCGGCGAACCTTTACCGCTTCCCATTCGGGTCTCGGCCGGCTTCTTCGTGACCGGCTTGTCGGGGAATATCTTTATCCAGACCTGGCCGCCTCTTTTCGTGAAACGTGTCATCGCTACCCTGGCAGCTTCTATCTGGTTGCTCGTGACCCATGCGGGCTCGATTGCCTGCAGTCCGTATTCACCGTAAGCCACGTAATTTCCCCTGGATGCGATACCTTTCATTCTGCCTCTCTGAACTTTTCTGCGTTTGACCCTTTTCGGCATCAACATTACTTATCGCCCCCTTCTGCCTTGTTGTCCTTTTTAACGGCCGGAAGCACTTCACCTTTATATATCCACGTCTTTACGCCGATCTTTCCGTAAGTCGTGTTTGCTTCGGCAAAACCATAATCTATATCCGCTCTCAGTGTCTGCAGCGGAATGGTTCCTTCATGATAATGCTCTGTCCTGGCTATTTCAGCTCCGCCAAGCCTTCCCGAGACAGCGGTCTTGATACCTTTCGCGCCCAGTTTCATGGCTCTAGCCATTGCCTGTTTCATCGCTCTCCTGAAAGATATCCTCTTTTCAAGCTGTGCTGCGATGTTTTCGGCAACCAGCTGGGCATTGATCTCGGGTACCTTTATTTCTGTTATGTTGATCAGGACGCTTTTTCCAGTGAGATTCTCTATCTCCTTGCGCAGTTCTTCTATGCCCTGACCGCCCTTGCCGATGACCAAACCCGGTTTTGCGGTATGGACATTTATCTTGACCTTGTTTGCGGCCCTCTCTATTTCAATTCTTGCGACACCGGCGGCATACAGCTTCTTCTTGATATACTCCCTGATCCTGTAGTCTTCAACCAGGTACTCGCTGAAGTTTTTGTCGCTTGCATACCATTTGGTGTCCCAATCCTTGATTATACCGATTCGTAATCCATGCGGATTTACCTTCTGGCCCATTATTGAACCTCCTTCTTAGCGTATTACCGGCCCTTATCTTTCCTTCAGTACCACAGTAATGTGACTGGTCCTCTTGCGTATCCTGTAAGCGCTTCCTCTTGCCCTCGGCTGGATCCTCTTCAGAGTCGGGCCCTGTGTCGCATATGCTTCTGCTACATAAAGCGCATCCCTGTTGAGGTCGTTGTTGTTCACGGCATTCGCCTCTGCTGATTTCAGCAGCTTGTAAATCAGCTCGGAAGCAGCTTTCGGTGTATATCTCAAGATAGCGTAAGCTTCATCGATACCCTTGCCTTTTATAAGATCCAGGACGATCTTGGCTTTCCTGTCGGAGATCCTTGCATACCTGAGGATGGCTCTGCCTTCATCCTTGCCTATCCCGAGTATCTTCCTCTCCTTCTTTGTAAGCAGCGCAGGTTTCTGAAACTGTCTGCTGGTCTTGTTATATTGTTCCAGTATCTGATCCTTGTTCTTCAAAAGCTCTTCTTTGGACAAAACCTTTTTTTCCAACTGGATTTCCTCCTTTCGGCATTAAGCTTGCTCATGCACGCAAATCATACCCTGCCGGATCACTTCAACGCTGTTGACTTCTCCGTATGATGCCCGTGCCCTCTGAATGTCCTGGTCGGTGCGAACTCGCCCAGCTTATGCCCTACCATCTCTTCGGTTATATAAACCGGCACATGCTTTCTGCCGTCATGTACTGCAATAGTGTGTCCTACCATCTGAGGGAATATGGTTGATGCCCTGGACCAGGTCTTTATAACCTTCTTGTCATTGGCCCTGTTCATCTCCTCTATTTTCTTAAGGAGTTTCTGATCAACATACGGTCCCTTCTTCAAAGATCTGCTCATTCGGTGTTAATCCTCCTTTCCAGCCTATGGATTCCCGCACTCTATTATTTGGAATTTCTTCTCTTAACGATGAACTTATCAGACTTCTTGTTCTTCTTCCTGGTCTTGTAACCAAGTGTGGGTTTACCCCAAGGGGTAACCGGACTTGGCCTGCCTATCGGTGATTTTCCTTCACCGCCGCCATGCGGGTGGTCCACCGGGTTCATAACAACACCGCGGACAGTCGGCCTTACACCCATCCATCTCTTTCTTCCGGCCTTGCCAATAGTGATGTTCTCATGTTCGATATTGCTTACCTGGCCGACTGTTGCCTTGCACTGAAGGCTTACCAGCCTTACTTCACCTGAAGGGAGCCTGAGCTGGGCATAATCGCCTTCCTTTGCCATGAGCTGAGCCGCTCCGCCTGCAGCCCTGACGAGCTGGCCGCCTTTTCCGGGCTTCAGTTCGATATTGTGTACCAGAGTACCAACAGGTATATTAGCCAGCGGAAGAGCATTGCCAGGCTTGATGTCAGCATCCGGCCCTGATTCTACTATATCTCCGACCTTCAGTCCGACCGGTGCGATTATATATCTCTTTTCTCCGTCTACATAGTGGAGAAGCGCAATATTTGCAGTCCTGTTGGGATCATATTCTATAGCGGCTACTTTAGCATTTATGCCGTCCTTGTTCCTCTTGAAATCTATGATCCTGTATTTTCTTTTCATCCCTCCGCCTATGTGGCGAACGGTTATCCTGCCGTAAACGTTTCTGCCGCCAGTCTTTCTCAGTATCTGTACCAGTGATTTCTCAGGTTCCTTCTTCGTGATCTCCTCAAAGGTGGAAACCGTCATGAACCTTCTGGCGGGAGAAGTAGGACTATACTTTTTTACTGCCATTTCTTCTCACTCCTTAATTCAAGAACGTAGTTACTCTGATGTTTCCGCAGATCCGGCCGGATTTCTTCTCGTTACCCGAAACTGCGTGCTGTGCTGCGATGCAGCTGCTTCCATCCGGGCAGTGCTTTGCCCGTTAAGCCGAGGTCTTACTGTGTCACACCGTATTCTTCAATGCTGGTTTTGTATTTCTTCGGGCTGACTGCTTCCTTGCCGCCCTTCGTCAGATATTTTTCAGGCTCGGGATTGAGGTCTATCTTGATAACAGCCTTCTTCCACCTGGGCCTGGTTCCGACATGGACGCCCAGCCTCTTTTCTTTTCCTCTGTAATTTATGGTATTGACCTCGAGGACCTTAACCTGAAAAAGCTTTTCAGCAGCTTGCCTGATTTCCGTCTTTGTAGCGTTGTAATTCACGATAAAGGTGTATTTCCCGGCTGCTACTTCCTGGTTGCTTTTCTCAGTTATGAACGGTCTGATGATTACATCTTCCGGTGCTCTCATTACGCATACACCTCCTCGACTTTTGCAACTGCATCTTTCGTTATTATGAACTTGTCGTATTTGAGTATGTCGAACACGTTTATGGTATTCACAAGCGCTGTCTTTACGCCCGGTATGTTCCTTGCAGATTTCTCAACGTTCTCATTCTTGCTGTCAAGCACTATAAGGGCACCTTTGTCGACCTTGAGCGCGTCGAGTACGTTGACCATCTGCTTAGTCTTGATGGCGTCAAAGTTCAGCTGATCCAGTACCAGGATCTCGTTGTTGTTGACCTTGGAAGTAAGTGCCGACTTCAATGCAAGTCTCTTGAGCTTCTTCGGCAGAGTGTACGAATAACTCCTCGGCTTGGGTCCATGTACGATACCGCCCTTTATCCACTGAGCCGAGCGTATGCTTCCATGGCGGGCACGGCCTGTGCCTTTCTGTCTCCACGGCTTCCTTCCGCCGCCGCTGACCTCGCTCTTGGTCTTCGTGGAATGTGTGCCCTGCCTCCTGTTTGCTAACTGGTTTTGTACAGCGAGATACATCGCGTTCTCATTGACATCTATGCCGAAAATATCGTCACTGAGTTCGATTTCGCCGATTGTCTCGCCTTTCATGTTGTATAAATCAACCTTTGGCATGATCGCTTCCTCCTCCCATCCGTATTACTTGCCGGCCTTAACGGTTTCCCGTACGATGACAAGGCCGCCCTTGGGACCCGGAACCGCGCCTTTTACAAGCATCAGGTTCCTTTCGCCGTCAACTCTGACCACATCAAGGTTCTGGACCGTTACTCTTTCCATTCCCATATGTCCCGGCAGCTTCTTGCCCTTGAACACTCTTCCCGGGTTAGTGCCGGCACCCATGGTTCCGACTCTCCTGTGATACTTGGAACCGTGTGATTCGGGACCTCTCGAGGAACCGAACCTCTTCATGACACCCTGGAAGCCTTTGCCCTTGGATATACCGGTTACATCTATCCTGTCACCGCTTGTGAACATGTCAGCAACGTTGATCAGCTGTCCGACTTCGAATTTGTCGACATCCTCAGTCCTGAACTCCCTGAGATACTTCCTGGGCGTAACATTGATCTTCTTAAACAGACCAAGTTCCGGCTTGTTGAGCTTCTTCTCCGGAACATCTTCAAATCCCAGCTTTATTGCGGTATAACCATCGTTCTCTACAGTTTTCTTCTGTACAACAGCACAAGGCCCGGCCTGTATGACCGTTACCGGTATAACGATGCCGTTCTCATCAAAAACCTGTGTCATGCCAATTTTTTTGCCGAGAATAAACTTACTCATCCTGTTACCTCCTAATCATCATTGGTTCATGATTTCTCACGAACATGATCTCTCTCAAAAGCCGATAAAGCTCACAGCTTTATCTCTATATCAACACCTGCCGGCAGATCGAGCCTCATAAGGGCATCAACCGTCTTAGGCGTAGGCATCAGAATATCTATCAGCCTCTTATGGGTCCTCATCTCGAACTGCTCACGCGAATCCTTATACTTGTGAGGAGCTCTCAGTATCGTGAAGATCTCCTTCTTCGTAGGAAGCGGTACCGGTCCGGAAACCTGTGCGCCGGTCCTTTTGGCAGTGTCGACGATCTTCTCGGCTGACTGATCGAGTATCTGGTGATCGAATGCCTTCAGCCTGATTCTGATTTTCTGATTGTTTGCCATACAATAACCTCCTTGATAGTGTTCAGGGATCCGCCTTTCTGAACTTCATCCGAACCTCGGTACCGGACCAGTTCCTGCCTGAACTGTCCGGCGGTTCTGAAAGCCGCGGTTCCCGCGCGCTTTCCGACTCCTGATCCCTTCGAATGTTACGTACAACAAGCGTTTTATTCTGTACACTATGCCGGGTGTTTCCTGTTTTTCTATTTATAAAACCCAGGCTGTTACACGGTCCGAAGACCTGCAAAACCTGGGCTGTACTTTACAAACAGATACACTATCTGTACAGTCGCAAAATGTACAGTGACTTGTCGCCCGGTTTCATGAATCGGACATTCTCCGTGGAAGTTCCCTATTTCAAAGAATAGCAATCTCCCACTTCATCGTTATGTCACACAGCAAGTGATATTTTACTACATCACAAATAACAATGCAAGTACTTTTTTCAAAGTTTTTCAGAAGTTTGGGGGCAGTCATTTTTACTTTTCAAAAGATCGCCGGCGTTGCAGGTCTGTCCCCTAAAAATCATTTTTGAGGACTGTCCCCGCAAAGCAATTTCCGGGAACCGTCCTCGTAAAGTCATAGTCCCTGTAAAGTTACAGCAGTTCCTTCCTTAATTCTTCAGCGGTTTTTGGCGACAGGTATGCCAGCGGTATATCGAACACCGTGCGTGCGCCTGTCTGTCCTTCGCCTGCCAGCCTGTACACTGCCCTGGCGTATGCCGTAAGAACGCTTGCCGTGAACTCCGGGTTGCTGTCCAGTTTAAGGCTGAATTCCATTCTCTGTTTCGTTCCTGCTCCCGTTTCCCCTGTCCTTATGACGAAACCGCCGTGCGGCATGCCTTTGTGGTCCCTGCAGAATTCCTCTTCCGTCACGAAATGGACTGTAGTGTCGTACTCGGCAAAGTAATGAGGCATACTTCTGATAGTCTCCGCGATCTTATCCTTGTCCGCTCCCTGTTCAGGCACAACGTAACACACCCTCATATGCTTTTCACGGACGGAAAGGTCCGGATTCTCTCCTGACCTGACTCTCTCCAGCGCACTTTCGACAGGGATAGTGTACTGGACCGCGTTTTTCACACCTGGTACCCTCCTGACCGCATCTGAATGTCCCTGGCTCACGCCCTTCCCCCAGAAAGTATATGTATTCCCGACAGGCAGGATGGATTCCGTAATGAGCCGCATCATGGAAAACAGCCCAGGATCCCACCCGGTCGAGATCAGGCTGAGCGTCCCGGATTTTTTCGCCGTTTCATCCATCATCCTGAAATACTCAGGTATCCTTGCATGCGTATCGAAACTGTCCACTGTGTTGAACATGGACGCGATCATCGGCGCCTGCTCCGGCAGATCTGTCGCGGACCCTCCGCAAAGTATCATGACATCAATGAGCCCTTTGTATTTACCGATCTCGGAAATATGTACCGCTTTTACAGACGCCCCGATATCATCCGCCGCTCTCCTTGTAAATACGGCCTCCAGCCTGAAATCAGGATTCTGCCTTAGCGCAGCTTCCACACCTTTCCCAAGGTTACCGTACCCGACTATACCTGCTCTGATAATCCTGTCCATCAGCTTCCGGCCCGCCCTGTACGGCAGGCCATCCCTCCTCCCGTCATGTCTGTCAGCAGTTATTATCAGCAAATGTCAGACCATGATACAACATAATAACACAGGATAAATTTCATGTATAGGGGACAGTTCTCCGATTTGGGGACGGTTCTCCTTTTGGGGGACAGTCCTTCAGCCAGGGAACAGTCCTTCATGTGAGGAGATTTTTTATTTTGGGGACGGACCTTCGGTTGAGGGACAGTTCTTCAGAATATGCCGGGAGCATGGTTTCAGTATTTGGGGACAGTTCTTCAGAATGGGCCAGGTAGCACCTTAGGCCGAGTTTTATCCTGACAGGGACACCGCTCCGGTCGTGGGATATTTTGAGGAACACGTACACGCGCACCAAACCGGGAAGGCCACGGCTCGTATATCGAAGCTCCACATGGCCGCAGCACATTCAATCATCAGCATATACACATTTATGCCCATCATATGGTATAATACTGCTTGCTTCTAATCAAACACATATTATCTAATATTTAAAAGGAGAGGATAGATATGACATCAAAAAAGCACTGGCGGCAGTCCTGTTAATCCTGGCTGCACTCGTCACATTCTGCTCGCTGCCGGTCTGTGCTTCGATTGACGAAGCAGTATCGATACCGGTCAACGGCCCGGTGACCGACAACCTGCCGAAATACGATACCGTAAAGTATTACAAGGTCGAACTGCCTTCGCCCGGCCGGGTAACATTGGGTTAAACCACAAAAACCTCGAATCTTCAGCTGTGTTCTGGAAGATAACCATGTTTGACAGCCTGGAAAACATTGTTCTGACCTATGAATCAAGGGGAACCGAGACAGCTGGCAAGTCCATGAACGCCTACCTTGATAAAGGTACATATTTCATACGCGTCACAGCGAACGGCAGTTTCTACCACAGGGATGCCGAATACAGGCTGACGGTGAACTACACCGAAAACAAAGGTGAATTCGAAATAGAACATAATAATGATATAAAGAACGCAACGGTCATCCAGAAACTGAACAGTCCTGTCACCGGCAACAACAGGGTTTACGATGATGTCGACTTTTACAGTTTCACACTGCCGTATCCGGGAAAGGTGAACATAGGTTTCAACCACACCAATCTTGAAAATACTTCAGTCTTTTGGAAAATCACAGTATTTGACAGCAATGAAAATGAAGTTCTGTATTATGAATCGAGAGGTACCGACACGGCAGGAAAATCCATGAACGCTTATCTTGACAAAGGAACATATTATATCCGCATAATCTCGAACGGCAGTTTCTATCACAGCAGCGCCGACTACAAGCTGACTGTTGAGTACACCGAAAATATCGGTGAATTTGAAATAGAACACAACGACACGAGGGAAAAGGCAACCCTCATTCATGAACTGAACAGACCGGTAACGGGAAACCTCAGGAAATATTCCGACATCGATTATTACAAATTCACCCTGACCGACCCGTGCAGGGTAAGCCTGGGCTTTGATCATGGAAACAATGAATCGTCCTCCGTCTTTTGGAAGATAGCGCTGTTTGACAGCAATGAAAAAGAGCTTTTGAACTTTGATTCCAGAGGTATCGATACCAGGGGCAGGTCCAACGAGATCAGGCTGGATAAAGGCACGTATTATATCCGCGTCATCGCGCACAGCAGTTTCTATTATGACAGTCTTATGACAGTCGCGACTATATTCTGACAGTAATTTCACCTGACTACAAAACTCCGATAAGGGTCCTTCTTAACGGGAGACCGATACAGTTTGACCAGCCGCCGATAATCCAGAACGGACGTACTCTCGTCCCACTCAGGGCCATTTTTGAAGCAATGGGTGCGACCGTCGAATGGGACCAGGCGACAAAAACCGTCACTGCCATGAGAGGAACGGACATTGTTAAAATGACCGTCGGCAATAGTGTTATGACTAAAAACGGTGAAAAAATCACCCTTGATGTTCCGCCTCAGGTAGTAAACGACAGGACGCTGGTGCCTGCACGTGCCGTTGCCGAAAGTTTCGGCGCGGATGTAAAATGGGATGGCAGCACGAGGACTGTCATAATAACTCTAGACGACACTATATAATAATGAAGGAAAAACTGAGTTTTAATATCGCAGTACGTTTTAGCAAGACTTAAAGATCGCAGCGGAAGTTGATTTCCCTTCAATAACAGCAGTCAAATCAGCTTTCCGCTGCGGAAATACCGGCATAAGATCTGGATTAAAAAACGACTCTTGAATGAAATGACTCATAACAGCACAGTTACCCATGCAGCATGAAAACACGGTTTTCGTAAAAAGTACGGTTGTATCAAAAGAACAAAGCCCTGTGTGATCAACACAGGGCTTTGATAAATTTCTGGCGGAGACCTATTTTCCCGGGCCGTCTCCAGCCAAGTATCGTCGGCACTGAGAAGCTTAACTTCCGTGTTCGGGATGGGAACGGGTGTGTCCTTCTCGTTATATCCACCAGAAACC
>Ga0209508_1001357_pt1 | contig 19494 bp, 12 predicted proteins | sample AD_UKC129_MetaG_FD_184427 | JGI IMG/M metagenome (GOLD analysis project Ga0209508, IMG submission 184427) | Active sludge microbial communities of municipal wastewater-treating anaerobic digesters from Canada - AD_UKC129_MetaG (SPAdes) (version 2) | ecosystem: Engineered > Bioreactor > Anaerobic... | reverse complement strand
GCATCGCTTCCTGCAGCATGTGTTGCCCAAAGGCCTGCAACGCGTGCGCCACTTCGGCTGGCTCAGTCCCGCCGCCCGGAAACGTTTCGATCGCGTGCGCGCCCTGCTCGACAAACCCGAGCCCGCCCCTGCACCGGCGCCACCCAAACCCCTGCCCCAGTGTCCCTGCTGCCAGAAGCCCATGTTGCTCATCGGGCGCCTGGCCCGTCCGCCGCCTGCTCCCCACCAATGAAAGTCCAGCCGACCCAACACCTGCTCAAGACGCGCCCAATCAGACTTTTGAACCGGCGTGAACGCAGCGGTGTTGTCCGGGATCGGGAAAAGATGGAAAACGTCCTCCGTCAGCCTTTCCGGCAGAACCACCGGAGCACGCGAAAGACAAACCCTTTTGCGAAACCGCCGGATCCATCCGGCGTGCCGGGCAAGCCGGCCCGCTGCGTTGGTTCTATTCGAGGGGGAACGACAAAAGGAAAAGACAAGGGACGGTTTCGGCGAGATCAATCGGGCTCGTTCAACCACTGATAGCTTTGGCGCTCCGTGGGCGCGACCTCCACCTGCTTCCATTTCCACAACTCACCCGCGCCCACTCCGGCCAAAGCTATCTTTGTTCGTTAGGCAATTCTCATGCGAACTCTCCGATATCGACGCAGAATCGGGAACGTCGTCATGCCGATACAAAACGCCAGCGCCAACAGATACGCGACCACAACGTGAAACGGTCCGTAGCTGACCTCACCGAAAAAATCAATCTCTACGTGCCACACTCGATTGAAGTACCAAATCAACGGCCCACCAAAGTCACTCTCCATAAGACGCACTACCGGAAGATAGAACATCAGCCCCGGGGCTTCAGAACTGAATCCGTATCGCTTGATGATCCCCATCATGATCGGTGGCGCGGTAACAAAATACGCCAAAGCAAGCGCAGCAGTTCCCGAGCAAATCCAGGAGACCACCGTCAGACCCTGGGAGTGGTTGCCTTTCATGCCTAACGTCAGAAATCAGCGGCGCCGGTACGGCGTCCGCTGGATTTACTTGTTGTGCGGTGCCACGGCATCATTGAGCAATTTTTTTATCTGTCCAAACACAGTTATCGGAAGCTCGATTTTCAGAGGTTCGGCAACACTCTTGAACAATTCGAGGCTCCATTTCCATGATTCTTGATACGCAGTGCATAGCTCCACAGGCTCAGCGCTGGCTGTACAGGCCATATAGCGCTTATAGACTGATTCGGAAAGGTCCGTCTCCAGGGCACGCGAAGGTGTCGGCCAATGATCTGTCGCCCCTTCCTGGAGGCGAACCAACTTGAGCAGGTTTTCATGGGCTTTGCTGAGCAAAGCCCATGCACGAGCATATTCTCCTCGATTTAGAAGATTGGCGCCAAAAAGCATCAGACTGATGAGATTCAATGCGAGCCCTTCTACAAGCGGCGCGCCTTCACGCATCGGAGGGCCACCGACAAGGGCGCTCGCGTAATTAGACAGTTCGCCAGACCGATCCAACAAAACTGCCGCATCAAGCGAGGGGAACCACCCATAGCCTTGCCAGGTGGAAATGATCGGTATGTCGGACTCCCGCATGAAGTGGAATTCACCGCGAATGCCATTTGCAAACAGTGCTGTGTGGTGGCCGAAGTCATCCGGGAAATAAGCAGCAACAGGACTGACTGTATCAAGCCACGAGCGCTGCTCGAAGCTCTGGAAACAATCATCACGGATGAACACCGCGAATTCGATATCAGAGAACGTATCACCCTCCCCGATAACAAAGGAGCCGAACATCAATGCCGCGACAATTCGTCCCTCCTCATTGCAAGCTTCCCTGAAGCGGCCGATCATTTCTTTCTGAAGCATTGAATCCTCCGAATTACTTCTCTTCCGCTGATTAAACAGTCAAGACAGCATCCGCGCACAGCCAGAAAAGCTTCTCGCGTATGGCGGCTCTTAATTGCCATGAACGCTCATCCCATTCCACGCAGCTCAAATCGTCCCCGCCATATAATATCTGCCCTAAAGTTACACCACGAAATTGCGCAACGGCCAGCATGCTTGCACTTTCCATTTCTACGGCTAGACAGCCTTCGTTTTTTCTCATGGCTATCCTACCCGGTGTCTCTCGGAAAGGCGCATCGGTCGTCCAGGTTTTTCCAATATGATGCGGAATACTCATATTACTCAAGGTGTTTGTAAGAGCCTCTACCGCCAAATCTTGTGCAAACACTTCTCGACTGGGTGACAGGTAATGATATGAAACGCCTTCGTCGCGGACTGCGCTGGATACAACCAGGAAGCTACCAACTGTCATATGTTTATCAAGAACACCGCAGCCGCCACAGACCATAAATTTCCGACAACCATAAGCGATGACCTTTTCGAGCAGGCCTGCAGCCAGTGGCGCACCAACACCTGGGTGAAAAAATGCCAATCTCTTATCACAGTACTGTATTTCATAAATTGGATGAGGCCCATCCTCCCAATAGTCTGTGACCAACACCTTTGCATTGTGTTCGGTTACTACCTTATCGATCGCATCCTTGAAAAAAACAGATTACACAAAACTCAGGCATATCCAGGGGCGCGATGACCTTTGAAGGCTCGATAAAAGCAATGCGGGTTGAGTCATATTCCAGAATTGGAAATTTTTTGTTCATAAAACCTTGTTTAGCACAACCATTTAATTACTAGGAATCGATTCCCTGCTAAGCAGATATTGGTCGACAAACTGGGAATTGATTCCTAGTTTCCTTAGCACGCGCCAACCTTATGGCCTGGGATCAGAGGCGTCAACCGCAAAGGTCGTCGGCTCCGAGGGTTCCCTCGGTGTACGGGAACCCGCGTCGCTCCGATCTCATCGTCCCCAACCCCAAACTCAAGCTGCTGGACCAGGTCCGCCAAATCATGCGGCTCAAACACTATTCCATTCGCACCGAGCGCTGTTACTGCGATTGGATCCGCCGCTATATCCGCTTCCACCGCATGCAGTCGCGCGATGAACTGCTCGCCCGGCCCGAAGGGCAGATCGAAGAGTTCTTGAGCGACCTGGCCGTGAACGGGAACGTCACCGCATCCACCCAGAACCAGGCGTTCAATGCGCTCCTGTTCCTTTACACGCAGGTGCTTCATCGGACTCTGGACAACGTGCAAGCGGTGCGCGCAGATCGGCCGGCGCGGGTCCCCGCCGTGCTGACCAAAGAGGAAGTGCGGCAGGTGATGCTGGCGATGAGCGGGCCGCCGTTGCTGGTTGTCAAGATTCTCTACGGCAGCGGCTTGCGCCTGATGGAAGCCCTCCGGCTCCGGGTGCAGGACGTGGACTTCGAGATGAAGCAATTGACTGTCCGGGACGGCAAGGGAGCCAAAGACCGCTACACCGTTCTGGCAGACGCGGTGATTGGCCCCTTGCGCGAGCATTTGGAACAGGTCCGGCTCATTCACACGGAGGACCTGGCTGCCGGATATGGAGCTGTCTTTCTCCCGGGCGCCCTGGATCGCAAGTATCCCAATGCCGCCCGGGAATGGGGTTGGCAATATGTGTTCCCGGCCCGGACACTATCCACCGACCCGCGAACCGGGCAAATGCGCCGCCATCACCTGGACGAAGCGACCATCAACAAGGCGATCAAGAACGCGGTGCGGAGAGTCGGCATTGCGAAGCGGGTTTCCAGCCACACATTCCGGCACAGCTTTGCGACGCAAGCGCTGCAGTCCGGGGCGGACATCCGAACGATCCAGGAGTTATTGGGGCACGAAGATGTATCGACCACCATGATCTACACGCATGTCCTGCGGCAAGGTGGATCCGGCATGCGCAGCCCGCTGGACAGTCTGTGATCCTCAACAAAGCAGAAGGAAAACCTAGGGCCGCAAGATTTCAGGGGCGGGCGTTTCCACCGCACCGATTGCGCAACAGGTCCTGATCCGGCGCTTGAACCGGCGTCGCCCCACGCAGCGAAGCGGAGCAATGCTCCGCGCTCCGATGCGATTCGCGTTGCTTCGCGTCCATTCGCGGTTGGCTCGCCGTGGCCGTTCCTTTCCCTGCCCTTTCGCGTCTTTCGTGGTTCCCGCCGTCCCGTTGCCGTTCATCCGGGCGTTCAATGTTGGATATTCGACGTCGGATGTTCCGTTCGCTCCGCTTCTTCGATCACGCGCTGCAATTGGCGGGCGAGCTCGTCCAGCGCGGGCGGCATAAACAAACCGGAGCGGTCGCCGGGGATGTGGATCGTGCGGGTTTCGCGCGCGTGACGGGAGATCAACAGGCGGCGGTCTTCGCCCTTTCTGGGCGCCTCGGTGAGCACCAGTGTGATCGTGCCGGGATAAGACTTCGGCCGATACCGCCGCCACGCCCGCGCGTTCATCCCCGCAACGAAATGCCGATAGGCCGGCAACAGCGCCGCCGGAATCCCGCGATGCCGCCATCGCACCAGCCACCAGCGCCAGATCCGGAGCCGATCGCGGATCGGGTCCCCGAGGATGTGATCGATGCGCGGACGGCGTCCGCTGAACGGCGGCGTGGGCGCGTCCATGAGGGCGAGCAGCGCCACCGAACGGCCCATGCGCGCGAGTTGTTGCGCCATCTCAAACGCCACCATGCCGCCCATGCACGTCGCCGCGAGGAGGTAGGGTCCCGTTGGATCGGCTTCGAGCACCTCGGGCAGATAACGCCGGAGCATGTCGGGAATCCGCATGATCGGCCAACGTTCGCCGAGCAGGCCGGCCGATTGCAGGCCGTAAACGGGTCGGCCCGGCAATCGCCGCGCCAGTTGGCCGTAGGTCGAGAGGGTGCCTTTGCCGTTGTGAATGAAGAACAGCGGGCGCCCGCACCCTTCCTTCCGCAACACGACCAGCGGCCGGTCCGAGCGAAGCGTTTCCTGCGCCAGCAACACAGCGAGACTCACGATGGTGCTTCGCTCGATGAGCACCGACGGCGGAAGCGCGACATTGAAGAATTCCTCGACCCGCGCGAGCACCTGGGCGGCGAGGAGCGAATTGCCGCCCAGATCAAAGAAATCGTCGAACCGGCCGATGTCATTGCGGTTCAGCACGGATTTCCAGATCGCCGCAAGCCGGCCTTCGATGCCGTCGCGCGGCGGGGCGCTTCGCCCCGAAGACGGCCGGGGAGCGGGCACCGACAGTTTCCGGCGATCCACCTTGCCGCCGGTCGTTTGCGGCAGTCTCTCGATGAAGACAAACTCGGCCGGGATTTCGTGCGAAGGAAGCCGATCGCGCAACCGTTTGCGAAGCGTTGCAGCGTCCATTGGCGAACGCGGAACGACATGGGCCACCAGCTTGCGTTCGTCCGCGCCGCCGGTCTCGGGAGCGGCAACCACGACGTCTTTGATCTCGCTCAATCGGCGGACAGCATCTTCGATCTCCATGAGATCCACGCGGCGTCCGTTGATTTTCACCTGGCTGCCGATCCGGCCGCGATGCTCGAGACAACCGTCGGCCGCGAGCACACCGAGGTCCTGCGACAGGAAGAGGCGGCGTGCGGGATCGGTTGGATCCGGAATGAACGTTGCGCGGGAGAGGTCGGGTTGATTCCAGTAGCCTTGCGCCAGGTGCGCGCTGCGAACCGCAATTCGCCCTTCAACACCGGCAGGCAGCAGCTCCCGTTGCTCGTTCACCATCATCACTTCCACGCCGGGAACGGCGTATCCCGCCGGCATACCTGCACCGGTGAACCCGGTGGCTTGATCGATCAGCATTGCGGTGACCAGGCCGGTCTCCGTCGAGCTGAACGCATGCAACAGACGGCATGATTTCGGAAACGCGCCGCGGAACAGGTCCACATCATCGCGCCGGACAGCCTCTCCGCCGAGGCGGACCAGCCGGACGCGACGCGGGTCCAGCGCGCGCTCGCGCGCCAGGTGCCGGAACACGGTGGGCACCGAATGATAAACGGTGATCTGCCGTTGTGAGATCCATTCTGCGAGCCGGCCGACGCCTTGCGAACGCAGCGGGAACGGGCAGAGGGTGGCGCCGTGGAGCAGCGCGCCGAAGATTGCGGTGACGGACGCCGCGAGATTGCACGGAGTCAGCAGCGAAAGCCGGTCTTCGGGAGAGATGCCGATCAGGCCGGCATAAACGCGCGCCTGATGGACGACGGCTGCGTGCGTCTGCCAGACACCTTTCGGCGTGCCGGTGGAACCCGAGGTGTACATGAGCCATGCGCCGGCTTCCGGAGAGACGTTGCGGCATTCGCCCCCCGCCGCCGGCGCGAGTCGAGAAATGTTCAACACGCGTGCTGTGTCTGACGCGATAGCCACTGCCAGCGACTCGTGGTCTGTGTCCGCCAGGAGCAGGTTCGCGCCGCAGTCACTCAGGACCGCCCGCAGAACCGCCGGCGGATCGAGCGGATCCAGGACGCAGTAGATTCTTCCCGTGTGCAGCACCGCCAGGATGGACGCGATCAACGGCGCGTCGTGCGACATGAGCAGGGCAACGGGCGCGGTTGTGTCTGTTGCGAGGATCCGCAGCGCGATCCCTTCAATGCGGGCGGCGAGTTCCTCGTAAGACCAGTGTATCTGCGGCGTGCTGATGGCGATTCGGCGGGGGTGTTGGGAAACGATCTCGGCGAAACGCGCGGGGACAGATTGTGCGTTCCGGGTTTGGGAACGGCGAAAGGCGTCGAAAGGCGCCGCCTCTGCCCCGCCCTTTCCTCCGCCTGAGGCGGAGGAGAGGGAGACAGCCTGGTCAGCCGGGGCGGGGGAATGAGGGACATTCATGGGGTCAATGCGCGAAGCTGTTGCGCACCGTTGTGGCCGGCTTGCGTCGGCATGCCATAGACCGCCTGCAAACGGGTGTAGAACAGCACGTCACCTTCGCCGTGCTCGGGCGGGCCGCAACCGGATTCCTTCCAGCCGCCAAAGGGAAGCGTCACGTCCGCGCCGGCGGTCGATGCATTCAGCTTGAGAATCCCCGCGCGGGCATCCGCCAGGAACCGCCGCTGCAGATCGGCATTGTCGCTGAACAACGCCGCCGCCAGGCCGTGCCTCACACCGTTGCACAGGTCGATGGCATGGTCGAAATCACGGGCGCCCTGCACCACCAACACCGGCGCCATCATCTCCTCCTGCGCCAGGAGCGAGTCCGCCGCGTCGCAGCAGACGATGACCGGTTGCATCCACGCGCCCCGCCGCGTCCAGGGTTCGCGCGCCCGCGCTGCATGCAGGTATTCGATCCGCCGGACGCGAGCGCGTTCGGATTCGATCAGTGCTGTGGCGCGGTCGCGCTGTTCCGTGTTGATCATCGGGCCGATTTCCACGGCAGGATCCAGCGGATCGCCCCAGGCGAGTTGCTCGCCCGCTCGTTTGAGTTCATGCGCGAACTCTTCGACTCGCGAGGCGGGAACGATGGCGCGACGATTGGCGGTACAACGTTGTCCGGCGAAACCAAAGGCGCCGCGAGCCACTTCCAGCGCGGCGGGAGAGAGATCGCCATCGGTCCACACGATGGCGGCGTTGTTGCCGCTCAGTTCCGCCTGGAGAGGCACCAGGCGCCGGGCGCAGCGTTCCTGCACGGCATAACCAGCGGAACGCGAGCCGGTGAACGTGACCGCGTCGATTGAATCCTGGGCGATCAGCTCCAGCGCGGCGCGATGATCGCCCGGCAACAGGCAAACTGCGCCGTGCGGAACACCCGCTTCGAGAAGCAGAGACAGGAGTGTCTGCGCAATCCGGGTCGCCGCGGGCGCCGGTTTCCAGACCACAACGTTTCCGTAAGCCAGTGCGGGGGCAATCTTCCCCAACGCAATGGCAACGGGATTGTTCCATGGCGTAATCAGCGCGATCACACCGCAGGGCACGCGTCGCACAAGGCCGCCCTGCTCGCGAAAGGAGCGCGGGTCGGCGGCGCGGCGATGCACATCGCGAATGTTCTCCGCCGCGCGCCGGACTTCCTCGAACCCGTGCTGCAGCGGTTTGCCGATATCGATCGCCATCTGCCGCGCGAGCTCCGGAGCCGCGTGCACGAGGCGATCGGCAAGAACATCGAGCATGCGCCGGCGCGCGGCTTGAGAGATTTCGCGCCATTCCTGCCACACCTGCGCCGTCTCGTTGACGGCCGAAGCCATCGCCGGGGCCGCAACCGGAGTGAGCTCGAAGAGCACCTCGCCTGTTCCAGGAGCACGATGAACCAGTGACGACGCAAGGCCGTCCAACTCCGCGAGCAACGCAGCCGTGGATTCGAAAACGACGCAGCGCTCGGCCAGCCAACGTCGCACCGACGCCGCATGAACCGGGTCATGGCTGGCGACCGCGTCTTCAGGAATGCGCACCGACCATCCGCGTTCGAGGCACTCCGCCGCCGCCGTCCGGATGCACGCGTGCAGGTGCAGACCGGCGAGGATGACGGTGTCGATGCCGAGGGATTGAAGGTGAGACTCGAGGGAGGCGAACTGCGTGCCGCCGTTGGGTTCGCTTTCGATTTGCCCGTTGAACGGGTTGAATCCTGTCTTGTGGAGAACGGCTTCGGTTCGCAGCGGTTTGAGCGAAGCCGGGGTTTGATGTCCGGGCGTTCCTGCAACACACATCCAGCGATCCTGCCTGCGCCAATGGGCCAGTCGCCGGTCGCTGTCGCGGCGCACCGTCGTCCCGACGTGGATCACGGGGATCTGCCGCGCCCGGCAGCTTTCGAGAAGGACACCGGCGTTTCGGATCAGGAGCGCGCGCGGCGGGCTGAGTGCGGGCGCTGCCAGAAAATCCTCCTGGAGATCCACCAGCAGCAGGGCGGGTTTCATGACCGTTGGTGGATTTCAGCCAGCCTGAGAACCTCCTGCACCACCTGGTCCGCCATCGCCTGCGTGCCGAGCACGCGCGTTCCCGGGCCGGCGACGTCGGCCGTGCGCCAGCCCTGCCGCCACGTCTCACTCAGCGCGTCGATCATCAGCGCCGCGGCGTCATGGCAGCCGAAGCTTTCACGCAACAACATTGCCAGCGAAAGCATCTGCCCCGCCGGGTTGGCCGTGTCGGTGCCCGCAAGGTCGTGCGCGCAACCGTGGTTGGTCTGGTACACCGCGTGCCCGTGGCTATTGTAGTTGCCGGAGAACGTCAGCCCGCGGGATCCCACCAGGACCCCGGCCACGTCGGCAAGAACATCTCCAAAGAGATTCGGCGCGACGATAACGTCGAACTGGGAAGGCTGTTGAATCAATTCATACGCCGCGAGGTCCACGTTCAGCACGATCGCGCGAACGGAATACTTGCGGGCGAGAGCAAAGCCGATGTCGCGCCACAACCCGCTGATCCCGGGCACGCCGCCGTCCTTCACGACGATGTGCAGTTTCCCGCGGCGATGCGCGGCGGCCTTGGCGGCGACTTCGACGATGCGATAGACCTGCGATTCCGTGTACCAGAAGCGGTGTTCGGCGATGCGGCCTTCGGCTCCGAACCGGTTCTGCCATTCGCCCTGGTAAACGCCGCCGCGGTTGTCGCGCACGATCAGGATGTCCACATCCTTCAGAGCGGCGGGAACGATGCGGCCGGCATCCGCAAGTTCCGGCGCGGGTTTGATGGGGACGAACTTGCAGAACAGGTCGAACCGGCGACGCAGGTCGTAAACGTAGCGGCCGCCGCCCGGTCCGCTGAGGATGGCGCCGCCTTTGGCGAACACCTGCTCGCAGAAGGCGACGGTGCTGGCCGGGAGCCCAACACCCGTGATCGCCTCCGCTTCCTCGCCGATGGCGCCGCCGGTCATGAGCGGGAACTTCCTCCCCGTAACGTGCTCGACCGCAGCGAGGACGCGGAGGGTGGCCGCCATGATTTCCGGTCCGATGCCGTTGCCGGGCAGCAGGCCGATCACCGGTTCTTCGGCATCGGATGCGGGAGGAGGTTGGGAAAATCCGGTGCCGAGGAGGAAAAGCGCGCCTACCGGCCAGCGCCTGGCGTGGAGTGGCTGTTGCATTGGGTTTCCGAGTTACCGTTCGCAACCGCATCCAGCGCCGTTCTGGTGCGGGTTCGGTGACATCCTGCCATGCGCGCGCCACAAGGCAAGCCCGGCCGGTAAAAAAGCATCCAACACCCAACATCCAACGTCCAACGCCCTCCCCTCCATTCGCAGAATGGAGGGGAGGGATCGGGAGGGGAGGAGCCCCGAAAAGTCCGGAGTCCTCGGGGACAATTCCGCGCGCATATGCGACAGGAATTGTCCCTGACCGGTGAGGTGGACATCTGCTTGTGACCGGGGCGAACCGATCTGCGCAAGTGACAAATTTAAATCAGGGCTTGTCCGCGTGGGATTTGCGAATTGCGATTGACGATTTGCGCGGTGTCCTGTGAGACCGGGCAGGTCAGCCCGCGGGCTTGATTGGCCCATCAACCATTCCCTATCGACTATCCACTACCTGGCGCTCGGCGCTGCAACCGGGGCGTCCGCGGGGCGGGCAGCGCCTTCCGAATCCGCCCCCCGCATCTGGGTCACCTTCAGCCCGCGTTTCTGAAGCAGGCTGACGACGCTGTCGGGTCCGACGAGATGGGCGGCGCCAACGATGACAATGGCCTGCTGGTCGCCGTGCAGGAGTTTCTCGATCTCGGGCAGCCAGCGCTCGTTACGGTCACCCACGAAGCGCTTGAAGAGCGCCGGCGCCTGGCGGTCCGCCTCGTTCAGATATTTCTCCAGCTTGTCGGCGTCCCCCGATCTCCATGCGGCCACCAGTCCCTCGACCTCCTCCTTTGCGAGCTCGAACTCGTCCAGGGTGATCTTGACGAACAGGACTTCCTCCTCCCTGGGGAGTCTGGTGATCAGGTCGATCTGAAAATCAATGGTCTCCAATGGAACGATCTGTTTCTTCTCCTTGACCGCTCGATCGAAAAAATAGCGGTCGATGCCATGCTCCGGATCCATGCCCAGTTTTTGCAGTTCCAGCGCGACCAGGGTGACAACGGCCACCGGCGGAACGAACCCGTCGAGGATCGCCGGCGGCAAGCCCGCGGCTTTGGCATGCGCGACGAGGTTGCTGTACAGGTCCTGCGGCAACACATCCCGCAACGTGGTGCCCGCCGGCAGGCGGCTTCGAGACATGATCTTCATTGCTGTGTCGGGCGATGCCATCCTGCCGATGTCGGTCTCGAACACGGCAACCTGCGCGTTGCTGAAGGTGGACTCGATGAGCGCAGGCAGCGGGTAGTGCTCGGGCTTCATGACATGAACCGACCCGAGCAGAAACACCGGAGACTTTCCGCCCTCGACCTTCCAGAGCGGCAGCAAACCGGCGGCGGTCTGCGCGGCGTCCGGTGCTCCGGCAACATGGAGAACGGATGCAAGCAACGCGGCAAGGAGGGCGAGATGTCCCGAGGGCCGTGGTTTCATGAGCCGGAGACTAGCCGGGGCATCGCGGAGAATGAAGCGAAATCCAGCCGAGGAACGCGTGCCGGTTCCAAAGGGGTCACTCCCCCTTCGGCAGGAATTGCGTCTGGCCAATGTCCGTCGCCATGGAGGCGGGCGCAATCTCCACCACGCTTCCCGCGGACCGGGCGACGGTCCGCCCGGAGGCATCCTTGAAGACGTAGTACCCGTTTTGCAGCCGCGGTTTTGTGGTCGCCGTGATCCGCGAGCCGTTGTTCAGCGTGACGATGTAGTTCCGCGCGCAACCCGCGAGGAGCAACAGGCTCAGGAGCAAAAGGGTTGATCGCGTTTTCACAATGACACCAGCCTCTGCATACATCGTCCGATCGCCGTTCGCAACTGAGATTCCCATCGAATTCAAGCGCGGCCCGCGGCGCAGGCGTCCCGCCGCCGGCTCCGGATTGGCGCATCGGGGCGGTGCTCGAACCGCAGCCGAGGACGGCTGCGCGACGGAAGGCCGGATGATCTCGAATAGCCTGCTGTGCATTTCGAGCATGTCCGGGTGCATAGGGCTGGGGTTCAATCATCCGCAAAACAGCGTCTCAGCCACCAGACGGCCCATTGTGTTCGTATTATGATGAAAACCAGAGCCGGACTTTCCATCGCCACGTACTTCCTCTGCACTGCGGCGTTTGCGCTGGCAACAGCATTCGCCGGATCGGCCGCAGCGCAGGAAGGCAATGCCCAGCAGGGCGGCGTTCCTTTCCAGAGCGGCGCGGTTCAACCGGGGACCGACCAGACCAACCCGCCGCCCGCAGCGGCTCAGTCGCAGCAGAACCAGGGCGGTCGCCGCGGCCGGGGCGGGCGCGGCGGCGGCCCGGCCACGCTCGGGCTCGACCAGGGGTTCATCGACCTCGACACACCCGACTTCAGAGTGCGCCTGGTCAAAGCCTCACAAACCCTTGCCGCATTGCAGCCAAAGAGCGCCGAGGGATTCGACTTCACGCCGGCCGATCAGCTTCAGAGCCGGGCGGCAGACAAGTACGTGCACTTCGGGGACCTGACCATGCGATTGCGGCAGGGATCCGGCGACTGGAAAAGCTTTGCCACGGCGGCGAGCCGCAAGCCGGTAACGGCGTTGCCGGCCGGCGGGAACGTTCTCGCAGCGGCCGATTTCTCGCCAACCTTGCCGGACGATTGCCCGCTTCAGGTAATCCGGACCTGGGCGGTGGTGAATAGCAGGCTGACGTTGAATTTCGAGTTGAAGAACACCTCGGATGCTCCTGTGGAAATCGGTTCTCTGGGCATTCCGCTGGTGTTCAACAACTACATCACCGGCCGCTCCCTTGAAGAGGCGCATGCCGTGTGCTCGTTTTCGGACCCGGCAATCAGCCTCGACGGCGGCTATGTGCAGGTGACCCGCTTGAGCGGGCAAGGGCCGGCGCTCGTTGTGGTGCCCGAAGGCAAGACACCGTTCGAAGCGTATAATCCCATCCTGAACGACCGCGACCTGCCGTCGGAAGCGACGCGCGTGTTCACGGATCCGACTCCGCGCAGCCAGACGTTTGAAGGCTTCTACGAGTGGCTCGTGCATAGCCGCGCTTACGCCGAGAACGAGTGGAAGGATGTCGAGCCATGGAACGTCGCGACGTCCGAGACGCTGCAACCGGGAGCCACCCGCAAGATCGGCCTGCGGTTCCTCCTGTCCCCCGGAATCCGTGAAATCGAGCAGACCCTCATCGCGGACAAACGCCCCGTCGCGGTCGGCATTCCCGGCTACATCCTGCCGATGGATCTCGATGGGCGGCTGTTCCTGAATTATCCCGCCGGGGTGAAGTCGATGCATGTCGAACCCCGCGATGCGCTTTCGATCGACAAGGCCGACAGCCGGTCGAAGGAGTGGAAGGGGTACGCGGTTCGCGGGCGCAAGTGGGGCCGCGCGCGGCTGACCGTCACCTACGATGACGGCGTGGTGCAGACGATTCACTACTATGTGATCAAACCGGCGGCGGAGGCGGTGGCGGACCTGGGCAACTTCCTGTTCACGAAACAGTGGTATGTCGATCCCGCCGATCCGTTCAAGCGAAGCCCGTCGGTGATGTCCTACGACCGCGCGAAGAACCAGATCGTGACGCAGGAAGCGCGCGCATGGATTGCCGGGCTCCAGGACGAGGGCGGCGCCGGGTCGTGGCTGGCGGCGGCCATGAAACTGTCCGGCCAGCCGAAGAAGGAGGAAGTAAAGAAACTCGAGCAATTCATCGACGGCGTTCTGTGGGGCGGCATTCAATACAGCGAAGGGCCGCGCAAGTACGGCGTGCGCAAGAGCCTGTTTTATTACGACACGAACGCGTTCCCGAACTATTACAGCAAAGAGATCCGCTACGGAGGCTGGACCAGTTGGAATCAGCGCGAGGCCGAAAGCACCGGACGCGCCTACAACTACCCCCACGTCGTCGCAGCCTACTGGACGATGTACCACCTGGCTCGCAACACCAGGGGCCTGGTCGAAAACCATCCGTGGGAGTGGTATCTCGAGCAGGCATACCAAACCACCAAATACCTCACCGGCCGCGGCCCAAACGGCCGATACAACGTCGGCTACGTCAACACCGGTCTCATGGAGGGCGACATCTTCGTCATGCTCCTCAAGGACATGAAACGCGAAGGCTGGACCGAAAAAGCCGCCGAGATCGAGGCCGCCATGAAGGAACGCGTCGATCTCTGGAACCGGCAGGCGTATCCCTTCGGCAGCGAGATGGCCTGGGATTCCACCGGGCAGGAGGAGGTTTTCGCGTGGACGACGTACTTCGGCTACAAGGAAAAGAGCGAAGTGTCATTGAACTCGATCCTGGGTTACATGCCGACCGTACCGCATTGGGGCTACAACGGCAATGCGCGGCGTTACTGGGACTTCATTTACGGCGCCGCTCCGGGGCCGACTTCGCGCATCGAACGCCAGATCCATCACTACGGCTCCGGCATCAACTCGGTTCCGGTGCTGACCACCTATCGTGAACGGCCGGACGACTTCTACCTGCTGCGCGTCGGCTACGGCGGCATGATGGGCGCGCTGTCGAACATCGACAAGGAAGGGTTCGCCTCGGCCGCCTTTCACGCGTGGCCGAACACGCTTCGATGGGATCATTATAGCGGCGACTACGGCCCGGGCTTCTTCGGTCATGCGATCAACACGGCCACCTACGTCGTGGACCACCCGGACTTCGGCTGGCAGGCGTTCGGCGGAAACGCAAGAGTCAGAGGGCGCACGGTTCGCGTTCAGCCGCTGGACTCCTTCCGGAAACGCGTTTACATCGCGCCCCGGGGACTGTGGCTGACGCTCGACGCCGGGACGTTTGAATCCGTCGAAGTGGATACGCGAACCCACACTGTCCGCGTGGAGCTCTCAGCCCAAACGCCGTTCACACCCGAGGCGCGCCTCCGCGTGGAACAGCCCGCGAAATTGCCGGGCGTCGGCGCGTATCGGCCGACGGAGAACCTGGTGAGCGAACGCGACGCCTTCACCGTTCCGCTGGGCCGGCGCACGACCTGGGTTGAATTGTCAGCCGGCGGATGAGCCCACCCGGGAACCGCAGCCAACCGAGAATCGACCTATGAGAAAGCTGATTGCCCTTTGCGCGGCCAGCCTGCTGGCCGCCAGTGCCGACGCCGAAGCCGCCCGGCTTCGCGACCCGATGGAACCGCCGGATGTGAAGATCAAGGCGCCGCGCGTGACGGCGCCGCCGGAAGCCTTCTTCAAGATGATCGAGGAACGCATCAGCGGCCAGCGGCGCGGCGGCGGACGGCGCCGCGGCGGCACCGACGAACAGGCCCAGGCGCGTTCGGGTATGCCCCCTGAACAGTTGCAGGCGGAGATGAAGATCTACCGCAACTTCTACAAGAAGTACATCGACGTCAAAGGGCTGCCGGTTGTGGCGCATAGCGACGTGCATGACCTCGCGTTGCAACGCACCTACGACATCGTCACGCACATGCTGGCGGGTCGCCCGGATATCCTGAACGCCATGGTGACCAACCGCACCTACCTCATCATCATCGGCAAGAACCAGCTCTACACGGACATGCCGGAATACCGGAACCATCCCAACCCGGATTTCCAGAACGAGCGCGTCCGCGGGACCGGCGGCAATCCCACCAGTTTCGGCGAGGAAAACCTGTTGTGCCTGCCCATCGACCGCTATGACGACGAAAGCATCGGCGTGCACGAGTTCTGCCACACGATCGACCGCACGCTGGGGCAGATCGATCCCACCTGGGCCGCGCGCCGGAATGCCGCCTTCCAGAACGCACGCGAGAACGGCCTCTACCACGAGGTGTACGCGGGCGGCAACGCCGGCGAGTATTGGGCCGAGATCGCCCAGGCCTACTTCGATTGCAACCGCGTCAACAACTGGAACCACGGCCCGGTCGGCCACCGCGAGCAATTGAAGGCCTATGATCCCGTCGGCTACGAACTGTGCCGCTCCGTCTTCAATCTCTCCCCGGAACAGGACTGGCGTTACACCTGGCTCCAGAAGCTGCCCATGGTTTCGGCGCCCCCGAAGACGCCCATGTTCAAGGACATCGATCCCTGGTACACGAAGTTCACCTGGGCCCGCGAGTTCACCGTCATCGGCCGCGAGGCCAGCGACGAAGCACTGCTGCACGCCAACGAAACCATCCGCCGCATGTTCGCCTATCGGCACGACATCCTGAAAGCCATGATCGGCGAAGGCGCCAAACTCGTCGTGCTCGGCCCCAACGAGAGCATCGCCGACCTGCCCGAATACAGGAAGCTCGCCGATAAATCGACGGTGGATCACACCCTGCGCTGCCTCACCTATCACCCCGAGATGAAACTGATGGTCGTGGCCCAGGAGAACGTGCTCGCCGATCCAAAGGCCATGTACGTCGGCGCCAACCAGGTGATTCGCGTGTTCGCCGACGCGATCTACCGCATCGCCGGCACGCGGCCGGTCATTCCGAATTACCGGGGCAACCAGCAGTATGAACTGCGGGTGAAACGCCTGGACGAGGACTTCGACAAGACCGTGACGCAGCTCTATGAAAAGGCGCGTGCCGCCGGCAAGTGGAAGGGGACATCGGCCATCGCGAACAAGTACGCGTACTGGACGGCGGGCGTGCTGGCCTATTTCGACGCCGCCGGACAGAACGACGCCTCGAACGATTTCGCCAGCACGGTGGACACGCGCGAGAAACTGAAGGAGTACGATCCGGACCTGTTCGCGTTCGTCGAAGAGACCATGGCGTACCGGACGAAGGTGGACTGGCGCTACGTCGTCTATCAGCGTTGACCGGACCGCGGTTCTGTGACCCGCAGCGATGCACGAACGCAGTGAAACGCGAGACCTGATGCAGATTCCCCGGCAGGACATGCCATGGGCCGTTGCTGCGACTCGCAGAGTCGCGCTCCGGAGCGCACAGAGCCACCGGCGGTCCTGCAACTCAGAGAACCGCAACCCGCGCGTCAATCGTAAATCGTCAATCGCAAATCCCGGGGGATGTTTTCCGCCTACGGTCGCCGGGGCACCGGCACCGGCAGGGTCTCACCGGTGTTGGTCTGAGAAGGTTGATACACGCCCGGCGGGAGCTCGCCGATCGGGTCGCGGCTCGTCTGGTTGCGCACCATCGAGATAATGATGAGGACCACCCCAATCACCACCAGCGCTCCGAGAACGACGGCGCCTTTGCGCCAGTCGATCTTCGAGAACTGCAGCATCAGGAAGTCCAGCGGCCCTTTCTGTTGGTCGGTCAAAGAAGGCGGTTCGCTGAATTTCTCCGTCTGCTTCAGCTCCTCGTCCAGCGCCTCCATCAGCTCCTTCACATCCAGCTTCAGCAGCGTCCCGTAGGCGCGAACAAATCCGCGGATGTACACCTCCGCCGAGAAAACGTCGTAATTGCCCTCTTCCAGCGCACGGATGTGATCCGTCCGGATCTTTGTGATGTCGGCCACTTGATGGACGGTGAGGTGTTGCGCCTCGCGCGCCTGGCGGAGCTTTTCGGCTACCGTGGACATGCAGACCCTATTTGCCCGGTTTGGGACCCGGTTGGCAACACCGGATTTGAGCAGCGGGGACTCATGTGGCCGTGTCCACTCCGCGGCGCGCAAACCTCTCCTTCAGGCATCGGCCGGCTTGCGAGCTTCGCGCGAGCCCGTTTCGCCCCGTGCCCGGTCCTGTGCTGATGATCCTGGTTTCGGAGCCTGATGCTGCAACCGCGCCTTACAGGGTTTGCCGGACTTCGCCTGTCAGAGCTTGCAAGGCGCAACCATGCGAGCTATACCGGCTACGGTGAAGCGAGGTTGGTTCATCCTTCTTCTGGCATTGCTGCCGCTGAGGGCGGTCGCGGATGGAAAAGTGATTCCCAGTCTGGCGTTCACCGCCGATGTCACCATTCCCGACCAGCGCGCGCTCATTCATTTCACCAACGGCATTGAGCGTCTGGTGATTGAAACCCGTTTCTCGGCCGAAGGCACCAATTTCGCTTGGATCGTTCCGCTGCCTGCGGCGCCGATCATTGAGCCGGCCACGACCGGCCTGTTTCCCACGCTGGATTACCTGTTCCAGCCGCACATCCGGTACCGTGCGCCGAAGTTCTTCATCGCCATTCTGGTGATGCTCGCCGTGGGCTGGATCGGCGTGCGGTACGGCTGGAGGACAGCCTTTCTGGTGGTGGTGTTCATCGCGGTGGCAGTGAGTCTGTTGCTTCCAGCGCTCGGAACGGCCAGGGGAAGAGTCACGGCCGTCGCCGGCGACGCGGTGTTCGTGATCGATCGTCGCACCGTGGGCGCGTATGACACGGCAACGATTGCGTCGCTGGATGCGCAGGCAATCCTGGCATGGTTGTCCGACAACGGCTTTGCACAGCCCGCCACGATCACCAACGCGCTCCAGAGCTACGCCACCAACGGATGGGTGTTCGTCGCGGCCAAAGTGCGGCGCGATGCCCCCGGTTTCTCCACCAACGCCGTTCATCCGCTGTCCTTCACCTTCAAAACGCACAGAGCGGTTTACCCGATGCGCCTGACCGGGGCCGGCGCCGAGAACAATGTGACGGTGGAGCTGTACGTGTTCGGTCCCGGGCGTGCGGCGGCGCGGCACTTCGAAGTCGATTCCTGTCTTCGCGCCAGCTACGCCGAGACCGGCAATGTCGGGCGGATTCCCTCGCGTGATTCCACCGAGGTGGTCATTCAGCATCCGCTGCTGAGAGCATGGGTTTCCAACGCGCCCTTCGCCACGAAACTGACAGCCACGCTGTCCCCGTCGCAAATGGAACAGGACGTCTGGATTGATTGGAAACCCGCGCGCGAAACGCGAAAAACGCTCTACAGCTACGCCGCTGGAACAACGGTCGGGCTGAACTGGGGAACACTCGCGTTTGCACTGGTGCTGGTGGTGCTTGTCACTGTTCGCAAAGGAGATCGTCCGTTGAAGCTGTTCAGTCTTGGTCCCGCCTGGAGTGCCGTGCTTTGCGGCGCGCTTGTGACCGCAGTCGTGTGGGCCATTCTTCCGATGACAGAAGTGGAGTTGAGGAGGCGATTCGGCGGTCACCCGGGAACCGTTTGGAGGCTCGCAACCGTCGAAACTGCCACCAACGCGGCGCAGGCCCGAATCCAGATTCGCCGTATGATAGACGATCAGCCGGACTATTTCGAGAATCAGCTGTTGGGTGGACGCATCCGCGAGGAGGATTCACCCGGCAACTTCACCCTGCGCGAAACCAACGGGCAGGTGCAGTTCATTATCTACGATGCCAACGGCGCGGCGCATGTGGCACCGCCTGACAATTGAATGTTGAGCGTTGGGTGTTCGGTGTTGAATGTTCAATGCGCATCCCTTGGCGCGCACGCGGAACTCGCAGACTCCCGCTTCGTCCACACGCTGCGGCTGGTCCCAAACGGCGGGGACACAGCCGCGCTCCGAATGCGGGCGGTCGCGCGCTCGCGCGGCGCCCGCGTCAATCGTCAATCGTCAATCCAAAGGTGGGGTGCTTTGGATCGTTCGAGGTCAAGTCCTGATTTAAATTTGTCACTTTTCGCGCAGCGGAAGTGACCCATCTTCATTTTGTCCGCGTAGCGGCTCGACGGGCTGCCCGGCCACTGGGGTAGCGCCGACATGAGCTGCTCTTCGAACACCAGTTCGCAGCTCATGTCGTAGCGCCTGGGGCCCAGTGGCCGGGCAGCCCGCAGGTGGGGGGTCCA